>Ga0335069_10004523_pt1 | contig 20575 bp, 13 predicted proteins | sample Lox_Sample_11_FD_206714 | JGI IMG/M metagenome (GOLD analysis project Ga0335069, IMG submission 206714) | Soil microbial communities from Loxahatchee National Wildlife Refuge, Florida, United States - Lox_Sample_1.1 | ecosystem: Environmental > Terrestrial > Soil > Wetlands | place: USA... | reverse complement strand
GGGTCGACAATGATGGCGGGGATCTGCTGGCCGTCGCGGAGGCCGAGGTGACGCCAGGTCTTGCCGCCGTCGGTGGATTTGTACATGCCGTCGCCGACGGAAAGGTCGGGGCGCTGCAGGCCTTCTCCGCTACCTACATAGAGGATGTTGGGATTGGAAGGCGCGACCGCGATGGCTCCGATAGAGCCGGTGGGCTGGTCGTCGAAGAGCGGCTGCCAGGTACGGCCGTAGTCGTCGGTCTTCCAGACACCGCCGTTATTCACGCCGATGAAGAAGACGTTGGGCTGACTGGCGATGCCATCGGCGCCGACGGTGCGGCCGCCGCGGAACGGACCGATGTCGCGCCATCGGAGTCCGGAGTAGAGGGCGGGAGAGTAGTTTTGAGCGAAGAGGCTGGTGGCGAGAAATACAAGTGCGAGACGCATCGTTACGATGGTACACTGACGGGCGCCGGGGACAACGAACGTGGTGATACGCAGCGTGGCCGCGACTCGCCGGGTGAGCGGCGCCGCGGTAGGAGCCATCCTTACCGTCTGTGCGATGGCCGCATTCGCGGCGGACGGATGGCGCGCCTACTTCACGCCGGACGACATGATGAACCTGTACGGCGCGTGGTCGGCGTCGCCGGTGGAACTGTTGCAGGGGCATCGCCCGCTGGGCGGGCTGGTTTATCGCGCGCTGTTTGCGGCGTTCGGTTTGAATCCGCTGCCGTTCCGCGTGGTCTGCATGTGCCTGGTCCTGGCCAACCTCTGGCTGTTGTATCTGTTCTGCCTGCGACTGACCCATAAGCGGGAGACGGCGGCGCTGGCTTGCCTGCTGGGCGCGTATCACGCGCACCTGGCGGACCTGTATTACAGTACGGGCACGCTTTACGACGTGCTGAGCTATTTCCTGATCCTGGCAACGCTGGTGTACTACTTCCGGATTCGCGACGGCTCCGGGTACCCAAGCTGGCGCCAGACGGCGATCCTGACAGGGCTCTATTGTTGCGCCCTGGCCACGAAGGAGCTGGCGGTGGTGGCGCCTCCGCTGGTGCTGCTTTACGAACTGATTTATTATTCGCGGGCCGGGCTCATGCGCCGCGCACGTTTCCTGTACGTGAGCGTGCCGGTCACGGCGGCCTTCATTCTGTACCGCACGTCGAGCTCGCACGCCATGACGCGGAACCCGAACTTCCTCCCGCACATCTCCCTGCACGCCTTCCTGGCGGGGTGGAAGCATTACCTGCCGGACCTGTTTTATGGCACAGTGACGTTCAACAGCTTCAAGGTGGTTGCGTTGTTGGGTGGGATGCTGGCCGTGGCGGCCTGGACGAAGCGCCGTGAGCTGCTGTATGGGTGGTGCGTGATCGTGACTGCGCCGCTGCCGTTCATCTTTATCGAGCCGCGCGGCTTCTTCGAGATGTACCTGTCGTTGGCGGGCTGGTACTTGTACGCCGCGGCCGCCTTGGTTGGGCTGCGCGACTCAGCCCCCGGATGGGCGGAGCGGCTGGGCGTGCAGCCGGGGCAGCTGGCGCTGTTCGCGGCGGCGGCAATCCTGCTGTTTGCATTGCACCGGCGGGAGAAGCCGCTGGGCAAACAGTGGGTCCCCGAGACGCACGCGGAGGTTCGCCAGATTCTGGAGCCTTTGCAGAGGCGGAGCGCTCCGCTGCCGCGGGGCGCCCGTGTCCTGTTTCTTTCCGACCCGTATCCGGTGGACGAGTGGCTGCTCACGTTCGTGTTCCGGTTGTATTACCAGGACAAGACGATCCGGGTGGATCGGGTGAAACCGTGGCCGCAGCTTGCCAGTCGCGAGGCGCAGGCCGGCTACGACCGCGTATACGCGTTGGACGCGTCGGGGCTGAAGGAAGTGGAATCCCGCAAATAAAAGCGCTTTGGGCGCCGCCGGCTCAGGGAGTGGCGCGACCCTTCATCGCCGATTCGAGCGCGATGTGGTTCTCCTCCAGGATGTTTCCCATGGCGCGCTGCAGCGCGGCTTTGGCTTTGACGTAAGAGCTGCGCGCGGCCACCTCCGTGGAGCGGGCCTGGGCCAGCAGGTTTTCATACTGGATGACGAAGAAGCTGGTGGAAGCGCCGACCTCGAACTTGGCCTGCTCGGCGTCGAGCGACTCCTGCTGCAAGGCGCGCGCCTCGACGGCTGCGTCGTAGCTGGCCCGTGCGCGGCGCATGGCGATCAGCGCATCTTCGACTTCGAGGCGGGCTTGGTTCTGCAACTGGCGAAGGCGGATTTCGTTCTGCTTCACCTGCAGCTCGTCGCGCGCGAGATCGGCTTCAGCCACGCGGTTGTGGATGGGCAGCGTCATCTGAACGCCGACACCGTAGGTGGGATATTTGCGGGTGAAGATCTGGCTCAACGCGGTGCCGTAGCCGCCGAGCATATTGGGATCCGGGGACGGCGAAGGAGCAAACGGAAAGGCGTCCCCGGCGAGGGCGCTATTCTGCATGATGCCTATGAGATCGAGCTGCGGCCGGGTGGCGCTGCGGGCGCCTTCGAGGCCGATCTGGGAGTTGGCGACCTGGAGGCGTGCCTGCCCGAGATCGGGACGGCGGGAGAGCGCTTCGGCGATCAGATCCTGCATGGGGCGGATTTCATCGGTGGCCGGGAGGGTCAGAGTGTCGGTGGGGATGAGGTGCGCGGACATCACCTCAGGGTCTTCGTTGCCGCGGCGCGTGAGCACGTTCTTGAGGATGGCCTCCTGCTCCTCGCGCAGGCCGCGTGCGTTGATCAGGTCCTGCCGGGTGGAGGAGACCTGGGCGTTGGCGCGGGTCAGTTCGACGGGCGCGAGCGTGCCTTCGTCCACCTGGGCGCGGACGTCGGAACGCAGCTTCTCGGCAAGCGTCACGGTTTCGGCTTTGACCTTCTCGTCTTCGGTGAGCGCCACCATGTCGGTGTAGAGGCGGATCACGCCATAGACCGTCAGGATGAGCTGCTGGTGGAAGAGCAGGCTGGTCATCTTCTGCTCGTTGAGGGCGATTCGAATGAAGCGGCGATTGACGCTCATGCCGGAGCCGCGCAGGAGCGGCTGGGTAATGGTCAGGCCGAGAGCGGAATTGGTGTATGGGTTGTAGCTGGTCCTCAGCGAATTGACGGACTGGCTGTTGTTCAGGAAGTTTAGAGAGGCCGTCGCGCCGGTGGAAAAGCCCTGTTGGATGCCGGCATTGTACGTTGTGGAGTTGGCGACCAGCGTGGAGAGTCCTGTGGTTGAGGTGGCGCTCTGCGGGGCAGTCGAGTGGATCCAGTTCAATTGTCCGAAGAGGGAGGGATCGAAGCTCGGGATGGCGGCGCCGTTGGTCTGGGGAATGGTGCCTTGAATCGACTCGTTTACCAGGGGCTCGCCGAGGACAGTCAATTCGAGCGCGTTGGTGGTGATAGAGCTGCCCGAGGTCGCGCGGCCCGCGGCGGCGGCGTTCGTGTTGACGGGGCTGAGCGGTCCGCCGGTGCCGGTGGGAGCTTCGGCGAGCGTAAAGTTGAGCCCACGCACGGTCCCGCCGCCCTTGGTGCGCAGATATTCCATATCGGCGATGGGGAGCGCGTAGCGCTGCAATTCGATATCGAGGTTGTTCTCGATGGCGAGCGCGAGGGCATCCTGCAGCGACAGATAGAGGTTGCCGGCGCGGATCAGCTCGCGCACGCGGGGGGAATTGTCGTAATTCACCGGCGGCGTCATACGCGGAAGGCCGGTCTGGGCAAACGCAAGGCCGGCGGCTAGAGACAGCGCCAGTGCGGCGCTCACAAGCTTTCGAAACATCTGGACCCCATTCCTCCCTGGAAAGCGCGCTATTGTTTTTTCCCCGGAGCCTTTTCAACCGCCACCGGTTTCACCTTGACGCCCTCGCGCACTTCGTCGCTCGGGTTGGCCACCAGGCGCTGGCCCTCGTCCAGGCCGGAGAGTACCTCCAGGCGATCGCCGTAATCGCGGCCCAGTTTGATGCGCGTAAAGTGGACGGTGTCCTCGGGCCCGATTACGGCCACCTGGGGGCCGTCGCTGCGAACCACCAGGGTATCGCCGGGGATGAGCAGCGGCGGATTCTGGCGCGGCACCGAGAGATCCACATCGGCGTACATGCCGGGCAGAAGCTGAGCGGCGGGATTGGGCACCTGGACTTCGGTGAGAAGCGTGCGCGATGCGGGATCGAGAGCGTTGGAGGTGCGGGTCACGGTACCGGCGAACTTGCGTCCGGGCAGCTCGGCCACGGCCAGGGTGGCCTGCTGGCCCACGCGCACGCTGTCGGCTTCGGATTGCGGCAGGTTCACGTACACACGGAGGGTTCCGGTCTGCGCGATGCGGAACAGCAGGGTGTTGCCTTCATTCACGAGCACGCCGGTATCGATGTTGCGCACGGTGATGATGCCGTCGAACGGGGCACGCACCGCCTGGTAGGTCTTGAGCTGGTTGAGGCGGGCGAAATTGGCTTCGGCGGCGGCCACGTTGCTGTGCGCGGCGGCGAGCGCCTTTTCGAGAGCCTGCACGTTGGCCTGCTGCGCGGCCCACTGGGCCTGGTAGGTATCGTTTTCCTGCTTGGAGACGACGCCGCGCTTTTGCAGGTTGTCCCAGCGCTGCGCGGTGACGCGGGCCAGGTTTTCATTGGCGCGTCCCTGCTGCACGGCGGCTTCGGCCTGCTGAACGGCGCTCCGGGTCTGCTCCAGAGTAGCGTTGGCCTGGAGGATCATCTGGTCGAGCTCGGGGGCTTCGATCTCGGCCACGACCTGGCCGTCGCGTACACGGTCGCCGATATCGACGTAGCGCTTCCGGATGTACCCGGTGGCGCGGGCCAGGATGGGGGCCTCGGTGACGGCCTGGACGTTGCCCGGCAGCACCAGCTCCGTTTTGGTCGCGGAGCGCTCTACGCGGCTAAAGTTGACCGCGGGCAGGCTGTGGACCGTGTCACGGGTCTCAGCGGCGAGAACCTGCTCGCGCCGCTGGCGAGGCAGGTAACCCGCGAAGAATCCGACTACGATCAATGCGATGATCACGACCGCGATTAATACGAGGCTCGCCGCCGAAGGTCCCTTGCGCGGGTGGCCGCCCGACTCATGGAGCTTTTTCTGCTCCTCGAGCTGGCGCCTCAGGTCTTCCACCTCCGCCCGCAACCGCTCTTCGGCGGTGTTGGTCTCATTCATGAAAGGTCCTCACGTATCATCATGTCGTCGCGGAGAAATTCATGCTCCTCTTCTACGATCTTGCGTTCGTAGTCGACCGGCGGCTGCTTGCGCAAGAGGCTATACACCAATGGAACCACAAACAGGGTAGTAACGGTGGCCAACAGAAGGCCGCCGATGACGGCGCGTCCCAAGGGCGCGTTTTGTTCGCCGCCCTCGCCGAAGCCGAGAGCCATGGGAAGCATGCCGATGATCATGGCGCTGGCGGTCATGATGACGGGGCGGATGCGGGTGTGGCCGGCGGAAAGTGCGGCGCTGCGCGCGTCCAGGCCCTCGACGCGCTGGTCGTTGGCGAACACGACCAGCAGGATGCTGTTGGCGGTGGCCACGCCGATGCACATGATGGAACCCATCAGGCTCGGAACGCTGAAGGTGGTCTGGGTGACGAACAGCATCCAGACGATGCCCGCCATGGCGCCCGGCAGGGCCATCAGGATGATGAACGGGTCCAGCCAGGATTGGAAATTGACCGCCATCAGCAGGTAGACGAGGACGACCGCGAATGCCATTCCGAGCCCGAGGCGGTAGAAGGAATCGGCCATGGTCTTGATCTGGCCGCGAACGTCGATGGTGGTGCCGCGGGGCAGTTTGGGAGTCATGCGCTCCACGATCTTTTCGACACCGGCGCCGACACTGCCCAGGTCGCGGCGGTCGATGTTGGCGTAGACGTCGTAAACGGGCTGCACGTTGTAGTGGTTGACGATTTCGGGCGCGACCCCGCGGCGGACCCCCGCCAGGTTGTAGAGTAACTGCGGTCCGGCGGCGACCGCGCCCGGGTTGCCGTATGCGATCGAACTCTGGCTGGGACTGGCGCCAATGCTGGCATTGCCTGCGTTCGCCGTACCGGCCACGGAGGTGGCTGTGTTGGACGCGACCGAATTGGCGGGAGCCCCGACAGGCGTGCGCATCAGGGCGGCCAGAGAGTCGATGCGGTATTGGGGTGTCTGCACTGCGACGTTGTAGCTGACGCCGCTGCGGTAGTCGAGCCACTGGGTGGGCGCGATCTGGCCGCTGGAGCTGAGGGAGATCAGCAGGCTGGTGCTGACATCGCGCTGGGTGAGACCGACCTGGCCGGCTTTGCTGCGGTTGACGTCGACATCGATTTCGGGGTAATCGACCACCTGGTGGATATGCACGTCGGCGGCGCCGGGGATGGTTTCCACCTGGGCGGCGATCTGGCGGGCGATGTCGTAGTTCCTCGGGTCGCGGCCCAATACCTGGACGTCGATGGGGGCGGGCAGTCCGAAATTCAAAATCTGGTTGGTGATGTTGGCGGCCTCGAAAAAGAACACGACATCGGGGAAGCGCTGCTTCAGGCGCTTGCGGAGGCGGTCGATGTAATCCGCGGTGGCGCCGTGCTCGCCTTCTTTGAGGGAGATCAGGATATCGCCGTCACCGACGCCGAGGGTTGGGCTGTCGCCGAACGCGAGGTTGAAGCCCCCGTTCGGAATGCCAATGTTATCGATGATATTGTCGATCTCGCGGGGAGGCACGACCTGGCGGATTTCATCTTCGATCTCCGCGAACAGCATTTCGGTTTTCTCGATGCGCGTCCCGGACGGGGCCCGCGCGTGCAGCCGCATGGCGCCGGAATCGACCGTAGGGAAGAAATCGCGGCCGATCATGGGCGCGAGGCAGAGCGATCCGCCGACAAACAGGGCGAAGGCAATGAGCACGGGAGCCCGATGATCGAGACACCAATGGAGCAGCGAGCCGTAAGAGGCGCGCATCAGCTCGAAGCGGCGATTGAAGAGATGGTGCACGTACCAGATGAAGCCCGTGCCGCCCTCTTCGTGCTCGCCGCGCACGTACAGCTTGACCTCCGGGCGCAGCATGTAGTGCACCATGGTCGGGATCAGGGTGCGCGAGAGGAAGTACGAAGCCATCATGGCGAACACCACGGCCATGGCAAGCGGCGTAAACAGGTATTTGGCGGCGCCGGTGAGCAGCAGCACGGGGACGAAGACGATGCAGATGGAGAGCGTGGAGACAAAGGCCGGGGCGGCGATTTGCTGAGCGCCATCGAGCACGGCGCGCACCAAGGGCTTGCGCATGGCCATATTCCGGTGAGTGTTTTCGATTTCCACCGTGGCGTCGTCCACGAGAATTCCGACGGCAAGGGCGAGCCCGCCGAGCGTCATGACGTTGGTGGTCTGGCCCAGCAGGCTCAGGATCATGAGGGAGGTGAGGATGGAGAGTGGAATCGAAATGCAGACGATGACGGTGCTGCGCCAGCTTCCGAGGAACAGCAGAATCATCATGCCGGTGAGGACTGCGGCGATAACTGCTTCGCGCACCACGCCGTTGATCGCCGCGCGGACGAAGAGAGACTGGTCGAAGAGCCGCCGGACCTGGAGTGCCGTGGGTAAGCCGGCCAGGATTCTGGGGAGCGCCTTTTTGACGTTGTTCACGACGGCGAGGGTCGACGCCTTACCGTTGCGCATGACGGTCAGCAGGGCGCCCCGGCGGCCATTGGCGCGCACGATGCTGGTCTGAACGCTATATCCGTCGCGGACTTGGGCAACGTCCTTGAGGTAGACCGTGGCGCCGTTGACCACCTTCAGCGGCATGTCGTTCATCTCGGCCAGGATGCGCGGGCTGGAGTTGAGCTTGATCTGGTAGTCTTTCTCGCCGATTTTGGCGGTGCCGGCCGGGAAGATCAGATTCTGGTTGCCCAGCATGTTGCTGACGTCGGCGGCGGAGAGGCCCTTAGCGTAGAGCTGGTCGGGGTTGAGGTCGATCATCACGGCCCGGAATCGTCCGCCGTAGGGCAGGGGAACGCTGGCCCCCTGGATGGTGGCGAGCTGGGTGCGGATGAAGTTCTGCCCCATGTCGAACAGTTCCTGCTCGCTCATGGTGTCGCTTTGGAGACCAAGCTGGAGGATCGGCACACTCGAGGCGTCGTACTTGATGACGCTGGGCGGGGTTGTCCCCGGCGGGAAGGTGCGCAGAAGGGTTTGCGAGATCGCGGTGACCTGCGCAAGAGCGAGTTCGACCTTGGCGGTGGGCTGGAAGTAGACCCGGGTTACGGAGACGCCGGAGTAAGACTGCGATTCGATGTGCTCGATGTCGTTGACGGTGGTGGTCATGGAGCGCTCGAAGATGGTGACCATACGCTTTTCCATCTCTTCGGGCGACAGGCCGTTATAGGACCAGACGACGCTGACGACGGGGATATCGATATAGGGGAAGATATCGACCGGCATGGTGATGATGGCCGTCACACCGAGGATGGCGATCAACACCGAAACGACAACGAACGTGTAGGGCCGGCGGAGGGCTAGTCGGACTATCCACATGACGCAAGCACAGGAAGGAGCTGTTTCCTCATGATAACGAATCGCAGCGGGCGGCGGTTTGGCCCGAAAGGGCTAGGAAATCGGGGTCAGACGGAACGTTCCCCAATTCCGCGAGTGTTGAAGATGCCGACAGGGCGGCGACCGACTGCCCTGGCGAGCGACCGCCCTTGCGCGCCGACAGTTTTCTGTCGAGGTGGGATTCCAGGCTGCGGATGAAGTCCTCGGATCCGAGCGGGCGCCCGCAATGCGTGCTGTGCCGTACGGCATCGTCGTCGGAGGGCGCATCGGCGTCCACAAAATTGCGCCAACTCCCGATTGTCCAATGATTTGCCCACTCGGCGACGTCCGTGACGCCATCGCGATCGCCGCACAGGTGGGTGCGGGCGCTCGACCATCGGTAGACCTCCGGGCGGATCGCGAGACCGGCGCGCACGGGGTTCAGTTCGACGTATCGAAGGGCGTTCCACAGGTGGCTGGTGTCCATGGGGCAGGAATAGTAGCGGCCCTGCCAGACGTGGCCGCTCGAGGCCTGCCGGGCGTTGACGTATGCGGCATAGCGGCCGTGAGTGTCGCGGAGTGCCTGCTGCATGGCCTTCGGACGGAGGGGCGAGAGGATCAGATGGACGTGGTTGGGCATCAGGCAGTAACCCAGGATCGCGACGCCGCGATACTTCGCATGTTGTACCAGGACTGAGAGATAGACCATGCGGTCGCCGTCGGATTCGAAGACCAGGCGGCGGGCGTTGCCGCGCTGGGTCACGTGGTGAGGGATGCCGAGCGCCTCCACGCGCAGAAATCGTGCCATGCCAGAAGAGTGCCTCTGGGGGGCCGAGGCTCTCAAGAAAAAGGGGAACGTTCCGTCTGACCCCGGTTAAAGGTGGATGATGCCGCGCTGGATGGCGGCCGTCGCGGCTTGCGTACGGTCCTGCACACCCAGCTTGCTCAAGATGTTCTTTACATGGTTCTTGACCGTATGCTCGGCGATGTTCAGCGTGTAGGCAATCTGCTTGTTCGCCAAGCCGCGGACGATCAGCTCCAATACCTGCACCTCGCGCGCGCTGAGGTCGGGACGCGGAAGCTGGGCGGCAAGCGATGCCGCTACCGCCGCCGGCAAGTACGTCTGGCCGGCATGCACCGCGCGGATGGCTTTCAGCAGTTCGTCGTGCAGGACGTCCTTGGTAAGATACGCCTGCACGCCGGCGGCGAGCGCACGGCGAATGTCTTCGTCGCCGCCATAGGTGGTGAGCGCGATCAGGTGCGCGCCGGGAAACTCGGCGCGGATTGCCTGCGCGGCGGCCACACCGCCCATCACGGGCATGCGCAGATCCAGCAGGGCGACGTCGGGCCGGTGTGCCCGGAACATCTCGACCGCCTGCTGTCCGTTGGCGGCTTCGGCGATGACCTCCATGTCGGGCTGCATGTTGACAATGGTGCTCACGCCGACACGCGCCACCAGATGGTCTTCCGCGACCAGGATTCGAATTTTTCCGTTTGTGGATTCGGCATTGCTCATGGCAAGGGTACCGTCACTTCCAATTCCGTTCCTTCGCCAGGATGACTGGAGAGCCGTAGTTCGCCGCCCAGGCGTTCGGCCCTCTCGCGCATTCCGATCAGGCCGAAATGCCCTCCTCGCGAAGCAAACGCGTCGTGTTGATCGAATCCCCGTCCGTCGTCGACAATTCGCAGGTACAGCTTGCGCGCCTCTGTGTGCAGTTTGACCGCTATCCTGCTGGCGCCGGCGTGCTTGAGAACGTTGGTCACGGCTTCCTGGGCGATGCGCAAAAGATGCTGTTCCATCTCCTCGGGCAGCTCGCGATTCGGCCCGTCGATATCCACCTGGACGTCGACGCCGGAGCCGGCGGTCCACATCTTGGTGCCGGACTGAATGGCCGCGGCCAAGTCCTGCCCTTCCAGCGCCGAAGAGCGCAAGTCCATCACGCTGCGGCGCGCTTCGGTGAGGCTGTGACGCGCCATGCGCCGCGCGAGATCGAGATAGGTCCGCGCCGGCGTCGATTCGGGCGGCATCGACAGGGCAACCGCATCGAGTTGCGAGGAGATGCCGACGAAACCCTGCGCCAGCGTGTCGTGGATTTCGCGAGCCAGGCGGGCGCGCTCTTCCAGCACGGCGGCAAAGCGTGAGCGGATCTGGCGCAGCCGGACCTGGTAAACGGCCCACGCGCAGAATGCCACAGCCGCGGCTGCCAGCACACGGAACCACGCCGTCTCCCAGAATTGCGGCAGCACCTCAAATGCGTACGACTGCTCGCTGGCCGGACCGCCGGCCAGTTGGGCCCGCACGAAGAAGCGATACTTTCCGTGCCGCAGGTTGTTGTAATTGATGACGCGGCGCGCGCCGGCTTCCACCCAGTCCGGATCAAGTCCTTCCAGCCGGTAGGAATAGCGCACCCGGTCAGGCGCGCTCAGATAAATTCCGGTGTAGCGGATCTGGAGACGCTGCTGGCTGGGGTCCAACTTGACCAGCCGTGCCAGGTCCACCGAATCGCCGTTTGCCGTCATCTCCACGAAATGAGCCACCGGCGCGACCGCAGGAGCCTTGCGCGCTTCCGGATCCAGAACCGCGACACCGCGGCTGGTCGCGAAGTAAAGCCGTCCGTCACTGGCGCGCATGCCTCCGCCCGGCCCGGGATAGCCGGGAGCGCATTGGGCGCTTCGCAAGCCATCTTCCACACCGAAGTTTTCGGGCTCCAGCCTTTTGCGTTGACCCGCGTTCATTTGCGCAAACTGCTCTTTGGCGACGCGGCAAATGCCGCGCGTGGTGCTCAGCCAGAGGGATGAACCGTCGTCGGAGATTCTGCCGATATTGTCGCTGAGCAGGCCATCCTGCTCGCGAAAAGAACGGAACTTGCCATCGCGGTACGCGTTCAAACCGCCACCGAAGGTGGCGATCCAGAGCGTGCCCTCGGCGTCCTGGTAGAGGGAGCGGATCTGGTCGCTCGAGAGCCCGTCAGAGGTGGTGAACTGCCTGCGCTCTTCTCCCCGGACGTGCCACAGCCCCTTGCCGAACGTGCCGGCCCAGATGCTGCCGTCGCGCGCCTCGCACAGGGTCAGCACGAAATCCACCAGCAGCGGCCCCCCGGGGACCACGAGGTGAAACCCGCCCGGCGACAAAACGCCAAGTCCAACCGGTGCGGCCAGCCACAGACTGCCGTCGGCAGTCTCGATGGCATCGAAGAGCCCCTGGCGTGAAAGCGGGTCAGGATAGTGAAAGACCTGAAAGCGGCCACCGGACATACGGGCCAGTCCGCGGCGGGTGGCGAGCATCAGGTCGCCGTTCCGCGCCTCGCGAATCTGGATGATGTCGTTGTCGGGCAATCCGTCAGCCATCGAGTAGGTACGCCGGGCATCTCCGGAAAACCGCATCAGGCCCGCGTCGGTGAAACCGATCCAGATGCGCCCGGCATGATCCTGATAGACCACGTTGGGCTCGTCGCTGGGCAGGCCTTCATTCTTCCCGTAGACTGTGAAGATATCGTTCCGCCAGCGCATCAATCCGCCGTTGGTGCCGATCCACAGGTTGCCCTCGCGATCCTCGAAAAGACAGCGTATTGGGCCTCCCGTGTCTTCGCTCTCCGCGAGAGTGCTCACGAAGCGCGACCCTTCCAGGCGGACGATCCCCTTGTTGGTGCCGCCCCAGATGTTGCCGTCCCGGTCGGCCCACAAGGCACGGACTGCGCGATCCGGCAGGCCATCCTGCGTTCCGAACCTGCGGACGGATCCGCCCGGGAAAATCTCGATGGCGCCGGAGTTACTGCCGATCCAGACGTGATCGTGGCGATCCACAAGTATGGACAACATGACGGTGCCGGCCAGGGCGTCCGGCCCCAGGACGGTGACAAACGTGTCACCAGCCCGTTTGACCACGCGGCTGAAGCCCGCGACCCAGAGATTGCCGTGGCTATCCACGCAGACGGCGCGTGCCGAGCTGACCGGAATATCTTTCTCCGGCCGGTACGTGGTGAAGCGGCCATCCTGGTAGCGGCAGAGATAGATGCCCGCCACGACCCACACGCCCCCGGAAGGATCGGCATAGAGATTGGTGATGGCCGCGTCGGGCAAGCCCTGCCTGGTGGTATAGGTGCGAAAATGCCGGTCGCGGTACTCCACCAGACCGTTTTGGGTGCCAATCCACAACGCCCCGTCGGCGGCCGCGGCCAGCGCAGTGATGGAATTGTCCGGCAGATCTCCGTTGGCCTTGTTGAAGACTACGAATTCGTAGCCGTCGAAACGCGCCAGGCCTTCGTCGGTCCCGAGCCAAAGGTATCCGTCCGTGGTCTGAGTGATGGCGCGGACCGTGTCCTGCGGAAGCCCGCGGTCCTGGGTCCACATCGTGCGGGAATACTGCGAGAGGCTTTTTCGCGGGTCCAGCGCGTGCGCGCTGCCGGAGACGAGCAGCAGGGCCAGCACGGCCGAAAGGCGGCAGTCCACGTCTCAAGTTTACTTCTTTCGGGGGCCGCCGCCAGACGCCAGGCAACAGTTGGTTCAGTTCCGGTTCACGGACGCGCCGAGAACCGATCGAGTTCCGCGATCAGTTTCGAACCTTCAGGCCCGGGTCTTACCGCACCGCCTCTGACGATTTCGCGGTTGTGCAAGGGTTTTCCGTAGAGTTCTTCGTTGTCCTTCGTGTCCTGACGCAGGGTTGCGCCCTGCAGCGAAACGCCGGCGAAAAGCCCATGGGTGCGCGACCAGGACAGAATCTCCGCCGACATCCTCGCGTCGGTCTGGGCTGTCGCATCGCGCCCGACCGGACCCGCCGCAACCTCGCCCTCGCCGCCCAACGTGAACTGGTCACCCAACAGCTTGTCGGCTCCGCGCTTGCTCATCACCAGCAGAACCACGTCGGCATCGGAAGCACCGATCTGGAAGCCAACGCTGCCGCCCTCGATGCGGATACTGCCGGGCGCCGACCAGCGGCCGTTATCCATGCGGCACGACAGAATTCCCTTGCCATATTTTGCGCCCACAACGAACGCGGCTTTCTTCAGGTCGGGCACGATTACGATGCACTGTGCCTTCTCCATGAGGTCGTGAGGGATGCCTTTGTCCGGCATTCTCGTCACCTCACCAAAGACTTCTGTGGCTTTATCGACCCTCCGGGCTTGATCCGTCTCCGCCGCGTATCCAAAAGATGACACCAACAGAATCGTGAGCAACCCTCGCATTTATTTCCTCCTTCGGATCATCGATCCACTGGGGGGAAAGCAAGCGGTCTGCCAGTGTGAGGATACGCAATCAGTGGGACTATTTGTCCAGAACCAGCAAGACCATCATCACCCCTGCAAAGACCACTCCGCCGAAGCCGATAGCCACGTAAATCTGTGTGCGGGACAGTCCGCCGGCCAAGGCAGGTTCGGCCGGGTTGATCATCGCCGAGAGGGGAGGCAGCGCACCTTCCGCCGCGGCACGCAACTTCGCATCGTAGACTTCGGCCGGAATTACATTGTTCACGGGAGCAAGTTTGACCGCACGTTCCAGATACCCGAAAGTCTGGTCGGGGGTGTTCACCTGGCGCATCTTTCCCGGATCATCGAATACAACCAGCAGCGACCCCGGCTTGACACGTGCGAGGACCGCTGAAGTGGTATTCGGCTGGTCGTACACCGGAACCGGCAACTCGGAGAGGATGCGGTACACGCGCCCCATGAGATTGCCCTGGTTGAGGGCAGCGAGTTCGTCGCTGGGGCCCAGGTTGAGCCCGTCGTCGAGGGTGACCGCGGCGCGCTGTTGAGTGTACTTTTTGCCCTGTTTGACGGCCTCTTCCAATCCGGCCAGGGCTTCCGGCCCCTGAAACTCTACCAGGCGTTGGATGCGGTCGGTGATCGACGGATGAGTGGCAAGCAGTTTCCCGGCGAACCAGCTCATGCCGGCGGCGGGGTCCGCGAAGTAGAAGTGCGAAAATGCCGGGTTCGAGCCAGCGACGGACGAGCCGGCACCGCCGATTTTTGCCAATGCGCGGCAAAGCCCTTCGGGGTAGCGGGTGAGGAGGGCTGCGTCCGCATCGGCGAGGAATTCGCGCTGGCGCGAGATCGCGGCGCGCAACAGAGCCGCCATCACAGGCGCCACAAACAGGATGTAAATGCCGATCGGCGAAAGAGCGAGCTCCCACAAGCCGAGTCCGCCGCGGCGTCCGCCATACCGCCATCCGCTGGATCGCAGCTCGCGCCGGAACATGAGATAGGGAAGGCGAAGAAAGAGGGCGATGGAGGCGACCACCGTATTGAGGCGGATGTCGTGATTGCCGATGTGCGAAAGCTCGTGAGCCAGCACGCCTTCCAGTTCGCGCTTGTCGCTCAGCAGGTTCAGTGCGCCGCGCGTGACCGCGACCACCGCGTGCCGCGGATCCATGCCCGCCGCGAACGCATTGGGCACGCTGGTCTCGATGATGTACAGCTTCGGAGCGGGCAGCCCGGCGCCGATCGCCAGGTTTTCCAGGAGCCGCCTGACTTCCTGCTCCTTGTCGCCGGCCGGCTGAGCGCCAACCTGGTCGAGAAGGCGGGAAGTGGGGGAAGAAGCGATTCCCCAGAAGAGGATGCCGAGAGTGGCAATCAATGCCCCGGCGAACACGGGAATCAGGTTGCGGGTCAGCTCCCAATCGGCAGCTTCCGATTTGGCCAGCTCCGCCTTACGCCGTTCCACGTCGCCCTCGATATACTGGCTCCATTCCGAGCGCTGGTCCGATTCTTCCAGATGGCGCAGCAGGTTCTGGTCGCTGCGTATGGCGGCGCGAGTGTTTCGCGATTCCGCACGAACCTGCCTTACGACCACGGCCGACAGCAGGAAGCTGATCCCCAGCACAAATGGCGCCAGCGCGGCGACCGTCATGACGACCAGTACGGCCGTGCGGCGACGGTTGTGCGCGATACGGTGGTAGACCAGGACCGGCTGGCCACCGCCCATGCCCGCTGTCATGCTTGTTTTTCTAAGCCTCCATGAAGCTCACTTTGACGTCTTCTTTGGCTTTCTCTTCGGTATGGAAATAGTCGAACGGCTGGAATTGGAACCAGTTCGCGAACTGATTTCCCGGGAAGGACTGGATGCGGGTGTTGTAGTCGAGCGCGTTCTGGTTGTAGAACTGGCGCGCGTAGGCGATCTTCTCTTCCGTGTCCGTGAGTTCGCTCTGCAACTGCTGGAAGTTGGCCGCCGCCTGAAGCTGCGGGTAGTTCTCAGCAACTGCCATCAGGCGGCCCAAAGCGCCTGTGAGCAACTGGTCTGCGGCAGCGGCTTCGACAGGACCAGGCGCCTTGGCGAGCGCACCGCGCGCCTGCGCCACCTCCGCAAATACGGCATGTTCGTGCTTGGTGTATCCGCGCACGCTCTCGACGAGGTTGGGGATCAGGCTCGCGCGGCGTTTGAGCTGAACGTCGATTCCGCTCCACGCCTCGCGCGTGCGGTTCCGAGAAAGCACCAGATTGTTATAGAGGAGGACGCCCCAAAGCGCCCCGACAATTAAGAAACCGAGAGGGATCAGCGCGGCCGCGGCCGCGGTCCCATTGGAGAGGTACAAAGCGGCGGCTTGAAACACACAATCTCCCAACCTTATCGTGGGACAACCCGATGGCTCCCGTCATCTTGTCGTTGGTTAGGTATTGGCTGTTAACCGGATTGCGTCCTGCCGGGATTTTCAGTACCGTCAATCATCATGTGGTCTCGCTGGTTGTTGTTTGTCACGATTCCGTTTGCCGCGGCCGCTCAAGGGAACGATTGCCCGCTCGAACGGCAGGTAAGCCTGGTGATTCAAAGCAGCCCCGCGCCTTCCCTGCCGGGACAGGCGGTCCACTTCACTGCGTTCGCGGCACCCGTAGCGAGTACGCCGGATCCCACCGGCACCATTCAACTCTTTGACGGCTCTAAGAGTCTTGGCACGTTTCCGGTTGTGGTGGGCCAGGCCTCAACCGTTGAGACCTTCTATTCCGCCGGAGCGCGAGAAATCAACGCAATCTACAGCGGCGATTTCAATTACTGCGCCGCCTATGCGACTTATGGGCAACCCGTAGACCGGCTGACGCCCGCGGTGGCGCTCAGTTCCAGCGCGGCGGCGGTAGCATACGGCGCACCGTTGACGCTGACCGCGAAGGTGACGCCGGATCCGCCCACCGGGGTCGCGGCGCCCGCGGGGCCGATGCAGTTCTTCGAGGGAACCACGCTGCTCGGCACCGTTACACTCGCCAACGGCACAGCGACGTTCACGATCTCGAACCTCGATGCCGGCACGCACCAGATCACGGCGACGCTGGTTGGCGACCCGAACTGGTACTCGGTACGTTCGGCGCCGCTCGCACAGGGGATCAATCGCACCGCGACGGCCACGGTGCTGGCCGCGGCTGCCGGCGCATCGCAGGTGACGCTCACGGCCACGGTAACGGCCGCGGCCCCGAGCACGGCTGTGCCGGCGGGCTCGGTACAGTTCGCCGACACGGCGGCCGGAACGATCCTGGGAACCGCGGCGCTGGCTGCCTCCGCCGCGAGCATTATGGTCTCCAACGCAGCGATTGCCGCGACGGCCGGACATCCGATCTCCGCTACTTACTCCGGCGGGCCGAACTTCATCGCAAGCACATCGAACGCGGTCGAGATTCCCGGCATCGCCAACGCCGCTGGAGCGGTCTCCGCGAACTACGCCGCGGACGAGATCGTGAGCCTGTTCGGTACAAACCTGTCCCTGACTCCCATGCCGCTGCCGGGCGTGCCGCCCCTTCCGGCCACGCTTGGCGGCACTTCGGTGACCGTGACCGACAGCGCCGGCACGGCGCGACAGGCGGGGCTCTACCTCGTCTCCGCACAGCAGATCAACTTCGTGGTTCCTTCGGATTCCGTCACGGGGCCGGCCACCATCACCGTGGCCACCGCCGGCGTCATTCCCCTGCGCGTGAATCTGGCCGCAGTCGCTCCCGGGCTCTTCGGTCCGTCCGCGCAGATCCTGAGGGTGGCGGCGGACGGGTCGCAAACCGTGGAAACCGTCACTGCGAGCACGCCGATCGCGATCGGCTCGGGGACCGTCTACCTGATTCTCTATGGCACGGGGATCCGGAATCGTTCCTCGCTGGCAGGCGTTACGGCGACGATCGGAACGGCGAGCCTGCCGGTCGCCTACGCGGGTGCTCAAGGACAGTTTCCAGGCCTAGACCAGGTGAATGTGCTCTTGCCGGCGACTCTGGCAGGCGCCGGCAAGGTAAATGTGACGCTCACCGTGGACAGGCAGGTATCTAACCCCCTTGTTCTGAGCTTTCAGTAAGCCCCCGATATCTCCGGCTACTAACTTCAGTTAGGTTATGTGCGTTCTAGGATTGGATAATTGACTCCCCGTAACCGTGGACCTAGAATCAAGCTGGATCTATCTCAAATGACCTTCGCACCCAGTGAGACGCCAGGCAAATACGAGTTTCTCGGCGTCATCGATAAACCAAAAGCAGGAGTTACTTACAAGGTCCGAAACCGGGAAACGGGGGAAATCGAGTCGCTCCGGGCGCTGCCTGGCGCCGCTTCAAGCCATCCGGAAACGATGGAGCGCTTTCTGCGCGAGATCAAGATTCACACACGGCTGTCGCATCCCAATATCCTTGCCTTCCACGATGTGTTCGAGCTGGATGATCAGCTGGTGATGACGGCGGAGTATGTCGAGGGTACGACCCTCGCCGCTCTGTGCCGCGAAGGCCCTGTGCTTTCGAGCGAGGCGGTGCGGATCGTCGGCGAGGTATTGTCCGGGCTGGAGGAGGCGCACGAGCTGGGTATCGTGCACCGGGGGATCACGGCGGAGCATGTGATCGTGACGCCCGCGGGAGATGTCAAGTTGGGCGGATTTGGCCTGGCGAAGCCGGCGGACGACATGAATCTGACCCAATCCGGCTCGGTGCTCGGCGAGCCAAGGTACATCTCGCCGGAGCAGGTGATGGGGACCGCGGCCCTGGATGCGCGGTCCGATCTGTACTCGGTCGGTGTGCTCCTTTACTACGCGCTGACCGGGAAGGTACCGTTCGACAATCCGAACGAATTCGACGTCATGGTCGCGCAGGTCAATTCGGTACCGCGGCCGCCCAGCCTGCTCAACCCGGGAATCTCTCCGGAGCTGGACCGGGTTGTGCTGACCGCGCTGGCCAAGAAGCCCGAGGAGCGCTATCCGACGGCGAGGGAGTTTCGCCAGGCGCTGAACTCAACCGTCGCGGTTCCCGCGCCGGAACCTGTCGAGGAGCCGACGGTGGAGTGCGCTCCGCCGCAGTTTTTCGTGGAGCCCCGATCCACGCCGTCTCCGACGGGGGCATTTGCGTTGGGCCTTCTCTCGGTAGCGGTCGGGCTCGCGGTACTTTACTTCGCGATGCACTGATTCAGGGAGCAGTACTTTGACGATTCAAATTGGTGACATAGTCGGCGATTACAGGGTAATCGAGGTCATCGGCTCGGGTGGGATGGGCGCGGTGTACAAAATCGAGCACCTGCTCACCAGGCGAATCGAGGCGATGAAGCTGGTGCCCGCGGGAATCTCGGCCGATCCCGAACGCGTGCACCGGTTCGAGCGCGAGATCCAGGTGCAGGCGCGGCTGAGCCACCCGAACATCGCGGCCCTGTACAATGCGCTGCGCAACGGGGACACCATCGCGTTGATCATGGAGTACGTGGAAGGCGAGCCGCTCCAGCACATTCTGGCGGCAGGACCTCTGCCGCTGAAGACCACCGTGGAATATGCCGGCCAGGTGCTTTCCGCGCTGGCCTACGCTCACCAGGAGGGCGTGATTCATCGCGATGTTTCGCCGGCCAACATCATCATCACCCGGGACCGGATTGCCAAGCTGACCGACTTCGGGCTGGCGAAGGCCGCGACCGATCTTCGCGTGACGACCTCGGGCGCACCGGTGGGCTCGCCATGGTACATGTCTCCCGAGCAGGTTCGGGGAATCGAGCCCATCGACGGGCGCACCGACATCTACGCGATGGGCGCCGTGATCTACGAGGCTCTCACGGGCGCCAAGCTGTTCGATGCCGATGGGGCCTTCGCGGTGATGAGCGCGCACGTGGACCGGATGCCGGCGCCTCCCAGTTCGCGCAACCCCGCGCTTACCAGGATCGTCGACGGCGTTCTGCTGAAAGCTCTGGCGAAGGACCCGGCCCAGCGATACCAATCGGCGGAGGAGTTCCTGCGGGCTCTGCAGTCCGCGGCGACGGCAACTCGCGCGCCGGCGCCGGTGGCCGCGCGCCGGCCCATGAAGGTCTCGACGGCGGTGATGGCGGCGATGCCCCTGGTCGTGATGGCGGCCACCTTCGGCGTCGCGCGGCTGCTCACCAGGCCGGTGCACGTGCAGGCTCGCGAAGTCGCGAGGCCGGCTCGGTCCCGCGCGGTTGCGGCTCCCGTGCCGGCGCCTCCCCCGCCGCCGGAAGCGGGAATCGAGCCGCCGGCCGGGACAGCGGCTGAAAAGCCGGCCGCCGGGACAGCCGACAAGCCGGTCGTGCCACGCGCCGCGCGCCCACCACAACCGCCGCCGCAGGCTGCCGGACGAACTGGCGCGCGGCCGAGGACGCCGCAACCGAATTATGCAATCCGGGTGAGCGGAGGCGAAGTGGAATCGCCGGCGCCGGCATCGCGAACCGTTCCGCCTCCGCCCGCCCCCGCCGCAGTGCCGGAACCCCCCGTGGTGGCATTGCCGCAGCCGGCCACGCCCGACCTGCCGCCCGTCGTGGAGGAGCCGGAGGGACCGAAGGCGCAAAAGCCTGGGAGCCGGCTCGGGCGTGCTTTGGGCAAGATCAATCCCTTCAAGAAGAGCCCCAAGCAGTAGGGCCCGCCTTCGCAATCGTAGAATGGGTCAATGACCCTTCCGGACCTGGCGGCTATCGAGCGCGCCGCGCAAATCGTCTACAGCGTGATGCCGCCCACCCCGCAGTATCGCTGGCCGCTATTGTGCGAGCGCGCGGGCACGGAGGTCTGGGTCAAACACGAAAACCACGCTCCACTGGGCGCGTTCAAGACTCGCAGCGGGCTGGTATATTTCCGCCGCCTGAAGGAATCGGGGGCCGCCAACGGAAAGGTGGTTGCGGCAACACGCGGCAATTTCGGCCAGGCCGTGGCGCTGGGTGCAAGCCGCGTGGGTATGGAGGCCCTGGTCTACGTGCCG
>Ga0335069_10004522_pt1 | contig 20581 bp, 34 predicted proteins | sample Lox_Sample_11_FD_206714 | JGI IMG/M metagenome (GOLD analysis project Ga0335069, IMG submission 206714) | Soil microbial communities from Loxahatchee National Wildlife Refuge, Florida, United States - Lox_Sample_1.1 | ecosystem: Environmental > Terrestrial > Soil > Wetlands | place: USA... | reverse complement strand
GATACACCGAAGAACTCCGACGAGTGAAATCAGTAGCAAACGGCAAGCGCATTTTCAGTGACGAAGCTATCGAGCAGATGGCCGACGACATGGGACTTAAATGATCAAGCCACCGGCCAATTTCACCCATTATGGATGGCTCCATGGGGTGCCGGTATACGTCGATTTTACAGACCCAGACCTGCCAATCATTGACACCAGATGGTATGTGCCAGAGTTCGTTCTAGACGCTGCGGAGGCTGTATTCGGGCTGTTTGTAGCGATTTGGAGCGTACTTGACCCATATTCAGAGCCAATGTACGCCATTAAACTGACCGGGCTTATTAAGCGTTAAACTGCGATATAATCAACGCTCATTATCAGAGGAACTGCCAATGCTTCAATCAATCCTGCTCAAAGATGTTAACCGATTAGCCCATAAACGCCTGAAAAAGCCACTCGGATACCGATATTCTGAGTTCATGCTAAACAGAAGAATCAGACGAAAGTAGTACCTATTCCCATCGCCCTGCACCATAGAGGCACAAAATAAATAAAAAAAGACTTTTATTTTGTATCAAAATTGATATAATAAACATTCATTAACCAGAGGAGCTGCAAAATGAATATCGAAGAAACTTTAAAACAAACAATCATCGACACTACAAACCAGTATTGCCAAGACAACGGTATTGCGCCGGTTTTCACAGAGCATACAGGGGTGGAGGTTATGAAAGAACCTTTGAAGCATGAAGTATTTGAAAATCTGTGGCGTGAGTACGGCTGTGATGGAGCTATGGCTAAAAGTTCCGCATTCGATGTATTTTGTTTCGGCGTAGAGAAATACTCCACCCGAGTCGCAGAGCTTGAGGAGGCGCTTAAAGAAATAAGCGAATATCCAATCATGCACGGCTCAGTTACTCAGCCCATTGAGATAGCAAGGAAAGCACTGGCAGGCACGAAATGAGCATCAAACAACTCTACATCGAATACGACATTGCAGACCTTATGCAGAATTGCAGCGTAGAGGTAGCGAGAGAGGTAATGGCAAGCGATTTTGAGCTTGATCAGGAAACGATTGATAAGCTGGTCGAGTATCACAACACTGAAATGCCGAGTAGGCAAAATGAGAATTGATGTAAAACCAAACAGGATAGATGGGTGGTGTAATATCCCAGGTTGGCGCGGTGAGCAAAGCGTTATCGTATTTTTAACAATACAAGGGAAGTGGCACATAGCAAGCTGTATGGGCTTGCCTAGTGATATTGAGGCTGCACGGGTTGTACATGAATGTGTAGAAGCGGCTTTTCAAGAGCTGAAAAAGCTAGGCGTATAACCATCGCCACACCGCGCCGCGATAGCGGTCAGGTTGTTAAATGTTACTTAAACAAAAGGTGAAATTATGATGACAAGAGACGAAGCGCTGAAATGGGTTTATGAAAACGCAGAGAAACGTGGAGCTCAAACTGGTTCTCAGGCTCTTGATGTTGCTCCAGAGCATGTGCTGCTTGGTTTGAATACAAAAGACAAAAAAATGATCAAAACGGCTCAAACTCCTAAATCCGGCGTGACGGCTTGTTATAACAGACATTAAACCTGTAATAACCGGCGACGAACGAAGTGAGGAATCCAGCGCGATAGCGCGCGCAACAGCAAGTTGTTAACTGGCCTTTGGAGGGCTATATGGCAAGAGGAACCGGAACTACTACAAAACAAATGCTAGATGCACCACAAGGCGCTATTTTTGTCTGGTGTAATGGTCATTTGGATTACCCTATTCGATTGTCAAGGAAACACGGGCGGGATGATCTGAAAATAGTTCCGCCGTCATGGTTGAGTAGTGAGCGGTGGCTCGGGCAGGAATTTAGTGGCGTTATTATTGACCATGCCGCTTGCTTGAGCGCGGCTGAGTGGTACGGGTTAGATGGTGTGCGAACTCGAATAAGGACATTTAACACCGACTTCTGCGACACCGCGCCGCATTAACAAGTTAACGAGGGCAGAGAAATGAAAGAGCCGACCACACAAGAGATACTGCTGGCATGCGGTGAATTAACCGATGATGAGCTACGCCTTGCACAGGCTGTAGTTGGATGGATTTACAGGACTATGGTTGCAGACCTTGAGCGCCAGCTTGACCTATCCGAATCAGCAAACGCGCACCGGCAAGCGTTGATCGACAGGTTAAGCAATGCCGAGTCGTCGGCGGATAATGAAGTGATTGAATTGAAGCGCCAGAACAGGGAGCTGCGAGCGTTGCTCCGCACTTCGAAGCATGGAATTATGAATCACGAAATGCGTGATGATATAGACAAAGCTCTCGGGCAGGATGGTGATCATGGTTAAGCTTGCATGTGAAGGGTTTTATTTGTCTTTAAGTTGTTATGCGGGATTTTAACTTTAACTAACAGAGGTGAAACATGGAAACACTGGCAGAAGCATTACCGAAAGAACAAAAGCGCGTGCGCGAATTGATAAAACTTTACGATGAGATACCGACAGGTGTTTTTGCAGCGACAATGATGCGACAGTCGCTTGCTCGCGCTGAGAGAGCTGCCGCAGCTGGTGACGTTGCTGAAATGATGGCGGCGTATAAAGATTTGAAAGAGTACAGCGCATAACCCGTTGCTTTGCGGCACCGAAGGTGTCCGAGCAACAGCAAGTTGTTATGCGAATTTAACGAGAGGTGATTATGAAGTGTAAAGATTGCGGACAAAATAATATGATAATAGACGGGCAAGAAATAGCGACGTGGCACAGTCCGCACCTGGACGCAACTCGCCACAAGGCATACCACGCCGTCAACATGACTGCCGTCATTGCAATGGTCGGAGAGAAAAATCTGTCGATAGCACAAAAAACACATCTACCATCCATGATGGCAGGCTATGGTCGCGTGATAGATGAGAATGGATTTATCGGATGGGGCGATTGCGAATTTGAATCGATAGTCGATCTGTTCGAGAAAGCATTAGCGAGAGGCAAAGTAAAGCCGGTATCTACTGAGCCGGATTTATTCGCATAACACCGGATTCTGCGAATGTGTGTCGCAGAACAAAGTTCAACGTGACACGCGCCGCATAACTTAACGAGGACAGAGATATGAGCGAGAATACGAAACAGCGAGAAGATTTTGAGTCATTCCTTAATGTGGATCCGCGGGCAAAACGGTTGATTGTATGGGATGGTGACAGATATACACTTGATCCCATAGAGTCCGCGTGGCTTACGTGGCAATACCTGGATCTACGCATCGCCGAGCTACAAACGCGGCTTGGCGAGCGCAACCTAGACGTTGAAAGACTGGAATTTGCTTTGTCATCTGGCCATGCTGAGACAATCGAAAAACTAAAAAACGCTGAACGCCAGCTTGCATCGGCCAACCTTGCGCTATCCGGAAAAACAAACTATTGCGAACAGTGCGCGGAAATGGGTCGTAAGCTTGACGACTTGTGCAAGCGGTTGAAAGCGTGTCGCAACGAGCTTTCCGAACGTGATGCGGTAGATGCCGAAGCAGAAGCGTGCGCGTTGAAAACACCGGAAGAAGTGTACCAGATAGCGCGGTGTGATATCCGGTTGGACAAGCAGGAAGAATCCGCGTTAAAACAAGTTATTGACAGCGCTTACCGACTAGGCTTGCGAGAGTCAAAGCGCCAGCTTGATGCATTACAAGCGCTATTACCAGTTGACGAGATTGATGACATTCGTGGACATCATTGCTGCTGTATCTACAGCGACGTGACGGCAGAAAGGCTGCAAGTGTGCGGGGTTCATTCGAGATTGGAGGCGCAGCTTGACGAGGCTAATCGCAGCATTATCTCCAAAGATGAAACTATTGCGCGGTGGATTACAAACCACAACATTGCTGCGGCGTCATGCAAAACAGCCTATGACAAGTGGCAAGAGATTGAGCGCCAGAATGCGGAGTTGCGGGAGCAGAATGACGGTTTGTATAGCCTGCTTGCAGAAAACGGAATTTTTGTTAATCGCGGAGAGTCAACAGACAAAGCCCTCGGGCTGGAGGTGAGTGATGGAAAATGAAACTGTAAATGTAATTATATTCTTTGCTTGCTTTGGTGTTGTTGCTTTTATATTCACTATCTGGATGATTGGCTTTTGCATGGGAGCAAGCAGCGAAGAAAAGAAACATCAAACAGCCAAGCAGGAGGGGGAGAAATGAGTAGCACATCGTCAGTAACCTATTGCGCTTACTGCGGAGAATGTCTGGGATCACAAACGATACATTTAAACGGTAAGATATATCATCCAGTTTGTGTACACATTGTAGCTGATACAATACTACCGCGCACCGCAGTTACCCGTACTGATGCTTATTCAGGGCAGGAGGGGGAGAAATGAAAACATTTAATAGAGTTTGCATAGAGGATTTTACAGTAGTAGATGCTGATAAAAACATCGCGCAAGTAAAACGTGGTCAAGAGTATTTAACTTCCGAGCCTTATGATGATGGGACAGTTATTGTGTTTACAAACTATTGGTTTAAGGTTCCGCTTATACATTTTGCTGGAGAGAGAAAATTCACATGACAAACACTGATAAGGATAACGAAATCCAGCGCCTCGAAGCGCGGCTTCAAGAAACAAAGTTCGCGCTTGACATTGAATTGCATCATACGAAAAGCCTCGGAGGGTTTGTGATTCACATTATAATCGGCCTAGCAGTAGCCTTTATTTCACTTGCTTTTTTTCGTGAAAAGATTAGCCGTAATAATTCGTTTACCCAGATACTTGGTGCTATGGTTTCCGGGTGTATCGTCGCATTCTTATCAGTAATTCTAATTGGATGTTCTAGTCCTGATCATACAAACATTGGCCATGCTGGTGACGATCAGGGCGATGTGTTCTTGATAGAAATGTGTCAGGACAAAAAGAACCAGTCGCTTTATCAATGCAAAGAACTTTGTAAGGTCTATGTATGCGAATAGAATTCAATGCTGAATTATTTGCCTTGCTTGAAGTGGTTAACGAGGAGGTAAACCATTATCCCTATCGAGAGCAGGGAGTCGTTGGGATGTTACACGCCGATGACTTGAGAAAAACAGGTGGAGGGGTATGCTCGGACTACGCCTATACCAAAATGCTCGTGCTGAAGGAAAACGGGGTGAATGATGCCGGTCTGGGCATAGCTACTTGCCTTACAGACGCAAAAGAGCTTCATGCCGTACTGATCGTATCTACCACCGATGGTGACTTTGTGCTTGATAACAGAGCACCGCGTGTATTAGGATTCAAAGAAGCCAGTAAAATGTATACTTGGCAAACGGTACCAGAGTACTTGATGGGTGACGGTTGAATGTCTAACGACGATTACAGACTTTCGAAGCAGTATCAGGACTTGCTTGACGAGCAGCATGAGGATGACCAAAAGGCAGCGGTATTGTATTTTGCAATCGTTATGTTTGTTTTTGGAGCATTCACAGGTTTTGCATTTGGATGGATAAGTCACTAATGAACAGAAAACAGATCGAAGCGATAGCATTACAATTGATAGGCTTGGCAATCATCATTTACGGAATTCTTTGGGTGAGCAACGAGGATTACAAAAATAGTATCCGTGATGTAGAAGAGTATTGCCAGAAAGTAGAGTCCGGCAAATGGCCTGCTTATAATGGCTCAGAAGCCTGTAAAAAATAGTTGTCATCCACTATCAATTTTGATATAAAATAGACCTTGTCAGGTTATCGCCTTTGAGAGTTTGAAGTCCTCAGATAGACTGACTGCAATGCGCGGTGTAGCACAATGGTTAATGCAGTCGCCGTAAGAAGCGAAAGATGTCGGTTCGAGTCCTTCCGCCGCGTTCCAAATTCATCACCGGAGAAAGTTATGGCAAAACGTAAGGCAGCAAAGGCAAAGAAAGAAGTGAAGAAACCAGCTCCTAAAAAGTTGGCATTTAACGATCTGGTGCTTGTAACTCTTGCTCCAAATGGAGCGCGAAATGTGGTCGGCAGAGTAACCGCTCTTGCGCCTTCAATTGCTTGCGTTAATTTCGCGCTGAATGAAAACCAGAAAGTAATCGGACGCGCTGAAGACTGGGTTCACTACAGCAACGTAAAATCAATTTCATTGAAGTAATTCAACCAAGTGGGGTCGCGGCGTTTTGAAACCGAAAGGTACGCCGATAGCAGCTACGGCGAGGCACCCCACTACTCTATTCAAAGGAATAAAAATGAGCGTTAGAATAAAACTGGCACAACTTCTGGCAGGTAAAAACAACCTGATTGTTCCGCTGGTCGCTACTGATCGAATGCGTATTACTTTCCTTGCAAACATGAGTAATGGTACAGAGTTCAACAGGTCGTACCGCGCTATGATGATGATGTCGCCAAATTACAAGGAAGGATTGGATGAATCAGACAAGCAGTAATCCATTACCAAAATTCAGGAGCGGCCAAAGTGTCAGATGCCGCACCAAAAACATCCTTGGTGACTACGAAGTTGATACCGTAATAGTTGCGGGTGTCTATAACCCATCACACCAGTCTGTCCTTTCTGACAACGGCATGATGCTGATTCATGTGCCTCCCGGATGGCTTTATACCACCGCAGAACGCGATCCAAGAACAGGTCGTAATTTCGCTTTTCACGAAAAAGACATTAAACTCATCCACGTACCAGCGGAGCAGTCCTTTGACCAGCTCCTTGAATCACTGAGGAATTAACCATGAGCGAACCAAAAGTTGTACACATTATTGAGCAAGGACTGAATGACTTGAAAAAGGCCGCTCCTGAAACCGCTGCCGTGGTTGATCAGATAGTGCTGCTTATTCGTCCCCTTGAGCAGCAATACAACGACCAGCTCGAAATCCAGAGCAAAGAGGTAACAAAGCAGTACACAGCAAAAACCGAGCTAAATGACGAAAAAGGGGCTTTAATCAACACCCTTCGCTCGCTATTGCTTCAAATAAGGAATTGCCCATACTGCAGGAACAACTTCGAGCAGAAAACAGTAGAGGATGCCAATGCGCTTTTAGCCATGATGAGTGACCCAGCCTTACGCCGCCAACTAGGAAAAGTGACCGGAATCTAATACAGTACACTCAGTATTTGTAGTAATGGGGTCGTGATGAAGGAGACTGTAGAAGAATTTCTCGCGCGTGGTAAAACTATCCAGATAATTCCAATGGGTAAAACCACTTGCTCACCAATCACAGGCCTCCCTGAAAAGGAACACAATAGAGTAATAAACTCAGCCACCAAAGGAGCGAGAAAGAAAAAGGCAGGCAAAAAGAAACGAACCAAGGACACAGGAAATGAATAAACTTAAATTGATCGTAGGAGTAATTATTCTGGCATGGATGTCTGCGGTAATCGCCGCGAACCGTTCCCCTTATATTCAAAAGATGCCAAACCGCCAATGGGCAGAAATCATACTAATTCAGCGTTACAGGCTTGATGCAGAGTATGCTGATATTCTATCGAAGGTAATTGAAACCGCCTCAGAGCAGGAAAGCGTACCCGTAGAAACGATTATTTCAGTAATGGCTGTAGAGTCAAAATTCGATCCAAAGGCTGTATCGCCTTGCGGGGCAATCGGCTTGATGCAAGTAAAACCAGAGACTTGGGATGGAAAGCAGCCATACAATATCCATGATAAGTACGAGAATGTATTTGCCGGAGCGTGGGTGCTTCATAATTACAAAAACGAGCTGCAATCCGATCGGCAAGCAATAATGGCCTACAACATAGGTATAACTCACTTTCGACAGGGAAAGGCCATGGGGTCGGCAAAGATTTATTACGACAATGTGAGCAAAGAACGCAGAGCAATAATAACCAACTATCCAAAGTTTATTTCCACTTTATAGAATCCAATGGTTGCAGCTATACCTCATGGTGCCGCGAAGGTTCGGTTCCCAAAAGCTGGCAATGTTCTGGTGACCTGTTCCATATATTCATAGCAATTCACACGCGCGATGATTTTTGATATCATGCCTGCTCATTGATTTTTGATACCATGCCTGCTCATTATTTATTAACTCACACAGGAGAGTTTTATGTCACCAGTTCAACCAGTTGTTAATATTTCGGTACCTGTTTGCCATGACGGTCGCCACTACAACGGCGTAACTATTCACAATGGCGTGACCTATACAGAGGTCGATAACTGTTCCGGTGGCAAGGCGTTGGAGTTTGCAAATACTTCCTTGGTTAATCCCCCGAACGTAAATGTAGGGGCAATATCCGCTGCGATCGTTGAGGATAGTGCTTGCCCTCAATATCTCCAATTGCTGCCAGCGTGATGAAAAAAGCCGACCTGCTTAGGATTGACTTCCCCGATAAGACCATGGGGAAGTTGACCTACGGCGACAAAATGGAGCTTGCAGGAGTAACGATTGAGTTACCAAACCTGAATAACCATCCAATGACTTCTTGCATCTGCGATGGAGACTTCATTCTCAAGTGGGCAGAAATGCAAGACCATCCCGGCCACTGGCATTATTTATTGCAAAATGTACCGAATCGAAGTGGTTGTTTCTTTCACAGAACTGCCATGCTGGATCAAAACAAACACTGGACACCAAACGAATCGCTTGGTTGTGTAATGCTCACTGAGCCGGATTGCGACGCTTTCGAAGCATGGGGAAACAAAGAAGATATTTTGCTCCATATCCACCATTAGCACTCAGGACGTTTTATAGGTAAACTCGGTTCCTGACTTCTATGGAATCAGGTAAATGAATCCCGCCAATATCAATTTCACATTATTCCAAGGGATAGACTTCAACAAAACACTGACATGGCTATCTGGAAACCCCCCTGTACCAGTAAATTTAACTGGATATACGGCCACTCTGGTTTTTTACGATTACGAAGGGAACATTCTTCATACCAGTTCCACGGCAAATTCTGAGATCGTACTTGGCGGGCAGCTCGGAACAGTTCAGATAGTTATACCAAATTCCGTTACAAGCACATTCACATTTGATTCCGGAACCTACAGACTGACATTGGTAAATGGCTCTGGAAAAAAAATATCATTCAGTAATGGAAGCCTGAAATTACAATGGACTGACCAATGACAGACGTTATTGTTAATTCAGAACCACAAACTATTGTTCAGGTAGATGATGACAACCCAGATATTGTCTACGTAATAACGCAAGGGCCACAAGGTGCATCTGGAGCAGCGTTTTCATTTGAGAGGCACACAATTTCAAGCAGCCAAACACTTAATAATCCGGCAGCACCAACTTGGTTATTTTATTTCTGCACTGGTAATATAATTCCTCAACTACCAACAGCGATAGGAAATGGAAACATCTACACCATTAAAAATATCGGAAATGGCGTACCAGTGGTTACACCATTTGGTACACAGAAGATTGAGGAGTCAAATACAGCACCATTGAATACGCACAATGAAGCGATTACTATTTTTTCTGATGGTGCTGACTGGCGACAAATTTGTTAATAAACAGGTGAGACTATGAAAAACTTTCTGAAGTATTTAATTATTTTTGCACTCGTAATTCCGGGATGTGAACCAGCATTTTCCTTTGTGCCTTCCAATCCGAACGGCCAGACCACGATGGCGAACAGCGAGCCTGTTGTTATTGCCAGCGATCAGTCGCCTATTCCTATAACAGGTTCGATAACCGCTTCAAACCCGAGCGTCGGCAGTACCGGCGCATCTGTACCGGCATCTGCTACCTATCTCGGCATATCTGTTGCGGGTAATTTGACCGGTATCAGCTCCGCAAACCCACTGCCTGTTATAGCAAATCAGGGGACTAACGCGCTATTAAGCGGCGCGTGGCCTATCAAAATCGGTGACGGTGCCGCAAACGTTGCCAAAGTGGTTGGTGGTTCCACGGCACCGGGAGTGGGCGATGCCGCCTTGGTAGTAACAATTTCGCCAAATAACAGTAGCAAACTGGCGCTTGAAACTGGCGGCAACCTTGACCAAATAGTGACTAACACAGCAAACCTTGCACTAGCCCAAGGTAACAGTACCACCGGGGAAAAGGGTAATTTAGCTTTGGTGGCGACCACAACCAGTGCACCTACTTATAGTGCCGGTACCAGCAACCCTATATCTCAAACAACATCCGGTGACTTGCGGACGGTTAGTAGCGCCAGTTCAAAAACCCAAATAGTTGACGGTAGCGGCAATGTAATTGCATCTGCAAATAATGCGCTATATGTGAACACACCTCCGACCACAGCATCCGGCAGTATTACTAGCACTCAATCTGTGCAAATATCTGGCAACGGGTATGGCACTGCTACGTTTCAGGTGACTGGCACATGGACTGGAACCCTCACGGTCGAGGGTACTGTCGATGGCTCCAACTGGATCACCACAACCTACGTAGCTTTAGCATCCGGCGGTATCGCAAGCAGCTTTTCAGCAAACACCATCGGCCAAGTTAATTGCGCCGGGCTGACTGCAGTCCGGTTACGCGGCGCTACGGTTGCAAGCGGAACTGCTGCTGTAACATGGATAGCATCACAAACCACCGCTACCGTGATGGCGGATAACCCGTTCCCGGTCACACAATCAGGCACGTGGAATATCAGCAATATATCCGGTACTGTATCGCTGCCAACCGGTGCTGCAACATCTGCCAACCAATCTACCGAGATTACAGCGTTAGGCACAATCAATACTACGCTAGGTACGCCATTCCAGTCTGGTGGTTCTATTGGCAACACTACGTTTGCATCAACCCAAAGTGGCACATGGGCTAATCGCATAACGGACGGAACGAATACAATGGCTGTAAAAGCGGCAAGTACCGCCGCCGCCGCTACAGACCCGTCTGCGGTAATCGCAATATCGCCCAATAGTAATCAAGTCATTCTGACATCAGCTAATGGTGTAAGCGCCGGAACCGGAACCGATGGTAATTTACAAGTCGCGCCTCCGACGACCGCCTTGTTTAAGGATTCGTTTGACGGAACAAGTCTTGACACGACAAACAACTGGAATACACCGGTTACTGCCGGTGGTGGCACGCAATCCGTGACATCTGCGGCTCTATCATTGTCTACGGGTACAACAGCTAATAACGCAGTAGCTATTTCGTCACAGCCTACGTTTGTCGCGTACGGCTTGAATCAACTTCAGTTGTCGGCTGCCATCCAGTTCGAGGCTTCCACGGTAACGGGTGTCTATAAATTCTACGGAAGAGGAACTGCAGGTACAGCTTATTCAACAACAAACCCAATTAAAAACGGTGTGGGAATTGAGGAAACAACCGGAGGGGTATTGCGCGCAGTAATCTACGGAGCAGATACTCTTCTGTGGTCGTCGAACCTAACGATGCCAACAGACGGTTATTATCACAGCTATACGATTATATGGCGCGATGATGCGATGTGGGTATATGTCGATGGCAGCCCTGTTGCATCTGCCAGTAACGCATTAACCCAGCCGTTTTCTGATCCGTCAGATAACAATACCCCAATTAGAATCGCCATGCTAAACGGCGCGTCTACGCTGAGCGGCACTCCGACGTTTAATGTGAAAGCTTTGGCACTAGGGGATACTGGTCAGCAGCATGTAGACATTCGGGATGCGACATATAAATATCGTGGCGTAACAGTAAAGGCTGCATCTACAGCACCAGTTGCCGCCGACCCTGCTTTGGTTGTCGCGCTTTCACCTAACGGCAATACCTTACAGCCAGCCGCAAGGACTACCACCGCCATCCCGGTAACACCAATTCAACAAAAGTATTTCAAATCCACTTTTGCATCTGTTATCGCAAGCGGTGTTGATACAAACTTTTTCACACTGTTGCAAACTGGCAGCGGACAGGCAATCAGCCAATCCGGCGGTAACCTTGTTATCACTACCGGCACAACGGCCAACGCTGCAACGGTAATCCGTTCTACTCAGTCTTTTACTGGCTCAATGCTGGCCAGAATCCAGACAACGCTCTCGCAGCGTATTGCCAACAACAACTTTATTGTTGAGCTGGTCGATGTAATTGGTGACAACCTTTCGACTACTGTCAACAGCGCAACATCAATCACGGTAACAATCCCCAGCAACCCATTTACATCCGCAAACGTAGGGCAGGGCATTGATGTTGACAATGTGCAGAACATCTCCGCATCAGCAGTACCGATGCGGGCAACAATCGCATCAGTATCTGGCAACAACGTAACGCTCACTGTTGCCGGTTGGCCTGCCAGTGGTTCAGGCACCTGTACGCTTTCGGGTTGGAACTATTACCAGCTGACCTATAACTCAACCACTGCGACAAACGTGCTTTATGACGCACAGCGCAAGGGTTGGAACTCAGGCACCACAACGGCAACCATCAACACAACCGCATCGCCCGGACACATGGCGATACTTTCAAACAATGATGGTGCCGCATATCTTGCAGATCAGCTTGTGGCATCAGTTGCCGGTACTGTTCAAACCACACAGCGTGCATCGCGTGTTGTAAACCTGCCTGAGGAAAACACGCCGCTCTATTTGCAAATCCGCGCGGTAAATGGAACCAGCGCGCCTGCCAGTACCACAACATGGACAATTGGCATGTCATCCGTCGAGAACTACGCTGCAACACCCGTAGTGATCAACGATGTGAAAGCGCAAGGCGCAGGATCACAAGCGCCGGTTGCTGTAACCAACACGCCATCGGTTGCACAATCAGGCAACTGGACGGCTCGTATTGTTGGTAATGGAGGAGTTTCATTAGATGCTGCAAATAATGGTACAGCACCGTCAAACGTTTTTGTGACTGGCGCACAATTACAATCTAGTGCAAGCGCCTCGGTTGGTACCGCAGGTCAGGTCGGCAGCGTGGTAGCTGGCCTCGATCACGTCCTCTACACGCGCCAAGGAGGCCCGGTAACGTGGACATGCGGCCTTAACGCTGTTGGCACAACGCTCACGCAATGCCAGGCCGCTCCGGGTGCTGGACTGTTCCTGTACATCAGCAGCATCGTGGCTCAATCAAGCACCGGCACAGCAGGCCAGTTCACGCTCACCTACGGCACAGGCACAAACTGCGGCACAGGTAATACCGCGATATTTGCCAACAGTACGGCAGTATCAATGGCAGCGCCTGCCAATACAGCCGCGCCCACTGTTATCAGCTTCAGCGTACCTCTAAAACTTGCCACAGCCGCAAACGCCTTGTGCGTGCTCGGCGTAGCAACAAACACCACAAACATCACTATCAACGGGTTTACAGCGCCTTGAAATCTATAGTCGGCGTGCAGATGGCAATCGCTGGTAACGCGCTCTGCATCACGCAAAGCCAGACAACAAACTCGACAGCATTGAGTGGCGTGATATACTACACACAGGCACCTTACTTAGGAGAACGTTATGTCTTTACCTGATACTGTAAAAAATGATTTAGCGGTAGGCTGGCGCAAGGTTCTTGAATTGATTCACGAACCAAGCGCCTCAGCTGCAAAGGACGATGCTATCAAAGCATTTCACAAGCTGATTGATGGGATCGTTAAATACGCACCAGAGGCAGAGGCTATTGCCGGTGCGGTCGGCAACACTGCGGCAGTTGCCGCGATCAAGGAAGCTGAAACGATTGCTACGACTACGCAAGTAGTAGTTGATGATAGCAAGCCCCTGAGTGACCGTATCGAAGCTGCAAAGCAGGTTGTTGATGAAGTAAAATCAGTCACCGCTGACGCTCCAAAGTAACGATTCAAGGTAGCCTGAAATCAATGGCCACATCTACAGAGGAAAGTAGGGCTACCAAAATTGCCGAGGACTTGGCAGTAAAGCTGAAACTTGAACAGCCGGTTGCAGCAAAATTACGGACGATGTTTCGCAATATAGCAAAAGACCTTACTAATGTTTATTCTGCTACAGGACATGCAGTTAATCCTGACTCGTATCGTGATGACATTTCAGGGATACTAAGGAACGCTTACCGTCGAGCCAGTACAGTTTTCAGCTCTGACATAACTGACCAATTATCCAAGAACTCAAAGGATGACAAAGACCCGTTAATTGCTGCTCTATACCTTCTAGCTGTTCAAAAGAAAACAACAGTTGAAAACCAGATTCAGCAAATAAAGGTCAAAAAGGATGCCAACATCCATGAGTATGTCAATGAAGTTGTTCCTGAAAAAACAGACCAAATCACCAATACAAACCGAGTGCGTATCGGAGAGTCTATTGCTGCGGCTCTAGGAGCTGCAGCCTTGATGGATAATTACCCAAGTCAGCACCAGATAGCAGAAATGGCAGGACAGCACTTCGAGGACTCAAATCTTTACCGAGGAGACATGATCGCCACAGATGCCACTCAGGATGGCGCAGAATCGGGAAAACTGATCGAAGCAGAGACGATTGACGACCACCTGAACGAAGCAAGGCAGCAAGGCTTAACCGACGTGGCAGCCATAAAAACATGGTGGACTGTGGGTGATGACAAGGTACGGGAAGCGCACCGCGAGGCAGATGGCCAGCAGCAATCCATTGATGATGCTTTCGTGGTCGATGGGGAATTAATGCTTAATCCCGGGGACACTTCATTAGGAGCAAGCCCCGGAAATACGATCAACTGCCGATGCACCGCTGAATACTCTTTTGAAGGTGAAACTCTCAGAACGGTAACAGCCGAAGATGACACAGGTTTTTCAGTTGGTGGATGAAAAAAAACTCTGGTACACTCACTTCGTCTGTAACCAATAGGAAGCCAAGATGCCAAACGTAGACATAACAAAAGTTGTTCCTTCGCTTCAAGCGCCGTTTAGACAACTGGCTCCGATCACACCCGCCGACGGCTCAGACCTTCCTAATGGTGCATGTTTTGGTATCAACTGCCAAGTTGCAGGAAACGCTGCGGTAATTGATTACTATGGAAACAGCGTAACCATTGCTCTTTCAGTTGGATTCAACCCGTATGTCGTCACCAGAGTAAAAGCAACGGGAACAACCGCAACCGGATTAACTGCGCTCTACAACTAAAATGACGCAACTTAACAAAGACCAACTCGACGCGGCGTTTCCAGATAACGTCACCGGATTAATTACGCCGATGAATATGCGCGATTTCATAGACTCTGTTGAGTTGAAATACGATAACTGGACTGTAGTAAAGCCCGGAAATATAAACGGGAATAAATTTCCGGACGCAGTAGCAGGAAAAATAACACTTCCTGACAACACAATATGGGTTATTAACGGCGCGGTAACGGTTACTTCGCCTATTTACTATGGAACAAACGTAACGATCGTTGGCTTATCAGGATCGTATAATACTGACTGGCTTTCATTGGATAATTCCGCTGGAGCAGTTGCATTATTAAACAGTAATGCAATTTCACAAGCCTTTACTGTTCGATCTATTACGCTGTCTTCATTAGGGACTTCTGGGACGATAATTAGTGCAGACCAGCCCTCCGTGCTCATTTTTTCTGAGTGTTTTTTCGCAAGCTCAGGAAGCATGGGTACAATTTCTTTTAGTGGATCTGCCGGTGAAGTGTATTTTGTAGACAGGTGTATAAATTTTTTCACGAATGGCTCCATACAATTTACTGGTTCTGGTGGCAATTTAGTATTTGATGGAGTTCGTTCTGGTTTAAACGCAGCTGTTCAATACGATATTCAAGGCACATTTTCTAACTTAAGAATTAGCAATTGTTATAACGCCGCTAGTTTTGCAATGTTCAACGTAACTAATGGAGATTCCGGCGCTACGACGGGAAGTATTACTAATTGCACAGCCGCGCCGGGAGCAACATTTATAACGGGAGTTACAAATACCTCAGTAACATTCACTTTTATTGCAAATTCTGGGATAGCAAATACTTCCGTTGGCGGCTCATTAACCATGGCTTCCAACACAGCGAATACAACAATAACAACAGCAAATACTTGGTATTCAATCGCCGGCAATTCGCAGGATGTTTTGTCACCACTTGCAACCAGATTTACAAGAAACGGCTCCCTGCAATTAAAATACGTTGGGAATGAGACTTACCGTGGAAGAATTTCTGCAACCGCTTCAATTTCAAACGCAACTGGTTCAACGCAGACTACAAAAATAGGTATCCATAAAAACGGGGTTCTGCTTTCCGAAACGTACTTGATGTCTGGAGTTACATTGACCAGTACGACAGTCACCGCACATGCAGTTTTACCAAGCGCGTTTAACGGCTTGACTAATGGTTGTACAGTAACTATTTCAGGCGCAACTCCTTCTCAATATAACGGTACTTTTGTAATTACTAATATCGGTGGCGGCAATACAACTTTTGACTACACCATGGTAAGCGATCCCGGCGCAAGCGGAACCGGAACCATAGTGGCCGGTCTGCCGGTTAACCACCAAGTCACTGACTCTGTTCCTACAGGCACAACCAGCGCCAATGCGATGTGCTGTGAAACCACTTTGACTACTAACGACGTGCTTGAGTTGAAAATCCAAGCCACTAACGGTGGCATTTCATTAAATGTTACTGACGCAATTCTTCAAGTAAGCTAAACTGGAAAAAATTTGCAGAGGCAGTTATGACCAAAGGCAATCAAGCGGTGGCACCAAAGGCCAAAATGGAAACGAAAGTTGTTGAATTCAAAACGACTGAAGTCAAAACCGAGGAGCGCAACGGCGTTCCAGTTGGGATAATTGAAGGTTACGGTGCTACGTTCGATCTTGATCGTGGCGACGATGTTATCCTCCCGGGAGCCTTTACCAAAACGCTAGCCGACCACCGCAAGGCAAACCGCCCTATTCGCATGTTCTGGCAGCACAATTCAAAGGATATGATCGGTGGGTACCCAATCGAATTCTGCAAAGAGGACTCCAAAGGTCTTTTTGTACGTGGTGAAATCAATCTGACACCATCACATAAAGGGGAGTTTGTTTACTCTCTCGCCAAGCAGGGTGTGATCAGTGACATGAGTATTGGTTTTTCGATACCGTCCATGGATGATTTCGAGTACAAAGAAAATGACGACGGATCAATGATCCGCTACATAAAAAATCTGAACCTCTGGGAAATTTCACCAGTAACTGAACCGATGAATCCAGAAGCACAAATTCTTGCAGTCAAAACGGCGCTTGATTCTAACGACCACCAGTTAGCCGTTCGAATCAGCGGAAGTGTTGTAGATACTTGCAAAACGATTGCAGATGTGGAAAACTTACTGAAGTTGGGTGGATTCAGTCAGAAAGCACGAAAAAAACTGATTTCATTGATTAAAAGCTCCGAAATGCGTGACGCAACAGAGGAGAACCCAGAAGGCCATCGTGACGATGAGCATAAGGGTCAAGAGGCAGAATTGGCTGCCATTGGTAGCAAGCTCAGGGCGTTTCGTACTGAACTCGCGTTAAACGAAATTATGCGTAACACTTGATAGGAGTTTACGATGGACGTTAAAGAATTAGGTCAAAATGTTGACAAAGTTTTGGATGCTGTAAAAGCGATTCAAAGCAAAGCCGGTGAACTTGAAACCAAAATCAATGCGATCGACAAGGCTGCAATTGACAAGGCTATCAAGGACGCAACTGACGGCATGGCTGCTGTTCAAGCAATGAAACAGGAGTCTGCTGCGAAAGTAGCCGAAATGGAAACCACTATTAAATTGATGGAAAAGAAACTGGCGCGCACTGGCGGTGCTGGTACTTCTGGCGATGTAAACGAAATGTCCGAGCAGGACAAACAATACCGCAAGCAATTCAGCCGCTATGCACGTCGCGGTCAAGCGGTGGATGTGAATCTGCTTGATGACGTTTGCCGTTCTATCGCTGAAAAAGTCTACATTGAAGGCGATGACGGCAACATGCCAATGATCGTTAAGGACTTGGTAGCAGGTTCTAACCCCGGTGGCGGCTACTGGATTCGCCCACAACGCGCTAATTTCATGGCAACGCGCATTTTCGAAACATCACCATTGCGCCGTTTGGCCAATGTTACTTCGGTAGCTGGCGATTCTTTGGAAGTCATCATTGATGACAACGAAGCAACGAGCGGTGGATGGGTTGGTGAAGTTGCATCACGCACTAAGAGTGCAACTCCTGATATTGGTAAAATCACAATCCCAGTTCAAGAACAGTTCGCAATGCCTATCGCCACGCAAAAAATGCTTGACGACGCTGGCTTCGATGTGGAGAGCTGGTTGTCTGCCAAGATCGTTGACAAAATGTCACGTATTGAGAACACCGCCTTCGTGTCTGGCGTTGGTGGTTTAGCGCCTATCGGCTTCCTGAGCTATCCCGCTGCTGCTGCCGCAGATACTTACCAGCGCGGCGCAATTGGCCAGTTCACATCTACTGGTACTTCAGGCTTGCTTGATAAAGCAGACGACCTGAAATCTGTACAGTGGTTGTTGAAAGAGCCATACCAAAACGGCGCTTCTTGGGGCATGAAACGCGCAACCTTCGGTGCGTTGATCAGCCTGAAAGACAGCTACGGCCAATACGTTTTCCAAAGCCGCTTCATTAACGAAATGGATCAAATGGTTCTGCTCGGCAAAGAAGTGAACTTTATGGATGACATGCAAGCAGTAACCAACTCTGCTTTGTCAGTTGTATACGCAAACTTCAAACTGGCGTACACCATCGTTGATCGTTTCGGATTCCGAGTAATCCGTGATGATGTTACAAACAAACCTTACATTCAGTTCTACACGACCAAACGTGTAGGTGGCGCGGTAACCAATTACGACGCTATCAAAATCCTGAAAGTTAAACCGTAATCGGATAAGGGGGAGTAACATCCCCCTTCCACTTAACCAGAATAGGAGTACTAAACATGTCAGTAAAAGATATGGTAAGCAACACAAACGCACAGCGAAATGCTTCGCTGGCAATTGCATCGAACACAACTACCTACGGCAATTCTTTGGATACAGCAAACACTGCGCTCCAAACTATTGCGTTGATGTTGATCGCCTATGCAAGCGCATGGACTGACGGTTCTTATGTTGTAACCCTTCAGGATTCTCCTGATAACAGCACATGGACTGATATTCCTGCAGCGAACTACTGCAACAACACAGCCGGAGCCAACGGTTCATTCACAATTTCCGCAGCGGTAACGAACGGCGGCAACTTGGGTAAACTGGGGGTATTCGGCCATGCTCGCTATGTTCGCCCGAAAGTAGTAAGCACCGGCGTAACAACCGGCGCTACTTTGCAAGTATTGTTTGCCCAACAAACAGAAATCCAACCTACTGTTTAATCGGTGGTTGAAAAATAACAAAGGGGGCGAAAGTCCCCTTTTTTATATTGTAGAATGTCTTATCAACACCACAGGTAAATTGATATGTCAGTAACTTACGTCGCAACAAAGAATGCAGGTTTAGCTGGTCGTGGTAGCAACATGGCCACTGTTTTTCCATTGGTAGAAGGCGAGAAGATTCCGTCCGAACTGGAAAAATGTGTCGAGTCTTTGAAAGAGGGTTTGGCGTCTGGTTTGATCCGCAAGGTGGTGGATTCTGAAATTGCCGGACTCGAAACAAAGATAGAAAAGGAAGCGGAAGTGATCAAGGAACAGGTAACGGAAGTTATTGGCGAAGTGGTTGCGGAAGCAAAGACGATTGGCGAGAAGATTGCCGCCAAACTGGGTTTTGGACATAGCGATGCTCCCGCCGCTCCAGAAGTCGCACAAGCTACAGAAGCGGCACCACAGGCGTAAGAAATGCCCTACACAGCAACCGGAGCGCAACCATACATCATCACGACTGGTGCCACAGAGTCAGCTCTGAGCGTCAATCTGGTAAAGTCATGGGTAAAAGCTCCGGGGGCTGCGGATGATGCCTTGCTCCAACTGATAATTGACCGCGTTGCTGATCAGGCAGAGAAATACACCAAGCGCGATTTTATAAAGAAAACCTTCAAGACGTTCCGCGACACCTTTGGCGACTTTAACGATGACCCCGCCTACTTGGGGTACCCGTCAATGAGCTATGGTGCGCTTTCGATGCCGATCACATTGCGTCGCTCGCCGCTGATCGGCGTTAACTCAGTGAAGTATTACGACCTGAATAACGTGCAACAGACGATGGATCCAAGCCTTTACTATACGGTCGTGAAAGATGCATTCAGTATGATTGCTTCGGTGGATAACAACCCATGGCCATCTACCGCAGACCGTTACCAAGCTATCGAAATATCCTTTGATGCCGGATACGGAGCGAAGGAGAAAGACATCCCCGCCGCTCTACGCAGCGCGATGCTAGCCCATATTGCCGCTGTGTATACCAATCGTGGCGATGTTGATGTGGGTAACGACGCAGATATTTATTCCCTTGCACCAGCGGCATCACTTTCAGCGTACAACCAATATCGAATTTACGACTTCGTAGCGTAATCCGACATGAAAAGTGACAAGATTCAGGGCAAAAAACGTCAGGTTGCCATTGGCGACATGAACCAAATAATCAATATAGTGAACGCTTATATTCAGCCCCCTGTTCAGGGAAGTCCTGATTACATAAAAACATTTGCTACGATGGAAATTGAGGCAACCCCTTCGGGAATGAATGAGGGAGACATCTGGGCTATGGTTAAAACGACCGGAGGCATCACGATGTTTGACGGTGTAAATGACCGCGTGGTGAGCCATCGTTTTTACATCCGATACATCCCAGACATTACTTCTGAGTTCTGGGTTATCTGGAATGGTGGCCGATATGAGAT
>Ga0335069_10004521_pt1 | contig 20582 bp, 20 predicted proteins | sample Lox_Sample_11_FD_206714 | JGI IMG/M metagenome (GOLD analysis project Ga0335069, IMG submission 206714) | Soil microbial communities from Loxahatchee National Wildlife Refuge, Florida, United States - Lox_Sample_1.1 | ecosystem: Environmental > Terrestrial > Soil > Wetlands | place: USA... | reverse complement strand
CGGAGGCGATCATCTCGCGCACCACGGGACGGAGCAGCCGACGGAGGGCGGCTGCGAGCTGCGACTTGAGGTGGCGTGGCAACATCCGGACCGGCCTGCGTGAAACGTCGGTCTCTTCTCGGCGCGGCACTCGACGCCCGCCGCGCCCCAACGGCCTATGCCACCCGGCGCTGCCGGGCAACCCGTGTGAGGTTGCCCGGCGCGCCGGGTAGCGGTGCATCGCCGCGTCAGCTGCTCGGCGTCGGCGTGGGGGTAGGACTGCAGAGCCCGACGCAGTCGGTCCGTGCCGAGCTACAGGCCTGCAGGCTGGCCTTCAGTGCGTCGTGACATGGGCTCAAGCATGTTTGCAGCGTGGCCTTTGCGGCCGTGCACGCGTCGCTCGTCGGATCGGTCTTGCAGGCGTCGCGCGCCGTCGTAAAGTCGCCCGCGCAACCCATGCGGCAGTCATCCAGGGCGGTGCGCGCGTCGCCGACGCAGGTCACATACGTCATCCGGCAGTCTGCCAGGCAGGGCGGCTCGCCGACGAACGGACAGGCGCTCACGCACTCCTGTCCGTTCTGCAGACAGGTCCGGGCGGCTGGCCGGTAGACGTCGTTGCACGGGTTTAGGCAGGCCTGGGCGTTCTGGAATGCCGTCTTGCATGCGTCGCTCTTGAAAGCGCTGAATCCGCCCGCGCAGGCGTTGCGCGCCGTGGCGACGAGCGACGAGCAACCCTCGTAGCACGGGGCAGAGGCCGTCTGCGCATCCTTCAGGCACGTCTGCTGATCGGTCCGGCACCCCTTCACGCAGGTTGCGTCCTTGATCGGGCGCGGCAGCCACGAGCCCGGCCCCTTATCGGGCCCGAATCCTCGGCTCATATGGGGCACCACCAAGGCGGCCGCCAGCAGCGCAATCGCTACACTCACTCGCTTGAACATCTGTTCCTCCCTCGTCCTTTCAAACCTATCGGCGTCCGAAGTACGTGCTGGCTGCCCCGCCGACGCCTCGTTCGGGAGCAGGCAGACCTGCCGCGCCCTTCGACAGTTCGGGCAACGGTCGATTATTGGTCATGAACTCCAAGTTGCTGGGATGTTCTTCCCATTAGGATGTATACGCAAGTCAAATTGTTGCTCGCCCCGGTGGTCGAGTCATCCGAATTTCGTAAGTTACTGTTTGAAAAGAGAGTTTTCTCGTCGCGGTTGGACAGGCCCGACACATTTCTATAGAGCTGAGGGCCTAGGCTGCGACGCGGATGCCGCTCGAGTACCGGAAGGATGGGGACCGACTGGTCTGGGTACGAAGCCCGTTCACCGGTACGGTGACCTACTTCACGGACATCCACAAGAAGCAGAGCGGGTTTCGAAGGTCGCCGCCGCCCAGCGCACAGCCGCCGGACTGGGAGGCGGCAGAGGCCGCTCGACTCGCCGAGCTGGAGGCCGCGCAGCGCGATTGTCCGTTCTGTCCCGGCAACGAGGAGCTCACAACCGCCGAGATGTTGCGCGTGGAACCCGCCACGGTGCGCGACGCCGCGCCGACCAGCTCGCCATGGTTGATCCGGGCCTTCACCAACCTGTTGCCGCGCATCCCGGAGTCGTGCACCGGAGGAAGGAACGAGTCGTACGTCGTGGTGGAGGACCCGCGCCACTTCGCCGACGGTGCGCGCCACCACGACGAGCTGCTCTACACCGCACTGCTGCCGCTGTCCCAGTTCCGCGCGGTGCTGCGGGCCGATGTCGCGGTGGCGCGGGTTGCCTATCGGAACCCGGCGGTCCGGGCGGTGCTGATCCGCAAGAACCAGGGCCGCGAGTCGGGAGCGTCACAGCCGCACTTGCACAACCAGGTGATCGGCGCCCCGGAACCCTTCCCACCCGTCGTCCAGGAGCGCCAGCGATTGGCAGCCGAGCCCCGCCTTTGGGGCCATATCCTCTCGTTCGTCCGTGACGAGGGCTTCATGATCGCCGAACGCGAGGGATGCGCGCTCTACTTTTGCCCCTTCGGGGTCTTTCCGCGCAGCTACGAGGTCGTCTGCCCCGGCGTCGACGGACGGATGACCGACTTGCCCGCCAGCACCGTGGACACCTTCGCCGAGCTGCTCTACGAGGCGTTGGGTCTGCTCGGGCCCCTGCCCCTCGACTACGAGGTCCACGACGGTCCGGGGGTCCCGCTGCATGCGCACGTATGCGCGCGCTACTACCCGTACTCGAACATTGGCGGCACCTTGAACCTGCCCGCCGACCTCTCCGCCAGCCTTCGTCCGCCGCGTTCCTGAAGATTGGTTCAAACGTTTGACAACCGGCCCCGCCCTCGCATAGAACCGCGGGCGGCAGAGGGGCGGTGGCGGTAGTGGACAGGGCTCCCACGCACGCGGGGTAATTCCATAACGGGCAGCTGCCAACGCCCGAATCAAAAGGAGGAACGTTCGATGGCAAGTACAGCAGAGTCGATCAAGGAGATCTTCGCGGCAATGCCCAGCCAGATCAACGCGGATGCCGCGAAGGGCATGAACTCCGTGATCCAGTTCAAGCTCAGTGGTGACGGCGGTGGTGACTACTACGTGGAGATCAAGGACGGCACCGCGAAGGTCAGCCAGGGCACACACGCGTCGCCGAACATGACGATGACGTTGGCCGCATCGGACTACGTCGATTTGATCATGGGCAAGCTGAACGGCCAGATGGCCTTCATGAGCGGCAAGCTCAAGATCGCTGGCGATATGGGCCTGGCGATGAAGATGCAGACGCTGTTCAAGCGTCCGAGCTGACGTCGCCGACTGCATACCCGTTTGGTGAAGGGGCGCGGGAGAGGTCTCCCGCGCCCCTTCTGCTTTCTCGCCGGCCCGCCTGGCGCGCCGCCCCCGGCCTCGGCTAGCTTTGCGCGATGTCGCAGGATGCCATCCGCCGCATCTTCGCGGCCACGGCGGCCGCTCAGCAGCGGTTCCTCGCCGGATACGTCGACGTCCTCGCCCAGGTGATCGAGGTCACCGCCGACGCGCTCGCCAACGGGCGCACGCTGTTCTTCTTCGGCAACGGCGGCAGCGCCGCCGATGCACAGCATCTCGCCGCCGAGTTCGTCAACCGCTATCTCCTGCCGCGCGCGCCGCTGCCGGCCGTGGCGTTGACCACCGACACCTCGGTGCTCACCAGCATCGGCAACGACTTCGGCTATGATGAGGTGTTCGCCAAACAGATCCAAGCACTGGCCCGCCGCGGTGACGTCGCGTTCGCGATCTCCACCAGCGGCAACGCCGCGAACGTCCTCCGCGCCGTCGCTGAATGCCGTCAGCGAGGTGTGATCACGGTCGGCCTCACCGGCGGGACCGGCGGCAAGCTCGCCGAGCGCGTCGACCACCTGCTCTGCGTCGAAGGCGCCCGCATCAGCCCGCGGATCCAGGAAACTCATATCGTGGTCGGCCATGCCCTCTGCGAGCTCGTCGAGCAGCGGCTCGCCGCGCGCTCCGGCCCGTTCCACGCCGCGGGCGCTGCCGGGCGGCGACAGCGCGGTCGCCGGCCTGCCGCCGTCGGGCGGGCAACGGCGAAGCGCCAGAGGCGGCCGTGACGCCGCGCAGCGCCCGCGCACGCGGCCGCCGGTCCCGACCCTGAACCATGCGTCTCGGCCGCTACGACAACCCCCACAACTGCGTGTCGTTCGCGGCGCTCGACCCCGCGGTGCGGCGCGAGCCGGTCGCGCTCGAGGCGGCCGACGGCGGGCCGAGCAGCGGGATCCTGTACACGACCGGCCGCCACCGCACCGTCGCCTGCTTCATGCATCCGCAGGCGGACATGAGCCGCCACTACGCGACGCCCGCGCTCGTCGCAGCGGGGTACGCGGTGTTCGGCCAGAACAGCCGCTGGCTCAACAACGACGCCCTCTGCGTTCACGAGGCCCTCCTGCTCGACGTCGCCGCCGGGGTCAGCTTCTTGCGCGGCAGAGGCTTCGAGCACGTCGTGCTGATCGGCAACAGCGGGGGCGGTTCACTGTACTGCTACTACATCGCGCAGGCCTCGACTCCGCCGCCGGGACGGCGGCGGGAGACGCCGGCCGGCGATCCGCTCGACCTGAACGCGGTCGACCTGCCGTCCGTCGACGGGTTCGTCATGCTGGCCGCGCACCTCGGCGAGGGACGCATCCTCATGCAGATGATCGATCCGTCGATGATCGACGAGACCGATCCGCTCTCCTGCGACCCGACACTCGACCCGTTCAACCCCCAGAACGGCTACCGCCATCCTCCCGATTCCAGCCGCTACGACCCTTCGTTCGTGCAGCGCTACCGCCAGGCCCAACGCGAGCGGGTCGCGCGGCTCGACGCGATGGCCCGTCACCATCTGGCTCAGCGCAGCCAGGCGCGCGCAGCGCTGCGCGCCCCGGACTTCAGCGCACGGTCGGCGGGCGAACAGGCGCGCCTGCTGCGCCGCTCGGTGATCCACCCCCACATGATTGTGTTCCGCACCGAAGCCGACCTGCGGTCCTTCGATCTGTCGCTCGATCCGTCCACGCGCGATGCCGGCTCGTTGTTCTCCTACCGGCCCGATCTGACCAACTACATGGAGCTCGGCTTCGCGCGAGTCTCGACGCCCCGAGCCTGGCTGAGCACGTGGTCCGGTCTCGCATCGAACGCGGCGGTGGAGGTGAACGGCCCGCACGTCACCGTCCCATCGCTCGTCGTCAGCTACACCGGCGACAACGCGATCTTCCCCAGCGACGCGCAGGCGGCCTACGCCGCGATCGGCGCCGCCGACAAGCAGATCACCAGCGCGCCGGGCGACCACTACGGCTTCGGCGTGGGGACGCAGGAGCGAACCGGCGCCCCGGTCGCGCTGGACCAGCTCGTGGCGTGGTTGCGCGAGCGCTTCCCGGCCTGAGCGACGAGCCGCCGCGCCGTCGTCAGCCCCGCACGCCTACCCGGCAAGCGCGGAAGGTGGTAACCGACCGCCATGGGAACTCGTGCTCAGCAGATCCGCGACCTGCTCCGGGAGGACCGCCCGCTGGTGCTCGGGGGCGTCTACGACGGCCTCACGACCCGGCTCGCCGAGCAGGCGGGCTTCGAGGTGCTGTTCATCGGTGGCTTCAGTGTCGCGGCGACGCTGATCGGCGCGCCGGACTTCGGCTATCTGACGCAGACCGAGATGGCCGACGCCGCGCGGCGCGTCTGCCGGCTCGCAACCCACCCGGTGCTGGTCGACGCCGACACCGGATACGGCAACGCACTGAACGTGCTGCGCACCGTCGATCTCTACGCCGAAGCCGGGGCTGCCGGGCTGTTTCTCGAGGACCAGGTGTGGCCGAAGCGCTGCGGTCACATGCGCGGCAAGCAGGTCGTCGAGCGGCGGGAGTGGCTCAGCAAGCTGCGCGCGGTCCGCTCGCGCCGCGACACGCAGGACCTCTTTCTCGTCGCCCGCACCGACGCGCGGGCCGCCATCGGGCTCGACGAGGCGATCGCGCGCGGCCAGGCGGCGCGCGACCTCGGCGCCGACGCCGTCTTCATCGAGGCGCCGGAGACGGTGGCGGAGATGGAGCAGATCACCCGCGCCATCCCGGGTCCGAAGGTGGCGAACATGGTCGAGGGCGGCAAGACCCCGCTGCTCTCGCCCGACCAGCTCCACGCCCTCGGCTTCGACCTGATCGCCACCCCCCTCGCCGCCCTGCTCGCTGCGGCCCATGCCGTGCGCGGCGTCTACGCCGAGCTGCGCCGCACCGGCACCATGCGGCACCGGCTGGGCGACCTGCTGTCGTTCGACGAGTTCAACACGCTCATCGACCTCGAGCATCACTATGCGCTCGAGCGCCGGTTTCGCGACGAGACGGACGGATGACCGCACACACCGAGTACCTGGCGTTCACGACGCGCCGGCGCCGCGAGCTGGTCAACATCACCGAGCGTCTCGCGGAGATCGTCGGCCGCTCGGCGATCCGCGATGGCATGTGCCTGGTCAGCGCCATGCACATCACCGCCGGCATCTGGGTGAACGACGAGGAGGAGGGTCTCAAGACCGATTTCATCGAGTGGCTCGAGCAGCTCGCGCCGGCGCGGCCCGAGTACCGCCATCATCAAACCGGCGAGGACAACGCCGACGCGCACCTCAAGCGCACGCTGGTCCACCATCAGGTGATCCTCCCGGTCACCGACGGGCGGCTCGACCTGGGACCATGGGAGCAGGTGTTTTACGCCGAGTTCGACGGCCAGCGGAAGAAGCGGGTCGTGGTCAAGGTGCTCGGAGAGTGACGGCCCCGCCGTCTCCGCCGCGGCTCCAGCGCCGCTTCTTCGCCCGTTCTACGCTCCGGGTCGCACGCGCCCTCCTCGGCTGCCGCCTCTGCCATCGCGTCGGCGGCGCGGTCCGGCGCGGGCGCATCGTCGAAGTCGAAGCCTACACCGACGACGACGCCTCGCATTCGCGCGGCCGCCGGCCGACGCCGCGCAACGCGGTGATGTTCGGCGCCGCCGGGCACGCCTACGTCTACTTCACCTACGGGATGCACTTCTGTTTCAACGTCGTCACCGAGACGCACGGCGTACCGGGCGCCGTGCTGATCCGCGGCCTCGACGGGCTGGCCGATGCCAACGGCCCAGCGCGCCTCTGTCGCGCGCTCGGCGTCGACCTGCGCCACAACCGCCTCGACCTCACGGCCGGAGGGCCGCTGTGGATTGAGGCCGGCCGCTTGCGGTCCGCCGAGCGTGTCATCCAGACGACCCGCGTTGGTATCCGCGTCGCGGTCGAGTTGCCGTGGCGCTTCTATGTCGCCGGCAGCGCCGGCGTATCGCGTCGCGACCGCGCCGCCGAGGCCGATGTGGCATCGTCACTCCGCAGCGGCAGGGCTATGCGGACGATCGAATCAGGTCGCGACGTGGAGGCGGGCGCGGGACCCGCCTCCACGAGATCCGTCACCCGGCGTTGACCGGCACGCGGCGCGGTTTCGCCTGCTCGGACTTGGGTACGTGCACTTCGAGAACGCCGTCGACCAGCTTGGCTGCGATCCGCTCGTGATCGTACCGGTAGCTCTGCGGCAGGTTGAAGCGACGCAGGAAATTGCCTACCCGGTACTCGCTGTAGACGGCGGTGAGTCCCTCGTAGGGTTGCAAGGACACCTCGCCCTGGATGGTCAGCGTCCCATCGTCCAATTCGACCGAGACCTTGTCGGGCTCGACGCCGGGCATGTCCGCCCGCAGCCAAAGGCCCTCCGCATCCTCGCCGATGTCGACGTCGGGAACGTAGTACCGGCCGGCCTGCAACTGCTCGCTACCTTGGACCTCCTGCTTCTCCTTGGGGGTGAGCTCTTGGGTGGTCATCGTTCATCACCTCGTCGATTGGATTGGGCACTACGCAGGGCGAATTTCGATGTGGCGCGGCTTCGCGGCGGCCTGCCGCGGGATGCGGACGGTCAAGAGCCCGTTTCGGCAGTCGGCCGTCGCGTGCTCGGTGTCCAGGTCGCGCGGCAACTGGATGGTGCGCGAAAACGTGCCGGAACCGCGCTCGCGGCGGTGGTAGCTCAGATTGGCCTGACCGCCGCCGGCCCGTTCACCGGCGACCGTCAGACGGCCCGGCTCGACCTGCAACCGGATCTGCTCGGCCTTGATTCCCGGCACCTCGGCGCGCACGACCAGGGCGTCCGGATGGGTGAACACGTTGAGCAACGGAAAGACGTTGGGGCCGGTGAGCCCAAGATCGATGAGCGGCTTGCCGAAAAAGCGGTCCAGCTCTCCTTGCAAGCGCATCAACCCTTCGACCGGATCAAACGACACGAGTGTCATGATCAGCCTCCTTTAAAAAAATTAACGCCGGCGCTGCCTATTCGCAGCCGCAAGCTAAGCTCGTCTGCCCGGCTGTCAACGGTGCCGCGGCGACTTTGCTTCCCGCGCGTCGGTTCGCTTAACTGACTCTGGCTCGGCTGAGCCGAGCTGCACGGTTCGTTCATTCCAACCAGGCGAAGGATTCACCATGCGAACATCTCGAGCAGTGTTCGGGCTCGCGCTAATCATGATCGGCTTTGCCGCCGGTGCGTGGTGGGGCGCGCTCAGCCCCGATCCCTCGGCCGCGGCCCGCACCGGCCGGCGGCCGGTCGCCCCCGGACATCTCGACGACGAGGAACGCGCCACCGTCGATCTGTTCCAGCGTGCGGCGCCGTCGGTGGTCTTCATCACCTCGCTGAACGTCCGCCGCAGCGCCTTTCGGTTCAACCTGATGCAGATCCCGCGCGGCAGCGGGTCGGGCTTCGTGTGGGACGACAACGGCCACGTCGTGACCAACTTCCATGTCATCCAGGGCGCCGATGCCGCCCGCGTGACGCTGGCCGATCAGTCCTCCTGGGACGCGAAGTTGGTCGGCACCGCGCCCGAGAAGGACCTTGCCGTCCTCAAGATCGACGTGCCGGCCGAGCATCTCCACCCGATCGCCGTCGGCAGCGCCACCGACCTCCTCGTCGGCCAGCACGTCTTCGCCATCGGCAACCCGTTCGGTCTCGACCATACGCTGACCACGGGGGTGATCAGCGCGCTCGGACGGGAGATCGACTCAGCAGCCAGCGTGCCGATCCGCGACGTGATCCAGACCGACGCGGCGATCAATCCCGGCAACTCGGGAGGACCGCTGCTCGACAGCAGCGGGCGGCTGATCGGCGTCAACACCGCGATCTACAGCCCCTCGGGCGCGTACGCGGGCATCGGGTTCGCCATTCCGGTCGATACCGTCCAGTGGGTGGTACCGGATCTCATCCAACACGGTCGGGTGATCCGCCCGGCGCTCGGAGTGCAGGTCGCCAGCGCCCAGGTGGCCCAGCAGCTCGGCATCAGCGGCGCGCTGATCCTCGATCTCGCCCCCAACGGCGGCGCCCAGCGCGCCGGGCTCCGACCCACGGTCCGGGACGAACGGGGAAACCTGGTGCTCGGCGACGTGATCGTCGCGATCGACGGACAGCCCGTGCACAACTCCGGCGATCTCCAGTTGATCCTCGAGCAGCACGAAGCCGGCGACAGCGTCCAGGTGACCATCATGCGCGGCGGCAAAGAGCGCGATGTGAAGGTCACTTTGCAGGCACCGAGCTGAGCGCCGCGTGCAGGGGGTTGCGCCAACCCTACCCGCACGCTTGCTTGTACAACGCGTCGAGCTGGGTCCGGAGGTCGGCGTCGGTCAACCCGGGCATTGCCGGCCGGAGCTTGGTGAGCAGTTCGCAGGAGCGCTGCTTGTCACCACCCGCGAGCAGCAGCCGGGCTTGCTGATATTGGCCCTGATACCAGCCCGGGTCGCCGGGGCGTGACTTCTCGGTGTAGGTGACCCACAGGGCCAAGGCGTCCGGGCCCTTGCCCTGCTCTTCCTCGGCGTGCGCCAGACCGCGCAGGGCGGTGAGCGACGATGCGTCGGTTTGCAATACCTCGCGATAGACCGCGGCGGCCGCCGCCCAGTCGCTGGTCGACTCGTGCAGCCGCGCCACGGCGAGCTTCTGCTTGGTTTCGGTCCTGCCTCCAGCGCTGTCGAGGACCTGATAGAGGGCCAGGGCCACGCGCGCGGCCGCGTCGGCGCCGGCGCTGTCCCCTTGCGCCTTTCGCCGCGTCCCGGCCTTGGCGTAGCCGGCCGCCAAGCCTTCGATCGCGTCGGGTCGGTCTTCCTTCGCAAGCGCGTCGGCGTTCTGCTTGACGGCCTCGGCGGCGGCGGCGAACTGCCCGAGCTGCAGCAGCGCGCCCAGGCGCAGGCGCACGGCCTGCGGCAGCAGCTCCTGCTGCTGCGGGAAGCGCTGGCCGAAGTCGGCGAGCGACTTCGCCACCACCTCGTCGCCGCCTTCGCCGCGCAGCGAGACGTAGACCGCCTGGAGCAGCGTGGCCTTTGCCTCGAGCTCCCGCAGCGTCGGGTCGCCCGTCTTCTGCTTGGCCTCGAGACCCTTTGCCTGCGCCCAAAATTTGTCGAGGTCCTGGCCGATCGCCTCGAGCCGCGCCTTGCGCGCCTGCGGATCGGCATCCGTTTTGAGCAGCTCGAAGCGGCTCTGCAGGGTTCCAAATCGGGCGCGCAGCTCGAAGCCCGGGTCGCCGCTGACCGCGGCGTACTCGACGATCGCCTCGTCGAACTGCCCGTGCGACTGCCGGTACTCCGCCAGGCGGTAGTGCGCCTCGTAGATCATCGGGTGCTGCGGGTTCTGCGCGACGAACTCGGTCAGGGCGGCGCCGTAGCGGTCCGCAAGCGCCGGCGTGGTCTGCTTGGCCATCAATCCCTCGAGGGCCTTGAAGCGCAGGTAGCGGGCGTCTCCGGCCCAGTCCCCCGGCGCCAGCAACGCCGCATCGAGCTCGTCCGCGCTGGCGGCGAAATCGTTGCCCTTGAAGTGCGCGACGCCCAGCCAGTAGTGCGCCTCGGCTTGGAACGGCTTCGCCTCGGGATCACTGCTGGCGATCAGCTCGGTGAGCAGCGGCGTGGCCCCGTCGTAGTCGTTCTTCGCCAGCATCAGGCGCGCCAGCTCCCACTTCACGCGCGGCGATTCCGCTTTGCCGGCCCATTGGGCGGGGTCTGAAATGCGCGCCACCATGAGCGCGTCGACCCGATCCGCCCAGCCCTTGCCGGCATGGCGGAGCTGATCCATGAGGGCCGACGCCTCCTGGCGATAGCGGGCGGCGTCGCCGCCCTTGCTCTTCTCCGCGGCGTCGAACAGCGTCTGCAGGCGGTAGAACTTGACCAGGGGCACATCGGCAGCGTTCAGCGATCCGCCGCGCAGCAGCTCGTCCGAGTAGCGCAGCGCCTCGGGCAATTGCCCGGAGCGTCCGTAGACGTCGAGGAGGGCCAGGCGCGCCTTCGTCTTGCGTTCGGCAGAGACCTTCGGGTCGTCGATGACCAACTTGAAATCCCGCGCGGCGGCGTCGGAGTCGCCGAGCTCCAAGTAGCAGAGCCCCCGACCGAGCTGGCTCTCGGTGATCAGCTCGCCCTTCTGGTCGCCGCTGGCGAACTGCGAGAACCCCTTCTCCGCGGCGTCGAGCAGCTCCTTCTTGCGCGCGCCGTCGTAGAGGCGCGCGCCGTAGTAGTCGAGCCAGTTGAGGTAGTACAGCGCCTGCGCGGCGATCGCTTGCGAGGCGCGGAACTCCGGCGTCTCATAGAGCGCCTCGAGATCGCCGTCCTGATCCATCACCGATTTCGCCATGCTCTCGAGGCGGCCGCTGCGCGCCGCGTAGATCCCGTTGAGCGGCTCATAGATCGCCTCGAAGACGCCGCGCAGCTCGTCGTGCCGTTGCCCCTCGGTCCCGCTCCGCGCCGCCTCGTCGCTCAGGTCGATGAACGCCAACACCAGCGGGCCGAGCTGCTCGATGCGACGCTGCTCGGTCGCCGCGTCGCCGGTGGCGCCGCCGATCTGACGCAATTGACTGCGGATCTCGCCGGCCGACAGAGCGTGCGCCGGGCGTACGGCGAGAAGCGCGAGCAGGCAGCCGGCCGCCAACGGCGCAACGAGACGCACGGCTTAGGACAGCTCCTTGAGGTGCTTGGCCATCTCGACCTGCCAGCGCGAGCCGAAGGTGAGGACCAACACGTCCTTGATGAGCTTCTTGTCGTCGGCGAGCTGGATGAGCTCGCCCCCGCCGTCCTTGGCGAGGTCGCCGTAGACGGCCGTCACCTGTCCGTAGAAGTCCGGTTTCGGCGGGGGGACAAACGGCTTGTTGCCGTACAGCGAGTGCCACAGCTCGCGGTTGAACTCCAGGTGCAGGTAGTCGGTGACGTCGACCGTGCTCAGCGAGCCACCGTCCTGGCGGAACTTCTTGACCAGATCCTCGAGCGGCTTGACGTCGTCGGGATGCGGCGGCGAGCCGCCGATGAGGATGATGATCTTCTTCGACTTCTTCCGCCAACTGAGCTCGTGGATCGCGGCGTCGACCCCCTCGAGCACGGCCTCTTCCCAGTCGCCACCGCCCGCCGCCGTGATGTTCGAGATGAACGACTTCAGCTTGTCGGTCTTGAAGCTCAGGTCGGACCACTTGGTGACGTACTCGTCGCCCTGATCGCGATAGACGACGACGCCGACCCGCGTGGTGGGCACCAGGCGCTGCAGGTTCTCGACCAGGGTTTCGGCGTGCTGCTTCACCTGGTCGATGACGAACTGCATGCTCTCGGTGGTGTCGATCACCAAGGCGACGTCGAGGCCGACCTTGCGCAGGCCGCCGACGTAGTCCCCGAAGCTGCCGCCGAGCCCGCCCACCCCGCCGCCGCCGAGCGACAGGCTGGCGGAGGTGAGATCGACGGTCGGGCCGGTGCCGAGCTTGGGCCCCATGCCACCCAACGTCGGCACGCGTGGGGCACGCACGTCGTGCACCACGGGTCCCGCCGGTCGCTGCGCCTGGCGGGTCGGCGCCTTCGCCACCTCGAGCAGGCCCGCGTAGTCCTCCATCGATGGAGCGCCATCGGTTTCCTCGACGCCGACCTGGTCGACGATCTTCACGTTGATCTTCTCCAAGGTCTTCACGACCGTGAACGAGAGGGTGCCGAACAGCACCAGCAGGCCGACGTGGATGGCGGTCGAGGCCGCGAAGAAGCGGGCGCCGCCGAAATGGTGTCCCGACCAGGGATCGAATCGCGCCGGATCGGACGACGGATCGGACCCCTCGTCCGGCGGCTGGCCGTCAGCCATGCCCACCACTCACTCTGCGCTCTTGCTCCGCTGCGCCGCGATCGCGACCTGCGCCGCCCCCGCCTTCTGGGCGATTGAGAGAATCTTCACCGCTTCGCCGAACAGCACCTGGCGGTCGCCTTCGAGCACCACCGGCACCTCCGGGTTGGCGCTGACCAGACCGCGCAGCACGCCTTCGACGTCGTCCATCGGCGTCGGGTTGTTGTTCACGTAGATCTCGTCGGCTGAGGTCACGGTGACGGTGATCTCGCGCGGCTGTGCGGCGGTCGAGTCGACCTCCGGCAGGCTGATCTTCGCACCCGACTCCACCATCGCGGCACTGCTCACCATGAAGATGATGAGCAGCACCAGAAAGATGTCGGTCAGCGGGGTGATGTTGATCTCCGCCATGATCGGAGATCGCCCGCGCCGTTTGAGACTACCGAGCGCCATGGGTTTGCCGGCCGAGGTGGATGGCGTCGAGGACGCGGTTCGACGCGATGGTCAGCGCCGCCTCGATGCGCTCGATGCGGGTCTGAAAGTAGTTGTAGAAGATGACCGCGACGATGGCGACGACCAGTCCGAGGCCGGTCGCCACCAGCGCCTCGGAGATGCCGGCCGCCACCACCGAGAAGCCGCCGCTGCCCATCACCGCCATGTTGTGGAAGGCCTTGATGATGCCGACCACGGTGCCGAACAGGCCGATGAACGGCGCGCTCGCACCCACGGTTCCGAGCACCCAGAGCGGTCCCTTCAACGCCTCGATCTCCTCGAAGCGCTTCTCCTCGGTGAGGTCGGTCAGGTAGTCGAGGGAATCGCTCGAGTGGCGCGCCAGGACGTCGGTGAAGATCCGGCCCGCGGGCGTGGTGACCTGATTACGCGCCGTTTGCAGGGCCTCGCTCATCTGCCCTTTTTCGAGGATGGGACAGATCCCACCGGCCAGCCGCAGGGTCTCGGAGACGAGGTTGCGCAGCGCCCAGAAGCGCTCGAACACGATGCTCACGGTGACGATCGAGAACGCAATCAGGGGATACGTGGCCAGTGCTCCCTGATGGATCATGGACAGAATGCTGATACTCTCCACGGGGCTACCCTCCTTACTGACGGCCTTCTTGGTGACCGCATCGACGCGGACGTTGCATCGGGCTCCCGGCCCCGGGCACTGGAACCCTGCGGGAGCCGCGGCGACACGGAAGTGAAATGTGGATTGGTGCTCGCTGGCAGACGAGAGCCGGTCGGAGCGCAGCCATCTCCGCCGCCATAAACGCGTGTGGTGTCAAGGAAACTGAGTGACTCGAACCTTCGTACCGGTCGACATCGCGGCTGTCAAATGTTGTCTCCCGTACGGCTGCGCGCGCGTCCGAGCCGCCCCATCGCAGCGCGCAGCCGTCGATTGAGGCGCCCGAACGGTGCATCAAGCCGCACGACGACGCCGGGTCAGATGCGGCATGGGGGTGTGTCGAATCGCCGTTCACCGATCGGGGTGACCGGGCGAAAATCCCCACTTGATTCGACGTCCAATCGCGCCCAAGATGCGCCGCCGACCTTCGTCTGCGACGCGACGGCCGTCGGGATCAGGATATGAACGGGATTGCCAGGATCAGCTTCACGGGCGGCGAACGGCTCATGCCGGCGCGCAATGGATACGATCGCGAGCTGGTCTTCGAGGAGGCGGAGTTCTGCGCCCGTCGGCACGGCCAGGCCCGCCTCGAGCTGAACCGCTCCGCCATCCTGATCAGCGTCGCCGTGAGCGACGAGCATCTGTGCGCGCGCTGCGGCAAGCCGGTTGACCGGCTGACCTTCGCGCTCGGTGACCGCACCCTCTGTCGGCGCTGCGCGCGGCAGTCGGCGCGCTGATCCCCGCCACGCCGGCCGGCGTACTTCCGCGCTGCCGGCAAACACGCCAGAATAGCCCATGGCCCGCGACAGTGGTTCGGTCGAGGAGCCGCTGTCGGCGGCACGCGAGCACGGCCAGGCCGCGCCCCACGCGGCGACCAGTCGCATTCGCTTTCAGGCGGCGCTGGCGTCGGTCGTCGTCGGGACGATCATCCTCGGGTTCAAATACCTCGCCTACCAGCTCACCGGCTCGACGGCGATCCTGTCCGACGCGCTGGAGAGCATCGTCAACGTCGTGTCGGCGCTCTTCGCCGTCGGTGGCTTGCTCGTCGTCGGCTGGCCAGGAGATCCAGACGACCTCGACAGCCGCGGCAAGATCGACTCCCTCGGCACCCTGTTCAAGGGCGGCATGGTCGCCCTCGCCGCGGTGCTGATCATCAAGGAAGCGGGAGAGGCATTGCTCTTCGGCCACCAGTTGCGTCAGCTCACGTTCGGCGTTTCGGTCACGGTGGGCACGGGCCTGGCCAGCGCCGCCCTGGGATGGCTGCTGATCTGGACCGGGAAGCGCCACCGGTCCCTCCGCCTGGTCGCCGACGGCGCCCAGATGGTGTCGGACGTCTGGACCAGCGCGGCAGCCACGGCGGGGCTCGCGCTGGTGATCACGACGGGTCGCATGTGGCTCGATCCGGTGGCCGCCGCCTTGATCGGGCTCAATATGATGTGGACCGGTGTTCGCCTCGTGCGCCACGCGGCCGACGGGCTCCTCGACGAAGCGGACCCCGAGCAGCTCGAGCGCGTCCTCGAGGTCATCAATACCAACCTGGTTCCCGGCGTCATTCGCATTCACAGCCTGCGCGTCATCCGTTCGGGACACCTGACCCACATCGACGCGCAGCTGGTGGTGCCCGAGTTCTGGACCGTGGAGGAGGCGCACGCCTTCGCCAGCGCCTTCGCGCACCGTGTGATGCGCAGCGTCGGCAGCAACGGCGAGATCATCTTTCACATCGGTCCGTGTCACCGGCAGTTCTGCGCCAGCTGCGAGGTCGACCCGTGCCCGCTTCGTGTCCAGCCGTTCGTCGAGCGTCCATGGATCAGCTTGGACGAGGCGGTGCGGGCCGACCCCGGCGGCCAGTGACGCGCCGCGACCGCGCCGATCCCCGCGGAACGGGGCGCGGTCCGGTCCCGAGTCCCAAAGCGTTTGACCTCGCCGGGGTCGGCGGCGTAGGCGCGGACGACCTCCGCCATGATCCCGCACACCCGTGGTCGGCTGCGCGTCCGGATCGGCCCCGTCCTCGCCGCGCTAGCCTGCAGCGCCGTCGCCCTGCCGGCAGGCGCGACGCTCCGCTACGGCCCGCTCCAGCTGTCGGGCTCGGTCGACTCGCAGACGCTGGTGCGAACGATCAGCATCGACCAGTATCAGTTCATCCAGAATCGCAATACGGTGCTGCTCCGCGTCGACTACGACTGGCTCGAGAACGGCCGCTTCGTCGACCGTCTCGACGTCCCGTGGGTGGACCGATCGAAGCTGTATCTCCTCTACCGCGGCACCTACGATAGCTTCTGGGACATCGGGCCCGGCGGCCGCCAGCGCGGGTTCACGCGCTACGACGATCTGGTGGGTGGCCCGATCGTCGGCAACACCATCGGCGATACGACCACCACCTGTCCGCCGGGTGGCGGGAGCCCGTGTCCACGTCCCGGCCTCTACACCCGCATCAGTCGCGAGGGACGCGACGGGTTCGCAACCGAAAGCACCCTGCGCGAAGCCTACGTCGATACGACGCTGCGCGATCTCCCGCTCAGCTTCCGCATCGGGCGGCAGCAGGTGATCTGGGGCGAGAGCGATCAGTTCCGCCTGATGGACATCATCAACCCGCTCGATCTCACGTGGCACTTGCAGCAAGAGGACTGGGACAAAATCCGCATCCCGCTGTGGTTGATCAAAGGCATCTGGGACTTTGGGACGCTGGGGCCGATCTCGAATGCGTTCGTCGAGGCGGTCTACAACCCCGGCGACTTCCAGCCCGGAGTGAAAATCGACTTCCTGCCCGCGCCGTGGTCCGTTCCGGTGCCCAACCCGGTGCGTGCCGGCCAGATCCAACTGCCGAGCCCGACGCAATCGATCCTGCTGTCGCCGGTCTTCGACCTGCAGGGCACCAGCTTCAGCCGCGGCGACTTCCCCCGCAACCCCGCGCACGCGAGCGAGGTCTTCCTCCGCTTCCATGGCCTTGCCGACCTGCCTGCCCTCGACATGAAGGGCATCGAGTTCACCGCGAACTACCTCTGCGGTCGCAGCCGCGGCATCGGGGCCGTCGCCGGCGAGCCGTTCGGTCTCAAGATCGAGCGGATCGTCGTCCCGACCAGTCTCACACCGGCCAGCGCCATCCGCCAGAACCCCGGCGATCCCACCAGCCCGCTGGCGACGTTCTCACACCGTCCGGTGTTTCCGGCCGACGTGACCGCGGAGTTCATCCAGCCCTACACCAACATCTTCGGCATCACCGGCAACTACTTCGACGGCGCCCACACCGCGGCGGTATTCCGCTTGGAGACCGCCTATCAGTTGGGCGCCCCATTCGAGACCGCCGCGCTGAGCAGCCGCGTCCACGTCGTCAATGAGGACGGTGTCGAGCAGCCGCAGGTTGCTCCGTACGGCTACACGACGCGCGATGTGTGGGCGGGCATGCTCGGTTTCGATCGTCCGACGTGGATCCCGTTTCTCAACCCACGCGCGACCTGGTTTCTCACCGGCCAGTTCTTCTGGAGCTTCGTCAACGGCGCACACTCGGACCTGCGCGGGGCACTGCTCACCGCCGGCGAGGCCCCCTACTTCACGCCGAGCAACAACCCTTCCCTGCCAGCGAACCTGCGCCAGAACGGCGTCGGACAATGGGACAACGGGGCTTTCGCCGGGCAGGTGGAGCGCACCCAGAACGCCAACCTGATCTCAGGCAACGCCGACAACGTCGAGCAATGGGAGCTGCTCACCACGCTCGCCGCCACGAGCTTCTACCGCGGCGGCACCGTCGTGCCGTTCATCGCCATCGCCGTCGATCCGGTCAACCGCAACTTCCTCGCCCAGTTCAAAGTCGACCTCTTCCTCACCAACAACCTAATCGTGCAGCCGCAGGCACGCTTCTACTCCGACCTCGGCGGCGGCCCCAGCCTCGAGCCGTGGGGCGCGGGGGGTCTCAGCGCCCGGCGCGACGAAGTGGGCATCAAGATCACGTATCAGCTCTGAGCGCCGCGCGACGCCCGCGCCGACGTCACCCCCCGCGGGCTCGCCGGGCCGGCACGCCCGCCGCGATCAGGAACATGACGCTCTTCCCCGACGCGTGCGGCGAGAAGAAGTGGGTGACGTCATCGTCGAAGAAGGTCAAACCGGTTGCCCCCAGACCGAGGGCGTACGCGGCCAGGTAGAGCTTGCCGCCGACGATGGCCGACTCGAGCTGCGCCACGCGATAGCCGCGCTCGCCGAGGCGCTCGAGCACGCGTTCCAGATCGCTGAGCAGGTACACGTTCACCGCGGCGTCCGCCGCCAGCTCCTGGCCGAGGTCGAGAAAGCCCGCCGCCTGCCGCACCTCGCCGACGCGCAACGCCTCCAACACCTCGCTGGCCGGGTGGTACACATAGGTCCCGGCCGCCAAACCGTCGACGGCGTTGACGATCAGATAGGGCTCGGCCACCCCGTCGCGCCCGGGGGCGGCCGTCCAGTCACCCACCGTCCCGTGGGTGGCGCTGCGCAATGCGGTGGACAGCTGCTCGAAGGAGATGGCGGCGCGCGCAAAGCGCCGGGTCGAACCGCGGTGCAGAATCACGTCATCAATGGACCGGTCAGGTGGATGCGCCAGCGGCCGGAGGGGAACCGACGCGGCCGGGGCAGACGGCGGCGCTTGCCCGAGCGCGGCGGCGTGCCACGCGCGCACCTCGGCGGTCGTGGCCAGGGACGACGCGGTATGAGCGGCGCGGATGAGCGGGTAGTCCACCTCGCGTGTCGAAAGCGGCACGGTCTCGAGCGCCAACGGCGGCTGCGGCGGTGGATGGGAGCCGGTGGCGCCATCCGGGCGTTCGCCCAGCGCGACCAGCGCCAGGGCGACCTCGCGCTGCGTGTCCAACCCGAGCAGCGCGTTGACCGCAGCGTCGACGAAGCCCAGCACCACCCGAGCCGCCACGCCGTCCGCGGCGGCGACGCCGAGCAGGTTGGCGAGCATCGTCCCGGCATCCCAGAAGCAGTGCCGATACGCACGCGCCTGATACTTCCAGGCGTTGCGCCAGAAGGTCGACGTGCAGATCAGCAGCGCGGGCGCCGCGGCGACCGCGGCGGCTCCGGCCGTCGCCTCGACCAGAGCGGCGCGGTGGTCGCCGGCGCGCAGTCGTCGCAGCGCGAAGTCGTGTGGACCGAAATGATAGACGCCGGCCGGCAGGTCCGGCAGATCGGCGCAGACCAGATACAGGTCGATGTGATAGAGCGCCCCGGTGCACGCGGCGGCGCGAAAGTGCATCACGTGTCCGCCCGGATACGTCCTGCTGCGCGTGATCCCAGCGCTCCGGTGGAGCAGGTGCGCCAGGGTGCGCAGGTCGGGCACAGCGCGATCCGGCCGATGCGGTGCCAGCGCGGCGATCGCATCGAGCGCGGCGACCGGCGACGGCGCGAGATCGCGTGGCAGCGCGATCGGGTCGAGTCCCGGATAGATCTTGAAGGGCAGCGGCTGGATGTCCCAATCGAGGCTGTGGCGGTTGGCGCGCAGGCTGGCGGTCGAGTGCTTGGTGCGCTCGTGATAGTCGCGGATGGTGGTCATGTCTTCGGCGCGCGGCGGCACGGATCGGCGCGTACCGATCCCCTCATGGGTCTGGTTGGTCGATCAGGTTCAGCAGCTCGATTTCCGTCTCGACCGTGCGCCGCCCCAGACTCGCCAGCTCGACGCTGCGCACCAGCCCGTCCAGATGCGTGCGCGCTTGCGCAATGCAGATGGTCGCCCACTTCAGGTTGCCAAACACCTCCCAGAACCGTACGCGCTGCGGATCGACTGCCCCACCGCCGGCGCGCTCATACGCGGCGACGAGGTCCTCGCGCGTTCCGAGGCCGCCCGCCGGTTTGTCGTCGCTGCCGAAGCGCCAGGCCCGTACGCAGAACCAGCCGAGATCCTCCGCCGGATCGCCGATGTGCGACAGCTCCCAATCGAGAATCGTGCGCACGCCCTCGGGGCCGAAGATCACGTTACCGATGCGGTAGTCGCCGTGCACGAGCGTCTGTCGGTCGCCGACCGGGAGATGCGCGCGCAGCCAGCGAAGGGCCAGCTCGAACGCCGGGTGGGGCTCTGGGGCGATGCCGCGAAAGAGCTGCTCGTAGCGGTCGAGCTCGGCCAGCGCCGGCGATTCCCCCGGCGGCGGCGTGGGGAGAAACTCGAGCCCATGGCGCGCGACATCGACGCGATGGATGCCGGCCAGGATCTCGCCGAGCTGAGCGGTCATCACGCCACGCGCCTGCGCGTACGCGTCGTCGCGCAACAAGCGGCGCGCCAGGGTCTCGCCCTCGACGCGCTGCATCAGGTACGACGGGGCCCCGAGCACCTCGGCGTCGGGAGCCAACCAGTACGGACGTGGGACCGGGACGCGCTCGTCGAACGCGGCCTGCTGGACGAGAAACTCCTCGCGGCGCTGCGTGTTCAGCGTGGTGCTGCCGGGGTCGCGGCGCAACACCAACGGCAACCGCACCTCGGCGCCGTCGTGCAGGTAGACGGCGTCGAGTGACCAGGTCTGCCGCGACGCACCACCGGGCAGCTTGCGCAAGCCTTCGACGCGTACCCCGGCCACACCGGCCGCGCCCTCGATGAATCGTTCGAGACGCTCGCGCAGCTCGTCGGGCGTCATCACCAGCCGCCTGCCATCGGGCACACCGCGCACGGCATGGTCGGCGCCGGGGCCGCGACACGCTCGGCACGAACGAAATCGCTCGCCGCGTCCATTGAACCTTCCCGTTCGCGCTGCGCCATGCCCACGACCCCCATCACGTCACACCAGCCTGTCAGATCCGCATGACCGAAGCCCCGGCGCTCGGCGTCACCGGGAAGCAGTGCTCCCGGTGCCGCCGGGCAGCGGCTCGACCCTGGTAGAACGAGCGCTCGATCATTTCCAGGAAGAGCGCGGCACGGCTGCTCGGCAGCAGGCTGATCGTACACCCTCCGAATCCGGCACCGGTGAGG
>Ga0335069_10004520_pt1 | contig 20583 bp, 16 predicted proteins | sample Lox_Sample_11_FD_206714 | JGI IMG/M metagenome (GOLD analysis project Ga0335069, IMG submission 206714) | Soil microbial communities from Loxahatchee National Wildlife Refuge, Florida, United States - Lox_Sample_1.1 | ecosystem: Environmental > Terrestrial > Soil > Wetlands | place: USA... | reverse complement strand
ATGAAGTCACGGCACCGTTGACACGGCTCGCCAAGGCAGCGTCCACAAGCAGAATATCCGGCTGAAGCCTCTGGCGTAATTCGAGCAACTCGGTCTTGTCCGATGCTTCACCGATGATCGCGAAGGACGGCTCTGGGCGCAGAGCGGCAACAACGGCTGCACGGGCATCGAAATCCGATGCGGCGACGACGATTTGCGCACGAGGTTTGTTGCGGGACATGTGTCTTCAGTGTGGGGGGAGGTGATTTCGGTTGGAGTGAGGCTGAACGACTGACCTGCTCGTTCAGCCGAAAACCGCGTTACTGCTCAGGTTTGCGGCGTTGTTTGTCCGTAGCGCCCGGCACGTAATACTTGTTGTACTTCGAATATAGCCGGCGTAGTCCTTCTACGCCGTTGAGAATGACCCCCATGACATGCTTGGGGCCGAGGGACTCTACCGCTGCCTCGACGGCCTGCCCGGGGGTCACGCCGGCACGCACGACCAGGAAGCTGGCATCCGCGTACCGGGCCAAGGCCAGTGCATCGGCAATGGGTGCCACCGGCGGGGAATCAATGACGATCCATTTGAAGTGCGGGGTGAGGGCCCGCATGATCTGGGCCAGCCTGTCGCTGTGCAGGAGTTCACTCGGATTCGGCATTTTGCTTCCCGCAGGCAGCAGGTACCACTCCAAAGGCGCCAGTCGTCGAATTGCGGAGAACGGGTGTAAGTTTGAGGCGAGACAATCCGCCAAGCCGGGGCCGTCCTTTACACCTAGCCGTTCTGCGAGCGTTGGGTGATAGAGATCCCCTTCGAGCAATAGTACCGGGTTCTGTCCCCGCTCGGCCAAGGCCGTTGCCAGATTCAAACTGACCGTCGACTTGCCGTCCTGGGGCTGTGCACTGGTGATCAGGATGCTCTGTAGCTTCCCTGCATTTGATCGCTCGCGAATCCGCATCCGCAAGAATCTAAAGCGGTCCGCAGCCAGACCGCGCGGGTCGGTGTGAAACACGATGCGGCTGAGCGTATCAATGTCCACCTCTTCCACGGGTACCTGATCCAACTCGATCTCGCGACCAGCCTGCTCCGTAGCCGGAACGACCGAGCGCGGTGCTGCTGGATTTACAGTCTCCAGAGGTTGGTGGGCTAATTTGAGAGATTGAATCATTGAATTCTTTCGCCGGACATTACTTTTGCTGCGCGATACTTTCTATTATCATCCTAAAGGGCCGCAGGCTGGTAGCAGATATTCCGTCGCGAGAGCACTATCCGATACGTTTCTCCGAATTTTTCAGCCCTGTTTATACACGTAGAACTCTGCGGCGAGAACGGCCAATACCACCACCGATCCCGCGACCCACTCGAATGCTGCGCGCCAAGCTCTGCGCCTGCTTTCGCCGCGTGTAAGCAACACCGGGATGGCTACCACCAATGGAATCTTCAGCCGATCGCGCAAGCGCTTTTCGGAGTAATAAGAACTCTGCATCATTTCCAGCAGAAAAGCCAATGCAAATCCCAGGCCAAGGCCGGCTCCCGCCCCTCCCAGACTGAGCTTAAGCCGCTTGGGGCTCGATGGCAGGACCGGAAGGCTGGGCGGGTCGACCACACGGAACTGCTGACCCTCCTGGTGTTTTTCGAGACTTTCGGCCAGTCCGGACTCCATCTGCTTTCTCAACAGATCAGTATAGTTCTGTTTTAGTAAGTCGTAATCCCGAAGCATTTCCGCCAGTTGCTGTTCTCTCACTGGGGTATTGTTCAATCGTTCCTGATAACGCGCGATCTTTTCCTTTAATTGGCTGGCGTCCTTGTTCAGGTTATCCATCTCAATGCGATTTGCTTCCAACTGGCTCCTTACCTGCGCCATAGGGGCATCGTCCGTGCGGCTCGGCGGTAGCGCAGGACTCGCAGCGCTCCCTTTTTTCTTTGGGGGCGGAGTCTGTTCCAGGGACTTGGCATGGGCCAGCAGCGCGCGGGTCCTCGCGATCTCGGCGTCTTTCTTAATGACGTCCGGATGGTTGGGCGTGTAGGTGCTTAGCAACGCATTCCTCTCGGATTGCAATTGAGCGATCTGCCTCTCCAGCGCCTCCGTCGGACTGACGGTAGTATCACCAGTGCCCATCGTGATGTCGCCACTCCCGGCGACTATCGTGGCACGCGCCCGCAAACTCTCGTAGCCACGCAATAACGACTCCAGGTATGCCCTCTGTTCCTGAGCACGACCCAGCGCGGCCATTTCATTTTGTAGTTGCCCCGACAAACTTGCAAGGATCTGACCGTTGGCCTGTTCCTGTTCCGGCAATTCGCCGAGATGCTGCATCTTGAAGGCCTGGACCACCGCCTCTTGGGTCTCGAGGCGCTTTTTGGTTTCCTGCATATGCTCTTGCAAGAAGTCAGTCGTGACCGTCGCCTGATGTTCCCGCATTTTCACGTTCTCGCTGATGAAAAGCGACGTTAACCTGGCGGTTACTTCCTGCGCGCGCAGCGCATTGTCGGAAATGAAGGAAATCTTGAAGGCATTTACGGTGCGTTGTTCGGGGCTGTTCTCGAGCGGTTTGATGTCGATATCCTTGCGCATGCGGTCGAGAAGTTGTTCCGGTGCCTGATGGGTCCTCTCCTTTACATAAAGACCGACTGAGTCGATGATCGCGAGCAGGCGAGATCGCGAGAGCACTTCCTGCGTCATGCCCTGGAGCGCTTGGCTGACGTCGGTGGTCGTGGTCGGCGTCACATATCGCTCGGGCACCTGCTGCTGGATAACCAGAACGGTCGCCTCAGAGGTATACCGGTTGGGCAGGATTTGCACGACACCGACCGTCGCAACGGTAACGATGCAGGTGGTCAACAGGATCCACCAGCGGCGCCTGATAAGCATCTGTACGATCTGCGAGATATCGAATGATTGAGTTTGTTCCGTTTCCGGCATTGATTTCTACTTATTAGACGCGGTCAAACGAATAAAACAACTAATCTATTATAGACGCACAATGTGGGAGCCATTCATGCCCTTCAACGCGTTGCGCGTGTCTACAATCAAGTTAGCGGATGAAGCGATCCGGCCGTAGTCGAAGGCGGAGTGGTCTGTGATGATGGCCGCACAGTCCGCTTCGCGGACGAGGCTCTCGGGCACGGCCGACAATATCTCGCCATCCAATTGAAGCTGGGGCACATACGGATCGCTGTATGACAAGCGCGCGCCGCGGCGTTTCAGCAGCAGCATGACGTCCAAAGCGGGGGACTCGCGCAGGTCCTCGATATCTTTCTTGTAGGCAACGCCGAGTATGTGCATGCGAGAGCCCTTAATAGGCTTTCCGGCGTCGTTCAGTGCGTTCTGGATCTTGTCGACAACAAAGTGCGGCATCTGACCGTTGATGTAACCGGCGAGTTCGATGAAGCGCGCTTCGATGCCAGCTTGTTTGGTTTTCCAGGAAAGATAAAAGGGATCAATCGGAATGCAGTGGCCCCCCAACCCCGGACCCGGGTAGAACGGCATGAAGCCAAAAGGCTTGGTAGCGGCCGCCTCGATCACCTCCCAGACGTTGATGCCCATGCGATCGCACATTAGAGCCATCTCATTCACCAACCCGATGTTGATCATGCGGAAGGTGTTTTCGAGCAACTTCACCATCTCGGCCACTTGCGTCGAACTGACCGGGACGACGTGGGAAAGCGCCTGGGAGTAGAACAGACGGCCCATCTCCGTGCAGGCCGGCGTGATGCCGCCGACGACCTTGGGGATGTTGGCAGTCTGATATTTCGGGTTGCCGGGGTCGACGCGTTCCGGAGAGAAGCACAGGTAGAAGTCCTGGCCGGCGCGCAGGCCGGACTTTTCGAACATGGGCAGCAGGAGTTCGTCCGTCGTACCCGGATAAGTCGTGGATTCGAGAATGATGAGCATCCCGGGATGCAGATACTTCTGGATCTCCTCGCACGATGACACGATGTAACTCATGTCCGGATCCTTGGTCTTGCGCAATGGCGTGGGGACGCAGATGTTAATGGTGTCGAGGTCTCGGATGATGCTGAAGTCAGTGGTGGCTTCCAGCTTGACAGCGCGCACGAGATCGGACAGCACGCCGCTCGGAATATCGCCAATGTAAGAGTCACCTGCGTTGACGCGCTCGGTTTTGGCGCTGTTCAGGTCGATACCGGTGACATCGAAACCGGCCTTGGCGAACTCGACAGCCAGGGGCAAGCCCACATAACCGAGGCCGACAATGCCCACACGGGCACAACCAGACTTGATCTTCGCTTCGAGAGTTTTCGCTTGAATTTCCGCAGCGATAGTCATAGTGCCTTTTTTGAAACGGATTCTGAGCGAACGGGAGATGTCAGGCGGATGCGAGCCTGTGCACAACCCGGCCGCCGGAAACACTCAGATACGCCAGACGGGCCCTGGCGCTTCCTGGACCCTCAATGCGCCAGCGGCCATCCTGAAGGACAAGTTTCATTTGACTGCGCTCCCGCCACCAGCGATTCACTTGCGCAGGCAGGGCTATCCACAAGCCGTCCGACTCACGCATGCGAGCCAGTTCATCCAGCAGTTGCTGGTACACCGACATGCCTTCAGGATTGTTGTGAAGGTAGTCTGGATGAACCAGGAAGCTGATCAGACCGTGCTGCGCACGGATGATTGCGATCTGTTTCCTCCAAAGCTCCGTGGAGTACTCGTCCAGAATGTGAAAGAGTGAGTAATCCTGGAGGGTGGTCAAAGGCAATTCCAGGACTTGGCCAATGAAATACGGGAATACCGTACAACATCCTCCGCGCTGCGGCTCAAGATGGGCGACGTTCGGAATGGACATATCGTAAGCCATCTGGAACGCGTCGAACCAATCCGGATTCCGATGCATGCGGGCGGAGCGAAAGCCCGCGGCACCGAAGTCGCGGAGATATGCGTTGATCAGTTCGGCGCCACGCAGCAGATTCTCTTTGGTGCGAAAAAGCTCACCGTCGTGGCTCAGATCGTGGACGTTCAGTTCAAAGCCGCGTGCACGGATAGCGTCCAAGATCGTGCGGGACACGGGGTACTTTTCCTGGGGCACGATTTGGAACGACGCCGCGATGCGCACGCTTTCGTCAACATCCATAAGCGACGGCACAAACTGTAGACCTGCCCGGGTCTCCACGTCGTGGGTGACCATGGCACAACTGGAGGCACCGTCCGGCCAGAACCAAATAAACGGGATCTGATCGAGGTGCTGGGCCTCAATACACAAGAGCAAGAGACGCCCGATGAACCGCTCGACAGTAGTGTCGACCGGCCACTGGGGGAACGGTAAATCCTGCCAGCGGCGCAGCGCCAATCGCTGCAGATGCTTGCGGACCTTGATGCCCAGGAAGGGCCGAATAAAATAGTAGAGATCCTGAATGACCGGTCCGATGAGAACATCCCGAATGCCGGCCGAGTTGTCGGCCATATACCGCTCACGGCGCAGATTTTCGACGATACTGGACGGATCGAACGGAAGGCGGACACGCGAACCGTCCACGGTGAAAGCATCGCTTAAGTCAGGGAAGCCTTCATGCTCGGGAACGTTCCCGGGGTTATTTGCGGTTTGGCCATAGCAAAGCGTGGCATCGCCGAAATAAAAATAGCGTGAATCGTTCGAGAGATCGTCTGCGACGTAGGTCTGAATCAATTCGTCCGGACAGCGGTAAAAATCGGTCAGCGCAGAGTCCATTCAGTCATTACTCGGCCTATCCGACGTGCCTGTAGAGCAGGCCGCCGGCGGTCTCCACCAGCCGATCGGGCAGATAGGGAACAGCATGCCGCACCCAGCGCGCGAGCATGCGGGATGCCGTTCCACCAAAACGCTGCCCGCCGCGGCTCCAGTAAGTCATCGTCGATCCAGTTCCGCCCCAACCATCTTTAAAACGGATCAGCCCGGCATTGTCGCAATCGGAGCGCCCGAAATCGAAAACTCGCAGACCCGCCTGGCAGGCTTCCCGAATACTTTGCCATAGCAAGAAGGCCATTCCGCCGCAGTCGCGATATCGCGTATCGTATCCGCCGTATTTGTATACCATCATATCGTTATGGACGAGAGTGAGAACGCCGGCCACCGGGGCATCGTCCTTGTAGGCTATGCGAATGGCGAGGCGGCCGCGCAAACAATCGAGCACGCTGCGGAACCAGGATAGCGGCTGCGGGGGCAGCCCGTGCCGTTTGCGGGTCAGCTTCAGCAAGCAGCGAAAGTCATGGAGCAATTCTTCGGAATCTCCCACTTCATAGCGCAATTTCTTTTCCGCGGCGCGCTTGATATTCCTTTGGATATTCTTATGAAAATGCTCGAACATGGCGTCTTCCGTTGGCCTCAGGCTGATTCTGTGCAGCCGGAACTCCGCCGATGGGACGAAGCCCGGCGGGCCCCCAAAACATGAGTTTAGTGGCCTAATCTCAATATATCTCGTTTCGCCGCACGCTTCTTGAAGCGGAGAAAGCAGGTCCGCCAATTCTGCCTGGTTCGAAACCAGGGGATCACAATGATCGGCGAACGGAAGTGAGACAACGCGATTCCCCGTAAGCCTGCTGGCAATTCGGCAGAAGACAATTCCATTTTCGAGTTCATTGGGCGGGGGCGTAGTCGTGAGAACAAAGGGTTGGTAGCCGTAAGCCCGATGCAATGCGTTCAGCCAAGCCTGCGAATGAAAGACGGATGCGTGGGCGTGGCTCTGCGTCAAGCGCTCCCAGCGAGAATCTGCAAGTGGGTCGACTTGGTACGTAGTCACCTTCCTGGCTTCTACGTGGCAGCCAACAACAACGAGTTCTCGCCCACCAGGATCGCCCGGCCTTCCCCCCAAAGTGCCCACTCCTTCACGTCTCAGGCCGAGGACTTGCAAGAATGCTGCTCTCTCTAGAGACGATCTCCAATCGCATGACCTGTATCAATTGGTGCTCGCGCCGCCCCTTGCGTTGACCTCATAAATCCAGCTATCGTGGCGGGAATATATAAGGTGAAAACTCGACGGATATGCTTTAAGAAGAGCGGTGAAACACACGACGTCCGAAGGTTCCAGCAAGGCAGTTTTCCGAACGGCTACCACTATCAAGCGAACATGGTACGTGCGAACCCCGTCCATGAGTATCTTCGGATCAGAAAAAGCAGGGAAAAACACTACCCTATGCCGACTGTAATGAAAGACCAGATCTTGCTTGCGCGCCATAATCACCAGATCGGCCGGCTCATGCGACCGGATCCACAGCGCTGCCTCGATGTCTGAATACCAGGGTTCCTTACTCAGGTCGGGATTCAAATTGTGGCGCGCCAGATCGAGGTCCATTGCACAGCCGTTCCCCACAACCGCTGCAAGAACCAGGACCGCAACGGCCCGCATTGGGAGAGCCATCTTTGTATGCATTATTGAGCTCGGCCACGACAACAGACGCCTTATCGCTGGCAATTCTTTGCGAAACTGTAACGCAGCCATTGCGCATCCAATGAACGCCAACAGGCTCCAGAGCACACTTGCCAGAATCGCTTGCCAACGTTTGGCGCCCAGACTCGCTGCAACCTCCGCGGAATTGAAGGCAAGAAACGCCCCGACAACGATGAAGGTAAAGGCCGCGACACGCGGCCGCCGCACCGTAAAGAGCTTCAATATCCTCCCACCCCGCCAAAGGTACAGGCACCCGAGCGCAAACACCGGCAGAACAAAGCGCCCCTCGGTGTCCCAAGGCCAGAGTAAGAAGACCATTTCGTGCGAGAAAAAATACCAATCGTGCAACTGCCCTCCGTCCCTCCATAACGAGGCTGCTAGGCCAACGACGATAAGCACAATAACCCCGATGATCGCTGGCGACGACCAGAATCCGGTACCGCCATGCCGAGTCAACATTTCGCTGAACATGGCCGCACGGTTGTATAAATTCTTCCCAATCCGCGCTGGAATGTCGTGCCATGCAGCCATGCCTAACTCCGGACGATCGCCGTCTTTCACGCGAAGCTGTGACACGTAGGACTGCTGCCAGGTGCCCGCGGACCATTCGGGAGCTTGCCGATGCCCCGCCCACTCTGTCCATACCAGTTGTGCTCCTAATCCCAGAATCAGAGGGCCACAGAACAAGGCGATACGCCTCCGGACAAGATTCGGCTTGGCCCAGAAAGAGACTACAATCCAACTAACAATGCCCATTAGAAGAGCAATACCAATCGACCGGATTGTAATAGCGAAAACCAAGCACATAGCGAAGACCAGCATCCAACCAATATAGGCCTTACCCGGTCTGGAACGATCCATCTTGAAGGCCAACAACAGGACCATGGTGCTGAAAAACAAGTACGGCATTTCCGCAAAGACAAGCTGCGTGACATAAAGGAAGAGTGCCGGAGTGGATCCAAGCAACACACAGGCGCCGGCCGCCAGAGCCCGGCTTTCCACTCGGCGCAGAAGCTCGTAGGTCGCCAGCAGGCCGAGCGTCGCAAACACCGCCACCACATGGAACAGAACCGCTGGGGAGAAGCCGGCCCACCGGCACACCAAAGCCAGCATCATGGGAAATGCGGGTGGAAAAATAGTCTCCGGCGAGAAGTCGAATTCATACCTGCCGTTTTCGACGAGCGACCGAGCCAACTCTGGATACGTTGCATCGAGCGTTAGGTCAGGTGCCCTCATGTAACACGTGAAATACATGATACCGAAAATGAGAATCACGATACAAATCGCCAGGTCTGCTGTGTGCCCTGGCGCACCTGCCCGCCAAGAAGTCAAAGGTCGCTGCAATGTTCTGACGACACAAAACGCTAATCGTCTTAGAAATGGAACCATGGGCACCTCTGCAAACAATGTATGAGTAAACAGTACTCGACGGGACGTGACCATCAGTGGTTCGCGCCGATTGATGAGGTAGGAGAAACACTTCCGGTCCGCGGCCTAAACGGGCCTTCCCTGTCCCTCTTGGATCGTCGCCCGTAAGCTCCGTCAGACCCCTGGCGCCATTGCCGGACCGTCAGCAGTTCTATTTCACTGGTTCAGTGCGGGCACTCCTCGCTAGAATGTTTCACGACAACCGTATCAGCATGTAGATAATTTGCTAGGCACCGATTGACCCAACATGCAGGGTCGTCGGTTAACGTCTGAGGCTTGGCAAGCTTCGGATACTCGGCTGGGGCCTCGAATTGTAACCCACCGCCATGTTGCCTTAATCGCGAGAGGTCAACCCGCCGCCAGGACTGAGCGGGACCGCTTAAGTCTTCCACCGCAAAACGAAAATTCCGAGATCCAAGTAGCGTCACGGCCAACAGCAGGTACACGCCGATCCTGGTACTGAGCGAAAAGCGCATTTGAACAATTTCCGGTGCGCCTGCGACGACAACGCAGACGAAAAGCAGCCAAAAAACAAATTCAAACCACGCCACGACACGGTCCGGTAACCAACTACTTGTCGCCACCTCGATTAACGAGCACTCGCATAACACAACAAACATACCGCAAAGACATGCCAAGCCGAGCCACGTTGGCGGCAAATCGCCCACGTCGCGCTTCTCTAGGCCCTGTAACGCCAACAAGACGATACAGCCTGTAGCCACTAGAACCGCCGGAGAGGACAGCCAGTTGAGGCCGTGGTAAAACGAATGCGCGACCCATCTCGGAAAGTGAGCGATGTCCCATAAGTGCTTGTGTTCTTGAGCGGCTCGCGCAACATTACCCGGGGACAGCATCACGGCGGCATAGCTGAGTGCGGTCGCGCCTTGACTCAGGTACCACTGCGGCGCCCGAAGTTTCTTAATTTGGATTACGACTGTACCGCCGAACAAGACCACAATTAGAAATGTACCTGCAATCTCCTGTTGGGCTGGAACTGCGATCGATAACAGCGCGACCGCCACGTAGTACCACCTGGCTCGGCGACAATGCTGCAACAGGCCCAGAAGAACCAGCAGGGTGCTGAGGGGCAAACTGTACATGATGACACTGGCGAACCAGTAAAGCTGCGCGTCTGGGTTGGCTATGCTCGCTAGCCACCCGGCATAAAACACAGCGGCAACAAGTAATGACGTCGAGCGAGTCAGTCGGCAAACCGCCCGAACAAAATACCATAACGACGCTACATTGATCAGGATAACCAGCAACAGTAACCACGCATACGCGCCAGCCAGGTCGACGTGGCTCATAAGAGAACTAGAAAAAAGGTACGTAAGCCATCGCGGGGACCATTTGGTGTAGTACATCCAAGTAATGGATAGAACACTTTTCTGCGGTACACCACCGTAGGCGAGTGTGGCAAGACAAAAGTCATCCGCGGCTGGCATGGAGTAGAACAGTAAGACAACAAAAGGTGCAAAAAACACTACGAGGGTACATGGAATGATGGTGCGTGAGACCACACTCGGCATAACCTTTAGGAACGCCGCAACAGATCGGTAGACGCGAGACATATTATCTGTGTTCCTTCGTCATCCTACGCGACCTTGATGCGCTACCAGGCCAAAAAAGGACGGCGCTTGCAGAAATCGCTCCGGCATAGTAGGATGATGCAACTATTGAGTGGCGAAACGGCTAATACGTGCTATGGTATTCTGTAGGCAATGCTCCAGGCTAAGTAGCTTTTTAACGTTGTTCGTGGATCTCGCTGTCGCATTGCAGCAGAGGCGCGACAGCATCATCGACAGCCCGTCTCAGCCAGTTTTCACGCCAATAGGGATAGATGGCTCGTGGACAGAGGCGATGATAGTCGGACCGACACACGACACCCTCAAGAATAATGCAGGTGTGCTTCATATGGATCATCTTGCCCGTATTCTCATCGATGATCTGATGGACCTGCCGCAGAACCCGGTAGATGCCACCGCAGTACGGGAGCATTTCCGCATCGAACCACAAGCCTCGATGGCGCTGGTTTTTTTCGAGCGTCGCCATGATCTCTTCTTTGCTTCGCACCTGCACTAGTTCGCCAGGGCGGAGATTTAGCGGCGCGATGGAGCCCTTATCTTGCGTTCCCCCAATAAAAGGATACCGGACGCCCCGGCGTTCCAGGAAGACACTAATAATCATGGCCCTCAGCACATGCAGAATGCCCAGGAGGAATTCAAGGACCCGATGCGAACGAAGATCCGCCGCCAGTCCGCTGTTGAGATTGCCCGACAGCAAGTCCCGAACGTACTGTCGAGGATCCCACCATCTCATAAAAGAGGTAAACTGGAGGAGTTCCATGGCCTGACACGAGTACACAGTGTCGCCCTCGGGGCTCCTCGTGCGGGTAGCGGCTTGGAGGGTCTCCACGCTACAAAGCGCGCTGAAGTTCGCCAGATCTGCGCGCGCGCCTACTAGATCCGTCGTCGGAACGAACCTGTCTTGAGCACGCTTAAGCCAAGCCTCTTTCCAGAAGATGAGGCAGCCCGCCTCACAGCCATCGTGGCCGGTACCATCGCACCGCAGCCCTTCCAAGTGTACCGAGTCTTTCATGCGGCGAATGCTCCAGCCGCGGACGTAGTTGCAAGTTTTGTCCGCGCGCTTGAATACGCGAAACGTCCGGCCGCAGTATTGGAGCATCTCCGGCATAAACGGCAGGTTCTCAAGCCTGCCGCGCCCGTCTAATGTGGCCAGAATCTCCTCCGCACTCCGGACTTCGACCCATTCGCCAGCCTTCAAATTCAAAACCTTACAGTGAATCACATGGTTCTCTGAGATTTGCTTGTATTTGGCTTCTTCAGGCTAATACTTCTCCGCCCACCTAGGCTAGCGCCCACGAGAGCGACCTCATACTCATCCGATGTTTAAGCTACAGCCAACGTTTCTGTTTCGGCTACCGGGCGTCTTCCCAAGCCTCGAAGCAAGTCGAGATATAACGTCTTTTGCCCTAAGACGTACAATAGCATTGCAAGGTATGTGGTGCCAAAAACAGTAACGCCGATTACAAGTCTTGTAAGAGGAGACAAGAATTCGGTATGAATGAATTGCATCGCGAATGGGCAAACAGCAGCGACGACGCCGGAAAGCAGCGGGCGAACGACAGCTCGGAAAACATCCCAGACGGAGATCAGTGTGCCCTGCACGCACCACACAATATTGGGAACAATCCACAACGCCATGGCTACCGAGTAGCCGAGAGCGACACCATTAGGCCCATAGGGTAATCCGACAATGTAACCCGAAATCACAAGGGGAGCGATAACGAGTGCTATTCTTAAACTTCGTCCGACGTGGCCGGTTGAGAAGAGCAACCAGGCGAACGGATTGATCATCGCGAAAGACAGGATAGTGGGAGCGAGCAAACGAAAGACTGGCGCTGCCTCCGCCCACTTTGGCCCGAGAAGAACGACAATCGCATCATTGGCGAAAAGAGCACAGACTATCGTGGTAGGGACAGTGAGTGCCAATACCAGCGAGTAGGCCCTTAGGAAATATCTCTTCAGACGCTGCGGGTCGTGTTGAAGCCGCGATAGAGCGGAGAACGCCACTCCGCCAACGGATGAGTTCAAATTATCGGTTGGAACGTTGCTAAGCTGGTAAGCCCTTCCATAGATGCCGAGCGCATTTGCTCCCCAGTAGCGCCCTAGGAGCACTTTCTCAAGATTATACGCAACATAGACAACGAGGCCGTTTAGAGTGAGCGTAACGCCAAAGCGCAGCATGGAACCAATTCCGACCCGCCGCCGCGGCCTGCCAGGCACCCAAGCAGTGCTTAGCCAGAGACAAACGGAGCCGACAAGCGGAGACATGAGCGTCATGCCAACAATCGCCCAGTATCCATAGCCTTTGAGAGCCATGCCAATTCCGAGAGCGGTACTTACGAGCAGGCTAGAAGTGTCTATTATGGCCAACGTAGTGAAACGCATTTGACGTTGCAGGATAGCTGAGTGTTGTACGCCCGCAGCATTGAGGACGAATCCGAGTGCCAGCACAACCGTTACCCAGAGAACACGGGGCTCGTGATAAAACATGGCGATAAAGGGCGCAAGTGCTATTGACAAAAGGCCAAGAATCGCGCCAACCAACATGTTGATCCAAAACAAGGTGGAAATCTGTTCGTCCGTGACGTTCACACGTTGAACGGAGGCGGTTGAAAGCCCGAAATCCCTGAAGAGATTAAGGACTCCGATGACCGCTGTAGCCATCCCCACCAGCCCGAACTCCTTCGGGCCCATAAGGCGGGCTAGCACCATCAGGGAGCCAATCCGCACGAGAAAATTCACTGCTTGAGCACAGACCTTGGCAAAGGCACCACGGATGGTCTTTTCCTTCAAGTCCTTCATCTTGGTTATGTCATTTCTATTAAAACTAACCGTTCCAGCTGTCGCATGGCAAGTCTTGTAGTTGAGACCGGACGAGGCTGAGCATTCTGACAGATAGAACGGGATGATCGAGTAAACACCTCGTTGGATATCTGGGGCGATTGTGGCCTAACTCCCGAGTGACGACGAAGAGGATCAATCCCCGTCTACGAAGGACCAAGGCAAATTGGTCGCCGGGGGGACGATCGAGAATGTGACCTCATGACTATCTGTCTCAAACTGCGGCAAATCGCGCGTGTCCCGATATATCGTTTGTTTTTGATTTCGGCGCAATCACAGCACTAGCTTCTGGCAGTAGAAGGCTTCGGCATAGCCGCTCGGCGCATTGCATTCCATGCCCCGGAGCCGCATCAGGCCCATAAACGTCGCGCGGTCGAACCACCGCTTGGCACGCTGGGACTCGAACGCCTCGAACAACAAATCGATTTTGCGGCCGTATAGTGGCGCCGCCAGAGGCATGAAGAGGTTCGGCCGGCCCATGTCACCGTCGTACTTGGGAACCTCATATTCGAGGATCAAATGGTTCCGAAATGTGTTCCAGGTGAGTTCGGAGATCAATCGGTGGTCCTGGTGTGCATCGCCCTTCCAGTGGGTGAAGGTGAGGTCAGGATTCACTTGGCTCTTCATGTCCTCGAAAAAGCCCTTCACTTCTCCGCCGTTGTATGGCAAGAATCCGTCCCTGTAATCCTTGAGGACCACCACCTTGTCGCATTCCGCAGCAAATAGGTCCGCGCCCTTTGCCGCTTCGTGGCCACGCACCCCAGAAGCGCTGAAAACCACCCAGTAAAATCGCAGTTGCGGAATAATGCTTTTGAGCATCAACAGTGTCCCCCCACAGCCAATCTCGATGTCGTCTGCGTGCGCACCGACGCAGAGAATATTGACCGGAGCTCCGTCTCCCTTCGGAAGCCCCAGGTTGATCACCCGGCTACCCATGCCGGCCTCGCCTAGTTTTTCGCGCTTCCAACACAGCCCACGAATACATTAACCGCGCTGTAATTTCTGAACAGACCCGTGTATCGCCGGGGTGCTCGACGCCTTCGGCATTGTTAGGGGATCTCCAGACGGAGAGGGCGTGAAGGCCACTTCCGTGCCATCGAAGTAAAGTGCTAGAACCTCCTCAGGAATACGCGTGAAATCTGACGCCCTGACATAATCCCGCAATGTTGTGCCAGTACAGGCGGAATCGATGTTGGCCGCCCCATGCCGATTCCGAAGATCATCCACATTCACCGTCCTGAAATCGATGCTGTAGCGTGTTACTCCGCAGGTGTTCGGCACCGTCGAATGTAGTTGCGCTGCCGAGAACAGCACCGCGCCCCCCACGTTCACCACTAGGCGCAATTGCGGATCCGGTTCAAGAGATATCTGAGGGCGAGGCTGGATCCGGGTGTCAGCCTTGATGTGGCTTGCAGCGCTCTGCCGACTTATGCGATTCCATTCATAGTAATTGTAGCTGCTGGAGTTGTTTAGAACAGGGCTATCCCAGTACTGCGGGTGAAAAGCCATCCCATTATCGGGTGTGATTTCGTAAACGGGCAGCCACCAGTTGACCTGGCAGAAGGGAGCTGAATACCAAGTGTCGCGGTGCGGGTGAAATGCGTACGCGATTCCTGAAGACAGGTAGTCCGATGGAAAGGCTGTGCGCAGACGCGGAACATCAAAATAGGTCTTCTCCGGATCGCACCCACGCTCCACGAGTATTCTTTGGATGAATTGCTTCGATCTTGGATGGTGGATGAACTCAGGTTTAAGCTTGGCCAGAAGTTCCACGGACCGCTCGACCGGAAGGCTTTGCTGTACCGTACGTGGATCGTATGGGTGGAAAGTGGTTTCGATCAATTCCCGGGCAAATTCGCAAAATCCCAGGGCGCTTGAGGAAGGGGCGCATACAAAGATGGACCCCAGGTACAAGGCTCTCCGTCGTTTTTGGTCGTCCGCGACCGAATCGAAATATAAATTCATTGCGTTAGCACCCCGAACCCGATCACGCCATTCCATGCTACAGCTTGACTGCCCTTCCAGGCATACAGGGTAGCGTGTGTCGGGTGCTCCTCTTTCATCAAATATCTGCTTGCCCTCAAACGTATTCATGCACTACCGAAAGCCCTCGTTGCGGAACGCGATTCCAGACTTTCCATGGCGCAGCACTCTCGCTCAGCTCTTCTAGCCGCTGCTTGTCTTTGAACGTGTCCATGCATTGCCAGAAGCCAGTATACTTATAGGCCAACAAAGCCCTCTTTTCAATTAAGCGCTGGAACGGCTCTCTCACCAGTTCTTCACCTGGCCGGACGTGACGGAAAACCTCGTTGCGCATCACGAAGAATCCGCCATTGATCCAAATATCGCTGCACGTCAGCGGGCAAATCCCCTGGACGAATCCGCCCGGTCCCGGTTGGACAATATCGAAACTTGCAGTAGGCTGCACCAGCAGCAATGAAGCAACCGCTTCGCTCGCCTGGAACGTCTCGACCATCGCGGGGAGCGGAACGTCGCTCAAACCATCGCCGTAATTGGCAAGAAACATCTCTTCGCCCTGTAGGTATGGCTCAATGCTTTTGAGCCGCTCTCCCACGTTGGCACTGGCCCCAGTTTCCACGAATGTGATGGTCCAATCGTCGATGTCGCGGTTCAGAAACTGAACGTTCTTGCCGCCCTGCGACCAGACAAAGTCGTTGGAGACAGATTCATCGTAGTGCAGGAAATAGTCCTTGATATTGTTGCCTTTGTATCCAAGGCAGAGGATGAACTCCTTGTGTCCGAAGTGGGCATAGTATTTCATCAGGTGCCACAGAATCGGCCGCGTCCCAATCTTCACCATGGGTTTGGGGACATCGTCGACGTATCCTCTGAGCCGCATGCCGGCGCCGCCGCAAAAGAGAACTACTTTCATAATGTCACCTCTCGCCCTTCAACTCAATAAATGGTCACTTCAGGAATAGGCACGACAAAGCGGCCGCCCCACTCCCGAATGAACTGTAGTTGCTCCATGATTTCGTCTTTCAGGTTCCAGGGTAAGATCAGTACAAAGTCCGGCTTGGTCTCGCGGATCCGGTCCGGATGATAGATCGGAATACGATTGCCCGGCAGGAATCGCCCCTGCTTATATGGACTGCGATCGACGGTGTATTCGATCAAATCCTTCCCAATGCCGCAGTAATGTAGGAGCGTCGCACTCTTGCCCGGCGCCCCGTACCCCGCCACCGACTTGCCCCGCCTCGCGGCCGTGAGGAGGAACTCCAGCAAAGCGAACTTGGCTTGCTTCGCCTGGCGGCCGAAGCCTCCGTAGCCATCTGCCGAACCTAGCCCAGCCTGTTCTTCAGTCTCGATTAACTCCCGGACAGTGGGCAGGGTGTCATGTGTTTGGTCCGCTGCCCGGCATGCATAGACTCGGAGCGAGCCGCCATGTGTCGTCAATTCTTCCACATCGAACACTCTCAGGCCGTGCGCCTCCAGAATTCGGACTGTAGTTAGCAGCGAGAAATACGAAAAGTGCTCGTGATAAATCGTGTCAAATTCGTTTCGCTCGATTAGGCGCAGCAAATGAGGAAACTCCAGAGTCAGCACACCATCGGGTTTCAGCAGGATTCTAAGACCGTCGACAAAATCGTTCAGGTCCGGGACCTGCGCAAGCACGTTATTGCCCAGAACCAAGTCGGCGCAGCGGGCATCGCCCGCCAACTCCTCCGCCAGCTGCGCGCCGAAAAACCGCACCAGCGTTGGAACTGCCTTTTCGACCGCCACTTTGGCCACATTTGCCGCAGGCTCAATGCCCAATACAGGTACGTTTCGTTGGACGAAATACTGCAGGAGATAGCCGTCGTTACTGGCTACTTCGATTACCAAGCTCTGCCTGGACAGACCGAATCGCCTTATCATTTTATCGCAATACTTCTCCGCGTGTTTGAGCCATGAGTCGGAGTAGGAGGAGAAATAGGCGTATTCGCCGAAGATATTCTCGCGGCTCTCGTATTGCTCCAGTTGCACCAGGAAGCACTCTTCGCAGACGTAGACGTGGAGAGGATAGTAGACCTCCCCGCGGTTGAGTTCTGCGGCCGATGGGTAGGTCTCACACAATGGCGACATCCCTAGGTCGACAAAGGTACGCTCCAGTCCGGCACGGCAAAATCTGCAGGATCTGATGACGCGAGTTTCGGTCGTAGCTTGTGCCTCCTTGGCATCTGGTGGCAGCCTTATACTCATGTGGTGTATCGGCCTCGGCCTCAGGCAACCACGGCTGCCCCTTGGCTCCATCGAAGGGAACGGTCGAGCTGGCCGGTCTTTATCAGACCTCGAATGTGGTTGATCCGAGTATAACGGCCGTTATCTATATCCGCTGCAGTCAATCCCGCTGCGCGATAGCTGTTGTACAACTCCTGTGCTCCTTTGCGAGCGTCCCATTGCGGACGGAAGTTCGGCAGAACCCGCCGGATCTTGTCGCAGTTGATTCGGTAGCAACGCTTGTCGGGTCCGCCAGCAGGTGCGTACTCAACATGGCACCCTGGAACGGTTTCAGCGACGATAGCAGCCAGATCGCGGATTTGATAATTCTCCTCAGTCTGTCCGACATTGAAGGTTGCGTTGTGGATGAGGTTTTCCGGAGCGTCAAGCACGCTCACAACTGCGGCAATGATGTCGCGAATGTGCACAATGGGACGCCAGGGAGTGCCGTCGCTCTTGATGTACACTCTGCCGGTGGTATACGCCCACGCCACCAAGTCGTTCAATACTACATCCAGCCGCAGGCGCGGAGAGGCACCGTAGGCGGTCGCAGGTCTCAAGCAGGTAGGGCTGAATTGGTCGTCCGCAAGCCTTGCCAAGTCGCGCTCAACCAGCACCTTGGAGTCGGCATACGCCGTCACGGGGCCCAGTGGAGCAGTCTCGTCATGGAAAGCCTCTCCTGCCGCGCCATACACACTGCAGGATGAGAAGAAGACGAAACGGCGCACCCCGGCTTCCTTGGCCAACTTGGCTAGACGCACCGAAGCCCTGTGGTTGATGTCGTATGTAAGGTCGGCATCGAGGTCGCCCAGCGGGTCATTCGACAACGCGGCTGGATGCACGACCGCGTCGAAGGCCTGAAGATCCGCCGTCGTCAGATCACGGATGTCTTTGCGGACACCCGGGATCTCCACAGCTGCGGCGCCGAACTCACAGCCCGCAAATAAATCCGTGTCTACGCCGATAACGTCATGGCCAGCGGCACTTAAGACGGGTCCCGCGACCGCACCGATATAACCTTTGTGGCCTGTCAATAGTACTCTCATGCTGAAAACTTGTCACCTCCGTGGAATCCCTCCGATCCTGTCAACTCTTCTCCATCCGATGGCTGTTCGTCGTTCTTGGGGAGTGCTGCGAGCAGGCCATTCTGGCACAAAAGCTCAGCCGCTTCGACGATTGCCTGGAAAGGCATGGCTGACCGCTCGGCTATGTCCAGCAGCGACTGCTCGCCATCGGAGAGGTTCAACACCCAAAGACGCGCAGAGATCTCCGCGGCTATGGAGTCGCTGCCTGTGGATCGGTACAGATTTCGTCGTCCTAGTTGTGGCTCGCAATAGGGATTCAAATTCTGGTATCGCCGGTTGTTTTCGAGCACATCCAGAATGGCGACACAGATGCGGAGCGACCTGCTCAACTGCAAGGGATCGATAAACTCCAGGTTATCAGCGGACGTGTGATACTCCGGGAATGCACCCCAAACGCTGCGCATGAGGCAGCCCACGGGTAGATTGAAGCCAGGCGAGCAGTACTGGCGTTCATCGTAACCATACGGCGAAAATTCGACAATCTCGAAGGATTCTCCGCAGTGGCCGAGCACGTGTGTCGCAGCTCGATCGATTTCGGCATTTCCCTGACGGCTCTTCTTGTAGTGAAATCCGCTTGGATCGCCGACGCAGGTTAGCACCAAGCCGTGCCGGATCCGGCCGACGGTGTCACGGTTCCGTGCCAGCCAAGTGATGGCCCCGATGGTTCCCGGAATGAACAACAAGCGATATGAGTAACGCAGATCCCGTTGCGACAGAAACCGCGCCAGGAACGTAGCCACTGCCAGCCCCGACAGATTGTCATTGGCTAATGCCGGATGGCACACATGACACGAAATCAAAACCTCATCGGTTGAGTCACCTGGCAGATAGCACTCTCCATATGTTAGGTGCCCGTTTTCAAGCGTCGAGTCGATGCACACTTCATAGTTGCCGTCATGAAGCTGGGACATCTGCCTATGGGTGAGACAAAATCCCCAGTTCCTCTCGTAGTACGACGTACGGTAGGGGATCCAGTCTGGATGGTCAGGCATGGTGAACAGATGAGGTTTCAGCGCACTCAGCGGCATCACAGTGTGTACCGGCACGCTGTAATTCATAACATGCAGGTTGCAGCGCCGAAAATCCACGACACGTTCACCGCCGGTAAGCCTGATATAGGCATCCCGGATATTCCATTCTTCGGGCACGATCCAATCGAAGACCTGAGTACCACTGGGCACCTCAGAGATTTCGAGCGGTATCAGCTTCTGAATCCGAGCTAAGGTGCGCCGAACACCGTCGCCGGTAATGCTTCGACAAATTGGGTAGAGCTCCGCAGCGAAGCCATGCAACTCCTGACCGGCAAGCTCAAAAGCCTCTTGGTCGAATTGCTCGAGCAGTCGCATTCTCTTATTTGAAGTCCGGGTACGTCCGGTCGCGGTCGGAAATTACCTCCACCGGGCCAGGCCAAACGATAGCAAACGCCGGATCGTCCCAGCGCACTCCGCGCGCCAACTCGGGCCTGTAACAATCAGACATTTGATAAAAGACTTCGGTGTCATCCCCCAGAGTCAAAAAGCCGTGGGCACACCCCTCTGGCACGTAAACCATGTTCCGGTTTCTAGCCGTCAGGATCACCGCGATCCAATGCTTGTACGTCGGTGAACTCGGTCGCAAATCCAGCACGACATCGTAAATGGATCCCGACGTACAGCGTACTACCTTGGTTTCCGCATGCGGCTCCGCCTGATAATGCATGCCCCGCAGCGTCCCGACTTTTGCGTTAAAGGACACATTACATTGCACGAGTCTGGAATTTAAGTTGTTGCTCTCGAACTCCTTTTGGCACCAGCACCGCGCAAAGAACCCGCGCTCGTCGCTTTTCATTTCAAGCTGAATCTCGAACACGCCCTTTAGCGTTGTCTCCTGAAATCTCATGCCGCCAATCCACACCGGACCCTAGGTCGATGACCGTCTGAAATAGGTCGCAAAACCGTTTTTATGCAGATCTGTTTTGGCGCATACTCAGGGTATGGGCCGTACACCGCTGAACATCGATATTGCCAAGAAGGATCAACAGGAATTACGCAGCCTCCTGAAAGGCGGGATACAACAGGTCCGCGTGGTC
>Ga0335069_10004519_pt1 | contig 20589 bp, 17 predicted proteins | sample Lox_Sample_11_FD_206714 | JGI IMG/M metagenome (GOLD analysis project Ga0335069, IMG submission 206714) | Soil microbial communities from Loxahatchee National Wildlife Refuge, Florida, United States - Lox_Sample_1.1 | ecosystem: Environmental > Terrestrial > Soil > Wetlands | place: USA... | reverse complement strand
TTCCACGACCCTTGACTCCCTTCTCCGCACGCACCAGCAACGGTCCGTCGTGGGGAGGGCAGGGAAATTCAGAAGTCTGACGCTCGGGCTCGATGGCACCAATCCACGGTTCCCGTGGCGCCCTCCGCCACCATGCTGACCTACAGGCTCACCGGCACCACAGAGGCAATCGAGATCACCACGACGAACCCAACAAGTCCCCCCGTTCAGCGCGACCAACAACAGCAACCAGCGCCCACTCTTCGCCCACCACAGTGCGCCGTTTCACTCGCGCCAAGTTGCTGACCAGCAAATTGTTACATCGCAGCAATGGGTTTCGATAGAGATTGTGTTGGAGGAACGCTGGCGGGGCCTGGTAACCTCGATCGAGACGGCAACCGCTGGGCAGATGTCTTGGCCGTTACTGGCGGTGCATTAACTGGGGAAGGTGTCCAAATATGGTGAGGCTGTCGTTGACCAAACTGGCCCTTATGGCTGGTAGTGCAGCAGTGGCGTTGACCGCTGCGACCGGGATTGCATCCGCGGACCCGATCATCGACACAACCTGCAACTACGGCCAGGTGATGGCGGCGCTGAACGATCCGAAAGTGACGGATCCGGCAACTGCCGCACAATTCAACCAATCGCCGGTCGCGCAGAGCTACCTGCGTCAGTTCCTCGCCGCGCCACCGCCTAAGCGCGCGCAGATGGCTCAGCAGATACAGGCCATGCCGCAGGCGCAGCAATTCATGGGAACCATCCAGACGGTCGCGGGCGTCTGCAACAACTACTGAGCCGCTTGCAGTTCAGTAACCGCTGAGCAGGCTGCGCACCCGGCCCAGGGTTTCCCGACCGACGCGGCTGCAGATCCGGGATGGGTCGGCGGGCCGACGACCCCAGAGCAGCAGCACCCGGGCGGCCGCATCGGTTTCCAGGGTGGCTGGACCGTCGGGCTCGGCGAGTCCGATGGTGGTCTGGTCGGCGTCAGCAGTCAGGACCACGTCGTCGGTGCCGCTGGCCCGCAACCGAGCCTCGATCCGCTCACCGGGCCGCAGCTGCTTGGCGCGTTTGGCCAGCAGCGGCCTGCCGACCGCAACGACACTGTGCGTCGTCATCCATGGCTCTGCCAGCCGGGCCTGGGCGGCGGGGTCGTCTCCGGTGATGTCCCAGCCATGCAGGACCAGCTCTTCGCGCATGTGTTCGGCGAACCAGGGCACCTTCATGGTGCGGCCTGTCCAGGCGACGTCGGTATCGGTGGGAACGTCGTCGGCCGCTGCCGAGACCCGATTCAGGGTGGCCATCCGGTCGAGCAGAGCGTCCCACAGGTCCGCATTGTTGAGGGCACGCAGCGGGGCCTCCCGCTCTTCGAAGCTGCGCGTGCCAACGGGTGAGCCTTCCAGGTGCGCCCACAGCACGCTGGAGAGTTCCTCGGCGTTCCCGGCTTGATGGATGACGACGTCGCGCACGGTCCAGGCGTCGCACCAGGTGCCGGCGTCGGGACGGCGCTGCTGCACCGCGTCCAGAAACGGTCGCCACTCCGGGAATCGGTCTTCGTCGATCGTTTGCACGGCGTGGGGATACCCGCGGCGGCTTACGACTAAGCCCGGCTACGCCGCCCGCGGGGCGTATGTGGTGGTGCGTTGGCGGGCCGGACGCCCGATGCCCTCGGCGATGGCGGTCAACTCGGCCACGGACTTCGATGACCCGTGCTCCGATCCGGCCATCCGCGAGATGGTCTCTTCCATCAGGGTGCCGCCCAAGTCGTTGGCGCCGCCGTTGAGCATCACCTGCGTGCGTTCGACACCAAGCTTGACCCAGCTGGTCTGTATGTGAAAGATACTCCCGTGCAACATGATTCGCGCCAGTGCGTGTACCGCCCGGTTGTCGCGGTGGGTAGGTCCGGGACGAGCCGCACCGGCCAGATACAGCGGCGAATTCTGGTGCACGAACGGCAGCGGCACGAACTCGGTGAAACCGCCGGTGCGGTCCTGAATTCCGCGCAGCACGTTGAGGTGGGCGACCCAGTGGCGTGGGGTGTCGACGTGCCCGTACATCATTGTCGAGGACGACCGCAGACCCACTTCATGCGCGGTGGTCACGATCTCGATCCACAGCGACGTCGGCAACTTTCCTTTGGTGAGCACCCAGCGCACTTCGTCGTCCAGGATTTCGGCGGCGGTGCCGGGGATGGTGTCCAGACCCGCTTCGCGCAGGCCGGTCAGCCATTCGCGAATGCTCAAGCCGGTCTTGGTCACCCCGTTCGCGATCTCCATCGGGGAAAACGCGTGCACATGCATCGACGGGACGCGGGTCTTGACCGCGCGGACCAGGTCGGCGTAGCCGGTGACGGGTAGCTCGGGGTCGATCCCGCCCTGCATGCATACCTCGGTGGCGCCCTGCACGTGCGCCTCCCACGCGCGGTCGGCGACCTCGTCGACCGACAGCGAATACGCGTCCGCGTCGCCCTTGCGCTGCGCGAACGCACAGAACCGGCATCCGGTGTAGCAGATGTTGGTGAAGTTGATGTTGCGGTTCACCACGAAGGTCACGTCATCTCCGACGGTGTCGCGGCGCAACGAATCCGCCAGTGCGGCAACCGCATCCAGCCCCGGACCGTCGGCGGTGGCTAACGACAAATACTCATCGTGGGTGCAGCCGGCGGGATCGCGTTCGGCCGCGCGCAGCGCGGCCAGCACATCGGTATCGATATGTTCCGGAGCCCGCCGGGCCAGTTCGTGCACGTGCGCACGGACGGATTCCCAATCACCGAACGCGCTGTCGAGATCGCTGCGGGTTTCGGTGTTGCGGCCCTCGGTGTCGATCGCCGCGTGCAGGTCGATCCGCCCGGCCGACGCCACGTCGTCGGGCTCCTGCCATGCCAAGCCCACCGGATTGACGTCGCGCGCCAGGCCGGTCGCCGGATCGGCCAGCGCCGCAACGTGGGCCCGCACCCGTGGGTCGATCCAGGCCGCACCGGCTTGCACGTATTTCGGCTGGGCGGTCAACCGCTGCAGCAACTCGTAGCCGGCCTCGGCAGTGATGGCGGCCAGCTCGTCCAGTGCGGGCCACGGCCGCTCCGGATTGACGTGGTCCGGCGTCAGCGGTGAGACACCGCCCCAGTCATCGATTCCGGCGCCGATCAACGCCAAACATTCCTCACGGGACACCAGGTTCGGCGGCGCCTGGACACGCATCGCGGGGCCGAGCACCAACCGTGCGACGGCGACCGTGGCCAGGTAGTCCTCGATGCCGGCGTCGGGAACCGCCGCCATCGCCGTGTGTTGCTTGGCCCGGAAGTTCTGCACGATCACTTCCTGGACGTGACCGAACTCTTTGTGCGACTTCCGAATCACATGCAAGGTGTCGGCACGCTCGGTCAGTGTCTCGCCGATCCCGACCAGCAGGCCGGTGGTGAACGGGATCGACAACCGGCCCGCGTCGGTCAACGTGCGCAACCGAACCGCTGGATCTTTGTCTGGGCTGCCATAGTGCGCAAGGCCTTTGGTGTCAAACAACCGCCGCGACGTCGTCTCGAGCATCATGCCCATCGACGGCGCCACCGGCTTGAGCCGGGCCATCTCCGACCAACTCATCACCCCGGGGTTCAGGTGCGGCAACAGCCCGGTCTCCTCGAGCACCCGAATCGCCATCGCCCGCACGTAAGACAGCGTGGAGTCATAGCCTCGCTCACCCAGCCACTGACGCGCCTCGGGCCAGCGATCCTCGGGCCGATCACCGAGAGTGAATAGTACTTCCTTGCAACCCAGTTCGCCTCCGCGGCGGGCAATGTCGATGATCTCATCGGGCTCCAGATACATGCCGGCGCCTTGCGCACGCAACTTGCCCGGCACGGTCACAAAGGTGCAGTAATGACAGCTGTCCCGGCACAGATGCGTCACCGGAATGAACACCTTGCGCGAATACGTGATCGGCAGCCCGCCGCCCGGCCCGCGCCGACCGGCCGATTCCAATCCCGCGTCACGCACCCGCGCCGCACTCGCACACAGATCCGCAAGGTCCGCACCGCGCGCGGTCATCGCCACGGCCGCCTCGTCGATATTCAGCGCAACGCCGTCTCGAGCTCGTCGCAGCACCCGACGCAGCGCCGACGCACTGGTCTTCGACGCGGCTCGAGCCGGAACAACAGGATTAGGAAGAGCGATTGGCTCCTCGTCCGGACGCTCCACTGTCAACGGCACGTTGGTGTAACTTCCCCACAATCGAAATTCATCCGCGCGTCCCAACATGTGAAATTTTCGACTACCGGCACGGGCCCGGTATGCGCGACAGTCAACAGTAGCGCCAGGACTTCACCGGCAAGCGGGCGACATCCGGCCTGACTGCCGCGACGGCGTCGGCGACGTCAGCTGCGGTGGCTACGCCGCCACAGCACCCAGACCGGCGGCGCGACCCCCAGCACGATCAGCAACAGAGCCCCGTAGGCCATCAGGCCCCGACCACCCAGGATGACGTCATCGGCCGGGCCACCCATGCTGATCACCGCCACGGTGAGCAGCCACGTCCACAGTGGCAGTGCTGCCACCCGGGGCGACGTGGTCCATCGGTCGGCGGCCCAAACCAGCGCAGCGTTGACCAATCCAGAAATCAATCCGCTGATGGGAAACGGAATCGTCCCGATATAGAAAGGCAGCAGCAGAGCCCCGGCCAGTGCGGAGAGGACCCCGTCGACGGCCAACAGCGCCAAGACAACGAAACGAATCGCGGGGTCTGTTGCGCCGCTGTCTTCGACCGACGCGGCGCGTGGCTTGGTTTCGGTCAGGTCGGAACGCTGTCGACGTTGGAGAGTATTGAGCCGATAACCCACTGTAGGCTGTCAAGTCGGTCCTGCCAGTGTTGCAAGTTAGGGTCCAGGTCGGGGTCCATACGAATTCCTTCCGTGGCTGCCTGATTGGCAGCCTACCGCGTTACGGCGCGGTGAAACCAAGGCCGGCAAGTAGATCTGTTTCCCAGCCGCGCGCATCGCGTTCGCCCGCCGCACCGGCGGCGAGGACAAAGTGTTCGTGCCCGGTGATCGGCAGCGCCATGTTGTTGGACAGCGCGCAGGCTTTACCGGTCGGTCCGACCACCACTTGGGTGGCGTGTGCGGCCAGTGCCGCCGTCTTGGCGGCGCGGGCGTCCGGGCCGGCTTCGACGATGGCGTCGATGTCGGTGTCCGCGTAGCCGAAGGTGAACTCCTCTTGCGGCGGGATCGTCCATTGCGGCAGCAGATCCTCGCTTTCCAGCGCCCGCCACCCCGCCAGGAAGGCACTGATGGCGACGACCGTCCAGTAGAACTTCGGCACGGTCCAGGGTTCGCCGGGGAAGTCGCTGCCGGCGGCCGCGGCTACTGCGGCCGCCGTGACGGTGTGGGTATGGATGTGATCGGGGTGGCCGTAGCCGCCGCCCGGATCGTAGGTCACGACGACGTGTGGCCGCTGCCGGCGAATGATGGCGACCAGCGCCCCGACCGCCTCCCGCTGGTCCGCATCGATGAACCTTTGGCGGTGCCGCCGGGCGGTGCCCTGCATACCCGAATCACGCCACCGGCCCGCGCCGCCGAGATAGATCGGTTCGCGGACACCCAGCGCTTGCAGCGCCGCGGCGAGCTCGCCGATTCGGTAGCCGCCGAGCTGATCGGCGCGGTCGACGGCGAGTTCGGCCCAGCGATCGCCGATGACTTCACCCTCCTCACCAAGCGTGCAGGTGACGACACGCACGTCGGCCCCGCGGGCGGTGTAATGGGCGATGGTGGCGCCGTTGCTGAGGCTCTCGTCGTCGGGGTGCGCATGGACGAACAGCAGCCGGGGAGTCTCCGCCATGGACGCACCATACCGGCCGCGCCGACTTTGCCGTCAGGCCGCAACACATAGGAACGCTAGCGACTACTATCGAGAAATGCCTCAGCTTACCCACACCGTCGCGACGGGCGGCCGGAGCCGCCGGCGCGGCGAGGTCCTCGAACGTGCGCTGTATGAGGCCACGTTGGCCGAGCTGGCCGAAGTGGGATATGGCGGGCTGACGATGGAAGGGATCGCGGCGCGCGCCCACACCGGCAAGGCGGCCCTGTACCGCCGCTGGGACACCAAATGTGAGCTGGTGCACGCCGCTTTGGTCTTCGCACTGCCGCCGGTGCCCGAGCCGCGCACCGGCCGGCCCGCCAGAGATAGTTTGCTCGCCATGTTCACCGCACACCGCGACGTGCTGGCCGGAAAGACCGCCTTTCCCGGCCTGGACACCATCCATCAGCTGCTGCACGAACCCGAAATGCGCGCCATCTTCGCCGACGCGGTGGTCGCACCTCGGCTGAAACTGGCCGAATCGATCCTGCAAGCCGCCGTGGCGGAGGGCGACCTGGACCCACGCACCATCACCCCGCTCACCGCCAGCATCGGGCCGGCTCTGATCAACCACCACTTCTTGCTGACCGGGTCGCCGCCGACCCGCCGGGAGTTGGCGATGATCGTCGATACCGTGATCCCGCCGCGAGGATCGCGGGCGCCCGCCGACTGACCCGCGTCGTTATGGCCCGGTCTTGATCCACTGGCCGGCGTCACCGACGATGCCGACCGGCACCGCACCGGACAGACTGACGTTCTGCACGCTCGGGCCGGCCGCCACGATGGTGGTGTCCTGCAGGATCGGCAACACGGTGGACATATTCCACAATCGCGGTTCGACGGCGGTGATCACGTCGTTGATGTTCTTGGTGCCGTTGAGGACAGCCTCGATGTTCGATTGGATGCCGCGATCGCAGATTCCGGTGAGGTTAGAGGGCGCCTGTACCAGCGCATTGGGGTCGGGCGGGCGGCTGGGCGGTATCGGCGTGGGGGTTGTTGGGGTGGGGCCTGGCCCGGCAGGCGGCGTGCCCGACGGGCCGGACGGGCCAGCCGACGCCACGTTGGAGGTGGATACCTGGGTCGACTGCAGCGCGGGGCAGCCGTAACGCGAGGCCAGCCGAGTCGCCAAATTTCCGCCCGCCTGATGCCAGCCAACGATCGCGTCCACCTGGTTGTTGTTCAGTGCGTCGCGGTACAGCGTCGCCGGGTCCAGCGCCAGCACCGTCGCGGCGATGCCGACGTTGCGTAACTGGTCGGCCGCGGTGTTGGCCACCGCGACCGAGGTCGGGTCGTTCACCGCGACACCGATGACCAGCGACAACTGTTGACCGTCTTTGCTGATGCGGCCGCGGATGATTTCGGGCGGCCCGGTGCTCGCCGGTGTCGGCGCCGCCGAAGCCGACGTGCTGGGTTCCACTTTGTATCCGGATCCCTCCAGCAGCGCCAGCGCCGCCGGCGTCTTTATGGTGGGTGGCGCGGTCGGCTCATAGCCCGGGTCGCTCGGCGCGCGGATCTGGGCTTGGTCCAGCGTGACGGTGTTGTCGCTGCCGGCGCCCACCGCTGCGAGCAGGTCGACGTCGAGCAAGCCCAGGATTGCCTTGCGGACCTGCGTGTCGGACAGCTTGGGCTCGTTTGCCCGCAGCGTGAGCTGCATGACCCGCGGGGTCACGATCCGGGCGGTGCGCACATCGGGGATGGCGGAAAGCTGCGCGAAGGCCGCCGAACCGCCATGCACTTGCGCCACCTGGGTGTCGCCATTGCGCACGGAGTCGGCCAGCGCGGCCGGGGCGCCCGCACGCCGGAAAAGAATCAGCGCGGGCTTGGCCGGTGGCCCCCAATAGCGGTCATTGCGGGCCAGCAGGATCTCGTCGCGCTGGGGGTCGATGCTTTCCACCCGGAACTGGCCGCCGGTGACCGGGAGCGCCCGGGCCAGCCCGGCCGCAAAACCGCCCGGCACGTCCTTGACAATGTGCGCCGGGAGGATGTTGCTGAATAGCTCTTTCCAAGCCGGATACGGTTGCGTGAAGGTGACCACCGCCTGTTTACCGCCCTCGAGGGACTGCACACCGGTGATCAGGTCGTACCCGGCGGGGTCGACCACCCCCGGCTGACTGACCATCTGCCGCCACAGATACCAGAAATCGTCGGCGGCGATCGGGGCGTTGTCGGTCCACTGCGCCTCCGGCCGAATCTTGTAGGTCACCGTGAACGGGTTCTGGTTGGTGACGTCGGCGGAGTCCAGCAGGGTCGGGTCCATCTCCCAGCGTGAGCCCGTCGGGGTGTTCGGATCCGACACCGGCCGAAACGCGCTGGGCAACACCAGCGCACTGATCGCCGCGTTCACCGGGGACAGGTCGGAGAGCAGGTGGGGGTTGAAGCCGGCGCCGATCGCGTCGATGCCCATGATGATCTGCGTCGGCCGCGGCGGGGGTGGGGGCGAGTTATGCGGGGTGTCGGTGCTTTGCGGTGCCGGCGGCGGGTTGACCGTGCACGCCGACAGCCCCAATCCGATCGCCGAGACGACCGCGCCGGCCATCATGAAGAAACGGCGGACCGGTCTCGGCATGCCGATCAGGGTATCGAGCAGCCGCCCAGCAGCCCGCTCAACCACGCGGGGCTAACCTCGCGCCTTGGCCCGCGCCCGGCTGCGGGCCCGGGCGGTGGCGTCCAGCTCGACCTTGCGCACCCGCACGATTTCCGGGGTCACCTCGACACATTCATCGGCTGCGCAGAACTCCATGGCCTGTTCCAGGTCGAGTTCGAGCGGCTTGGCCAACGTCTCCATGACGTCCGCCGTCGACGACCGTATGTTGGTCAATTTCTTCTCGCGGGTGACATTGATGTCGAGGTCGTCTGGACGTGGGTTGATTCCGACGACCATGCCCTCGTAGGTGGCCTGGCCCGGCTCGACGAAGAACTGCCCCCGGTCGGCGAGCTGGAGCAGTGCGAAGGGGGTGATGGTGCCGGAACGGTCGGACACCAGCGACCCGGTGTGGCGGGCTCGGATCTCCCCCGCCCAGGGTTTGTACCCGTCGAATACCGCATGCGCGACGCCGGTGCCGCGGGTCTCGGTGAGAAAGTCCGTGCGCCACCCGATCAGCCCGCGGCTGGGAACGACGAAATCCATCCGCACCCAGCCGGTGGTGTGATTGGCCATGTCGACCATGCGTCCCTTGCGTGCCGCCATCAGCTGCGTGACGGCCCCGACATATTCCTCCGGGCAGTCGATCGTCATCGCCTCGAACGGCTCGCACAGCGTGCCGTCGATGGTCTTGGTGACCACTTGCGGCTTGCCCACGGTCAGTTCGAAGCCCTCCCGGCGCATCTGCTCGACCAGCACGGCCAGCGCCAGCTCGCCGCGGCCCTGCACCTCCCACGCATCCGGTGCGCCGATGTCGAGGACACGGATGGACACATTGCCCACCAGTTCGGCGTCGAGCCGGTTATGGACCATCCGCGCGGTCAACTTGTGGCCAGGCACCTTGCCGGCCAGCGGCGAGGTGTTGGTGCCGATGGTTGCCGAGATCGCCGGCTCGTCGACGGTGATGCGGGGCAGGGCGACGGGATTCGCCGAGTCGGCGAGTGTATCGCCGATCATGATCTCCGGGATTCCGGCGACGGCGACGATGTCGCCGGCGACGGCCTCGTCGGTCGGGTTGCGTTCCACGCCCTCGGTGGCGAGCAGTTCCGTGATCTTGGCGGTCGCCGTTGTCTCCTGGCCGTCGACTTCGCGGATCCAGGCCACCTGCTGGCCTTTGCGGATGCGGCCGTTGTAGATGCGGATCAACGCCAGCCGGCCCAAGAAGGTCGACGCGTCGAGATTGGTGACCAGGGCCTGCAGCGGCGCGTCCGGGTCGCCTTTCGGCGGTGGCACGTGCTTTTCCAGGACGTCGAACAGCGGGTCCAGGTTGGTGCCGTCGGGGACCTGGCCGTCGGCCGGCTGGGTGGTGCTGGCCACGCCGGCGCGACCGGACGCGTACAGCGTGGGCAGGCCCAGCGCGTGCTCGGCCGCCGCGGCGGCTTCGTCGTCAAGATCCGATGCGACGTCGAGTAATAAGTCGTGGCTGGCTTCCACCACCTCGGCGATGCGCGCGTCCGGCCGGTCGGTTTTGTTGACGACGAGGATCACCGGAAGGTGGGCGGCCAGCGCCTTGCGCAGCACGAACCGCGTTTGCGGCAATGGTCCCTCGGACGCGTCGACCAACAGCAGCACCCCGTCCACCATGGATATGCCGCGCTCGACCTCACCGCCGAAGTCGGCGTGGCCCGGGGTGTCGATGACATTGATGACCGTCACCGTCCCGTCCGGGTGATGCCGATGCACGGCGGTGTTCTTGGCGAGAATGGTGATGCCTTTTTCCCGTTCCAGGTCGCCGGTGTCCATGACGCGCTCTTGAATTTCTCCGCGTTCGTGCAGCGCACCGGACTGCCGCAGCATCGCGTCAACCAGCGTGGTCTTGCCGTGGTCGACGTGAGCGACGATGGCGACGTTGCGGAATGGCACGTCGGTGATTCTGGCAGCGGGCGCTGAAGATAGCGAACCGGCAGGTGGCGCTGCGGCACGGTCAATGTGAATCCTGGACGGCCACAAGCGTGTCGGCGCCCTGGGTTCACACTCGACGCCCCGCACGCACTCTCGTCTCACCAACCGCGGCGGCGCGGGGCCGAACCGACCAATTCGCCCTTGGCCGCCACCTCGCGGCTGCGGTAGACGATGTAGGGCCGGAACAGGTAGGCGACAGGCGCGCTGAAGATGTGCACCAACCGGGTGAACGGCAACAGCGTGAACAGCACCATGCCGATCAGAGTGTGCAGCTGGTAGTCCAACGGCGCGTTGACCATTACTTCTCCGTGCGGCTGCAGCAACCAGATCCGCCGGAACCACATGCCGACGGTGTACCGGTAGTGGAACTCCCCGCCATGCGGGCCGGTGCCGATGAGGTCGCAGTACAGGCCCACCACGATGGCCAGCACCAGCACCGTGTACATCACCTTGTCGCTACGGGTGGTGGCCGCGGACACAGCTGGGCGGGTGAACCGCCGGTAGATCAGCAACCCGATACCTAACAGCGTCGCGGCGCCAGCTATCGACCCGGCGATGACGGCCTGCAGGTGATAGAGGTGGTCACTCACTTTCAACAGGTGGGTCACCCGCGGTGGAATGAGCAACCCCATCACGTGGCCGGCGAAAACCGCGAGGATGCCGAAATGAAAGACAGGGCTCCCGATCCGCAGCAGCCGCGACTCGTAGATCTGCGAAGAACGAGACGTCCAGCCGAACTTGTCGTACTTGTACCGCCACCACGTGCCGACCACCACGACCGCCAGCGTGACGTACGGGGCGATGTCCCAAAACAATACGTTGCTAAACACCCGGCGCTCCTTGTTGGCGTCGCGGCGGCACGGTCAAGGTGAAGGGTTGCAGCCCAACGGCTTCCGCGGGCGGACCGGCCTCGAGAAGATGGCGAGCCAGGCGCTGGGCGCGGCGTGCCTCCTGATCGGTCGCGGCCGGCAGGGTAGCGCAGACGGCCGCCACGGTCGGCTCGTACGGGGACTTGGCGTCGGCCAGCGCGCCCCGCAACACGTCGAGGGGGACTCGATGCTCGACCAACAGCGCACGCCCGGCCTCAGGATGGATCGTCGCGGCGAATTCCAGCACGACGGGCAGGTGGTCCGGCGCCTCGGTACGCGGCGGCTGCACACCCGCTTCCCGGTAGGCGGTCGCAAACTTCACCATCTCGCGGCCGCGGTTACGGGTGTCCCCGGCGGTCCAGTACGTGAGATACATGGTGCACTTGCGCCGCATGTCGAACGTCGCGACGTAATCCATCGCGACGGCCATCGGCTCGCGGTCGCGCAATGCGGCGACCGTCTCGCCGAGCAGCTCGGCCGCCGGCCCGCTGATGTGGCTGCGCAACTCGTCCACGGTGCCCAGCCGTCGCGTCAGCTCGTCGTCCGGGTAGGCCAGTAGCAGCGATGCCGCCTGCCATACCAGTCGGTCCTGCATTACGCGGGCGATCGCCCGTTCCCGCAGTTGGGGCAACAGCCTCATTGGTTGCGCCCTTGGGGAAACAGTCCGGCGGGCATTTGGCGGGTGTCCCAGTTGAGCAGGTTCACTCGCGCCGGCCGCTGTGGGCCGGTTTCGCCGTTGCCCGGCCGCTGCTTGAGCGCGTGAAACGTCTCGACAGCGACCGGCACCGGCTCACCCGACTCGTACATGCCCGGGCCGCCCTCACCCGACAACGAGCACCCCATCTGCTCGAGGTCGCGGGCCTGCGGGGCGAAGGCGGTCGGAATGACGTACCGCTCTTCGTATTTCGCGATCGCCAACAACCGGTACATCTCGTAGATCTGCTCTTCGGTCATCCCGACCGAATGCGGTATGTGCGGCTGGGTTTCGCGCCCGAGATTGATGTCGCGCATGTAGGAGCGCATCGCCGCCAGCCGCCGCAACACGCCTTCGACCACGGCGGTGTCACCGGCGGTGAACAGTTCGGCTAGGTACTGCATGGGAATGCGCAGCACGTCCAGCGCGCCGAACAGGTTGCCCAGGTCTTCCCCGTCGTGGCCGTCGCGGCTGACCGCATCGACCACCGGCGACAGCGGCGGGATGTACCAGACCATCGGCATGGTGCGGTATTCCGGATGCAGGGGCAGCGCCACCTGGTAGCTGTTGATCAGCGCGTACACCGGTGAGCGCTGCGCGGCCTCGATCCACTCGTCGGAGATGCCCTCCGACCGCGCGGCGGTGATCACCTCGGGGTCGTTGGGGTCCAACAGGATTCGGCATTGCGCCTCATACAGGTCGGTGTCGTTCTCCACCGACGCCGCCTCGAGCACCCGATCCACATCGTAGAGGACCACACCCAGATAGCGCAGCCGCCCGACGCAGGTCTCCGAGCAGATGGTCGGCAACCCTACCTCCATCCGCGGATAGCACAGCGTGCACTTCTCGGCTTTGCCGGTCTTGTGGTTGAAATAGACTTTCTTGTAAGGACATCCGGAAACACACATCCGCCAGCCCCGGCAGCGGTCCTGGTCGACCAGCACGATGCCGTCCTCGCTGCGCTTGTACATCGCCCCCGACGGACACGACGCCACGCACGACGGGTTGAGGCAGTGTTCGCAGATCCGGGGCAGATAGAACATGAAGGTCTCTTCGAGTTGGAGCTTGACCTCCTCGCTGACCTTCCGCAGGATAGGGTCACCGGCCAGGATTTCCGGTGACCCGGCCAGGTTGTCATCCCAGTTCGGTCCCCAGGACACCTTCATCGGCTTGCCGGACAGCAGGCTTTTGGGAGCGGCGGTCGGAAATGTGTCACCCGCAGGTGCCGCAATCAGGTTCTCGTAGTCGTAGGTCCACGGCTCGTAGTAGTCGTCGATGACGGGCAGCCTGGGATTGGCGAAGATGCGCAGCAACTTGTGCAAGCGGCCGCCGTCACGCAACCGCAGCCGGCCCCTCTCGTCGCGCATCCATCCGCCGCGCCACCGATCCTGGTCCTCGTAGGTGCGTGGATAACCTTGGCCGGGGCGGGTTTCGACGTTGTTGAACCACACATACTCGGTGCCGGTGCGGTTTGTCCACGCCTGCTTACAAGTCACCGAGCAGGTGTGGCAGCCGATGCATTTGTCGAGGTTCATCACCATCGCCAGCTGCGCCATCACTTTCATGGCCGTCCCTCCTCGCGGCTGCGCATCAGTACGTCACCTCCTGGCTGCGGCGACGCACCACGGTGACCTCGTCGCGCTGGTTGCCGGTCGGCCCCATGTAGTTGAAGGCGAAAGCGTGCTGGGCGTATCCACCGGCGAGGTGGCTGGGCTTGATCCGGACCCGGGTCAGCGCGTTGTGGTTGCCGCCCCGCTTGTTGTTGGTTTCGGTGCGCGGCGTGTCCACGGTGCGTTCCTGAACGTGGTAGACGAACACCACCCCGTCGGGCATCCGGTGGCTGACGATGGCCCGGCACACGTAGATGCCGTTGGCATTGACGGCCTCCACCCAATCATTGTCCCGCACATTGATTTTCGCTGCATCCCTGGGGCTTATCCACATCGTCGGACCACCGCGGGACAGCGACAGCATGTACAGGTTGTCCTGGTAGGTCGAGTGGAAGGACCACTTCGAATGCGGAGTCAAATACCGCACCGTGAGCCCGATCCCGTCATCGGTCGGGCCGAGCTCGGGCTGACCGTAGAGCCGGGCCATGTCCAGCGGCGGACGGAACACGGGCAGGTGCTCGCCGAGTTCCTCGACCCAATCGTGGGCCAGATAAAAATGCATCCGCCCGGTCAGGGTATGGAACGGTTTCAGATTTTCGATGTTGATGGTGAAGGGGGCGTAGCGGCGCCCGCCGGTTTCGCTGCCCGACCATTCCGGGCTGGTGATCACCGGCACCGGACGTGCCTGCGTATCGGCATAGGTGATGCGCCGCTCTTCACTGCCCTCGGCCAGGTGCGCCAACCGCTGACCGGTGCGCTTCTCCAGTTCCCGGAACCCCTCGACCGCGAGCCGGCCGTTGGTGGTCCCGGACAACAACAGCAGCACGTCGGCCATCCGCGCGGCGGTCGTGATGGCCGGACGGCCCGCTGCCACACCGGAATCCATCACGCCGAACTTGGCGGCCAGTTCCTCGACTTCCCGGAAGGGGTGCACCGTGACACCCTTGCTGGTCACCCCGAACTTCTCGACCAGGGGACCCAGGGTCCGCCACTTGTCGTAAATGGCGGTGTAGTCACGCTCCACCACGGTGAGTTTGGCCATGCTGCGTCCCGGTACCGGCGTCGCACCGGTGTGCAGCCAGTCCTGCTCCGTGCCGTCGGGGTAGGCCATCGCGTCCGGGGTGTCATGCTGGAGCGCGGTGAGCACCACGTCGCTGCGGGTGCCCAGGTGGTGCTGGGCCAGCGCACTGAAGGCACCCGCGACGGCACCGAAAGCGTCGAAGTCCGAACGGGTTTCCCAGGGCGGATCTGTCGCCGCACTGAACGCGTGCACATAGGGATGCATGTCCGTGCTGGAAAGGTCGGCCTTCTCATACCAGGTGGCCGCCGGCAGCACGAGATCGGACACCAGTGTCGTCGAGGTCATCCGGAAGTCGATCGACATCATCAGGTCGAGCTTGCCCTCGGGGATGTCCCCCTGGCAGACCACGTCGACGGGCGACACCCCGTCGGCCGGGGGCTCGGCCTGCACATTGGAATCGGTACCCAGCAGATGGCGCAGGAAGTATTCGCCGCCCTTGCCGGACGAACCAATCAGGTTGGCCCGCCACACGGTAAGCACCCGTGGCCAGTTGACGGGATTGTCGGGATCGGTAACCGAGAGCTTGAGTTTGCGCTCGGCGAGTTGCTCAGCGACGTAATCGGCGACATCGCGCCCCGCGGCGCGAGCCTCGTCGGCGACGTCCAGGCTGGACCGGTCGAACTGCGGATAAAACGGGCTCCATCCCATCGCCGTCGCCGACGCGAGCAGATCCATGGTGTGCTTGCCCGCGAATCTGCCGCGGCCCAGCGGGCTGGCCAACTTGTCGGCCGCGTAGCCGTCATAACGCCACTGGTCGGTGTGCGCGTACCAGTAGGAGGCACCGGGCACCTGTCGGGGCGGCCGCACCCAGTCGGTGGCCATCGCCATCGTCTGAAACCCGGCGAGCGGCCTCACCTTTTCCTGCCCGACGTAGTGTGCCCACCCGCCGCCGTTGCGCCCCATCGAGCCGGTCAGCATCAGCAAGGCCAGCACCGCCCGGTAGATGGCGTCGCCATGAAACCACTGACAGATCCCGCTGCCCATGATGATCATCGATCGGCCACCGGATTCCTCTGCGCTGCAGGCGAATTCCCGGGCCACACGGATGGTTTGCGCGGCCGACACCCCGGTGATCGCTTCCTGCCACGCCGGAGCGTTCGGCTGAGTGGGATCGTCGTATCCGGTGGGCCATTCGCCGGGCAGCCCGGGCCGCTCCACCCCGTACTGGGCGAGCATCAGGTCAAACACGGTGCACACCAGGTGCTTACCGACACGGCGCACCGGGACACCGCGCGTCACGGTCGTCCCTTCGCCGTTGACCGAGTCGAAGCTGGGCAGGCGGACCAGGGCGGTGTCCTGCCCGCCCAGCACGCTGAGGGCGGGTACCAGATCGCCCAGATCCAGGTTCCACTTCCCCACGCCATCCTCGCCATAGCGGAAGCCCAGCGAACCGTGGGGTACCACAACGGCATTCGTCGCTTCGTCAAATACCGCCGGTTTGAGCGCGGCGTTCTCGACCGCCTCGCCCAGATCGGCCGCCGTGAGATTCTTGCCCGGCACCAGCATGTCGGCGCGCCGTTCGAGTTTGATCAGGAACGGCAGGTCGGTGTAGCGGCGCACGAAGTCGGCAAAAAACGGAACCTGGTTCTTCACATAGCATTCCGACAGGATCACGTGCCCCATCGCCATGGCCAGCGCCCCATCGGTACCGGCTGCGCACGGCATCCACTCATCAGCGAACTTGGTGTTGTCCGCGTAATCGGGGCTGACCGTCACCACCTTGGTGCCGCGGTAACGCGCCTCGGCCATCCAGTGCGCGTCGGGGGTGCGGGTGATCGGGACGTTGGAGCCCCACATCATCAAATAGGCCGCGTCCCACCAGTCTCCGGACTCGGGTACGTCGGTCTGATCGCCGAACACTTGCGGCGAGGCCACCGGCAGGTCCGCATACCAGTCGTAGAACGACGTCATGGGAGCGCCGATCAGCTCGAAGAACCGCGAGCCGGCGGCATACGACACCATCGACATCGCCGGGATCGGGGAGAACCCGGCGACGCGGTCCGGACCGTAGGTCTTGATGGTGTGCACGTGCGCGGCGGCGATCAGCTCGGTGGCCTCGGCCCAGGTGATCCGAACCAATCCCCCCTTGCCCCGGGCCCGCTGATAGCGACGGCGGCGCTGCGGATCCGCCTGGATATCGGCCCACGCCAGCACGGGATCGCCGAGCCGCGCCTTGGCTTCCCGGTACATCTCGACCAGCACGCCGCGCGCATACGGATAGCGCACCCGGGTCGGTGCGTAGCTGTACCAGGAGAACGACGCGCCGCGGGGGCACCCGCGCGGCTCGTATTCGGGCCGGTCCGGGCCCACCGACGGATAGTCGGTTTGCTGGGTCTCCCAGGTGATGATCCCGTCTTTGACGTAGATCTTCCACGAGCATGACCCCGTGCAGTTCACTCCGTGGGTGGAGCGGACCACCTTGTCGTGGCTCCACCGGTCGCGGTAGAACACGTCGGCTTCGCGACCGCCCCGACGCGTCACCGTGCGCAGGTCGTTCGAGAACTCACCGGGCGTGAAGAACCGGCCGCTGCGCTCCAACAGCTCCTCGAGTGCTCCACCGACGTGAGGTGTGACAGTCAAGCGGTACCCCTTCTGCTCCCTCCGAACGGCATGACCGTCGATAACGACGGACGGTGCAGTGCGCAGCGATAAGGCACCGGCGTGGGTTGGGATGACAGGCCCATCAAATCCGCCGCACGCACCGTATTAGCCAAAACCCGTTTCATCAGCATGCGGGCTGCGCGCGCCAGGAGACGCGACCCATCGGGATCGGTTCCGGCACGCACATCAGGTCAAGGTCGCGGCAAGTCATCGTTATCACAAGTCAATTTGTTATATATCCCAGTTGACGTCCCCGACCTGCAACACCGCTGTGCGTCGGCTGCCGAAAGTCTGTGGACTTGATATGAGGATCCTCTTAAAGGGCTTTCACCAGGTCGGACAACCAGCCGCGGTCGGCAGGCACCCAGTCGAGGTCGTGCAGCTCTGCCGCCGTCACCCAGCGCAGCGCCCGGTGATCGCGCGCCCGCGGTTCACCGCGGATCAACCGCACGCGATAAGCCCGCAGTGTTATCCCGCCCACCGAGATGTCACCACCGAGGCGGTCCCCCACCGCGACATCGTAAGCGGCGAGATCAAGCTCCTCGGCCAGCTCACGGGCCAGCGCATCCCGCTCGGTTTCTCCAGTCGCGACCTTGCCGCCGGGCAATTCCCAGCGGCCGGCCAGTTCCGGCGGCCGGAGGCGTTGCGCCACCAGGACCATGGAGCCACAGATGACGGCTCCGGCGACGACGATCTGGGTCGACATGGCCAGTGACGGTATACGGTCGGCGGATGGCTGTTTTAACGGATGAACAAGTAGACGCCGCGCTGCCGGAGCTCAACGGATGGGAGCGGGTGGACGGGGCGCTGCGCCGTTCGATCAAGTTTCCGGCATTTCTGGCCGGCATCGATGCGGTGCGCAGGGTCGCCGAGCACGCGGAGCGTAAGGATCATCACCCGGATATCGATATCCGTTGGCGGACGGTAACTTTCGCTCTGGTTACGCATTCCGAGGGTGGTATCACCGACAAGGACGTGGCGATGGCGCACGACATCGACGAGATCGTCGGGAGCTAATTCTCCGACTCGGCCGGCCGGCCGGTGGCAGCGATCCAGATCGATGTCGCCGTCGCCGCGACGATGTAGACGAGGCCGGCCCAGGCTAGGTACCACGGTCGGCTGATTTGCCAGATGGTGGGTTGAGCGAAGCTCAGTAACCACGGCACACCGATGATGGTCAGTGCCAGCCAGCCCCAGCCGACGACCCGCGCGCCGGGGCGCTCGCGTCCTCGCCCGTGAATCGCCCAGATCATCAGCGGTACCAGCCACACCCAGTGGTGGGTCCAGGAAATCGGTGAGAGCAGCAACCCGAACAGCTCGACCACCAGCAACTTGCCCAGCCGGTCGGATGCGCTCAGTGCCCGCCAGGCCAGGACGGCCACTACCGCGGTAACGGCGATGGCGGCCAGCACCAGCGGACCGAAGCCGGCGTCGTGCCCCAGGATTCGCGAGATGCCGCCACGCCAGGACTGATTGAACGAGGTGGCGATCGGCCCCACCCGGTGCGCGTCGCCGAGCAACTCGGTGAAGTAGTACCGCGTTTGGTCGCCGACGACCAACGCCGACACCCCGACGGTGGCAAGGAAGACGACCACCGAGGACACCGCCGCAGCCCACCGCCGCATCCCGGCCAAATAAACGCCGGCGATCGCCGGCGTCAATTTGATTCCGGCTGCCACGCCGACCAACAGCCCCGAGAGCCACCACCGCGTGGTGTATGCCGCCCACAGCACGATCAGCATCAGCAGCACGTTGATTTGCCCGTAGTCAAATGTGCTGCGGAGCGGCTCAATCCACATGGTGACCGCCGTCCACAGCATCGCGAGCCGGTGACCGCTGGAGGGGGGAACGCCTATCAAACGCTGACTGACCCGAATCGCGGCGTACAACGCGGCCATCGTCGCGACCTGCCACAGGAAGCCGACCAAGCCGAACGGCAGCAGATGCAGTGGGTAGAACACGACCGCCGCGAACGGCGGGTAGGTGAAGGGCAGCGGGAAGTCGGGCGTCTTGTCGGCGTACACATAGCTGTACAAGGTGCCGGGATGGTCGAGAGCGGCCGCCCCGCCGAGGTAGACGTGTAAGTCGACGAAGTTCGCGCCGCTGGGCGCCAGATAAGTCCAGGCGAGTCGCGCGGCGACGCTCGCGATCAGTAACAGCGGCGCGGCCGCCTGAAGCCGATCCGCGAATCGCCGGGTAGTAGGTGCCGCCGCGACGGCCGTGGTGGTATCTATCTGCCCGACTTTAGCGACCTCGGCGGGCGCCGGGCTGTTTCAGCCGCGCGGTCGGTCGCTCGGTCACCGCCGTTTCTCGTCTCAGTAACGATCGAATAAATGCCACACGTGTCACTTGAGTCCCATCTGTATCAAAGTAACTTCGGCGCCGGACCTGTCATCCACAACCAGGGAGAGTCATGCCAACCATCTGGACTTATTTGCGTGCCGCCGCCGTCCTCGTCGGGTCCTCGGCAGCACTACTGACGGGCGGTATCGCCCACGCCGACCCCGTGCCGGCTCCACCCGTGCCGAACATTCCGCAGCAGCTGATCGCTTCGGCGGCCAACGCGCCGCAAATCCTGCAAAACCTCGCCACCGCCCTCGGCGCGACGCCGCCGGCGGCACCGGCCGCTCCCGGAATCAGCTTCCCCGGCGTGCCGTCGGCGGTCGCACCGTCGCCGGCGACTTCGCCGGCGGCCCTGCCCTCCATCCCCGGACTGACGCAGCCGACGGCACCCGCCGCCCCGGCCGCAACGTCGGGCCTGCAGGGGTTGATTCCGGGCTTGACACAGCAGGCACCCGCGGCACCCGCCGCCCCGGCTGCTCCGTCGATCCCCGGCCTGCCGGCCATCCCGGGGCTGTCGACACCGGCCGCTCCGGCCACACCGCCTGCTCCGCAAATCCCGCAAGCCAAGATCGACATGCCGGCGCTGCTGCCGGGCGGTCTGCCGGCCAACGTGCCCTCCCAAGTGACCCTTCCGCAGGATCTGCCGGCGCTGGCCAATGGCCAGGCTCCGGCGGCACCAGCCGCGGCAGCGGCCAGCCCTGCTGGACCGATGGCGCCGCTGCTCGCCGCGCTGCCCTGACCAGTTCGTTAGACAGCAAAGCCAACCACGCAACGACCGGAGGACACCGTGGTAACCACTTGGAATCTGTCCAAAGGTTTGGCCGCTGTCGTGACGGCGTCGGCTGCCGCGTTCGGGATGTGCCCGAGCGCGGCAGCCGATCCGGCGGCACCGCAACCGAACTCAACTCAAGAACTTCCGGGCCTGCCGGCGCTATCGCAGCTCAGCCCGATCATCCAGCAAGCGGCGAGCAATCCCGGGCAGGCGACACAGCTGCTGATGGCCGCCGCGCAGGCTTTCACTCACAATCCGAC
>Ga0335069_10004518_pt1 | contig 20590 bp, 17 predicted proteins | sample Lox_Sample_11_FD_206714 | JGI IMG/M metagenome (GOLD analysis project Ga0335069, IMG submission 206714) | Soil microbial communities from Loxahatchee National Wildlife Refuge, Florida, United States - Lox_Sample_1.1 | ecosystem: Environmental > Terrestrial > Soil > Wetlands | place: USA... | reverse complement strand
TTCCTGCGATTGGAGGGCATCAAACCCGAAGATCACTTGGGAATCGGCCGAATGTTGGTCGCCGCAGTCTTCCTGATCTTTGCCATCAGCCTGCTCCCCGGATTACTCGGCTACCCGCTTGGAAACATCGACGCGCTGATTCCGGTGCAGGCGACAAAGACTGCAAGCCTCGGCGGGGGCGGCGAAGCTGGCGGGCCAGTTTGGATGAAGGATCAATATCGCGAGGCTCTCGCGAAAGCGCGCGCGGAGAACAAACTCGTCTTCATCAACTTCACCGGCCACGCCTGCACCAACTGCCACTGGATGAAGATCAACATGTTCCCGCGCCCGGAAATCGCCGGCCTTCTGAAAGATTTCGTCCTGGTAGACTTATTCACCGACGGCGACGACAAAGCCTCCGAAGAGAACGCGCATATGGAGGAGACTAGATTCGGCACCGTCGCGATCCCCTACTACGCCATCGTCGACCCGGACGAAAAAATCATCGCCACCTTCCCCGGCCGCACCACGAATGCCCAAGAATTCGTCACTTTCCTGAAGTCCGGAAGCCACACAACAGAGGCAAATTCTGCTGGCCATCCTCCAAGGCACGCGGCCAAACGTGACGCAGGTCCCCGACCTGCGCGAACAGTCTAATGCGCGGCCTCGAAAGCATATGTCATGTGCTGTGGATCGACGCCGCGTTGATCACTCCTTGCGTTTCCCTACAGCGGGCTCGACAACAAATTTGGCTGCAGCGGTCTTTAGACGGCTGCCGACTGCGACAGCCGGCTGCGGCCAGCATTGCCTGTCCCACAATGCACTTTATTTGGGCAAAATAATGAAACAATTCATCGTCCTTCTCGCCACGGCTGCGACGCTCGCGGCGCAAGAACCCATCCGCGGCTTCCCCCAAGATCAATGGGCGTCCGAACACGAACTCGAGCAAAAAGCGATCGCGCTCCCTCAAGCTAGCCGCGAGAAAGTCTACCTCGAGCGCATGGCCAAAGTCCCGCACCACGCAGGTTCACCGGCCTCCCAAGCAGTCGCTGAGTACGCGCTCGGACTCCTCAAAGAATTCGGTCTCGACGCCCACATCGAGCATTTCGAAGCATTGATCCCGTATCCGACGTCGCGCTCGCTCGAAATGACGGCACCGACCAAGTTTCGCGCTTCATTAAAAGAGCCGCCGATACCCGGTGATTCGTACTCTTCCAACCCGACGCAGCTTCCAACCTACAACGCCTACTCCGGCTCGGGCGATGTCACCGCGCCGTTAGTCTACGTCAACTACGGCATCCCGGAAGACTACGACTATCTCGCCAAGCAAGGCATCGACGTCAAAGGTAAAATCGTGATCGCACGCTACGGCCGGAGTTGGCGCGGCACGAAGCCGAAGGTCGCCTACGAACACGGCGCTGTAGGCTGCCTGATTTACTCCGACCCGCGCGACGACGGCTACTATCAAGGCGACGTCTACCCCAAAGGCCCGATGCGGCCACCCGACGGCGTGCAACGCGGCAGCGTTTTGGACATGCCAATCGTCGTCGGCGATCCACTCTCTCCTGGATGGGCATCCGAAAAAGGATCGAAGCGCCTCCCGCTTGCCGAAGCCAAAGGCCTGATGCAAATTCCGGTGATGCCGATTTCCTACGCCGACGCCACTCCGCTGCTTCAGAATCTCGGTGGACCGGTAGCGCCCGAAGGCTGGCGCGGCGCGCTCGGCTTCACGTATCACATCGGCCCCGGTCCAGCGACCGCGCACTTCAAACTCGATTTCGACAACTCCACCCGTCCGCTCCACGACGTCATCGCCATGATCCCCGGCAGCACATATCCTGATCAATGGGTCATCTACGGCAATCATCACGACGGCTGGGTGAACGGCGCGCACGATCCGTTGAGCGGCGCAGTATCGCTGCTCGAAACCGCGCGAGCTCTGGCACAGCTGCGCAAGGAAGGCTGGCAGCCGAAACGCACCGTTATTCTCGCGTTGTGGGATGGCGAAGAGTTCGGGCTGCTGGGCTCAACCGAGTGGGCCGAGAAGCATCAGGACGAGCTGACCAAGAAAGCTGTCGTCTACATGAACTCCGACAGCAACTCGAAGGGGACGCCGAACGTATCCGGCTCACACACCCTCGAAAAATTCATGAGCGAAGTCCTGCGTGATTTGAAAGACCCCGAATCCGGCAAGTCCCTGCTCGAAATCGCTCAGAACCGGCGCGGCGGCCGCGGCGGCGATCCGAATGAAGCGCCGCCACCGCCCGGTTTCCATCTCGGCGCGCTGGGAGCAGGCTCCGACTACGTCGCTTTCATCGATCACCTCGGTATCGCCAGCCTCAACGTCGGATTCGGCGGCCAGAACCTCGGCGGCGTTTATCATTCGATTTACGACGATGCGACCTGGTTCGAGAAGTTCGCCGATCCCGGCTTCACCTATGGCGCGGCGCTCTCGCAAGTCACCGCCACCACCCTCTTGCGTTTGGCCGACGCTCCTCTGCTGCCCTTCGAATTCGGCGCGTTCTGGAGCACCGTGAATCGATACACCGAAGAGATCAAGAAGCTCGCCGGCTCGAAAGTCAATCTGGAACCCTTGCTGAAGCAGCTCGCCAAGACCGACTCCGACGCCAAGGAATACGAAACGGCTCTCGCCGGCGCCGTATCGCGGAGCGATTCCAGGCTTGAAAAAGCGAATCAACTCTTATACGAAACTGAGCGATCGCTCGTTCTTCCGAAAGGGCTGCCCAATCGCGACTGGTATCGCCACCAGATCTACGCGCCCGGCATGTATACCGGTTACGGCGTCAAGACGCTGCCGGGCATTCGCGAAGCCGCCGAGGCATCGCGCTGGGACGAGGCCAACCGCGAGGTTCAGGACGCAGCCGTAGTCATTCAGCAACTCAACCAGCGAATCGAAGAAGCCACGCGCCTGCTGATGAACTGAAGCCCTGCGCGCTCCGCGCCGCGCTTGCGCAAGCCGGGAGGCATGCGCTACGACGTTTTTCCGAACGCTCGGAAAAGACGGTTGGATAAGCCTCTGGCTTGTCCGCGCGCGATGCGAAGCGCGCAGCCGTGTCGCTCTAGTTATCTTCGGCAGGATTTGGCGAGATATAGCTCGGCAGCTAAGTCTTCCTGCTCCTTGTCCGCGGCGGCGCGCCATTCGGCGAATGCGTTCTGCTTCAGGCCGTCGAGCAACTTAAACCTGCGACGGGTTTCCAACACCTTGGCGCGCTGTTCGTTGATCTTCGCCTCGCACTGGCGCTCCCGCTGTTCAAAGTCGCGAACCCGTCCGCGGACGAAGAATCGATAGGAATCGAGGCTCTCGAGATCTATCGGTTCCAGTGACGATCGGCCGAAGAGGTCTCGTTCCACTTGGGCCAGTTCGTCACGTACTTGCTGTTTACCGGCCGCGAGCGCATCCCGCTGCGCGCGCAGTTGCTGCAACTTCAGCTCCTCGATCGAAACCTGCTCGGACCGCCATCGACGGACTCGTTCCAGTGGGAAATCAAAGCGCTTCATTCAACCAGCTTGGCGAGTTCGCACATCCGCGCCGCGGTTTCCTCGAACGGCGCGTGTACGCCCGCGTCCTGCCGCAGGAATTCGAGAAGCTGCGGGCGCAGCCGGATCGCCGCATCGAGCTTCGGATTCGCTCCGCTTGCGTAGGCCCCCAGATTGAGTAGATCCTCGGCTCGCTGGTGTGTCGCCATCGCCTCACGAAGCTTGCGGGCAGCGTCGCTTTGCTCCGGCGTGCAGAGGCGCGGCGCCAGACGGCTCACCGATTGCAGGACATCGATCGCAGGATAGTGGCCGGCCGCACCAAGCTCTCGAGAGAGAATGATATGCCCGTCGAGAATCGCGCGCACCGCATCGCAGATGGGTTCGTTAAAGTCGTCGCCCTCCACTAGAACGGTGAAGAATCCGGTGATCGAGCCCTTACGGAAACGGCCGGCGCGTTCGAAGATCTTTGGGAGCAAGTTGAAGACAGACGGCGTGTAGCCTTTTTGGCTGGGCGGCTCGCCGGCGGCCAGGCCGATTTCGCGCTGGGCCATCGCCAGGCGTGTGACCGAATCCATCACCAACAGCGCATCGGCGCCACAGTCGCGGAAATACTCTGCGACCGCAAGGGCAACGAAGGCTGCGCGAATACGGAGCGGCGCGGGCTGATCGGATGTGGCGACGACAAGAACAGAACGCTTCAACCCTTCCGGCCCCAGCTCATGTTCTATAAAATCGCGGACTTCGCGGTTGCGCTCACCGATCAATGCAATCACGCTGACGTCGGCAGAGCTGTAGCGCGACATCGCGCCTAGCAGCGTACTTTTGCCGACGCCCGAGCCGCCGAAAATCCCGATGCGCTGTCCTTTGCCGCAGGTGAGCAGGCTGTCGATCGCGCGGATGCCAGTCACCAACGGCTGTCCAATCGGCTCCCTGTCGAGCGGACCGGGCGCGCTGGCATATAGATCATACGTCTCATTGGCGCCGATCGGCCCGAATGTATCGAGCGGCTTTCCAAACCCGTCGATCACGCGTCCCAGCAGTTCGGGTCCCACCTCCATGCGCGCGTCGTCCTTACGAGCGGTGATCGGATCGCCCAGATGTAGACCGTCGGTTGCTTCCAACGGCATCGAGAGCACACGGCCTTCGCGGAAGCCGATCACTTGCGTGCGAATTGTGCGGCCATCCCGGGTGCCAATTTCGCAGAAATCCCCGACTGCGGCGGAGGGGCCGTTCGATTCCACCAGCAGCCCGACAAGCTCTGTGACCGTGCCTGTCCAACGACACGTTTCGATTCGCGCGAGCCTTTCGCGATAGGGCGACAGGTCCATCAGGCTCTCCGCACCAGGTCGGCAAATCCGCGCTCAATTTCGGAGAGCTGAGTATCGACGGACATATCTAACGCGCCGCGTGTGGAATCGAGAATCGCCGAGCCACGGCTCAAGCCCGGATCGGCGATAACATCGATCTGCTTCGGCAGGCCCATCTTCTCCAAGTGTTGCTGGACCATGGCCGCGTCTTCCGGACGGACTCGCACGCGGTGCACTTCACGGAACTCCAGCTTTTCGAAAGCAGCCTTCACGAGCCCGAGCAGAGCGTCGGGCGCCATCGTGAGTTCGCGGTGTAGCACGCGCCGGGCGATGGCAAGCGCCAGGGTTACGACGTCCTCTTCGGCTTCATGGCGGAACCGCTGCTTAAATCCGGAAATCTCTTCGATCGTGCGCGCCAGCCGCAGATTCATGGCATCGAGTTGCGCCGCTGCGGCTTTTTGCGCGGCCGATTGCCCATCCTGGAACCCTTTCTGATAAGCGGCTTCCAAATCCCGCTCGCCCGCCGCGGATGCCTTCGATGGAGCATTCCCGGCGAACGTTTCCATGGGCCCGACGTTGTGCCAGGCCATCGGCTCCGGCGCGATCCCGCCGCGGTGCAGCTTAGACGACATATTGTTCGCCAACCGTGCCCTTCATACTGATGGTTCCTTCCGCCTCCAGTTGGCGCACGACGGCGATAATCTGCTGCTGGGCCGCTTCCACTTCCTTGATCTTCACAGGCCCCAAAGCCTCCATGTCTTCCTTGAGCATTTCCGCGCCGCGCTGCGACATGCCTTCGAGAAAGTGATTCTTGAGCTGTTCGCTCGTTCCCTTCAGCGCGACCGTCAGCAGCTTGCGATCGATCTTGCCCAGCAATTCCTTGATCGATTGCGGGCCCAGCAGCAGGAGATCTTCGAACACGAACATGAGATGCCGGATGGTTTCCACCAGATTGGGATCCACCTGCTCGATTCCCTCCAGGATCTCTTTGCTGGTACCCGAATCCAGACGATTGAACATTTCCGAGACGGCCCGGACGCCACCGTAGGACTCACGGCTCAACTCGCCCAGCGCTTTCAGCTTCTCGCCGATGATCGCGGCAATTTTCGAAATGATATCCGGCGAAATCTGATCCAGATTCGCCATGCGCAAGGCAACGTCGGACCGAATTTCCGGGGGTAGAGAAATCAAGAGTCCTGCGGCTTGGGATGCGTTCAGGTGCGAGAGAATCAACGCGATCGTCTGCGGATGCTCGTGATGAATGAACTTCGCTAGCTGTTGTGGATCGGCCTTTTGCAGAGTATCAAAGCTAGCGGTCTCCGACCCGAGCGTTTTCATCAGCCGGTCGAGGAGCTTCTTTGCGTGCTCGGGACCGAAGGCGCTCAAGAGCATTTTCTTGGCATAGTCGATGCCGCCCTTGAGCACGTAGTCGCGAGCCATGGACATCTGGTAGAACTCCTCCAGAATGGTCTCGGCCTGCTCGTTGTTGATGGAGGTGATCCGCGCCACCTCGCGGCCGATGGCCTGGACCTCCTCTTCGTCCAATTGCCGCAAGATCTCCGCGCAGGTTTGCTCGCCCAGAATCACCATGAGGATCGCGGCTTTTCGAACGCCGGGAATCGTAGGAGCGGCGGTTTCCAGGTTGGTGATCAATTCTTACCCTCGCTCATCCAGGAACGGAGGACGTGCGCCATCGCGGTGGAGTCTTTCTTGGCCTGCTCGCCGATGTGCTTTTGCAAGACTTCGGTCTTTTTGGTCATTGGAGGGACCTTGAGTGCGTTGAGCGCTTCAGCCTCCTGGCGCTGGCGGATAGCAGCCTGCTCCGCCAACTGATTTTCGATCTGTTGATTCAGGCTGACCTGAGATTCTCCGGCCTCGATCTGGCGAGGCATTTCCGCAGTGGCGGATCGTCCTTTGCCGCGGAATAGTAGCCGGGCAATTCCGAAAAACGAAGCCAGAAGCACCACCGCTCCGATACCGACACCCGGAAGAAAGTACTTACTCTTCATTGCTTTATCCAACCACGGCGGGTACTGCGAAACCGGGGCCGAAGGAGCTGGATTTGCCGGCATTGTCTCGGGGTTCAAAGTGGATTCAAACGGGAGACACTCGACTACCAGTTGATCGCCCCGGTCGGCCGAGAATCCGATCACACCGGCGACTAAGTCATGGATTGTCTTTAGCTTTTCAGCCGAGGGCGGCTCTACGATCCGCTTGGCTTTGGGGCCTGTGCCCTCCCACCGGACATCCTGGTCGATCAGTAAGGAAACCGACATTTTCTTGACGGTTCCTTGCGGCAGCCGGACGTGTCGAACGCTGTGACTCGATTGGTAAGTGATGGTCTCCGTTCGGCGAGTCACACCGTTTGAGCCGCCGGCCGGCCGCGAGGTAGGTTTCGGAAGATTCGAAGCCGTTCCGGGAACGCCCGTGCTGCTGGTCCCACCGCTCACATCCTCTGTTTTCTGGGAACTGAGCATCACCGACTTGGTCGGGTCAAAGGTCTCGTCGCTCTGATCGCCACTGGTAAGGTCGCAGTCGGCCGAGACGGTTGCCCGGAAGCGGTCGGCCCCGAGCAGCGGTTCCAAGGTGGAATTGATCTTGGCCAACACATCTCGCTCGACCTGGCGCTTATAATCCAGGGCTGCGTCTGACGAGTCCCCGTCGTCACTCGCGCTTGTTTTTCGTGCCCGATTCAGCAGGTTTCCGCGCATATCCACGACAGAAACCGCCTCCGGTCCGAGGCCTTCGACGGCACTGGCGGTCAGCTGACAGATTGCGGCGACGTTTTGCGCCGACAACTGTGAACCTGCACGTAGCTTGACCAAAACGCTGGCTTTAGCAGGCTGACGGGTTTCCAGGAATACCGAGTCCTTCGGAAATGTGAGGTGAACTCGGGCTTGCTCGACTTCGGTAAGGGACATAACGGAACGTTCGAGCTCGCCTTCGAGCGCCCGATGATAGTTCACCTGCTCGGCGAAATCGCTAGTCCCAAAATTCGATTTGTCGAATAATTCGAAGCCAATCCGGCCGCTTTTCGGCACGCCTGCAGCCGCTAGTTGCAAGCGCATTTCGGCCACTTTTGCCGAAGGTACAGAGATCGATGAGCCGTTATCGGACAAACGGAATTCGGAGCCACCTTCCCGAACCTTGGCCATCACCGCAGCCGCGTCTTCCGGGGAGAGCCCGGTGTATAACGGTCGGAAGTCTCGCTCGCGGTTCCAGTTTGAAAATGTAACCAAGGCCACTATCACTCCCAGTGCCGCGAGGAGGATGGAGATCTTCTGTTTCCAAGTTAAGCTGTCGAGCAGGTTTTTCATCTGATCCTTCAGCTAGATGGCTACATCTGCATGCGCATAACTTCCTGGTAGGCGGAAACGACTTTGTTTCTCATCTGGAGAAACAGGTCGAAGGAGAGTTCTGCCTGCTGCGTGGCCAAAGCCACTTTGTGGACTTCCTCGTCTTCGCCCGAGAGGAATTTGTCGATCGCGTTCTGAGAGTTTTGTTGGAATTGGTTCACGCGGCCGATCGCATCCGACAGGATGGATTGAAAATTTGAGGCGGCGCCCTTTGAGGAACCGGCCGGTTCGATCGGAGCGATGGGGACCGACGGTCGAATGGATGTAATGGGCAGCGACATAGCGGGTTATTTCATCAGGTCGATCGAATGCAGGATCATGTCCTTAATTGCGGTCATCGCGGCGATGTTGCCTTGGTAACCTCGCGAAGCGCTCAGTAGATCCACCATGTCCTCCGCAGGGTTGATTCTGGGGAATGCGACGTAGCCGTCCTTGTCGGCATCGGGATGGCCGGGCATATAGCGCTTATCCGGCTCGCGGTCGTCCTCGACGATGTCAGCAACGGTTACGCCGTTAACGCCGGAACCCATTTCGGTCTGAAACACAGCCGCGAACGGAGAAGTCTGCGGTGAACTGGTGAAAACGGCGTCTTTTCGACGGTAGGGCCCGCCTTCGGGCGTTCTGGTTGTTTCGGCGTTGGCCAGATTCTCCGCCAACAATTCCGCGCGTTGGCGCTGCGCGGACATGCCCGAGGCACTGACGGAGAGAGTGGAAAACAGACTCATGACGAACTCCCTCCACCACCCTGGATTGCCGCACTGACGAGCTTCAGTTGAGCCTTCATAAGGCTGGACGCGAGATTGAAGCGCAATGCGTTTTCCGCCAGCAGGCGCGCTTCGCGATCCATGCTTACGTTGTTGCCGTCATTGTGCGTTACCAGGCCTGGGGTCTCGACAACATTCGGCGAGCCACTCTGCGCGAGGCTGATGTATTCGAATTGGAAATCAATATCCCTGGTCTTATATCCAGGCGTATCGACGTTGGCAATGTTGGAAGCGACGAGTTTCTGACGGGCGCTGAGGAGGTCCATATAGCGCTCGATTTGGCTCGTAGTACGGTCGATCACGCAGCATCGAAAAGCAACCGGGCCGCCAGAATACGCGACATAAGCGCGTCAATAAGTTAGGCGCGTTGGAGGCGCCAATTCGATGTCGGGAGCCAAATGTTTGCCGTTTTAGAACAGATCTGGAGTACCAGAATAGAACCTGTCCGAGGCTGCGAACTAGGTAGATTACGTAGACGAGACTAAGCATTACCTGAAATTGATCCCGTACCAGTACCCCTGTAGAATCGAGCTTCGATTGGACGATAGGGGAAGTATGAACGAAGGATTTACGGCAGTAGAGAACAACGAACTAAGGCCGAACCTGCTGGAGCCCCGAAAGGGACCGATCCGGGTCCTGATCGCCGATGACCATCCGATCGTACGGGATGGTCTGGGCAAGCTGCTCAGCCTCGAAGAAGATGTGGTTGTGGTGGGCGAAGCGTGCGATGGATGTGAGGTGTTGGACAAGGTCCAGGAGCTGGATCCGGACGTCCTGCTGCTCGATCTGCGGATGCCGAACCTCGACGGCCTCAGCGCTCTGCAAGCGCTGCAGCAAACCAACAAGCGGACGCGCGTCATTATTTTGACGGCTTCCGAGGACAAGAACGAATTTGTCCAGGCCATGAAGCTTGGCTGTTCGGGCATCGTGCTGAAGCAGACTGCTCCTGAACTGATCGTCAAGAGCATCCGCAAAGTTCACGGCGGCGAGATTTGGCTGGATTCGCATACCACTGCTGCAGTGATGCGGCAGTTTGCGGCGCCGGGCGAGATCGGCGGCAACAGCACTGGCAAGGCGCGCGAACGTTCCCCGCTTAGCACGCGCGAGCGGGAAATCGTGCAACTAGTTGCGCAGGGCTACAAGAACAAGGAAATGGCCGAGAAGATGTTTATCAGCGAGCAGACGGTGAAGAACCATCTGCACAACATTTTCGACAAGCTCGGCGTTTCGGACCGGCTGGAACTCGCGCTGTACGCGATCCACAAAGGTCTGCACCTTACTGCGGAACGTTAATATTACATCGGCTCGGCGGTCCCTTTCCTCCGTTCAGACCGCCGCCGATGGTCTGTTTTTATTCTTCTTTACAGCACGGAATCCAGCCGGTAGTTTCTAGCTACGCAGTCTCTCTTTTTCCTTCCTGGAAGTTGTCTTTCCCCGTTCTTGAGTTATAAATGACGGCCGCTCCGCGCTGCGCGTGCACAAGCCGAGAGGCTTATCCCACCATTTTCCCGAACGTTCGGAAGTACGTCGTGGCGTATGCCTCCCGGCTTGCGCAGGCGCGGCGCGGAGCGCGCAGCCATGTTCCCCGATTTGGCACACCTTCAGAGTTATGTTACGAATGCACAAGCCCGTCGTGATCTCCGATAATAACCACATATGCAGGAGGTGAATGTCGGGATCATCGGGCTGGGCAATGTCGGGATGGGAACGCTTGCGATTCTGCTGGAGAACGCCGAGCAGATCGCCCTCAAACTTGGCTTTCACCTGCGCGTAAAGGCGATTTGCAGTCCTTCGGTCTTGTGTAAACAGCTCCCAGCGGGAGCCACTTCGATCTTCGCGACGCCGCACTGGCGGCAGGTGGTCGAGAATCCCGAGGTCGACATTGTTGCTGAGCTGGTCGGCGGAACGAAGGTCGCGCGCGAAATTATCGACGCGGCTATCGCTCACAAGAAATCGGTAGTAACGGCCAACAAGGAATTGATGGCGCTGTGCGGCGCCGAGATTTGGGACCGCGCGATTGCGGCCGGGATCAATTTGGCCATGGAAGCCAGCGTCGCGGGCGGCATTCCGATTCATACCGTGCTGCGCGAAGGGATCTCAGGCGACCGGGTCAGTACGCTGTACGGGATACTCAATGGCACCAGCAACTACATTCTGACCGAGATCGAAAAGCACGGGGCATCGTTCGTCGATGTGCTCGCCGAAGCGCAGCGGCTCGGGTATGCAGAGGCGGATCCGACGGCGGACGTCGACGGCTTCGATGCGCGCTCGAAGCTCGCGATTCTGGCGGCGCTGGCGTTCGGCGAGAAGATCACGCCGTCCGATATCTACACCGAAGGCATCCGGCGGATTCTTCCAGTGGACTTCCAATATGCGCACCAGCTCGGGCATACTATCCGCTTGATCTGTTCGGCTCGCCAGACGCAAGCAGGTCTGATTCTTTCGGTTCGGCCAGCGCTGATCCCGCAATCGACGATTCTGGCTAGCGTGCAAGGCGCGTACAATGCGGTTTGGGTGCGCGGCAAGTATGGCGAGGATACGTTTTATTACGGGCGCGGCGCCGGGCCGACGCCGACGGGTGTCGCCGTTGTGAGTGATTTGATGCGCGTGGCGCGCGAAATCCGTTCCGGAAGCCCCGAGCGAGTGTCGCCATTCGCTCATGAGCGGCTGGGCGAGTACAAGCCGATTCCGGTGACGCTGCAGCGGTCGGCGTACTATCTGCGCTTCCGCGTGGAGGACCGGCCGGGGATTATCGCCAAGCTGGCCACGATCCTGGCGGACAAACAAATCAGCGTCGATGCGGTATTGCAGATCCCGGCGGAGAACTGGCGGGATCTGCCGTTCGTGATCACCGTCGAGCCGACTTCCGAGCAGAGTATACGCGAGGCTCTTTCCGAAATGGCTGCGCACGAGTTCCTACTGGAGCCGCCGCTCGCCATGCCCATGGAGAAATCGTTATGAAAAAACTTGCGCTTCTGTTTGTGACTTTTTCCGCGCTAGTGTTTCCGCAGGCAGCCGAGAACGCGAACAAGGGCTATCAGACGAAGGAAGGCCGCGAAAGCGTGGCCAAGACGCTTGCGGATCCATCGCGCGAAGAACGGCAGCACCCGCGCGACATCGTCGATGCCTTGACGCTCAAGCCTGGAATGTCTGTGGCCGATGTGGGCACGGGCGTCGGCTTCATGCTTCCGTATCTCAGCCACAAGGTCGGCGATACCGGACAGGTCTATGCCGAAGACATTTCGAATGACTTTCTGGACAAAGCCAAGATGAAGGCTCAAGTCCAAAGTTTGAAGAACGTGAAGTTCATTCTGGGCAACGACAGGGACCCGAAGCTGCCGGCGGACACTCTAGACGCTGTGCTGCTGCTCGAGGTCTATCATCACTTCGATTATCCGGAGACGATGTTGGAGCATATTCGCGACAGCCTGCTGTCGGACGGACGGCTGGCGATCGCGGATTACTACAAGCGCCCGGACGCGATGCCGGGAGGCCGCGCGATGGAGCATATCCGGCTGGACGAAGACGACGTGATCCGGGAAGTGGAGAAGAACGGATTCAAGCTGGCGTTTAAGCAAGAGTTGGTGCCGAAGCAGATGTACCTGGCGGTGTTCGCGAAGAAGTAGGCGTGGTTGGGCGGGCGGAGAATTGAAATCAGTTGGTGAAAACCAGGGTGTTCAATTGGCGCGTCTCCTCCGATCTCAAGACGGATCTAAAACGCGAAGCGCGCCGGCGGAGGATGTCAATGTCCACTGCGATCGAGCTCGCGGCTCGCGAGTGGCTGGGTAAGAGCCGTGACGAGCGTGAAAAGGAATTAAAGCAGCTTCGGGTGAGGGCGGCCGCATTGAAATTCGTGGGTGCGTTCGCGAGCGTTGATGCCCAGCGGTCGGAGAAAGCTTCACGGATGTCGCGCGAGCGGTTGCAACGGCGATACGACCGCTGACACGTTAGTCGATCACCGTCATGCTCGATCGGCCTAAGGGGGCCGTTCGCACTATGCGCAGGTAGCGTGCGGCTCGATGCCGAACGCTGGCGCAAGGTGCGGAGACTTCGCGAGTGCGGGATCCGGTTGTCGGACGTGGTGCATGAAGCTATTGTATTTGCACAATCGTATCGCAACTCGCCAAACGATACAGGGCAAACTCCGTACACGAAAATGATCTGTCAGAACTGAGGAATCCCTGAAGACAACATGGCGGAGAGAGAGGGATTCGAACCCTCGATAGAGTTTCCCCTATACACGCTTTCCAAGCGTGCGCCTTCAACCACTCGGCCATCTCTCCGAGGTCATCAGGAACGCTGAGGAACCAGCGGAACTCCGGTGTGCATTCAGTTTAACATGCGGGTCCGCCGCGGACCCGCGCTCGCGCTATGCCAGGTCGAACTTTTCCGTGTGCAGCGCTGGGTCGCCTTTCACCAGCACCGGCCGGCGCAGAATCTCTTCCAACTCTTCGAGATACTTGTTGTGGTTCGACTTCAGCACCTTCGCGACTTCTGGATTCACCCGCAGCATCACATCTTTGCCCTCCACCGCCGCGGCGATCTTGTGCGCTTCCTGCAGAATCTCGCTGATGATCGTTTGAACGCTTTTCACATAGCCCGCACCCTCGCAATAAGGACACGGCGTGCATAGAGCCCGCTCCAGGCTCTGCTTCACGCGTTTCCGCGTGATGGCGACAAGGCCGAAATCGTTGAACTGCAGAATCTTGTTCGGGGCGCGGTCGGCGCGCATTGCTTCTTCAAGCACCTGCATCACCTTCTGGCGATTCTTGCGCTCATCCATGTCGATGAAGTCGACAACGATGATGCCGCCCAAGTCGCGCAGCCGGACCTGGCGCACGATTTCCTTCACTGCTTCCGTATTGGTTTTGACGATCGTGTCTTCGAGGCGATTCGAACGCCCGACGTACTTGCCGGTGTTCACGTCGATCGCGACTAAGGCCTCAGTCTGGTTGATGACGATGTAGCCGCCCGATTTCAGCCAGACTTTCGGGCGAAGCGCCTTCTCCAACTCGGCGGTGATGTTGAATGCATCGAAGATCGGCTCAGGCCGGGTGTAAAGCTTGACGCGATTCACGAGGCTGCCGTGGAAGCGCTGGACAAACCGGAGTATGCTTTCGTACATCTCCTCGTTATCCACCCAGATTGCCTTGAACTGCTCGTTGAACTGATCGCGAAGAGTGCGTTGCACGATGTCTAGATCGTGGTGAAGCAGAACCGGCGCGGGGCGCTTCTCCGCTTTCTGGCGGATATCGAGCCAGAGGTTAAACAAAAAATTCATGTCGGCGGCGATTTCGTCTTCGCTCTTCCCTTCGCCCGCTGTACGCACGATGAAACCGCCGGGAACGCCGGCGTGATGGACTTGCAGAATCCGCTTCAACCGCAGCCGCTCTTCGTCGCTGGCGATCTTCCGCGACACCCCGGTGTGATCGACCGTCGGCATGTAGACCACGTAGCGGCCGGGCAGGGCGATATGCGATGTAATTCGCGCGCCTTTCTGGCCCAAGGGCTCCTTCGCGATTTGAACGATGATCTCCTGGCCCTCTTTCAGCAGTTCGGTGATGGATGGCTGCGCCGCTGCTTTGTCGGGACGCGAGACGGTACGAGATTGTTCGGGCTTCGGCTCCTGTTGTGAAGCGGCATCGCCAAATCTCGACTCTTGTGCCGCTCCACCGCGCACCTTGCGACGCATGCGCCGTGGCAGACGATGAGGGTAGCGGCCGCCCTGCTCACGAACCTGAGCAGTGAGCTGAGGCGCCGGGCTCTCCGGCGCTGTCGCTGATTCGACCGATGTTTCAGCGACCGCATCGACGTCGGCGGCGGCCTCCGCCTCGATTGCAGCTTCCACTTCGGGTTCAATTTCTGGCTGAGACTCGTCAGGCGCCGGCTCTGCTTCAGCCACGAGAGCGGTGACTTCGTCGATATCGCATTCGATATCTTCGGCAACGGCCATTACCGCTGCTGCGCCTGCGCTCGTTCCCCCGAATGCACTAGCCGTTGCGGGTTCTTCGGCTTCCGCAACAGGCTCTGGTTCTTCCACTGCGGTTAGAACCTCTTCGCTCGCACTGCCAGGTTCAGAAACATGCAGCGGTTCGGGAACCTCCGGCTCCTGCAAGCTCTGAATCTCCTCAATCTCGGCGTCGTCCAGCGGTTCAATATTTGCCCGCGTGTATTTTGCAAGGGACTCGCCGGGCAGGACAGAAAACTCGCTATCTCCAATTTCAGCCGGCGCTGCGCTAACAGGCGCATTCGCGGTGAGAGATTCAGCCGGTGCAGCGCCAGCTTCACGCCGAGGCCCACGCGACTCGGCAGAGGCGTATTTCGAATCGGGGAATCCACGGCCCCGATTGCGCCGCCTGCGCGATCGCCGTCCGTGACGATCACGGCCTTCCCCGTCTCCGCTGCGTTCCGGAGGTGCCGCTGAGACGGGCGCAGTCGCCGATGGTTGACCATTGCCGTCCGCGACCGCTTCGCCCGCTTCGCCAGGACTGGCGGACTCTTCCGATTCGCGCGGCTCCGGTGGAGCACTCTTACGCTCTTCGCGGGTGATCGACAATCGATCGAACTCTTCGTTCTCTTCGAAGAAATCCGATACATAGAGGAATGTGTCTCTCTCCAGGCCAAGATCCACGAACGCGGATTGCATGCCTGGAAGGACGCGAGTCACGCGACCCTTATGGATACTGCCCGCCAACGAATACTCATTGGCGCGCTGAAAGAAGACTTCAACCAGTTGGTCATCCTCGAGAATGCCCAGCTTCGTCTCGTGCCGATTGGACGAGATCACCAATTCTTTGCTCATGAATACTCCTCGTTCAGGCGAGAACCGAGGATCAAGCGAATGGAGGGATCGCAGCCGGATGGCTCCCGGGTGATCCATAGGACCGTTTTCCCGGCAGCTCCAACTTCAAATCTTTTGGCCCTTGCAGGTGGAGACGCGGTGCTCAAACACCCTGCTCAGGCACTCAAAGGACAAGCCGCTACGGCACCACTCGCCGCAACAGCTTGTTCAAAAATCGTTACCCTCAATCTCTTGAACTGGCCGATTCCCGACCGTCTAATTTACAAATCGCCGGAGCCGGACATTGTTCACAAGCCCCAGCATCAAAAACACAGCCAAAATATTCGAACCGCCGTAACTCATCAGCGGCAAGGGAATGCCGGTTACGGGCATTCTCCCCACCACCATACCGGCGTTAACCAACACGTGAAACAGAAAGATACCTGCGATACCCATGCAAACATACATTCCGGCCCGGTCCGGAGCCGTTTGCGCGTTCTGTACGATCTCCATGAGCATCAAGAAATACAAACCCAAAACGACAACGACCCCCACGAAGCCATGCTCTTCGGCGAAGGCCGACAAAATGAAATCTTTGGACGCGACGGGCAGAAATCGCCCTTGCGTCTGAGTGCCTTTGGTGACGCCTCTTCCCCAGAGGGCGCCCGATCCGACCGCGATCTTCGACTGAATTACCTGGTAACCCATCCCTTTCGGGTCCTGATTGAGATCAGCAAAACCAGTCAGCCTTTCCTTCTGATAGTCCTTGAGAACGAAATGATAAGCGACGGGCACCATAAGGCCAGCGATCAACAAAATAGCAACCGCGTACTGCCAGCGCAGTCCCGCCAGGAAAATCCCGACGGCAAGTACCGGGAGGTAAGTGAGCGCCGTGCCCAGGTCAGGCTGGATCATTACCAAGCCCATCGGCAAGGCCACAAGCCCTCCCAGCTTTAATAAATCGTTCAATTCCAACTGCTCGGTCTTTAGCTCCGTCGCGTACCGGGCTACGAGCAGAACTATGACTATCTTAACGAATTCCGATACCTGAAGATGCAACGTTTGCGTGCCAATCCAACGCTTCGACCCGAAGGCGGTCATCCCCATAGCGTCGGTCGCGATCAGGGTGGCGACCGAAACACCGTACAGAAGCGGAACCTGTCCGAGCAGAGTATGATAATCGATCAAAGTAGCGATCCACATCACGACAAAGCCGCCGAAAACCCATACGATCTGCTTCCACCAAACGCCGGAAGAGTCGGTCTCGTGTGTAGCGCTGAAGATTTGCAAAACGCCTAACGCGCAGATGGCGCAGGCCAGGATAATCATCGGCCAATCGAAATCGCGGAGGGAGCGGTAGGATGCCATGTTATGGATTCGCTGAAGCTGCGGCTGGAGCCGTGGGGGCAGTGGGAGTCGCTGGAGTCATCGTCGGAGCCGGGAAGGACAGTGTTTCGATGACCCTTGGCGTAACGGCCGCGTATTGGGGACGCGGTTGACCAAGTCTGACCTTTTTGTCGAAATACGCTTTCATGACGTCGCGGACGATTGGCGCGGCAAACTGTCCGTGCTCGCCACCTTCGAAGAGCGCGGCGACCACAATCTCCGGCGCCTCCATCGGGGCGAACCCGACAAACCAGGCGTTGTCTTTCATGATCTGGCCAAGCTTGGTGCCTTTCAGCACAGCGTTCGAGGCTAATTGAGCGCTACCGGTTTTGCCGCAGACATTGATACCCGGAATTCTCGCGCGCACGCCGGTGCCGCCTTCATTGACGACGCCGTACATACCGTAGATGACCTTCTTCACATTTTCGGGATTCAGATTGCCCTGGCGCGGCGGTGGAAGATGCGGGTTGTCGGCCACCAGATGCGGCGTGTACCAGGTGCCGCCAATCGATAATCCGCCGATGGCGCTGGCGAGTTGAATCGGCGTGACAGTAGTTGCGCCCTGGCCGATGGCGACCGAGATCACTTCGCCCGCATACCACTTTTCGCGGAAATTTCGAATCTTCCACTGTGTTGATGGGACGACGCCGTCTTTTTCCTGCGGCAGGTCCACGCCGGTTTTATGGCCATAGCCCATCAGGTTCGCGTACTGCGCGATGTGATCCACGCCCAGACGGTTGCCGACGTTGTAAAAGAACACGTCGCAGGACTGCACGATGCCGCGGTGCAGCTCGACGCCACCGTGCGTCGAATGGCAGTGGTAATAGTGGCCGTAGAAGGTCGCGCCTCCGGGACAAACGACGTGGAAGTTATCGTCAATCGCGCCGGTCTCGAGACCCGCAAGCGCAACCGTGGGCTTGAACGTCGACCCCGGGGCGAACTGCGCCTGAATCGCGCGATTCAACAACGGATGATCGGGATTCTCGACCAGGAATTTCCAGTCCCGGCTGCGAATGCGTCCAGCGAAAAGATTTGGATCGAACGCCGGCCGGCTGGCCATGGCCAGGATCTCGCCGTTGCGCGGATTGATCGCGACGACTGCACCTTTGCGATTCTCGAGCGCCAGTTCAGCCACGGCCTGGAGATCGAGATCGATCGTGATCTGAAGATTCTTTCCCGGAATCGCTTCCTTATCCTTATCCTCGCCTTCGACAACGACGCGGCGCTCATTTCCGAAGCTGTCCACTTCGACACGGCGCTGGCCATCGACACCCATCAAGGTATCGTTGTACTGCCGCTCGATACCTTCCTTGCCGATGACGTCGCCTTGATGGAAGCGGGCGAACTCCGGCGAGTTCAACTCGGCTTCGCTGACTTCACCGACGTATCCGACGACGTGCGCCGCCAGTCCGTCCTTGGGGTAGAGCCGCCGCTGCACGTGGATCACTTCGAGTTCCGGAAACGTTTCCGGATCCTTGTGGGATTCGACGAAGGCAAGCTCGGCAGGAGTCAGCTCTTCTTTGATCGCGATCGGTTGATATTGCGGGGCTCCGCGTTTTTGGAATTTCCGGACGCGCGCGACCAGGCTGTCATAGTCGATGTTCAACCCGTCGGCGATCGGCCGCAGGTGCTCCATCTTCAGGTTTTCGCGAGTCAGGAACAGACTGAACGACGAATGATTGTCTACAATCACGCGGCCATCGCGATCCAGAATCTTGCCTCTTGGCGCGAGGATGGGAATCGATTTGATGCTGTTCTGCAGCGCCCGCTCCTGATAAACCTCTGGATTGCGGATTTGCAGATCCCAAAATCCTGTCAGCAGGAACAGGAACACGGCGACCATCAAGTATTGGAAGAAAGCGATTTTGCCGGATGCGAACTTGGTGTCGTCGCGCAGAAGACGGTTCGACGATAACCGTTCTTCTTCGCGTTCGGTATTGAGGGTCAAGAGTAGTTCTAAACCGCCTGCTTACGCGCGGCTCCCCTGTCTCAGGCTGCTACCTTTAGTTTATCCAAAACCCGGAATAAAGGTAAGGCTACAGCGGCATTTAACAACCCAAAGAGCAGTGTCTGTTGGGCGTCGAAAATCATGGTTTGCCCCAGCAGCGCACGGGCCAGTACCCAGTAGAAGAACTGATGGAACAGATAAAAGAAGAAGCTCAGGATGAACGTGACGATCGGATTCTCGACGTCGAACCGCATGCTAACGGACGCGGCGAAGTATCCGACCAGCGTTTTTACGATACCGAACATCCCGATCGGTTGATGCGATAGCGAATCCTGGACCAGCCCAATGGACATGCCGTAGATCACCGCCGAAATCGGCCCGCGCCTGCCGAGCGCGAAATGAACGGTGATCAGCAGCGGAAGTTCCAGGTAGGACAAAAACGACAGGAAGCGCGGAACGTAGACCTGAAAGAGGATGGCAATCAGCGGGACAACGATCAACCAAACGAGGCGGAGCCGTTCGGTGGCTTCCTTGCGAGGTGGGCTGGTCAGCAGTCGTTCGGTAAACTCGGTCATTGATTCGGCGGCCGCGGCGGGGACTGCTTTGTATCTTTAGGCTTAGCCGATGGGGTGGTCTCGACTGTCGGGTCGGCATCGGTGGGATCGGTGACGAGGATTTGCGTCCGTGGACGAGGTTTCGGGGGAGCCTCCGCGGTAGCCGCGTCTTGTTGCGTTTTGGCGGCGGGTAGCTTCGCGGCCGGTTTTGCGCCTGCTGGATTCGCGCCGTTCGCAGTGGCCGCGGTCGCGTCCGAAGTTACAGGTTTTGTTGTGGGAGCCCCCGGAACTGTGGGAGCTGCAGGTTGCGTCCCAGGAGCTTTTGCCGGCGGATTCGCCTGAGAGGTCACTTGCTGCGCTCCGGGACGGATGCCCTGAATCTTGGTGAAGTCGGGCGGAAGCGTGCCGGGAAGCCCTTCGCCAAATACGTGTTTCTGCGCATCGCCTGCCTGCTTGTATTGCTCCCGAAGACGGTCGGCGTCAGTGGCTAGAGCGGTCGCTGGACCAGTGCCCTGCGGAGCTTCCGAGGCGGCCTCTGCCGGAGCTGGAAGAATCTTGTAGCCTGAGGCGCTGAACTCGCCTTCGGGAATCTGCTGATGCACGCCTTCGAGGACGATCAGGACTTCTTCGGGACCTCCTTGCAAGCCGCTAGGCGTGAGATAGATCTCCTTGAATGTCTTGCCAGTCCGCACCACGGCTACCTGGCCGACAGGAAAGCCTTTCGGGAAGATGCGGTCGTCGCCCGAGGTGAAGAACCATTCGCCGACATCGACCTTCTCCTCGTTCTGCACGTATTCCACCTGGCACTCGCCATGACCAAGACCCTTCAGCGTGCCGCGAACGCGATTCTTTTGCGAGATAATGCCGGCGGCGAAGTTACCGTCCGTGATCTCCATCACGAGCGAGGCCATCGGGTAGGCAGCCACTACCTTGCCCACGATGCCGTCCGGAGTGACCACCGCCATGCCGTTTTCCACGCCGGCCACCGAGCCGCGGTCCACGAAAACCGTTTTCGAA
>Ga0335069_10004517_pt1 | contig 20595 bp, 16 predicted proteins | sample Lox_Sample_11_FD_206714 | JGI IMG/M metagenome (GOLD analysis project Ga0335069, IMG submission 206714) | Soil microbial communities from Loxahatchee National Wildlife Refuge, Florida, United States - Lox_Sample_1.1 | ecosystem: Environmental > Terrestrial > Soil > Wetlands | place: USA... | reverse complement strand
GGAGCTGCCAGCATCGGCGCGCGTGGTCATCATCGGCGGCGGCGTCGTCGGCGTCTCGGCCCTCTATCACCTTGCGAAGGCCGGATGGGCCGACTGCCTGCTGCTCGAAAAGAACGAACTGACATCCGGCTCGACCTGGCACGCGGCGGGCAACGTGCCGACCTTCTCGGCGACGTGGTCGATCATGCACATGCAGCGATACTCGACCGAGCTGTACAGGCGGCTCGGTGACGAAGTCGGGTATCCGATGAATTACCACGTCACCGGATCGCTGCGCCTGGCCCACACCGACGAGCGCATGATGGAGTTCCGGCGCGTCCGGAGCATGGGCCGCTACCAGGGCATGGAGATCGAGATCGTCGGGCCCGAGGAAATCAAACGGCGCTACCCGTTCCTGGAGACCCACGATCTCAAGGGCGCGCTTTACGATCCAAACGATGGCGATATCGACCCGGCACAGCTCACTCAGGCGCTTGCTCGCGGCGCGCGGTCGATGGGCGCACGCATCGTCCGGTTCTGTCCGGTCGTTGGCGCGCGGCGGTGCGGCGATGAGTGGCTGATCGCGACCGACCGGGGCGAGGTGCGCTGCCAGTATGTCGTCAACGCCGCCGGCTATCGCGCGCAGCAAGTCGGCCGCCTGTTCGGCCGCGCGGTGCCGATGGTCTCGATGAGCCACCAATACATCGTGTTCGATGAGATACCGGAACTTGCTGCATGGTCGCGGGAGTGCGGCCGAAAGCTCCCGCTGCTGCGCGACGTCGACAGCTCCTACTATCTCCGGCAGGAAAAGAACGGCATGAACCTCGGCCCGTACGAGCGGCGCTGCCGTGCGCATTGGACGGAACCCGATGATCCGATGCCGGACGACTTCTCATTTCAGCTGTTTCCGGACGATCTCGAACGGCTGGATTGGTACCTGAACGACGCGATGCGGCGGGTGCCGATCCTCGGCACCGCGGGACTGTCGAAGGTCATCAACGGGCCGATCCCCTATAGCCCGGACGGCAACCCGCTGCTCGGCCCCATGCCGGGGGTGCCGAACGCGTTCGAAGCCTGTGTCTTCACTTTCGGCATTGCGCAGGGTGGTGGTGCGGGGAAGGTCCTTGCGGAGTGGGTCACGCAGGGCCGGACGGAATGGGACATGTGGTCCTGCGATCCGCGTCGCTTCACCGATTACACCGATCCAACCTACTGTCGCGACAAGGCGATGGAGGTGTATGGCCACGAATACACCATCCATTTCCCTCGTCATGTCTGGCCGGCGGGGCGCGACCGAAAGCTCTCGCCGCTGCATCGCCATATGAAGGCGCTGGGCGCACAGTTTGCTCCCTACAACGGCTGGGAGCGCGCCAATTGGTATGCGCGACCGGGTGACGACATCTCGGAGGGGGCGACCCTCAGCTTCGATCGCGAAGGTCCGTGGCACCGGCGCGTCGGCGAAGAATGCCTCGCCGTCAGGGACGCCGCCGGTATCCTCGATCTGCCGGGTTTCTCGCGTTTCATGGTCACGGGTCCCGGCGCCAGGGAATGGCTCGAGGGCCTCATCACGGGTGCGGTGCCGAAGCCCGGCCGTCTCGGGCTCGGCTACTTTGCCGACCACCAGGGAAGGGTGGTCACCGAGATGTCGATCCTGTCGTTCGAGGACGGCTCATTCATGCTCGTCACGGCCGCCGCGGCGCAGTGGCATGATCGGGATTGGCTGCACCGGGCCCTGCCGAAATCCGGGGGGATCACGCTGACCGACCTCTCCGATGAATGGTCCTGCCAGATCCTCGCCGGCCCGCGATCGCGCGTCATCCTGCAGACCGTCTGCAACGCCGATCTCCATCGGCCTTGGCTGACCCATCAGGCCACGACCATTGCAGGGCGGCGTTGTCTCCTGGTTCGCGTGTCCTTCGCGGGCGAACTCGGCTGGGAACTGCATACCGGGCTCAGGGATGCCGAAGCGGTCTTCGATGCGGTGTGGAGCGCGGGGCAGCCGCATGGGCTCCGGCCGTTCGGCATGTTCGCGCTTGATTCGCTCAGGCTGGAGAAAGGCTATCGGACATGGAAGGGAGACCTCTCGACGGATTACACGGTGCTCGAATCCGGCCTGGAGCGCTTCATCCGATGGGATAAGGATGCCTTCGTCGGCAAGCCGGCCCTGCTGGCGGAGCGGCAGCGTGGCGCCGCGCGGCGCTTCGTGACCCTGACGGTCGATACGCTCCGGCATGACGCGACGCTGATGTCGATCGTCTGGCATGGCGATGAGATCGTCGGCGAGACGACCTCCGGCGGCTGGGGATTCCGGGTCGGCAAATCCATCGCGCTCGGCGTCGTCCGCGCCGATCTCGCGCTGCCCGGCACGCAGCTTGAGGTCGAGATCCTGGGCGAGCGGCATGCGGCGCGGGTCGAGCCCGCTCAGGCTTTATGGGATCCACGGAACGAAAGACTGCGTGCATGAGCGGTTCCCGAAGCCGTGCTTCCCGGCCGCACGATCATATCGACGCGCTGATCGCCGCGCACCGAAAGGGCTACGGCCTGGCGCGGGAGTTCTATGCTGATCCGGCGATCTACGAACGTGACCTGGCGCGGGTGCTGCATCGTCACTGGCATTGCCTGGCGCACGAGAGCGTGCTCCCCGACTGCGGTGATTTCGAGCTGTTCGGGTTCGGTGACGACTCCATCATCCTGACCCGCGCCGACGACGGCGTTATCCGCGCGTTCCTCAACATCTGCCGTCACCGCGGGGCGGAGGTCTGCACCGAGCGGAAGGGCAACGCCAGGTTCTTCGTCTGTCCCTATCATGCCTGGACCTATGGCACCGATGGCGTCTTGCAGGCCGCCCGCCTGATGCCGCCGGATTTCGATAGAACCGCGTTCGGCCTCAAACCCCTTCGCACCGTGATCGAGGCAGGTCTGGTCTTCGTCTCGTTCTCCGCCGAGCCGCTGGGCTTCACCCTGGCGGCCCGTGCCCTCCGTACGAGTTGCGGCGAATATGGATGGGGCGAGGCGAAAGTCGCGCATCGGCAGACCTATGCGCTCGACGCGAACTGGAAGATCGCCGTCGAGAACTACGTCGAGTGCTATCACTGCAGCCCGGCCCATCCGGAGTATTCGCGGACGCACGCGCTGGAACGGCCGGCGGAGCGGATCGCCGGAATGAATGCCGCGATGGAAGCGCGTACGCGGGCACTCAGCATTTCGATCGTCAGCGGCGACCACTGGCGGAACTCCGCGACCGGAGAGGAAGCGGTCGACACGTTCCGCTATGCTCTGCACAGGGGCGTTGCGACCGGAAGCGAGGACGGCCGGCCCCTCGCGCCGCTGATGGGTCGGTTCACGGCGTTCGATGGGGGGGCGACATCGATCCATCTCGGCGGCACCACGTTCCTGGTCTGCTACCCGGATCATGGGATGATCTACCGGTTCGTTCCGAAAGGCGTTGACGCCTGCGATCTCGAACTGACCTGGCTTGTGCGGAAGGATGCCGAGCAGGGCAGGGACTACGATCTCGATCGCCTTACCTGGCTGTGGTCCGTCACCTCCAAACAGGACAAGCGCATCATCGAGCACACCGCCCGCGGCGTCCGCTCGCGCTTCTTCACCCCGGGCCCCCTCGCGCCGATGGAGCGCAACGAACTGCGGTACATCGACTGGTATCTCCAGGAACTCGGACGCGCCTGATCCCGGCGGCGCCGCGAGGCGGCGCGGGGCCCGCTGCCGTCCGGCGGTCCGCGGATTGGCGTCGGGCCCTCTTCCGGGCATGGTGTCGCGCAACGGCATCGGCAACGGGCCGGCAAGCATGGAAGGAAGCGCGGCAATGGCGGTGGTGACCGTCGAGGAAAAGGGGCCGGTCTCGATCATCCGCATCAATCGGCCGGATCGACTGAACGCGATCAGTTCCGGCGTGGCTGTCGAGTTGCAGCAGGCCTTTCAGGCCTTCGATGCCTCCCCGCAGCGTGTTGCGATCCTCAGCAGCGTGGGCGATCGGGCCTTCTCTTCTGGGGCGGACGTGAGCGATCTGCCGGAACTATGGCGCTGCATCCCCAATGTCGGTTTCCGGACTGACAAGCCGATCATCGCCGCCACCACGGGGTGGTGCGTCGGCGGCGGCATCGTGATCGTCATGATGTGCGATCTCATGGTGTCCACGCAAAGCACTCAGTTCTACTATCCCGAGGCCAAGCTCGGCATCACCGGCGGCATGATCAGCTCGCTCGTCACGCGCATGCCGCACAAGCTCGCGATGGAAGTCATGCTGCTCGGCACGAAGGTCAGTGCGCAACGCGCGTATAATGTCGGCTTCGTCAACAAGGTGGTACCGGACGGCGCGCATGAGGATGAAGCGATGGCGATGGCCGAAACGCTCGTCGATTCCGCGCCGCTCGTGGTGGCCACGCTGAAGCGGTTCGTCAACGAGATGATCCTGCCGATCGGTCCGGTCGAGCAGATGGCGCGCACCGGGATCGACCTCGCCCGCGTACGCAACAGCGCCGATCTCAAGGAAGGAATAGCGGCCCACAAGGAAAAGCGTCGGCCGCGCTTCACGGGTCGATGAACGGTCGCATCGGCGTGACCGACCGGACCTGCCGATACCGCCTGCAGACGGAGGAATGACGATGAACGACCTTTCGCGGGACCGGATGGAGTTCGCCCCGGATTTCGATGCGCCGATCGCCTATATGCAGCGCACCCGGGATTATTATCGGGCCATCGGCTACGACGTGCCGTACCGATGGGCGCACTATGTCGATGTGCCGTTTCAGCCTCTGGCTGTGCCGCTTCCCAAGGCACGGCTGGCGATCGTCACCACCGCTGCGCCGTTCGACCCGACAAAGGGCGACCAGGGACCGGGCGCCCCCTACAACGGGTCGGCGAAGTTCTACCAGGTCTATGACGGCGACACCGCGTCGGACCCGGATCTTCGGATCTCCCATATCGGCTACGACCGCGTACATACCACCGCGACCGACCGCAACACATGGTTCCCGCTGGCTCAGTTGCGCCGCCTTGCGGAGGCAGGGCGGATCGGCGCGGTGGGACCGCGCTTCTTCGGCGCGCCGACCAACCGGAGCCATCGGGTGACGATCGAGACCGACGCGCCGGATATACTGGCCCGCTGCCGCGAAGATCGTATCGATGCGGCGGTGCTGGTCCCGAACTGTCCCGTATGCCACCAGACCACCAGTCTGGTTGCGCGGCACCTGGAGGCCAACGGCGTCGCGACGGTCGTGATGGGCTGCGCCAAGGATATCGTGGAGCACGCCGGCGTGCCGCGTTTCCTGTTCAGCGACTTCCCGCTCGGCAACTCCGCCGGCCGTCCTCACGACCCTGGCTCGCAAGAGGCCACGCTCGCGCTGGCGCTGCGCGTGCTTGAGGCCGCGCCTGCCGCACGAACGACTGTCCAGTCCCCGTTGCGCTGGTCGCAGGACCCCTCCTGGAAGCTGGACTACTTGAACCTTGAGAAGCTCGGCGCCGAAGAACTTGCCCGGCGCCGCCGTGAATTCGACCGGCAGAAGGAAATTGCGCGCGGCAACCGCGTGCCTGCGGCCTGAAGCCGCGGGGGAGTGAAGATGACCCGACCGTTCGAAGGCGTGCGCATCCTGGATTTCACGCAGGTTCTGGCCGGGCCCTACGCCAGCTACCAGCTCGCGCTGCTCGGCGCCGACGTCGTCAAGGTCGAGCGACGGGAAGGCGAGGATATGCGCCGCACGCCGCTCAGCCGCGAATGGGCGGAGCGCGGGATGGCGCCGGCCTGGCAGGCGGTGAACGGCAACAAGCGCAGCCTGGCGCTCGATCTCCAGAAGCCGGAGGCGATCAATGTGGTGCGCCGACTGGTCGCAGACGCGGATGTGGTGATCGAGAACTTCCGCCCCGGTGTCATGCAGCGGCTCGGGATTGGCTATCCAGCGTTGAGCGAGCTCAATCCGCGCCTGATCTACTGCGCGATCAGCGGATTCGGTCAAACCGGGCCGGAGCGGCTCAGCGCCGGGTATGACGGCAAGATCCAGGCGATGTCCGGGATCATGTCGATCACCGGCCATCCGGAGGCCGGTCCGACACGGGCCGGCTTCGCCGTCTGCGACGTGCTCTCGGGCATGACGGCGGCCTTCGCGGTCTCCAGCGCGCTCTACCAGCGTGTTCTCACGGGGACCGGCCAGTTCATCGACGTGTCGATGCTCGAGGCGACGCTGGCCTTTCTGTCCGGGCAGATCGCCGACTATACGGTGGCCGGTCATCGGCAGATCCAATCCGGCAATCAGGCCGTCAGTCGCCGCACGACGGCCAACCTGTTCAAGGCGGGCGAGGGATACCTGCTGCTCGCGGTCAACAGCGAGCAGCAGTACCGCGCGCTGATGACGGCGTTGGGTAGGGCCGACGTCCTGGAGGATCCGCGTTTCGCCGACTGGTTCCTTCGCAACGAACACGCCGCCGAACTGCGCGCGATCATCGAGGAGGCGCTGGCCGAAGCCGACTCCAGGACCTGGGAAGCACGGCTCAATCCGGCGGGAGCGCCGTGTGCAAGCATATGGCGGATCGAGGAGATCATCGACCATCCGCAGATCGTTGCGCGCAATGCACTGCAGACGGTCGAGACGCGGTATGGAACGCTCCGTCTGATGGGTAGCGGTTTCCAGCTCGCGCACGGAGGCGGACGGCTCGATCGCGCGCCGCCCGCTCTAGGGGCGGACACCGACGCGATCCTTGCGGCAGCGGGGTACAACGCCGCGGACATTGCCCGGCTGCGGGACGCGGCCGTCATATAGTCGGATGCCTCCCGCGTCATCGCACCGTCCCCCGCCGCGTTTGCTCGCGGTGGCGGCGCGGACGCTACAGGGGATGTCGCCGGTCGATCGGCCGCCGCTGGTTGCCGGCGCAGGCTTCGGCGCGCTCGGCTACTTCGTCGAACCCGATGAGTGGACCCGTCGTCTCGTTCGCGACGTCAGGGCGATTTGCGAGGACCACGGCATTGCCGTGCTCGATATCGAGATCGTGCGGATCCTGCCCGATCCCGATCTGCACAAGGCCGCGCGGATCATCGATGTCGGTCGGCGATTGGGTGCCAGCAACATATTGGTTGTCGGTCATGACCCGGACCGCACGGCAACCATACGGCAGTTCCGGTCCATCTGCGCGATGGCCGGCGATGCGGGAATGCGTGCGGCGTTGGAGTTCATGCCGTTCCGCTCGGTGGCGAATCTGCGGGATGCTGTCGAGGTTGTGACGGAGGCAGGTCATCCGGCCGGCGCCGTGTTGATCGACAGCCACCACCTGCACCGCAGCGGAGGGGTTCCCGGCGACATTCGTGCGCTGCCGGCGCGGATGCTGCCATACGCGCAGATTTGCGACATACCGGCCGACGCCGCCGACCTGAGTCCCGAGGACGCATGGCGCGAGGCGCAGGACGGGCGTTTGCTGCCGGGCGCCGGAAGCCTGCCGCTGCGCGAACTGATCGACGCTCTGCCGCACGGATGTCATTTGAGCGCCGAACTGATCGGTCCGGATGTGCGGCGACCGTTCGCGGGGCCGGAATCCTTTATGCGTGCGATCAAAGGCGCACTCGATGGCCTGGTTCCATAAAATGGAAATCAGTCCTGATACCGACGGAAGTCCGGCTTGCGCTTCTCAAGGAAAGCCCGCACGCCTTCCTTCGATTCCTCGGTCGCGTAGTACATCTTCAGTGCCTGCATGCCCATGCCGCTGATGCCCCTGATGCTGTCGGTATCGGCGTTGAAGCTGCGCTTGGCGATTGCGATTGCGGTCGGGCTCCGCTCAAGCAGCTCTGCACACCACAGGTTTACCTCGGCATCGAGTTGGTCGTGCGGCACGACGCTGTTCACCAGCCCCATCGCCATCGCCTCGGCGGCCGTATAGCGCCGGCAGAGATACCAGATTTCCCGCGCCTTCTTCTCGCCGACGATACGCGCCAGATAGGCGGTGCCGAAGCCTGGATCGACCGAGCCCATCTTCGGACCGACCTGCCCGAACTGGGCCTTCTCCGAGGCAATCGTCAGGTCGCATAGCGTGGCAAGGACATTGCCCCCACCGATGGCATAGCCCTGGACCCGCGCGATGACCGGTTTGGGCACCTCGCGGATGACCGATTGCAGCTCCTCCACCGGCAGCCCGACCATGCCGCGGCCGTCATACTGGCCGTCATGCGCCGACTGGTCGCCCCCGGTGCAAAACGCCCGATCGCCTGCTCCGCTCAGGACGATCACGCCAATTTCCTTGTTCCAGCCAGCGCGCTGAAAGGCGTCGATCAGTTCCTCGCAGGTGCGTCCTCGGAACGCGTTCAGCACTTTCGGGCGATTGATCGTTATCCGCGCGATGCCGTTGTCCAGGTCAAACAGGATATCTTCGTACTTCATCATCGTCCTCCCGTCGTGGAACGCCGTGGTTCATTTCATTCGCCGATCGCGGGATCATGCGTCGAAGCTGAGGCAGGTTCCAGGAAGAACCTCCCGCGCATACGAAGCCGGCGATGTCGGATGGGTTACGTGTCGTCAGGCCCGTCTGATCGCACGCCCCTCGACGGAGGCGGGCGAAGCGTGGTTGCGGGTCATCGGCGATCGGAAGCCAGGGATAGCGCGCGAACCAGCAGCGGATCAAGGCCGCTGCCTCCGCGCGCGATCAGATCGCCAAGCGCCTGGCGCTTTCCCCGCGGCCAAAAGTCCGAGATATGCTTGGCGATGCCGGCGCACGCCTCGGGCTCCGGATAGGGGCGGAAGAAGGCGGCGATCTGATTGGCCTGCTCGATGAGCTTTCCCGCCGCGCGGCCATCTTCAGGATGTTCGGCCACGATCTCAGTCCGCCGCATCCGGCATCGTCGCAATCCGGGTCAGCTCGTCCTGTTCGCGGACGAACTGTTCCTGCCAAGCCGAAGCGCGATTGGTCCGCCGCACCTGCACGGCGGTCACCTTGTATTCAGGGCATCCGGTGGCCCAATCCGCGTGCTCGGTGGTCACAACGTTCGCACCCGTCTCGGCATGATGAAAGGTGGTGTAAACAACGCCGGGCTGCATCCGTTCGGTGATATGTGCGCGTAGGGTGATCTCTCCCGTGCGGCTCGACAGCAATGCGAGGTCTCCATCGGCGATGCCCCGGTTCTCGGCGTCGCTCGGATGGATATCGAGCCTGTCCTCGCGGTGCCAGCGCTGGTTGTCGGTTCTCAGCGTCTGTGCGCCGACATTGTATTGGGTAAGGATCCTTCCGGTCGTCAGGATCAGCGGGAAGCGCGGAGAGGTGCGTTCTTCGGTGGGCACGAACTCGGTGATCAGGAAGCGGCCCTTGCCGCGAACGAACGCCTTCTCGTGCATCACCGGCGTGCCCTCCGGCGCCGCTTCGTTGCAGGGCCACTGCACCGACCCCAGGGTATCCAGCCTGCTATAGGATACGCCCGCGAAGCTCGGCGTCAGCCGCGCGATTTCGTCCATGATCTCGCCCGGATGGGCATAAGTCATCGGGTACCCCAGGGCGTTCGACAGCGCCATGGTCGCCTCCCAGTCGGCCTTGCCGCCGAGCGGCGCCATGACGCGGCGGACGCGGCTGATGCGCCGCTCGGCATTGGTGAAAGTGCCGTCCTTCTCCAGGAACGATGAGCCGGGCAGAAAGACATGCGCGTATTTCGCCGTCTCGTTCAGGAACAGGTCCTGTACCACCACGCACTCCATCGCCCGCAGTCCCGCGGTGACGTGCTGGGTATCCGGATCCGACTGCGCGATGTCCTCGCCCTGGACATAGAGGCCCCTGAAGCGTCCGGCGACCGCTTCGTCGAGCATGTTGGGGATGCGCAGCCCGGGCTCCGGGGACTGCGCGACGCCCCACGCGGCCTCGAACAAGGCGCGCGTCGCCGCATCGCCGACATGGCGGTATCCGGAGAACTCATGCGGGAAGGAGCCCATGTCGCAGGCGCCTTGCACGTTGTTCTGCCCGCGCAGTGGATTGATCCCGGCGCCCGGCTTGCCGATATTGCCGGTCGCCATCGCAAGATTCGCCATCGCCATGACTGCGGTGGAGCCCTGGCTGTGCTCCGTCACGCCAAGCCCGTAATAGATCGCCGCCGCGCCGCCGGCGGCGTATAGCCGAGCCGCTGCGCGCACCGATGCCGCCGGTACCCCGGTCAGCGCCTCGGTCGCCTCGGGCGAATTGCGCGCCTCGGCCACGAAGTGCGCCCAGGCGTCGAACGCCTGCGGGTCGCAGCGCTCGTGCACGAAGTCCTGCGCGAGCAGGCCTTCGCTCACCACCACATGGGCAATCGCGTTCAGCAGCGCGACGTTCGTGCCGGGCCTGAGCTGCAGATGGTGCTCCGCCTGCACATGGGGCGTGCGAACCAAGTCGATGCGGCGCGGATCGGCGATGATCAGCCTTGCCCCGGAGCGCAGCCGCCGTTTCATGCGCGAGGCGAACACGGGATGCGCATCGGTCGGATTGGCGCCGATCAGCAGGATGACATCCGCATCGTCGACCGACGCGAAATCCTGCGTGCCGGCCGAGGTGCCGAGCGTCGCCTTGAGGCCGTATCCCGTGGGCGAGTGGCAGACGCGGGCGCAGGTATCGACGTTGTTCGTGCCGAACCCGGCCCGCACCAGCTTCTGCACGAGGTAGGTTTCCTCGTTCGTGCAGCGTGACGATGTAATGCCCCCGATCGCGTCCTTGCCGTACTGCGCCTGGATGCGGCGGAATTCGCGGGCTGCGTAGGCGATCGCTTCGTCCCACGATACTTCGCGCCAGGGATCGGTGATGCGGGCACGGAGCATCGGCCTGGTCACCCGGTCCTTGTGGGTTGCATACCCGAAGGCGAACCGGCCCTTGACGCAGGAATGGCCTTCGTTGGCCCCGCCCTGCCTGTCGGGCACCATGCGCACCACGGTGTCGCCCTTCATCTCCGCCCGGAAGGAGCAGCCCACTCCGCAATACGCGCAGGTCGTCACCACGGCGCGCTCGGGCACGCCCAGCGCGATCAGCGATTTTTCGTTCAGCGTCGCAGTCGGGCAGGCCTGAACGCAGGCGCCGCAGGAGACGCATTCCGAACCCATGAAATCCGCTCCGGCCACCGAGACGGTGGATTCGAAGCCGCGTCCTGCCATGGTCAGGGCGAACGTACCCTGGATGTCCGCACAGGCGCGGATGCAGCGCGAGCACGCGATGCACTTCGACGCCTCGAAGGTGAAATAGGGGTTGCTGTCGTCGGTCGGCGCGTCGCGGTGGCTGGCGCCGCCGAAGCCGTAGCGCACCTCGCGCAGCCCGACCGCGCCGGCCATGTCCTGCAATTCGCAGTCGCCATTCGCCGAGCATGTCAGGCAGTCGAGCGGATGGTCGGAGATATACAGCTCCATCACCCCGCGACGCCGCTTGGCGATCGCCTCGGTCTGGGTGCGGACCACCATCCCGTCCTCGGCGGGGGTGGTGCAGGAGGCGGGGAAGCCGCGCCGCCCCTCGATCTGCACGAGGCAGAGACGGCAGGAACCGAAGGGCTCCAGCCGGTCGGTCGCGCACAGGCGGGGGATGGTCGTCCCGAGCGTTGCCGCCGCCGCCATGACCGAGGTGCCTTTCGGCACCGTAACCCTCTGGCCATCGATGGTCAGCGCAACGGTTTCCGATGAAACCCTGATCGGCGTGCCGGTGTCGAGCGCTGGAAGCGGGCTCATTGGTGCCCCCTCATTCGGCCGCCTGCGCGGCCGGCTGGAAGTCGTCCGGAAAGTGACGCAGCGCGCTGATCACCGGATTGGGTGTCAGCCCACCCATCGCGCAAAGCGAGGCATCCGCCATCAGCTCGCACAAATCGTCTAGCAGGGCGCGGTTTTTTGCCGCTTCCGCCCTGCCCATGATGCGGTCGATCGTCTCCATCCCGCGCACCGCTCCGACGCGGCAGGGGGTGCATTTGCCGCAGCTTTCCGCGGCGCAGAACTCGAATGCGAACCGCGCCTGGGCCGCCATGTCCACGGTGTCGTCGAACACCACCACGCCGCCGTGGCCGAGCATCCCGCCGGCCGCCGAGAATGCTTCGTAGTCGAGTGGCGTATCAAGCAGATCGGCAGGGAAATAGGCGCCGAGAGGACCGCCCACCTGCACCGCCCGCACCGGCCTTCCGCTGGCTGTGCCGCCACCCCATTCCTCGATCAGCGCCCTCAGGCCCGCGCCGAACGGAATCTCGACCAGCCCGCCGCGCGCGACGTTGCCGGCGAGTTGGACCGGCAGCGTACCGAGGGAACGGCCGGTGCCGAGTTCCGCGTAGGCTGCCGCGCCATGCGCCAGTATCCAGGGCGCGGCAGCAAGCGTCAGCACGTTGTTGATGACGGTGGGGCGTCCGAACAGGCCCTGCATGGCGGGCAGCGGCGGCTTCGCGCGCACCATGCCGCGTTTGCCCTCCAGGCTGTCGAGCAGCGCAGTCTCTTCGCCGCAGATATAGGCGCCGGCGCCGACGCGCAGCGCGATGTCGAAGGCGAAGTCGGACCCGGCAATGTCGGCGCCCAGCAATCCCCCCGCATGGGCCCGCGCGATCGCGGCGCGCATGGTGCGGATCGCATGCGGATATTCGGACCGGATATAGACGTAGCCCTGGCTCGCGCCGACGGCGTAGCCCGCGATCACCATCCCTTCGACCAGCAGGAACGGATCGCCTTCCATCAGCATCCGGTCGGCGAAGGTGCCGCTGTCGCCCTCGTCGGCGTTGCAGACGATATATTTGCGGTCGGCATCACTGCGCGCGGCGGTGCGCCACTTGATCCCGGCCGGAAAGCCGGCCCCGCCGCGTCCCCGCAGCCCCGACTCCACGATGTGCGTCAGCACCGCCTCCGGGCCGATCGAAACCGCGTGGGCCAGGCCGGCGCCGCCGCCATGCGCGCGGTAGTCCTCGATCGACAGCGGATCGACGATGCCGCAGCGCGCGAAGGTCAGGCGCGTCTGATGCGCGAACCACGGCAGGTCTTCGGGTCTGCCGATCCGCTTCGGATGCCGCCCGCCGCCGAGCACTCCGGCCTCGAACAGGCCGGGGACATCGCCGGCCGTCACGCCGCCATAGCCGATCCGACCTTCCGGCGTTTCCACCTCCAGCAGCGGCTCGAGCCAGCATGCCCCGCGTGTCCCGGTTCGCACGATCTCGACCGCCGATCCGCGCGTCCGGGCTTCCCGCTCGACGGCCGCCAGCACCGCATCGGCACCAAGCGCCAGCGCCGCGGCGTCGGCAGGCAGGAACACCCTCGTCATGCCGCCTTCGCCTGCTCGCAGAGTGCGTCCAGGGCCGCCGCATCCAGCCGCGCGAACGGCTGGCCATCGAGCAGCGCAGCGGGAGAGGTCGCGCACAGGCCAAGACAGAAGACGGGCTCGACCGTCAGCGCCCCGTTCGCCGTCGTCCCGCCCCATTCGATGCCCAGGCGCCGCAAAAGGTGCTCCGCCAGCTTACGGGCGCCCATGGCTTGGCAGGCTTCGGCCCTGCAGAGCTTCAGGACGTGGCGCCCGGGCGGCGTCTCCCGGAAGTCGTGATAGAACGACACGACCCCCTTTACCTCGGCCCTCGACAGGTTCAGCGCATCGGCGATCGGCGCGACGGCGGCGGGCGGAATACAGCCCAACGCTTCCTGCACCCCGTGCAGGACCGGCAGAAGCGCGCCCTCGGCGCTGCCATGCGCGGCAATGACGGCTTCGATGTGGGCCGCATGCGCCGCCGGAAGGGGCGCAGTGGCGCCTGCTTCGCTATCAGCCCGCTGCCCGGTCGACGACACCGCTCGCGACGCCCCATGATGCTTCCGAAAGAGAAGGCGCGCGGGCGCGAGCAATCAAGGCCAAAACGGCGTGCTGCGATAGCGAATTCCTATCGCGCCCGCCGAGGCAGCGCAGCGGCACCGCCTTGCCCGGCGGGCGCCTCCAGCCCCCGCGCTTCCGCCACCAGGGCCGCCGTCAACGCAGGCATCGGGCTGCGGTCGGGCAGGATCAGCCCGACCTGATAGCTGGCCGCCGGCTCCAGAACCGGCAGGGCGCGCAGGCCCGCCGCGGCGCCGATCGTCGTCGCGATGCTTTCGGGAAGGACGGTCGCCCATCTTCCGGTCCGGACGTGGGCCAACAGCGCGATCACCGAATTCGACTCAAGCGTGGGGCGCGGCTCCGCTCCCGCGCCGCGCATCAGGCGGTCCATGATCCGCCTGTTCTGCATGTCCGGCGTCAGAAGGCATAGCGGGACGCCCGCCAGCTCCGCCCAGGTCGTCGTCTCCCGTTCCGCGAGCGGACCGCCCGGAACGGTCACAAGCCTGTACCGTTCCGTATAGAGCGGTATCGCGCGCATCCGCCCCAGGGGCTCGTTGCCCAGATAGGAAATGCCCGCATCCGCCTCCAACCCGTCGAGCATGGCCAGCATCTCCGCCGAGGAGCAGGATCTGATCGTGAACGACATTCCGGGATGGCGTCGGTGGCATCGGGCCGTCAGCTCCGGCACCATCGCCAGGGCGGTCGGAATGACCGCCATCCGCAGATGCCCCACCAGCCCGGCGCGCAGATCCGCCAGCTCCTGGCGCATGGCGCGCGCGTCGCCCACCATGCGCTTCGCCCACTCCAGCACTTTCTCGCCTTCCGGGGTCAGGCCGTGATAGCGCGACGAGCGCAGCACCAGCAGCGTGTCGAGCTCCTGCTCAAGCTGCCGGATCCCGGCCGACAGCGTGGGCTGCGCGATGCCGCAGGCCTCCGCGGCGCGGCGAAAGCTCCGCTCCCGCGCCAATGCCACAAAGTAGCTCAGCTTCTCGATCATGGCCTCCCAGCCGCGACCCGGGCAGTCCCCCGGCTACGGAAGCCCGGACGGGGCAGACCGAGGCTTCCCCGCAGGGTCCCGTCGCCGCGATACGCGCTGTCCACCAGGCCGCGCCGCCGCAGTTCGGGCGCCAGCCAGTCGAATATCTCGGTGGCGGGACCGGGCAGAAACGGAGGCATGACGTTCCATCCGTCGCACGCGCCGCCCAGGAACCACTCCTCCATCAGGTCGGCGACGTCGGCCGCCGTGCCGACGACGATGTTGTGGCCCTGCGCGCCGGCCATGATCGCGGCCAGCGTGCGGATCGTCATCCCGGGCTGCCGGGCAAGGCGGATCACCGCCTCATGGGCGCTCTTGAGCGCGTTGCTGCCGGCAAGCGGCGGGGGCAGGGGGCCGTCGAGATCCATCGCCGAAAGATCGCCGAAGGTATCGGCCAGGAATGGCAGGCCGAGGCGCGGATGGACCAGCGTGACCAGTTGCTCGTGCCGGTCGGCGGCCTCCCGGCGCGTGCGTCCCATGATCGGCAGGACGCCGGGCATCACCAGCATCGTGTCGGGCCCGCGACCCGCTGCCTCGGCGTGCGCCTTGACGCTTCGATAGAAATCGACCGCGCCTTCGCGCGTCTTCTGCGCCGTGTAGATCAGGTCCGCGATGCCGCCGCCCAGGTCCTGGCCGCTCGCCGACGACCCGGCCTGGGCGATCACCGGATAGCCTTGGATCGGCCGCGCGACATTCAGCGGACCCTTGACGGAGAAGTGCTCGCCTCCGTGGCGCAGGGTGTGCAGTTTTTGGGGTTCGAAATAGCGTCCGCTCGCCTTGTCGCGGATGAACGCATCGTCTTCCCAGCTGTCCCAAAGTCCGAAGACGACGTCGGCAAACTCCTGCGCCCGCCGATAGCGCGCCTCGTGTTCCATGTGCGAGTCGCGTCCGAAGTTGTAGGCCTCCTGCTCGCTCCAGGACGTCACCACGTTCCAGCCGATGCGGCCGCGCGTGACATGGTCCAGCGACGCGAATTTGCGCGCGATGTGGTAGGGCTCGTTGTAGGTGGTGGAGGCGCTCGCGACGAAGCCGAGCCGCCGCGTCACCGCCGCCAGCGCGCCGATCGTGGTCAGCGGCTCGAAGACGTCGATCCTGGGATTGTAGGAAAGCTCGTCGTCGTCCTTGGCCGAATGGCGCACCGCGACGCCATCCGCCCAGAACATGAAGTGGAAGCACGCTTCTTCCGCTGCCTGCGCGAGGCGCATCCAAAGTCCTATGTCCATCGCCGCGTCGGACTGCGCGTCGGGCATCCGCCAGCCCGCCGAGTGCGCGCCGTTGGCGACGATGTTCAGGCCCAGTTTCATCGTCCGGGCGGTGGCGTTCATTCTGGGCACCCTCGCGCTGTCGGGTCGGTTCCGCGTCCGGAGTGTGCGCGCGGCTGCCCCGCTGTCTAGCGCGTCCCAGGGCGCCGGACCGGCTTTACCCGGCGGGCGCCAGGCTGTAGGGTGATGATATCGATAACAATGGTGAGGGTCGGGGATGGCTGACACCTCCGTGCCGCGTGCCGATCCGCGCTATCTGCGCCTGAATCCGCGGGACAACGTCGCCATTGTCGTGAACGACTTTGGCCTGCCCGCCGGAGCGCGCTTTCCCTGCGGCCTGCGGCTGCTGAGCCGGGTGCCCCAGGGCCACAAGGTCGCGCTCGAGGACATCGACGCGGGGCAGCCGATCCGGCGCTATGGGGAGACCATCGGCTTGGCCCGTTCCGCCCTTCGGGCCGGGGAGTGGGTGGACGAGGCCCGCATCGCCATGCCCGCGCCGCCGCCGCTCGAGGCGCTGGAAATCGCGACTGCCGCGCCCATGCCCGAAGCCGCGCTGGAGGGCTATACGTTCGAGGGATACCGAAATCCCGACGGGACGGTCGGCACCAGGAACCTGCTCGCCATCAGCACCAGCGTGCAGTGCGTCGCCGGAACGCTCGACTACGCGATCAAGCGGATCCGCAACGAACTGCTGCCGCGCCATCCCAACGTGGACGGCGTCGTGGGCCTGACCCACACCTACGGATGCGGCGTTGCGATCCAGGCGCCCGGCGCGGCCGTGCCGGTCCGGACGCTGCAGAACCTCGCCCGCAATCCAAATTTCGGCGGCCAGGCAATGGTGCTCGGCCTGGGCTGCGAGAAGCTGATCCCAGACAGCCTCCTGCCGCCGGGCGCCGACGCGGTGCTGCGGATGCAGGACGAGTCCTTCGCAGGGTTCGAGGCGATCGTCGCGGGCATCATGCAAATGGCCGAGGCGCGTCTGGCCGTTCTGAACGAACGCCGCCGCGAAACCTGCCCGGCGGCGGACCTGGTGGTCGGCATGCAATGTGGCGGCAGCGACGCCTTCTCAGGCGTCACCGCCAATCCGGCGCTGGGACACGCCGCCGATCTGCTGGTCAGGGCCGGCGCCACCGTCATGTTCTCCGAGGTCACGGAGGTGCGCGACGCCATCGGCATGCTGACCCGCCGCGCAGCAAGCGAGGAAGTCGGCCGCGCGCTTGTCCGGGAAATGCAATGGTACGACGACTACCTCGCGCGCGGCGGGGCGGACCGGAGCGCCAACACGACGCCGGGCAACAAGAGGGGCGGGCTCGCCAACATCGTCGAAAAGGCGCTCGGCTCGGTCGTGAAATCAGGTTCCAGCCCGATCGTCGATGTGCTGTCCCCGGGCGAACGCGTACGCCGCAAGGGGCTGGTGTTTGCAGCGACGCCGGCGAGCGACTTCATCTGCGGCACGCTGCAGCTCGCGGCAGGCATGACCCTGCAGGTGTTCACCACCGGCCGCGGCACGCCCTATGGCCTCGCCGCCGCGCCGGTGGTGAAGGTGTCGAGCCGCAGTGAACTCGCACGCCGCTGGCACGATTTGATCGACTTTGACGCCGGCCGCATCGCCACCGGCGAGCTGACCATCGAGGAGGCGGGCTGGGCCCTGTTCCGCCTGATCCTGGACGTGGCGAGCGGCCGCGCGCAGACCTGGGCGGACCGCTGGGGCATCCACAACGACCTCGCCCTCTTCAATCCCGGCCCCGTCACCTAGCCGCCCAAACCGGTCCCCGGCCGAAGACACGCGTCGCCGTCTGGGCTAATCTACCGACCGGAAGGTTGGAGACGGCAATGCCCGACGGATCGGCCCGAGCCAAGCGGGAAAGCCGCCCGCGTTCGGCGGATGCGGAGCGCACCCGGCTCGACATCATCGCCAACGCGCGCGCCGAATTCGTGGAGAAAGGCCTCGACGGCGCCAGCGTGAACGACATCGCCGCGCGCACGCGCACCACCAAGCCGATGATCTACTACTACTTCGGCAGCAAGGAGAAACTCTACGCCGCCGTCATGGAGGAAGCCTATGGCGGGATGCGCGCCGTGGAACAGAGCCTGCGCCTCGAACATCTGGAGCCGATGGAGGCGGTGCGCCGGCTCGTGGAAGTGACGTTCGACTACCACGCCGACAATCCCGATTTCGTGCGTCTCATTGCGATCGAGAACATCCACCTCGCCCGCCACATCGCCGCCGCGCCCTCGATCGCGCGGCGCAACGCGGCGGTGATCGACATCATCCGCACGCTGCTCGAACGCGGCGAACGGGCCGGCGTGTTCCGCAAGGGCGTCGATCCCGTGGACCTCCACCTGCTGATCAGTTCATTCTGTTTCTACCGCGTCTCCAACCGCCACACCTGGTCCGCCATCTTCGGCCGCGACGTAGAAACCGCGACGCACACCGCCGCGCAGCGGCGTATGATCGTCGAGGCGGTGGAGCGTTATCTGGCACCCTGACCGGCCAGCCGCGCCATTCCCCCCGCCCCCAATGGGGCGGGCAGGGGACGCCGTGTCCCTCGCCCGCTTGGGGAGGGTCAGGGAGGGAGGGCCGGTACACGCCCGCGCGCAAATTCCGCTTGACGAGAGCATTTACCGACTGGTAAGTAGACTCCCAAGCAGTTCGGGCAACGGCCCCGCCGGCCGGCAAGAGCCCAAAAACGCGTCGTCCAACGTGGCGAGGAGAACGTCCCCATGCCGATCGCCGAATTCTTCCAGCGCGACCGCGGCCAGCATCCGCCGGCCTTCACCCCCGACTACAAGACCAGCACCCTGCGCTCGCCGCGCCTGGCGCTCTGGTCGCTGCAGAACTCGCTCTCCGAGGTCACCGGCCCGGTGTTCGGCCAGGACGAGCTCGGCCCGCTCGACAACGACCTGATCCGCAACTACGCCAAGACCGGCGATCCGGTGGGCGAGCGCATCATCGTCCATGGCCGCGTGCTCGACGAAACCGGGCGCGGCGTGCCTGGCGCGCTGGTCGAGGTGTGGCAAGCCAACGCGGGCGGGCGCTACCGCCACAAGAACGACACCTACCTCGCGCCCATCGACCCCAATTTCGGCGGCTGCGGCCGGATGCTCACCGGGCCGGACGGCGCCTACGCCTTCCGCACCGTCAAGCCGGGCGCCTACCCGTTCCGCAACCACGTCAATTCGTGGCGCCCCGCGCACATCCACTTCTCGCTGTCGGGTTCGGGCTTCGCGCAGCGCCTCATCACCCAGATGTATTTCGAGGGCGATCCGCTGCTGCCGCACGACAGCATCATCAACACCATCCCCGATCCCGCCGCCCGCCTGCGCCTCGTCGCGCCGCTCGACATGAATGCCGCGATCCCGCTCGACACGCTCGCCTACCGCTTCGACATCGTGCTGCGCGGCGCGCGGTCCACCGTGTTCGAAAACAAGCTCTACGGAAACTGAGGGGAACGGACCGATGCAGAACTTTCTTCCGGGAACGCCCTACCTTCCCGAAACGCCATCGCAGACCGCCGGCCCCTATGTGCATATCGGTTTGATACCGCACCAGGCGGGGTTCGAGATCTTCGAGCGGCCGTTCGGAAATGTGCTCGCCACTCCTGGAATCAAGGGCGAGCGCATCCGCATCGAAGGCCGCGTGCTCGACGGTCTCGGCCAGCCCTGCCGCGACGTGCTGGTGGAAATCTGGCAGGCCAACGCCGCCGGGCGCTACAATCACCCGGACGATCCGCAGTCCGGTAAGGCGCTCGAACCCACCTTCCGCGGCTGGGGCCGCGCCGGCACCGATTTCGAAACCGGGCTGTTCTCGTTCGAAACGGTAAAGCCCGGCCCCGTCGTCGGCCGCAGCGGCCACCGCCCGATGGCGCCGCACGTCAACGTCTGGCTCGCCGCGCGCGGCATCAACATCGGCCTCGCGACGCGGATGTATTTCGCCGACGAGCCGGCGCTGAACGACGCCGATCCCGTGCTGCGCATGATCGAGCCCGCCATCCGGCGCGAGACGCTGCTTGCGCATCCGGAACGGCGCGGCGGCGCCACGGTCTACGTCTTCGACATCCGCCTGCAGGGCGAGCGGGAGACCGTCTTCTTCGACGTCTGAGCAAAAACGGCTGGGAGGAAACAACAATGAAGCCCGTCGTCGTCGCCGTCGCGATCACCGGATCGGTGCCGCGAAAGAAGGACAATCCCGCCGTTCCCGTCACCCCGGCGGAACAGGTGGAAAGCACGCACGCGGCCTACGAGGCCGGCGCCTCGCTCGTGCACATCCATGTCCGCAACCCGGACGAATCGCCCTCCAGCGATCCCGCGCTGTTCGCCGCGGTGCAGGAGGGCGTGCGCCGCCACTGTCCGGGGATGATCGTGCAGTTCTCCACCGGCGGGCGCGGGCGCGATCCCGCCTCGCGCGGCAACGCGCTGGATCTGCGGCCCGACATGGGCTCGCTCTCCACCGGCTCGGTGAACTTCCCAACCATCGTCTACGAGAACCCCGCCAGCCTGGTGGACGATCTCGCCCGCAAGATGCAGGCGCACGGCGTGCGGCCGGAGATCGAGATCTTCGACCTCTCGCAC
>Ga0335069_10004516_pt1 | contig 20595 bp, 14 predicted proteins | sample Lox_Sample_11_FD_206714 | JGI IMG/M metagenome (GOLD analysis project Ga0335069, IMG submission 206714) | Soil microbial communities from Loxahatchee National Wildlife Refuge, Florida, United States - Lox_Sample_1.1 | ecosystem: Environmental > Terrestrial > Soil > Wetlands | place: USA... | reverse complement strand
TATCTCTTGCGCTTCGAGCGCGTCGATAACTTGGGAGCGTACAGCATCCCGCCTGGAGACCGGCCTTCTCATCCCATCTGTTATCGCCAATAATCCTCGACCGACGTGCTGGTGACCTGCGTCACTGCCGTTTATCGGGCGTTAGTTGTGTAATAGCGCCTGTTCGCGCCAGCTTCCCAACGGAACCTCGCAAGGTGTCTAATTCTGTGTATGACTGTACGGTTGTTGTTTCTCATCGGCCTCTGCTGGTCTTCGAGTATGCTAGCGCAGATTTCGGGACAGTTTCGTCTGGAGAAAACCCAATACTCGCTGGGCGAGCCGATCTTCGTTGACTTTGAGGCGGTCAATAACGGTTCAGCGCCCGTAAACCTCATTGCCGAAAATATGGCCACGATGAATCGGGGTTGTTCGCCTTACTCTCTCCGGGCATCGAGCAAACGGCCTAGCGACGCCCCGAAACCATCTTGCAAAAGCACGGGGGGAGTGGGAGTCAGTTTCATGTGTGGCCCAATGATCGTCACACTCCAGCCGGGCGAGAAGCATGTAGACCGAATACTGCTGAATCTCTTCAACGATGTGAACGCGCCGGGAACGTACTCAATTCATGCAACGCGGGGCGCGTTTCTAGGGTGGTCAGATGGCCTCAAGGCGGACTCGACGTTGACGGTCACAGTGAGTCAAACGCCCGTCGATACGAAAGAGTTACTACCGCTGGTCAATCAGCTTCGGTCAGGCGACGGTAAACGGATCTCCGAAGCGGCTCGCACCTTGGCTGCCGTCGCTCCGAAGTCTTATGAAGATGTGCTCCTAGCCTTTGTGGACGATGCGTACCTATGGAGCTATGCTCCGCTGGCCCTACATCGCCTCAACACGCCACGTAGCCTTGACGCCATGAGGAAACTCGCTAGCATCACCGACTCCCATAGCTGGGAACACCGGAAAGCGTTGGAATATCTAGCGAATGACCCATGCGCGGATGACGCGCTTAGATAGCTGGCTTAACATCGCCATATCATAAGTGATCGGCGGGCTCGGTCCGGAATGCCAACGGCTTACAACAGTCAAGATTCTGCTCTTCCGGCAACCATCCAGAACACGTCCTGCAAAGCCCACCGCTGGTGCTCAACCAGCAACTTGCCGATGCGCTAATCGAAATACGAAACCGGCAATCTGCTAAGTCGAACGAGTGGCCCGATTGCAACCCTTCTGGTCGTGCGCATCCAAGGTATTAACGACCAGGGCGGCCCCCGCGCACTCGATCTGAGAAAGCTCTTAGTCAAAGCATCGCGCAACTTCTCTCCAAGGAGAACGGACATGAACCATCTCGACAGCTTGTTGGAACGGAACAAGAAATTCGCAGCTCAGCAGTCGGCTGCGGGTTCATTGATGCCTTCGCTTCCGAGCGCGCTACCGAATGTAAAGGCGATCATTATCGGTTGCGCGGATATGCGCGTGGATCCTGCTCATGTGCTTGGAATCAGGCCAGGAGAGGCTGTGGTGATGCGGAACATCGGCGGTCGCATCACGCCGGGATTGCTGCAGCAGTTGGGATTACTTGGGCGAATCGGTGAAGTTGCCGGCGAGATCCCGGGAGGCGGCGGAGAGTTCCACCTCATTGTTCTTCAGCACACCGATTGCGGCATCACTCGCCTTGCGGGCGAGCAGGCGATGTTGGCACAGTATTTTCAAGTGCCGGAAACTGATCTCAAGACAAAAGCGGTTACCGATCCTCGCGCTGCTGTTGCCGTTGATGTTGCTTTGCTGAGGACGATCCCGGCATTGCCGGGCGCGTGGCTTATCTCCGGCCTGGTGTACGACGTGGCGACCGGACGGGTTGAGATCGTAGTACCGCCAGCGCCGATTCGTAATTCGTAGTTGTAAGCTAAGGCAACTTCCGCCGTCAGCGCTAAATCGCCGTCTCACCTCTGGATGAGGGATAGCCATCCCCCCGAGGTCCTGAAAACCGTTAGATCGTGGTGCACCCGGAAGTTACTGGCCACTAACCACTGGTCACTGGTAACGATCTTACGGCTGGCTGCCGGCGGCGGTGCTGGCGGTTTCCGTGCTCGCTGTATTGGTGGTGGCGGGAGTGGCGGTGCTGGCGACGGCGGCGCTGCCGTAGGGATCCATCTCGGTAGGCTCGTTCGCCTCCGACCAGGCGTTCTTCAACTCGCTGTGCCCGGCGTACTTCTCGTACACCACAACGTGCAACACAGGCTGACGCTCTTCAATGGGATCGACCATGCCCTGCGCCTGCAATGGGAGCAGGTAGTTGCGGATCCACTCGTATTGGTCGAAGCTCAATCCGCGCCGCGACATGTCGAAGGTCACGCCGGTGAGGTGGGTAGAAGCGGTGTCGCCGAACTCGGGCGCGGCAAAGCGGTTCCAGCGGCGCAGCCGATGCTGCTGCTCGACGGTGCGCACCAGCGAGTTGATCTGAATGGGCGAGTGGAACTGCTCGTAATACGCCTGGCTGAAGTCCTGGAGAAAGTCGCGGGTCCAGGGACGGCAATAGCGGTGGTCGGGCGTCAGGTCAGTGGCGAGCTTCAGAGCGTCGGTCTCAGAAACGGGCACCAGCTCCTGCGACGACTCGAAGCGTAGCAGCTCGTATTCGTCGGCAATGCGCGGGAGTTGCAGGCGGTCGAGCTCTTCGTTCTCGCGGACCAGCATCTCGTGCGAGCCCGGGAACATGGGAGTCCACCGGCTCAGCCCGACCTGGTAATGTCCGCGCGGGAAGGCGTACTTGATCAATTTGCGGCTGTGATGAACTCGGGTAGCGTGGGCGCGCGTCGCCGCATAAACGGGCGAGCTGATAATGAGAGCGAGAACACACAAAAGGACCGCATAACCCAGACGACGCTGGGGAACACCTGAAACCAACTGCGAGCCTGCTGTGCCCCGTGAACAGATATTTAGGAATGGCAACAAGAACATGTCCTCGTAGTGGAGCCGCTACAGAGAAAGATGAATTTTACAACATAGAGACAAAGAGTCGGTAAGTCTTTGTTGAGTTGGCTACTGCCCCCAAAGTGGCGGTGGTGCCGATGTGGGAAACCAGCTCACTCCTCGCCGCGATAAATGAGTTCCGTGATCGTAAAGTCGTCGGTGAGCGGGGTATCGCCGCGGAAGTCGGTAACGGCCTGCTCGATGGCGGGCAAGCCGCGATGGCAGCAGCCCTCAAGGCGTTCGTTGCCGAAGAAAGAGCCTTCCGCGTCTTCAGCTTCGGTGACGCCATCGGTAACCAGCAGCAAGCGCTCACCGGGTTTCAGTTGTAGTTTCGAGGCCTGGAACTCTGCCACGGGCACCAGGCCTACCGGCAGATTTCCCTCTTCGAGTTTCGTGACGTTCTCGCCTGAAACCAGCAGCGGGGGAACGTGGCCGCAATTGATCAGCTCCAGTTCGCCGGCACAGCTCAGCCGCGCGACCACGAGTGTCGCATACTTCTGCCCTCCGACTTTTTCGCAGAGGAAGCGGTTCACAGCGGAGATCATTTCCGGCAGGGAGGAATCGCGGGCCAGCTGCGAATACAGCATCCCCTGCAGAATCGAAGCCACCACGGCGGCAGAAACGCCCTTGCCGGAGACATCGGCCACGATCAGTGACAAGCCGCGCTCGGTATAGACCAGGTCGAAGAAGTCGCCGCCAATGTCCTTGCAGGCGTAGCTGACAGCGTTCACTTTGGCGAACGGCACATCAGGCACGGTCACCGTCATCAGGCGCTGCTGGATTTCGGCAGCGATCGCGAGTTCCTGGCGGTAGCGCTTAGCGGCATCCTCAGCCTGAACCAGCGCTGCATTCTCCACCAGCGTCGCCGCGCCGTTGGCGATGGTTCGTAGAATGTCGTGGCTTACCGAAGACAGCTTTCCCGACAAGAAATGCGAGTCCAGATACAGAACTCCCTGCACGTTCCCGGTCTCACCTGACTTGGTATCCTCTTTGACTTTGTCCTGGATGAGCGTCTTACGCAGCGGAATGCAAATCACGCTGTGCAGATTGTGCGCCACGACGCTTTCGCGGCCGGCGAGCTTACCGGTGTCATCGGTATCAGTGACCAGAAACTCCGAGGCGCTGCTGGCGGCGTCGCGGAGAATGGAACGCGAGATCCCGCTGTCATCCAGAATCCGCTGGCCGTCTTTGTCGCGCGCGGCGGCAAGGCGGAGTTCGCCGTCGGCGTGGCGCAGGAAGACAAAGCCCCGCTCCGCGCGGGTCAAACGCAATGCCGCTTCCAGCAAGGCGGTGAGAACGTCGTCCAGTACGCCGCTGGTATTGAGTTTGCGCGCCGCCTCCAGGAAAACGTTGAGCATCTCCAGATCGGAACCCGCACCGGCGGCAGGTTTCCAGGTGGAGAACTGGCTGAGAAATTGTTGCGCAGCGCTGGTGGGCGAACGGTCCGGGCTGAACAGAACGTGGGCTCCGCCCTGCACGCCGAACTCGATGTGATCGTTGCGGCTCAGCTTGCGCCGATTGATTCTTTCGGCATTGACGTAGGTGCCGTGGCGGCTACCCTGGTCGATGATGTAGACGCCATCGATCTCGCGCACGAATTGGGCATGTTCGCGCGAGACGCGAGGATCGGCCATCACCAGGTCGCGGTCGGTGCGGCGGCCGATGGTGAAAGGATAGTGATCGAGGACAATGGTGCGGCGCTCGGTGCCCTCCACCACCACCAGGACCATGGGATCCGAGGTGGAAGAGGTATCGACTTTGCGCTGCCACATTCCGGTGGCGCCCATGCAACATGTCTCCCCGCGGGCTGGCATGCCCGCTGCAGGCGGCAAAGTAAGTGCTTGCCTAGAAACTATAGTTCAAATCGCAACCGGGTATCCACCCCAGGGCAAAATGCCTGGTCTGCGACCCGGCCCGCGATAGCCGGCGGAACGCTGCACCCGATCGCGCAAAATCGGGGTAAACTGTCTGCGGATTTTGCAAGCGACTGTGACTCGGTCAAAGGAGGCCCCATTGAAAGTAGCAGTTCGACTCTTCCTGCTCGTGGTTGTAACGGCAGGGTTGCTGCAAGTAGCACCGGCGCAGATGCCACCCACCGTGACGCCTTTCTCCGGCGATATGCATTTCACGAAGGCCAACGGCAACAGCGAAGCGGGCAAGATATACGTCGGTCATGAGCGCATGCGCATCGAGATGGCAGAAGCTGGGGGCCCGCACGGTGGGGCGACCATGATCACCAATTACGCGACACAAACCTCTTATTTCCTTATGCCGGAACAGCATATGTATATGGAAGTCAAGGCGGACCAGGCTGCGATGATGGCGCGCCGTGGCGGTGCGCCAAGCATCAAGCCGCTCTTTGACCCGAATAACCCCTGTGCCAAAGCTACGGATGGCACAACCTGCAAGGACCTTGGCACGGCGGAAGTCAACGGCCGTACTTGTGAACACTGGCGGATCACAGGCAAAGACGGCAAGACCGGCGAAATCTGGATCGATAAGACGCTGCACTTTCCCATCAAGGGATTTAGCGAGGACAAGGATGAAAGCTACGAACTGACCAACATCAAAGAGGGCGAGCCGTCGGCCAGCCTCTTCGAAATCCCGCCGGGATATAGGAAGTTTGATATGAGTCAGATGATGCAGGGTATGCGCCCGCCGCAGGAATAGTCAGCAGGGCGGCGGCTTGAGCTGTCGCCCAATATCCTGTCTCCCCGAGCCATCCTGTTCTTAAGCTCGCCAAGCTCGCGCAGGAGCCCGCAATGCCGGCTTTTTCTCGCTGGCTGTCGTTATCCGGATTGCTGCTTGTGATTGCAGCCGCACCCGCTTTGTACGCGAAGGGTGGCGACCAGGTGCGCGTCGGCGGCCCCAGCATCTACGTCGCGAAGCAAGAGGCCGCAGGCGACCTGGTCTGCATCGGATGCTCCGTTCATATGGAAGGCTCGTGCGGCGATGTCGTCGTCATCGGCGGCAGCATAGATCTGAACGGCAGCGCCAGCGCTGACCTGGTCGCGGTGGGCGGCGCCATTCGTCTGGGTGACGAGGCCTCCGTAGCCGGGGACATCGTCACGATAGGCGGGAGAGTACGACGCAGTCCGGGGGCGGTGGTCCGCGGACAGGTCAGCTCTCGCACGGGCGTGCTGTTGTTCGTGTGGCTGGTACTTATACCGTCGTTGCCTGTGGTTCTGCTGGTCGCACTGGTTGTGTGGCTGGTGTCCCGTAACCGGCCTTCGGCGTCGCAGTATCAGCGGCGCTGATTCGTGTGATTTGGCCGCGGACGGGCGTAGTCGGCGAAAAATCCTGATTTTCTGGAACAAGAACGCGGCTATAATGGCGGATACGCTCCCACGGTATCGGCCCCCGGTTTCCGACTTGCTGGGTTTGAGCTCGCCCAAGCTTGCGCCGGTTATGCAGGTTCTTTAGTCAGCCGTAATGCCGCCCGTAACACCGTCAACTCGCGACCGCAACAAACGCAATCGCACACCTGCCGTTGTCGCGCTGTCGATTTGCATCTTTTTCCTTTTTACTGTCATTTTCGCGCAGGCGACCTTCAAGCTCACCTTCCTGCAACCCGATACCAGCGAGGAGACGATCATCTTCGCTGCGGTCTCGGCGCTGATTTTCCTGCTGTTTATCGCCCTGACATTTGTGCTGATTCGCACCTTGCTGCGGATCTATGCCGAACGGAAGACCGGCTCGCTCGGATCGAAGTTCAGCAGCCACATGGTGATGGGAGCGCTGTTGCTGTCGCTGGGACCGGTGATCTTTCTGTTCCTCTTTTCTTACGGGCTGCTCAATCGCTCGCTGGAGAAGTGGTTCTCGCGGCCGTCGGAAGACGTGCAGTATCACACGCAGTTGATCGCCTCGCTGCTGACTGAGTACGCAGCGACGAATGCGCAGGAAGAGGCGGCGCGCATTGCGGCCACTCCGGAGGCGCAAAAGTCGTTCCAAACGGACAACTTCACCTTTCTGATGGACGAGTTTCGCCGCAGCGAGATGACGCTGCAGGGGGGATTCGCCTTTGGCCTGGTTGACGACATGGCTGAAGCCAGCTTTCACGCTCCCGAAGGCTGGCCGCTGATCCGCCAGCAGCTCCCACCGCAAGCGTCACCTACGCAATCCAAAACTTTTGACCTGCTGGGGAACACCTACGTTCTCGGACGGGCGCATGTTGGCCAGCATGGGCAGGTGCTGGTGGCGATGCCATTGCCTGCGAACTACTCTTACACGCTGCGCGACATCGAACGCAGCCAGAATGAGTACAACCAGCTACGCCTGCAGCGACGCCGTCTGCGCCGCACTTATCTCGGCTACCTGCTGTTCCTGACCGTGGGCGTACTGTTCGCATCGACCTGGCTGGCGTTGTATCTCTCCCGGATGGTGACGCGTCCATTGGTGGCGCTCGCGGAGGCCACGCACGAAATCTCGCGCGGCCGGTTCGACTATCGGGTGGACGTGCGGGCAGGCAGCGAAATCGGGCAGTTGGTTGAGTCTTTCAACCGCATGGCCGCGGAACTCGAGGCCAGCCGCAACGGCCTGGAGGACTCGGGCCGCGAGCTTGCCGACATCAACAGCCAGTTGGAACAGCGCACCCGGCACATCGAAACCATCCTGGAGAGCGTTCCGTCCGCCGTGCTGTCACTCGATGCCTCGCGAAGTATCGTTCACTCTAATGCCGCGGTACTGCGTCTGTTGCGTCTCGATCAGGAGCCGCCGGTCTCGTTCCGAACTCTCGATGACCTTTTTCCGGAAGAGGCGGTGGCTGACCTCGATCATATGCTCCGAAAAGCGGACCGCATGGGCAGCGTTACTAGCCAGATGGAGATCGCCACGCCGCGAGTCAATCTGAATGTCGCGGTGACGGTGGCCTCGCTTGATCCGGTTTCCCAGCGGGCCCGTAATGGCAAGCAGCGCACCGGCCACGTGATCGTGCTGGAAGACCTTACCGATATTCTGCGCGCCCAGAAACAGACCGCGTGGCGCGAGGTGGCGCGCAGAATCGCACACGAAATCAAGAACCCGCTCACCCCGCTGGCGCTGTCGGCGGAGCGGATCCGTCGCCATCTCGACCGCCCTTCGCCTCCCGACGCGACCTCGCTCAAGATCATCCGGCAGTGCGCCACTACGATCAGTTCCTCCGTGGACAGCGTCCGCAAGCTGGTCGATGAATTCTCCACCCTGGCCCGTTTCCCTGCCTCCAAGCCACAACCGTCCGACATCAATACGATCGTCAACGAAGCATTGATGATGTTCGACGGCAGGCTGGACGGCATTCACGTGCGACGGGTATTCGCCTCCGAGTTGCCGCTGGTACAGGCCGATCCTGACGCGATCAAGCGCGCGGTCGCCAACCTGGTCGACAACGCCGCCGAGGCGCTCAAGGATTCGCTGGTGAAGGAGATCGTGATTTCTACTGCGCTGCTGGAAGAGCGGGAATCCGTGGAGATTGTTATCGCCGATACCGGCCACGGGGTAACTCCCGAGGCCAAGGAGAAGCTGTTCCTGCCGTATTTCTCGACCAAGCGGCGCGGTACCGGGCTCGGTCTGGCCATCGTGGGGCGCATCATCGAAGACCACCGCGGCTCAATACGGGTGGAAGAAAATGCGCCCGTGGGCACACGATTCATCGTAGAGCTGCCGGTGGCGCAGGAAGTGCGGGCGGAAACTGCAGCGTTAGTGTGAGCGTTTTGCCCAGCCGCGAGCAGCCGTCGCAGGCTTTGGCTCGAAGCTCGCGGCTCGTAGCTTTGCGCGGAGCGCACATCACTTTGCCAATTTGCTGATCCCCTCTTACTCTTAGAACATCTCCTCATGCATACCATCCTGGTCGTCGATGATGAGTCGCAAATCCGCAGCACGCTGGAAGGCGTTCTCGGTGACGAGGGTTACAAGACCCTGGTGGCGGAAAGCGGCGAGGAGTGCCTGGAGCTGCTCCGCCACAAATCTCCCGACGTCATCCTGCTGGACATCTGGCTGCCCGGGATAGACGGACTGGAGACGCTGGAAAAGTTGGTCGAGCGTGAAGACCACCCTGAGGTCATCATCATATCCGGGCACGGCAACATCGAGCAGGCGGTGCGTGCCACCAAGCTCGGCGCCTTCGACTTTCTCGAGAAGCCGCTATCCATCGAGCGAACGCTGATCGTCCTTAAGAATGCGCTGGAGTCCAAGCGCCTGCGCAGCGAGAACCTGGAACTGAAAAAGCAGTTTCAGGCACGCAGTGTCATCGTGGGCGACAGCATTCCCATTAAGGCGCTGCGCCAGCAGATTGCGCTGATGGCGCCCACCAATGGCCGCGTCCTGATCTATGGCGAGTCCGGTACTGGCAAGGAACTTGCGGCGCGCGCCATTCATGCCCAGAGCCTGCGTAAGGACGCCATGTTTGTTGAAGTAAATTGCGCCGCCATTCCCGAAGACCTGATCGAGAGCGAACTCTTCGGACATCGCAAGGGTGCGTTCGTGGGCGCGACCGCCGATAAGGAAGGCAAGTTCCAGAAAGCCGACGGAGGCACGCTGTTCCTCGACGAGGTTGGCGACATGAGCCTGAAGACTCAGTCGAAGGTGCTGCGCACGCTCGATGAAGGCCGGTTCGCGCCGGTCGGCGAGGAAGAGCCGATTACGGTGGACGCGCGGGTCATCGCCGCCACCAACAAAGATCTGGAAGATGAAATCTCCAAAGGGAATTTCCGCGAGGACCTATTCTATCGTCTGAACGTAATTCCCTTTTACGTTCCCCCATTGCGGGAACGGAAAGAAGATATTCCGCTGCTCGCCCGCCACTTCCTCAAGGAGTTTTCGCAGACCTATCGGCAGCGCCCAAAGGAAATCGCAACCGAGGCCCTGGACGCGCTCATGCGTTATTCGTGGCCGGGTAACGTGCGCGAGCTACGCAACTTGATCGAGCGCATCGTGATCATGAATCCCACTGTGACTAAGCTGGAACGCAAGCACCTGCCTACGCTTATCTATCGCGAAGGAGGCCGGCGTACGCTCGGCGAGTTCTCCAGCCTGCACCAGGCCCGCGCCGCTTACGAACGCGACTACATACTCAAGAAGCTGGATGAGAACCACGGCAGCATCAGCCGAACCGCCGAGGTTCTAGGGCTGGAGCGCAGCCACATGTATCGCAAGATGAAGGCGCTGGGAATCGCGGTTAAAGATAGTGGTTAGTGGTTAGTGGATAGTTGCCAGACACGAACAGCCACGCGCGCCTGCAAGGTCCTTCGCCTAGCGCGGCGGCCTCCTGCCACCCAGCAGCCTACCTTGTAACTTCTCGGAAGACCGTCACTCCCAGGATCAGCGTGAGGAGCACGCCGAACAGGAAGACGGCAAATAGCACCTTGGCGACGAACGCAAAGCCCGCGGCAATTCCGGTGAATCCGAGCACGCCGAAGATGATCGCCAACACCGCGCAGATTAGAGTCCACTTCAACATGTCCGATGAGATGGGTCCTTTGCGCACACAGTTGCCCGTTTTGAAGGTGCAAGATTTGGAACGTCCGAGAACATTTGTATTCTCTACCTCCCCAAGGTGCTGATATGCTTCTCCGAAATTCGGGGCGCATCCTAAATCGCTGATTTGCAGCACCGGGGAGTGCTCATGTTGAAAGCAAGGAGTTCTGCGTTTTTTCTGATGGCAGCCGCGGCGGCGATTGCTTCGACCTTGGCGCTTCCTGCTCTCGGCCAGGAAGTCCTCTACGACAATGGCCCGGATGGTGAGAACGGCTACTATCACGTGAACTTTGGCTCGGCGGTGACGAACTCTTTCGCTCTATCCTCCGCCGCGACGCTCACCAGCGCGACCATCACTCTGTACACCGTCGACGATCGCAACCCGCCGCTTCGGCTGAAATGGAGCATCACGACTGAGCCGTTCGGCGGAACCGTCCTGGGAGAAGGCTTTGAAGATCTGGCGTTGCTGCAAAATCCTTACCTTACGAATTTCCTTTTTTTCGCGTGGCAGATGCGCATCGCGATCCCAAATATTAGCCTTCCAACGGGAACCTATTATCTGCAAATTCAGGATGTGGTGACCCGATGGGACAGCTTCGCCTTCTGGGCACAGAGCAGCGGCGGGAATTCGCAAGGGTACTATCAGGCAATCGGGAAAAACGGCGCTGGTGGGATATCGGAGGTTCCGTCGGAGACCTTCAGCATCGACGGCGAATGGAGCTCGCAGCAGGTCCGGCGACCGGCAACTGTGTACAAATAAACTACTGCGTTTGCTGCTGGGTTAGCATCACGACGTCGGTGTTGTTTCTGCCACGAGCCACGGCCAGCCGCTTATTTTTCCAGTCGTAGTCGTAGCCGTAAATGGTGTACTTGTCGAAGTGCGTTTGCGGCGTGACATTGTCAAATCCGATCGGCTGCATCACCAGGTTGGCAACGCCGCGCTCGGTGACGGGATAAAACAGCGACTTACCGTCGGGGGAATACTCCATGTACCCGGAGATGGTGCGCGGTATCGCGAAGGTTTTGACGGCGATGCCGCCTTGCGGGGGGATGATGGCGATAGCAGGGCGGGTGTTGATGCTTGTACCCTCGTATGTCAGTGCCGCGATCTGCTGCTTATCGGGAGAGAAGATGGCAAAATCCGCCGGGCGATCCGTGATCTGCCGCGGCTTCCCGCCCTCCAGCGGCATCTCCAGCAACGACTGCCTGCCTTTATCAACGTTGGCGTATAGAAAGCTCTTGCTATCGGGGGCACAGGACGGGTTCTGGTCGATCTTGCCCGAAGTCAGCGCGGTGACGGCTCCGCTTTGCACGTCGAGACGCCAAATATTAAGGGCCTTTGTCTCCTGATGGACCATGTTGAACAGCGCGTGCTGGCCGTCGCTACAAACCGACAACCCGATCATCGGCAGGTTTTGCTGATAAAGCACGGTGCGGTTGCTGCCATCGGCATTCATGACCGAAATATGCCCGTCGTAATCGATGGTCATCAGCCGCCCGTCGGGTAGCCAGCGCACGCTGATGTCCTCATGCTGATCAATCTGCTGCATACTGGCCGGATTTCCATCGGAGCTCAGGGTGAAGACACCGGCTTCGGGCGTGACTTGCACCGCGATGAGTTGCTTGCCGTCGTTGGTCACGGCAAGGGTACAGCAGCTGTAGTAGTTCAGATCATTGGTGATGCGGTGCAGCTTGCCCGCGGCGATAGCGATCTCGCCGACCTGGCCGTTCCATTCGCTCGATACGTCATGAAAGACAACCAGCAGATGCTTGTTGTCGGGCATCCAGGTGGGCTTTTGCGTGGTCGCCGAACCGGCATAGACCGTCTTCTCCTTGCCCGATTGCGGATCAAGCAGGACGATGCGCCCTGGGTTCTGCGTCCCGGGTTGGACGATGCTGGCGGCGATCCACTTGCCATCGGGAGACCAGGCGGGATCGTGGTATCCCGGTAACGGCATTTTGGCGAGAACATGCTCGCCCGTGCCGTCGGCGTGGGCAAGGATAAGCGATGAACTTGCGTCAGCGGAGCTGTTGCGCAGATAGACCATCTGCTGGCCATCCGGCGAGAAACTCACCGCGCTATCTACGTCGTCGACCAGCTTGCGCGGCGTACCGCCCAGCGCTGGGATCTGGTAGAGAAAGCCGACACCGGGATGTTGCGGATCGCCCCGCACGAAATAAAGAAAATTGCCGTCAGGCGAGAACGTGAGGCCGGCATAGTGGCCCTCGAAAGGCGGCATTATCTGCGCATCGCTGCCGGTAGCGATTTGTCGCATGAATAACGACTGATGCCCTTGGCTATCGTCGACGGCGTTGACTAGATATTTGCCGTCGGCCGAGATGGTCGCAAGCGCGATGTGGCCGGAGCTGGTCAGCTTCTCCATGCGCATGTTCTGGAACGGAACGGGGCCGGAGTCGCCGCGCCACTGCGCAAAGCGGGTGTAGAGTCCATAGCCCCCGGCCAGGATCATCAACAGGCTTACAGTCAGAATGATGGGAGATCCGACGCGACGACGCCGCGCGACATCGGCCTTGCTTTCCCGGGCGCCCCGGTCGGCCATGATGTCACGAGCGCCACTGGCCGCCGGTATCCCCGCGCGTGAGACGTGTCCCGAGCTGTCGCGCTTCAGCCGCTTGAGGTCCGCTCGCACCTCTGCCGCGCTCTGATAGCGCAGCTCCAGATCCTTCTCCAGTGCCTTGTCGATGATTTCTTCCAGCTTGAACGGAACCGCGGGATTCAGCTCGGCAACCGGACGAGGATTGCGATCGAGGATCCCTTGAAAGACGACGGCGCTGGTGGTGCCGTCGAATGGCACCTTTCCAGTCGTCATCTCGTACACAATGCCGCCCAGCGAGAACAGGTCGCTGCGGGCATCCAATTCTTCGCCGCGTGCCTGCTCCGGCGACATGTAGGCGACCGTGCCCACAGCCATGCCTGGGGAGGTCAGCATCGTCGCCGCAGTCATTGGCGCGTTGCTGCCGACGGTCTCCAGCGCGGCCCGGCGCCCCTGAACCAGCTTGGCCAGTCCGAAGTCCAGGATCTTCGCCTGACCGCGTGTGGTAATGAAGATGTTCGCCGGCTTCAGGTCGCGGTGGACGATGCCTTTGCTGTGGGCGACATCGAGCGCGTCGGTGATCTGAATGCCGATGTCGAGAATTTTGTCGAGCGGAAGCGGATGGCCATCGATCTTGTCGCTCAGGCTCGCGCCTTCGAGCAACTCCATGGCGATGAAGCTCTGACCATCGCATTCCTCGATGGCGTAGATGGTGCAGATATTGGGATGGTTCAGCGCGGAGGCGGCGCGCGCCTCCTGCTTGAAGCGTTCGAGTGCGCGCGGCTCCTGCTCCAGCTCGCGAGGCAGGAATTTGAGTGCCACGTGCCTTCCCAGGCGGCTGTCCTCGGCCTCAAACACCACACCCATGCCGCCGGAGCCCAGCTTCTTCAGCACGGTGTAGTGGAGGATGCTCTTGCCGACCAGTGTTTCCAAGATTGAACGCTCTCTCCTCGACTGTAGTGCGACGCGCCAGCAGCGTCAAGGAGAGCACGTGAACGGGTGACGCTGTTACAAGAACACGGGGTTGAGAATTCCTTCGTTCTCGAGGAGCGCGAGTTCGTTAGTAGTTTGTCAGGCGCCTCGCCTGCTACACTCTCGGCAATGCGTGTTCTCGGCATCGATTGCGGCGGCGAATACACCGGCTACGGAGTGGTCGAGCAAGACGAGCAGGGCTCGCTTCACCATCTATGCAGCGGCGCTATCCGCCTGTCTCCTCGCGACGCCCTGGAGCTGCGATTGAAGAGAATTTGCGAGGGACTTACGACGATCATCGCCGCCTATTCGCCTGAGCAGGTGGCCATCGAAGATGTCTTCTACGCCGTGAACGCCAAATCCGCCTTGAAATTGGGCCACGTGCGGGGTGTTGCCATGCTCGCCGCCGCTCAAGCCGGGCTGGAGGTGATCGCCTATTCCCCGCTCTCGATCAAGTCGGCGGTTGTAGGCTACGGCAAGGCGGAGAAATCGCAGGTGCAGGTGATGGTCGCGCGTTTACTGAATCTAGCCGCGCCTCCAACTCCCGCTGATGCCGCCGATGCGCTCGCCATCGCCATCTGCCATCTGCATACGGCCGGAACGCTTCGGCGACAGCAGGCCGCCTCGCGCTGATAGAATCTCTCCTCAGCATGAAGTGGCTTTCAATTGTTCTGCTGTCAACGCTTTCTCTGGCCGCACAGCAAACTACTCCCTCACCCTCGTCAACCTCGGCGCAGGCCTCCGTGCGGTTCAGCTTTGACTGGCTCCAGGGGGTCCCCTGGCAGAAATATACGATTGATGTTCAGTTGGACGGCAAATCCCATTTCGTCGGAACGCCGCATCCCGACGAAACCAACGACACCGACACCGTTCGGCAGGACTTCACGATGAGTGATGCGAACCGTCGCAAGATTTTCGAGCTGGCGCACAAAACCAACTACTTCCGCGGCAATTTCGACGCTCGCATCAAGCACATTGCGCAGACCGGATCGAAGACATTGGCGTACCAGTCGCCAGAGCTGAACGGGTCCACGACCTACAACTTCTCGCAAGACCCCAATATCCAGCAGCTGACCCAGTTTTTTGAGGGCGTTGCCATGACAATCGACTGCGGACGCAAGTTGGCATTTCAGTATCGCTTCGACAAGCTGGGGATGGACCAGCGCCTGAAGGAACTGGAGGATCTGCAAACCAGCCACGGGGTGGAAGAGTTGGAAATCATCGCGCCTATACTGCGCAAAATCGCTTCCGATCCCAACATGATGAACATCAGCCGGGAAAGCGCGCGGCGACTCTTGGAGACGATGAATCAGGCGGGGATGGCGGCCCAGACGCCCGCCGCCCAATAGGAGCCCGGAAAGAAGGTAGCCCCGCGAACCGTTCGATACGCCCGGGCGTAAGCGAGACGCGGGGCCATTCCCTTTGGGCGCCATCTCGATCCTAACCGACGGATATCTGATTACAAGCGCCAGGAAGCGACACCGCCGTTGGGCATTGCTGAGTTGCCGCCATCCGACACAAATTTTTGACGTCCGATTTGCGCAAACCTACATCGAAAGTGGTGTTTAATAATGGCAGGTACGAAGGACGAGAGCAGGCTCATCGCCCGCTCGTCTCCCAGCAGGACGGGGCCAAGGAGTACAGCCATGTCACAGCGCTTGCGTTTCCAATCGGCGGCGTTAGTCGCGGCGTTCTGGGTTGCCGCATCAATCGGGGCCATTGCCGACTCGCATGTCAGGATCGTCCGTCTCAGTTCGATTGAAGGTGACGTGCAGATCGACCGGGGATCTGGAGAGGGATTGCAGCGCGCCATCCTGAATACGCCGATCGTCGAAGGCACACGCCTGGTCACAGGCGAGAACGGGCTGGCAGAAGTCGAGTTCGAGAACGAAAGCGCCCTACGCCTCACAGGCGGTTCCGAAGTTAAATTCTCTGACTTGCTGCTGAGCGACAGCGGAACGAAGATCAATCAGTTTCGGGTGGACAAGGGCTTGGTGTACCTCGAGACAGCCAAGGGCAACGACGTTTATCGCGTCAAAGTTGGTGATACCAGCCTGCTGGTGCATCGCGACAGTCTGATCCGGCTCAGCGCGACGCCGGCGCAGGTGCAGGTGGCCGTTTTCAAGGGGGATGTGCAACTCGAAAACCAGGCAGAACCGGTCTCGGTTCACAAGAAGGAAACGTTGACGGTGGACGCCCAGGACCCGTCGAAGTACGCGATTGCAAAGGGTACCGAGATAGAGCGGTTCGACGCCTGGAACAAGGAACGCGATGACTATCGCGAAACCTATGCCGCAAATGAGGGCTATGGAGGCCCTAATCTAGGCTACGGCCTGCAGGACCTCAACTACTACGGCAACTTCTTCTATGCGGGCGGCTACGGTTACGTCTGGCAGCCCTATGGCTTCGCCGGTTCGCTGGTCAACTGGAATCCGTACTGCAACGGCGCATGGATGTTCTACCCGGGCCTGGGTTATACCTGGGCGTCGGCGTACCCGTGGGGCTGGTTGCCTTATCACTACGGCTCGTGGGCGTATATCAACAACACCGGATGGGCGTGGGTGCCTGGGCGCTATAACGGACGCTGGTATGCGAACAATTTCGTGACCGCGCCGCGAATCACGAGAGCTCCCGCAGGCTGGGCTGTCCCTACGGCTCCCGCCCTGCTGGGCGGCGCGAGTGCGCCGCGCACGGTAACCGTCGGCACAGTCAGCCCCGGCGGAACGGTAATTCCGGGCGGGCGAATTCCGCCCAACTTCGCCAGTGTTGTGCCGGGACGCGCGGCAGGGTTTGCCGACCCGGTGCGGGGATCCGCTGCTCTTGGCAGAGGCGGGATATTCGCCGTGCCCACAAACTCGATGGCTTCGCCGCGTGGGGGAATGCAAGGCCATGTCTTTGCGCCGCCGATGCGCGGCATTGGCGTGGCAGGTCCCGAAATCGGTGGTTTTCATGAGGGCGGCAGATCCACCGGAGGTATGTCGATGGGCCACGGCGGCATGGGCACATCGATGGGTCATGGCGGTATGGGAGGTTCCGGGGGCCACAGCTCGGGTGGCGGAGGCCACAAGTAACTTCCGCTTTTCTGTTACGGGCGGCCTGCCGGCCGCCTTTTCTTCTTAACGCTTTCTCTTTCGGATCAGCAGATCGAAGCTCACCACACCGTTCTCGTCTCGTATCCCTTGGATCGTGTATTCGCTGTTGATGTTGTACTCGAACTGGATCACCTCCTGGGCAGAGCGCGCCAGATTGGTGACGTAAATCAGAGTGATGTCGTTCGACACCTGCTGCTCAATCGTCAGCCGGGCATTGGGATCGTTCTCCGGCCCGCCGCCCAGCGATGGGTTGATTCGAATCGTGCTGGAGCCGAAGATCTTCGAGACGCGGCTGGTAACCGCCGAATTCAGCGCCGAACTCAGCAGGGCTCCCGAGGCGCTCTCGGCAAAGCCCGGACTGGGCCCGCCGGCCGAGGCGCCTGCGGCGCTTTCCTGCTGCGTCCGGCCAAAGGCGAGCAGCGAAACAATGTCGTCGGTCGAGAGCGGAGGATCGGAGCGGTAGGTAGTATTTAGTCGCTCCATGGTGCCGTGCAGGCCGATGGTGATGTCGTAGTCGCGAACCCGGGTCGTCGCCTCGACATCGAGCACGGGATCGATGCGCACGGGATTGATGAAGGTGAGGTCTCCGCGCTCCAGGTGGTACTTCGTACCCGCCAGCTTGATATCACCCTCGGCAATGTTGATCCGGCCCAGCAACACCGGACGCGCAGCCGTGCCGCGCAGGCGAAGATCCACATCGCCCGACAATTTCGCCAGCGAGGTCTCTACCGTCAGCTCGGGAGTGGACAGAATTCGGACTTCAAGGTGAACGTTGTTGAGCGGAGATTTCGGATTCGGGATGCTGGGCGGCGCGCTGGCCTGCGAGAGCAGGAGCTGCAGGTCGCTGGATGGGATCTGTGCAAAGCGGGTAACCGTGATGTTGCCGGTCAGCTGAGCATTCTGCAACGTGCCGTTGAGGCGCAGCGACTGGTCGGAGGTGACGCTGATTCCGGAATAGCGGAGACGAATGTCATTGCCGTCGGCGCTTAAGTTGAAGCCCAGAGTGCCTGCGTAGGTAACAAAGCCGCCGAGCTTGACATGTCCGCCACCCATTCGGCCGGTGAGGTTCTCGACCTCAAGCCGGTCCTGGTTGAACACCAGCGTCCCGTTGAGATCGCCCAGGCTCACCGGCAGATCGATGAGCGAAAGTCCAGCGTGCTCCACCTGCACCTTGCCTGACAGAACCGGTCGTGCGGCCGTCCCGCGGATGTTGAGATCGATTGCCGAAACGCCGTAGGAAGTCACGTCGCGGCTGAGACTTTGCGCCAGCTTCAGGCTCAGCGAACCGTTGGCATGCAGATCGAGCCGGCGATCCCCCTGCAAACTGGCCGTACCGGCCAGGGTGAAGTGGGTATCTTCGCTGCTCATAACGAAGCGCTCGACGTTGATTGTTTCGTTGGCCAGGCTGAGTTGTACCGGGCCATCGCTGTGCACGGGTATGTGTTCGATCTCCACCGAGAACTGGCGGATGTTGACGGTACCATGCAGCTGGCGTGGCTGTTTCAGTGGTCCGCTCAGTTGCGCCTGACCGTCCAGTGATGCATGACGCGTAACCTGCGTGCGCATTCTCGCGGGCAGGAAAGGATTCACATCGAGATTCGCAAACCGTAGCACTGCATTTGCCGGCATATCGCCGTCGAGTTCGACATGCCCGTCGAGTGTGAACTCAGCTTTCGGAAATTTCGAGCGGGCCGTCAAAGTAAGTTCCTTGCCCTCGGTCACTGCATCGGCCGTTACCGTGCCAATCACGTCGTCGTTGAGCACAAGCTGGCCGATCTCCACGTGAGCGTTGACCACAGGATGTTCGAGCGTGCCTGATCCCTTCACGTTGAAATTGACAATGCCGGCGACCTGCAGGCGTTCGGTCTGAACCTCGGGCAGGTCCGCCAGATCAACACTCTGTCCCTCTAGATCGAGCTGGCCTTCCCTGGTGCGGAAGTTGTAGCCGGCGGATCCGGCGACGGTTCCGCGCGCTGCCTGCAAGTGAATGTCCTGGAACTGCACCCCATGATTCGCGAAGGCAATCTTTGACGTGAGCGATTTGATCGGGCGGCCATGGTACTCGCCCTCGCCCAATGAGACCTGCCCCTGTCCGTGCGGGTTTTCTGTAGTCCCGGCTACCTGAACCGCAAAAGTCAGCTTGCCTTTTAGCGGGTAATCCAGACCGGCTGCGTGTTGCAACTGGCCGACATCGCCGTTATGCAGCGACGCCTTCACCTGGAACTGCGAAGTTGGCGTGAAATTGCCTTTGTCCAATGTGGCCGAACCATCCACCAACAGGTGAGCGTCGCCTTCCTGGATGGTTCCGTTGTGCAGCGCAACGTTCGAGGGTGAGCACTGAATGTCAGCGGACAATGCGTCGATGTGAATTCTTCTCGGCGGTTCTGCCGCCTGGGGTGGGGCCGACGTTTGAGCCGGAGAGGCAAGAAGTCGCCCGCGCTTTGGCGCAGTTGAGACAGTCTTCGCGGCAGGAGGAGCTGGAGTGTAGATATAGGTAAAGTTTGTCGCCTCTACGTGGCCGGCGACTTGAGGGCTCCGCAAACGTCCGCTGAGCGTGCCATCGAAGGTGGCCTGGCCCGACAACTCAATGGGCAAAGGCGCGTTGCCCATCGCCGACAGCAGCGGTTGCAATTCGGCAAGGCTGTCGGCGCTGGCGTTCAGCTTCAATGCGGCGGTGGTCGAGCCCAACGAGCCGGTCGCCTGCAAACGCACGTGCGAGGTCCCCAGGGTGAGCGCCGTCAAGTCGATGCGTTCGGCACGCACGTTGCTCCGACCGCGTACATTCCCGCTCACCGGCAACTGATTGGCCGCGACCTGTGCCGGAGGGGTAATCTCGAGCGCCAGGTCGGCAACAGAATCGGCGAACGATCGCTTCCAGGAAACGTTCACCGTCCCGGTCACGCCGCCCACCGCGTTCAGCTTGTCCAGAGGTAGCGAGCGCGACGAAACCAGCCACGCCAGCTCGTTCAGCGACAGACGGCGAACTCGCAGACGCGCAGAGCCTTCCTGCCCTCCGGTCGCCGGCGCGACCGTCTGGACTACTCTTCCCTTTGCGGCGCGAGGCGCCGGTCGCGCAGTGGCAGGCTTGGGCGGCTCCGCCGGAGACGAGAATACGTTCTTGATCTCCGCCTCACCCGTGACCTCGCCGCCGAACAAACGCGCTGCAATCTGGGTCAGTGCCAGCTGGTCGTTGGCTAACGAAAAGTTCGACTTCAGATTGGCTCTGCGAAGGACAAAGCCGTTGTCTGAATAGTCGAGATTACGAAACGACAGATTTCCGTTCGCAGCATAGTTCTGTGGCTGAGCCTGGTTGTAACTACCGGAGCCATTCACAAGCAGCGATCCGCCGCGAAGCTGAGGCGTGCGGGTGGTGGCGCCAAGCTGGGCCACGTCAAAGGAACCGTTGTAGGTGAGCTGCACATTCGGCCGCTCGAAATCGGTCAACTTGCCATTGGCTTCCAACGTCGATTTCTGCGACGTGAGCTTGAGATTCTGAAACTGGATCGCGTTCTCCCATAGCGTGAACTGCACGTCGGCACTTGCCGGGATATCGCGAAAATCCTGGTATTTGAAATCGATCT
>Ga0335069_10004515_pt1 | contig 20598 bp, 13 predicted proteins | sample Lox_Sample_11_FD_206714 | JGI IMG/M metagenome (GOLD analysis project Ga0335069, IMG submission 206714) | Soil microbial communities from Loxahatchee National Wildlife Refuge, Florida, United States - Lox_Sample_1.1 | ecosystem: Environmental > Terrestrial > Soil > Wetlands | place: USA... | reverse complement strand
ATCATCGCTACGCAGGGTGTAACGATCACGCCGGTCCAGATGACGGCTTCCGGTGGAGTTGGTGGTCCGTACACTTTCTCGGCCAGCGGCCTGCCCAACGGCTTGACGATGGACGCCGACGGCACGATCCACGGCACACCGACGGTCAACGGTACGTTCAACTACACCGTCACCGTTAAGGACAAGGTCGGCAACATCGGCCTTGTGAACTGCAGCGTCTTCGTCAATCCGCCGGCGCCTCCGCCTCTCACCCTGCTCTGCCCGGCCGCTACCGGCCAGGTCGGGGTGGCGTATAACTCGGCTGCCGCGGCCGCGGGTGGAGTTCCGCCTTACACCTTCGCGGTGGCGGCGGGAGCTCTGCCTCCGGGCCTGAGCCTCAACACCACAACCGGCGCCATCACCGGCACGCCCACGGCTCCGGGTTCGTTCGCCTTCAGCATCAAGGTGACTGACAGCATCGGGCAGACGGCGACCTCGCAATGCAGCGGTACGTGCACTTCGATTACCAGCTTGTGGGATTTCTCCGCTCCGCTGGGCATTCTCGGCTACTCGCAGGATTACACCGTCAATGGCCTGACGATCACCGCCTACGGCTTCACCAACGGCGGCGCGCAGACCAAGCTGTACGGTAAGCAGGCGGGCGGCGACGAGAACGGCGTCGGCTTGTACTACACCGGTAACAGCGACTTCGAGATCGATACCGCACACTTCGTGCAACTCGATCTGCAGAAGGTCATCGCCAGCGGCGCTACCTCGGCGCAGATGAAGGTCGGCAGCGTGCAGTCCGGAGAGAGCTACAACATCTACGGATCGAACTCGCTCGGCAGCATCGGCACGCAGTTAGCTGGTCCGTTGACGGCTGACGACACCTACTTCGACGTCCCGAACTACGGCTCGTACCGTTACGTGAGCGTTCGCGCAGCATCGCACGACGTGCTGCTCGAGGCGTTCTCGGCGACGCTGCCTCCGGGATGCACCATCGTGGTGAGCCCGTCGCCGCTGATCGTGGCGTGTCCGGCGAATACGGGTAAGGTCGGTGTACCGTATGTCTCGGCGGTTGTTGCCAGCGGCGGCGTGGGGCCCTACACCTTCAGCATCTCGGCGGGCAGCCTGCCTCCGGGACTCACCCTCAACAGCACCACGGGCGCCATCACCGGCACGCCGACGACGGCGGGTACGTACACCTTCACCACGAAGGTGACGGACGCCAACAACGGCAGCGCGGTCAGCGTCTCCAAGCAGTGCACCATCACCATCGTGAAGCCGCCTTCGCCGCCGGTGGTCTCTTGTCCGCCGACGAAGAACGGCAAGGTTGGTTCGTCGTTCTCGACCACCATCCCGGTGACGGGCGGATCGGCGCCGTTCACGTTCTCCATCTCGTCGGGTTCGTTGCCTCCGGGACTCACCCTGGATCCGACCACCGGCGTGATTTCGGGGACACCCACCAGCGCCGGCTCCTTCAGCTTCACGATCAAGGTGATCGACGCTGCGGGTAACATCGTGTACAGCTCGTGCGATAGCGGTTGCTCGAACATCTCCGAGAAGTTCGACTTCCTCAAGGAGTGTGGTTCGTTCAAGCATTCGCACCATTACAACAACGACGGCATCGACCTCGATGTCCACGGCTTCAACAAAGATGGTTCGTGGCGCAACTTGAAGTGCCGCGGCAACGGCGATTCCGATGACGGCGTTGGTCTTGACGGCAACTACGACGACGGTATCGACAGCAACAGCTTTGTCCAGGTCGATGTTTCTAACCTGGTGCGCGCCGGCGCTTCCGACCTGCAGGTGACGGTAGGCAGCATCCACACGGGCGAGACGTACAACGTGTACGGCTCGAACCGCCTGGGCGAACTGGGATCGTTGATCCTCTGCAATCAGAAGGCTGATGGCAGCACGGTCCACGTGCCCAGCTTCCCGAACCACAAGTACATCTGCATCAGGGCAAACCACAAGTGCGTCCACCTGAAGTCGGTGACCTCCACGCATCCTTGCCAGTGCACCATCACCATTGCGCCCAAGACCAAAGGCTGCACCTACACCCAGGGCGGATGGGGATCGAAGCCTTCGGGCAACAACCCAGGCACGATCCTCGCCAATAACTGGAACAAGGTTTACGGCTTTGGCGGCGTGAGCATCGGTGGCTGGTACACCGACACCTTCACCAATTCGCTGGCGGTGCAGAACTTCCTGCCGGCGGGCGGAACGCCGAACGCGCTCTGGGGTAGCTCCACCAATCCCAACAGCGCGTGGAGCGTCTTCCACGGAGAGGTGCTGGCACTGCAGTTGAACGTGGATTTCTCGAACAAAGGAATCACGCCGACTGGCTTGGCGGGCCTGCACCTGACGAGCGGTTCGCTGCAGGGTTGGACAGTACAGCAGGTGCTGAACCTGGCCAACCAGGTGCTCGGAGGCAATACCTGGGCGCTGCCGCACGGCATGAGCGTATCGGATCTCAACAACGTTGTGGATTCGATCAACAGCTCGCTCGATGGCGGTACCACCGACACCGGATACCTGAATTAGTCGTTGACTCTCTCTCAGTCGGGCTCGAGCTGAAAGCTAGCTTGGGCCCGTTTTTTTGTCCCTCATCCGATTGCTGTAATTACGCAGTCAGCCGATCCACGCCGGGCATTCGCCTAGCGTTCGCGAACGAGTCCAGCCGCGATTCCGGCTTCGTTTCCACGGGACATTCCCTCTCGATTACCCACAGGTTCGCCGTCCTCGCGTACAATGTCTTCCTCCCAGGCCTGTACGTTCGGGGAGAGCTATGTCTGAATTCAGCACCTGCACCGGCCGCGTTATCGATAAAGACCTTCCCTTGACCGAATACCTCGGTGGCGCTTCCAACTCCGCCGTCTTCCGCACCACCTACTCCGGCCAGAACGCGGCCATCAAGCTGCTTGCTGCCGTACCCGCAAAAACCGATGCGCAGCTCGCGCACCTGGAAGCCGCCGCAAAGCTTTCGCATCCGAACCTGCTGCGCATCCTGCATTTTGGGCGCACCCAACTCGACGGCGCCGACTTTATTTACGTTGTCACGGAATTCGCGGAAGAGAATCTCTCACAGGTGCTTCCCGATCGCGCCCTCACCGTCCCCGAGACGCAGCAGGTCCTCGCCACTGCGCTCGGCGTCCTCTCCTATCTGCACGAGCAGGGCTTCGTCCACGGCGACCTCAAGCCTGCCAACGTCATGGCCAGCAACGACCAGCTCAAGCTGTCCATCGATGGCGTCCATCGCCAGGGCGAACCACTGTCGCGCCCGGCTGACGCGCACGACGCCCCTGAAGCCGGTCAGTCGCTCACGCCCGCTTCCGACATCTGGTCCCTGGGTTTGACCCTCGTCGAGGTTCTAACGCAGAAGTTACCCGCGAAGTCGGCTTCGGAGAACGCCGGCCCCGCGGTCCCCGAAGCCGTTCCGCCGCCATTTCGCGAGATCGCGCAACACTGCCTGCTGCGTACACCCGAACTGCGGTGGGGCGTCGCAGAGATTCACAACAAGCTCGAGGGCCGAGTACCCGGTGCTCCCGTTCCTTTAGAAACAACAGAGCGGGTGCCCGCTCCGTCAGGACCAACGGACAGAACTGGAACGGGGGTCCATTTGGAAAAAAACAGAAACAACCGCGCTTCGTCTATGCGGCCCTACATCATGGTCGCAATCGTCGCGGTCGTTGTCGCAGCCATCGTGTTCATGCCGCGCCTGGGGTCGAACCAGAGCGCGCAACCGACACAACCGTCAGCCGCACAACACGCTACAGAATCCCCGTTGCCGCAGACGGCGACCGCAGAAGCAAACACCGGCTCGGCTGCGCACGACACCCAGAAATCGGAAGTTCCGGAAAGCAAATCCGCCGGAGCTGGTCCGGTCGAACCGGTCGCAACTCCCGCGCTTGTGCATCAACCCGTGGCATCGGCCTCGAACGTGAAGCACATCACCGACGAGCCCGCCGTTGACACAGGCGAGGATTCGCCTGGCACCACCGACACATCGTCAGCACCTCTACCCGGGGTCGTTCACCAGGCCATGCCCGCGGTCATTCCGCAAGCGGAACGATCGATTTCCGGCAAAGTCAGGGTGAAGGTACGTGTAGACGTGGATTCAGCCGGCAGCGTTGTTGACTCGCAGTTCGTTTCCGCCGGTCCGAGCAAGTACTTTTCCCGCACGGCGATGGACGCTGCCCGCCGCTGGAAATTTGCATCCGCCGGCACCGAGGCGCGCACCTACGATATCGAGTTCACATTCCGGCGGAGCGGCACCGAAGTTCGCGCGTCCCAGCAACACTAACCGAAAACAAACAGGCAGCCGGTTGTGGCTGCCTCATGTGGCACAGGCCATCCTGGGCTGTGCTTTTCTCTTGCTGAATCGCACGATACTTGCAGGTTCTAACTCTTCTTCAGCGGCATCCTGATTACCATGCCGTCTTCGGTCTCCTCGCACTCGGCGCCTAACGTCCACAGATACGACCAGGCCGCATTTCGTCGGATTTCCGCCAAGCCATGCGAACCGTCGCCGATTTCCTGCGATTTATGTCCTCCGGTTCCTCTAACGGCCAACACAACACGTTTCACGTCGACCTCGGCCCGAACCGCGACCGCGCCCCCCGGCTGGTGAGACTCCATTTTTGCCGCAATCAATCCTCCCAAGGCCGTCAGGAGTTTCCCCGGATCCGCCAGCACCGGCGCCGTGATATCCGAATCGATCTCCAGTCCTACCCGCGTGGTCGCTGCCACAACTTCCAACTCGCTCTGCAACTGGGACAGCAACAGCCCCAGGCTGACCGTCCCATAGCGCTCGCCCGGATCGGTTGCCTCCACCAGGTCGCGTACTGCCCGCATCAAACGCAGGATTACTCCCGCGTTCTCCACTCCGTCCGCGATCCGCTGCCGGTACTCCCCCACGCCGCGCGGTTTTTGCAGGGCGATTTCCAGTCCGCAATGCAATCCCGTCAACGGCTGGTTCAAGGTATGGAACGCGTCGGACAGGAACTTCCGCCGCAATTCAATCTGGCTGCTTTCACACACTGGCATCAGGCATTCTCCCTGGCTGGATTCAGTTCCAAAACGTATCCCGAACCGCGCACAGTCTGGATCAGTTTGCGCGGCGCATTTTCATCCACTTTCTTCCGCAGGTAATTGATGTACACATCCACCACGTTCGTCGTCGTGTCGAACGAGATGTTCCAAACGTGTTCGATGATCATTGCGCGCGTGATGCACCTTCCCGCATTGCGCATGAGATACTCCAGCAACGCGAACTCCTTTGACGTCAGTTCAATGCGCTTACCTGCGCGCTCCACCCGGTGCTCGATCCGGTCCAGTACCAGGTCGCCAACCTGCAGCGTCACTTGTTGCGGCAGTTTGCCGCGTCGTAATAGCGCCCGGACCCGCGCCGACAGTTCCGAAAAGGAAAACGGCTTGGTCACGTAGTCGTCCGCTCCCTGGTCCAGCACCGTAACTCGATCCTCCACCCGCGACCGTCCGGTCAGCACCAGCACCGGGACTTCCTCTTTCGTAACGCGCAGTTCCCGCAACACTTCAACGCCATCCCGTTTCGGCAGGGTCAAATCCAGCAACACCAGGTCGTAATCGTAGGCTGTGGCGAGCTCGCTGGCGCTCACGCCGTCGTTCGCCACATCTACCGCGTGATGCTCCGCCTCCAGGCCCTTGCGCAGAAATGACGCCAGAGGAGCGTCGTCTTCAGCAATCAGGATTCGCATATGTTCTATCTACCGCGTAACGATTTTCTGCCGCCGCAGGCCTTTTTGACGGTGACTCGGCGCACACCTGAAAGATTTTTTCTTCCTCTTTCGGGACTGGTTTCAATTTGGTTTCCAAATTCAAGCCGCGCTGCCTCTTTTCCGATAAGCCCGATGAACGCTGCCGGACAGGCATCTGTTTTGAAGGTCGCCATGATCCGATCTGGTCCCGATGTACTGGTGGTTGACGACGAAGGCACTGTACGCGACTGTCTCGCTGAAGCGCTGGCTCCGTATTGCGGCCACGTCCGGGCCGTCGACGGAGTGGACAACGCGCTGCGGGCGCTGGAAACAAGCCATTTCGACCTCGTTTTGTCCGACGTTTGCATGCCGGGCCCGAGCGGGCTGGATCTGCTGGCACTGGCCCGGCAACTCGACTGGGATTGCGCCGTCATCCTGATGACCGGGCAAGCGAACATGGATCAGGTTGTCGCTGGAGTCCGACTGCATGCGGAAGATTTCCTGCTCAAACCGTTCGGCCTTGACACCCTGGAACACTCCATCCGCAAGGCCTATGAAAAGCTTCGTGCCGCGCGGGCACGCCGTTGCGAGCGCGAAGCGCTCAGCGCCGGCTTGAAGGAACGCACCGCTCAACTGGAGGTGACCCGGCAGCTACTCTGTGACAGCTACCGCGCTGCGCTCGAGACGTTGGTCGCCACGCTTGAGGCCCGCGAACCCGAAACCTGCGCTCACTCGTTTCGTGTCCGCACATACGTCCTGCACCTTGCTTCGGCAATGTGCTACCCGGCAGCAGATCTGTCGCGGCTTGCCTACGCCGCCCTTCTGCACGATATCGGTAAAGTGGCCGTCTCCGACTCCATACTGCTCAAGCCGGGACCTCTGACGCCTGCCGAGTTCGAGGTCCTGAAGATGCACTGTGCGGTCGGCGAACGCATTGTGAACCGCATGGGCTTCCTGCAGGGCGCCGGCAAGATCATCCGCCATCATCATGAGCGATGGGACGGCCGCGGTTACCCGGACGGAATCTCCGGTACTGCGATTCCGTTCGGATCGCGCCTGTTCGCCATCGCCGATACGCTCGACGCCATGACCTCTAATCGTTGTTACCGGCTCTCCTTGTCCCTCGACGCAGCCCGGCAGGAAATTCATCGCTGCTCCGGCTCCCAGTTCGATCCCATTATCGCCAGTGTTTTCGGCGATGTATCCGATGATGTCTGGATCCAGCTACGCCACCAGGCTGACAACGATGCACGGGTCGCCGTGATCCCTGAAATCAGCGATCCGCGCCCTTTGCTTTCCCCGCCAGCGCTTTCTCCATCGTTGCCCGCAGTTGCTCTAAGGTGAACGGCTTGGACAGAAACAACGCATTGGGGGTCGTTGCTTCAGACTCATCGATGCGAGCCTGCGAAAAACCCGACATGTGCACTACCGCCATCTTGGGGTACTTCACGGCAAAGTAACCCATCAGATCTTCGCCGCTCATGCGGTATGCATTCACATCGGTCAGTACGAGGTCAATGAGCCCCTGGAAGCGCTGGCATACATTCAACGCTTCCGCTCCGTCAGAGGCCTGCAATACCTCATAGCCATCCTGCGCAAGGGCTTCGACCGTCGTTTTGCGCAGCACTTCATCGTCCTCGATCACCAACAGGGTGCATTCCTTTGCCGCCGGATGATGCCGTACCTGATTGGGGCCGCCAATCCGCGGGAGGTAGATTTTGAACGAGGTTCCCTGGCCAGGCTCGCTGTAAACCCAGATGTAGCCCCCACTCTGTTTTATGGTCCCGTACACCGTCGCCAGTCCCAGCCCGGTGCCTTTGCCAAACTCCTTGGTGGTGAAGAAGGGTTCAAAGATATGCGGCAGTATCTCAGGGACGATGCCCATTCCAGTATCGGTAATAGCGATCAGGGAATACGCCCCAGGGGTCACCTGGACATGGCGCAACACATATTCGTCGCCCAGTTCGACCTTGCGGGTTTCAATAATCAGCTTCCCGCCATCCGGCATCGCGTCGCGCGAGTTGACTGCCAGATTCATCAGCACCTGGCTGAACTGCCCCATGTCGAGCATCACCTCGCCCGCGTCCTGCGCCAGGAGGATGACCAGCTCGATGTCGTCTCCGATCACCCGGTGCAGCAGGTCCGCCGTGCTGGTGATGGCCTGGTTCAGATTCGTGGGTTTCGGCGCCATCATCTGCTTGCGACTGAACGCCAGCAATTGACGAGTGGTTCTCGCCGCGCTCTCTGTCGCCCCGAGGATCGCCTCGACATAGCGAAGGTGGCGTTCGTCCGTGGTATGCCGCTGCAGCAATTGCGCGTAGCCGCGGATCGCCGTCAACATGTTGTTGAAGTCGTGCGCCACCCCGCCGGCCAGTTTGCCTACCGCCTCGAGCCTGTGTGCTTCCTCCAGTTGTGTCTGCAGGCGGCGGCGTTCGGTGATGTCGCGCAACACCATCAGGTGCCGATCGGCGAAGACATTGGTCGCGACCGCCAGTTCCAACGTACGGACGTCCCGGTCGCCATCCTGCGCATCCCCTGGAGCAAAACTAACTTCCGCTCTTGCCGTTCCGTCGCGCAGCGCTTTCTCTCGGAGAACTCCAAAATCGATGTTGGCTGGGTGCAACGTGCCTTGCATTTTGCCGATAATTTCTTCTTTTGTTCGGCGGAAGATTTTGCAGGCGGCGCTATTGGCTTGCTCGTATACCCAGTCACGGTTGAGGATCAGCATCCCGTCTGTGGCGTTTTCGAAGATAGCGCGGAACTCCATCTCCTGGGCTTCCACGCGTTCTACGGCCTTGTGCAGCGCGGTCACATCCTGCCCCACCCCGACCAGCAGGTCACCCGGACCCTTTGCGTCGCGCCATACGATCCAGTGCTCGTCGTCCTTGGCTCCCCATGCCTTCGCCGTGTGCGCTCCGGCAAGGATCGGAGTTTCTCCCCTGGCGCTTCCGCTCAGCCTCTCGCGCACCAGTCTCCCCAGCTCGGCATCGCCCGCGTAGACGCGGCTCCACCAACCCTCTCCCAGCACATCCTGCACTTCGTAGCCAAGGATTCGCTTCACCGCCGGACTGACATAGACCAGTTCGCCTCGTCCGTTCACCACACAAACCAGGCTCTCAATCGCATTGAGGATGTCTTCCGCCAGGCTCGGCGTTGGAAGAGGGTTTCCGTTCTGGTCCTTTTCCGGGTTTCGCATACGAATAAGACGTCGTCGCGCGCCTCGACAGGCTTCGACGCCCTCGCTGCATTCTGCTGGCCAGGACTGTAAGATCGCTGTGACGCTTACCCGAACTAATTGTGATGTAGCACCCCGAAATGCTGCACTGGGCGCTCCATACCGAGTAACCCGGAGATTTGCCGGGAGATTAAGGCTGACACGACAAGGCGCAGTGAGCCGAAGGCAATGGCCAACCTTGGATGCGCAGCGATTTAAGGCTTAACGCTCTTGTAGGCCGTCCTCAATTCCGCCACGATTTCTTTCGCCGCCGCGCGAGCCTCATCGAAGTGGTTCGGCTCAAAGGAAATCGCGCCCACCCGCGCATGCCCGCCGCCACCATATCGCTCGCAGACCTTCGCGAGGTTCACCGTCGGTTCGACCGGCGCCCACGGGTTCGATCCCACCGACACCTTCGTCCGGAATGTGCTCCGGCTCAGCCCTACGCTATAGGTGACCTCGGGATGCAGGTAGTACGGCACGAACTTGTTGTAACCCTCGAGATCGTAGGCCGTGACGTCGAAGAATACCGCGCCATCATGCGCGTCGCTGTGCCGCTTGATGATGTCAACCGACTTCTGGTGCCTTTCCAGCAGAGGTGGAACCAGGTCGGCCACGAACGGCTCGCGGAGGATATCCGCCAGCGACTTGCTCGCCAACAGAGGTATCAGCCGTGGAATAAAGGCCGGATCCTGGGTCGATTCGATCACCATCGTCAGCTTCATCGCCGGCTCTTTCATCTCGACGGCGGTGGCGGCGCTGTCGTAGAGCGCACCGTCAATGATGTCGGCCCAGTGAACCACGTCTGCGACCGGCGCCGGGTTGAATCCGAACCTCTTCTCGGTTGTGTGGGCAATGAACTTGGTGCACGAGCGATAATCGGGATCGTAGAACTTTCTCGTGCTCGTGTTGTGCTCGTAGTGCTCGGCGTCTTCCGGGGTCAGGAACGCGCTCTGATGATGATCGAACCACCAGGTGATTTTCGGCGACGTGCAATATTTGAAGTCGAGGATCGCGTTTTCGTCGCCGTCGAACTGCTTTTCGTCGAACAGCGCCCCAGCGCGGTGCACCAGCCCGGTATAGGCAAACTCCACATCGCTGCGGACGCGCTCGCGATAAAACCGAGTGAACAGCGCCGCCGAGCATGCGCCGTCGAAGCACTTGTCGTGATAGAGAACCCGAACCTTCACCCTGATCCTTTCGCCCACAGCAGTTTCACTACAAAGACAAAAGCCAAGTAGAATGGCGACCCGGACCGGGTGTTGTCAAGCACGATGCGTCCGTTCGTCTGCCGGCTGAGGATCAGGGTGAAGCAAGTTCTTTTTCTTCAATAGTCAATAGACAATAAACAATAGCAATTCGCTTTAAATTGCCTCTGCCTGTTTCTCCGCCGCGTCGCCAATCACGGGCAGCTTGAACTTTTCTCCCTGGTAGGCCTTCAGCAGCAGCACGATCCACAGTATCAGCCAGACAAACCCCAGAAGCCCCCATAGCATGAAGTGAATAAACGGCAGTATCCCAAGTGCGATATGCAGCACCAGCCAGGCGAGGAAAAAGAAGATGGATTGAAACGAATGGAATCTGACAAACCGGTTGCGATTGTACGGCGCCGTCACCAGGAAAATGATCGCCGGAATAATCGTTACGTACGCCAGCATACCGGCGACGTTATCCGTGAGCCCACCCATCACCGGACCTGCCGTCGGAGGCACGTAGCCCCCCGGAGGCGGCGTTCCTGAAGGCGGTACGCCTGCCGCCGCCTTGCCGCACTTACTGCAAAATGCCGACGCGTCATCCATCGGTGCGCCACAATTGGTGCAGAACTTAGCCATGCCGTGTCCTCCAATTCACAGCGAAACGGTTTTCGGAAAGCTACCCTATCGAGCGCTGGCGTGACAAGGACATGAGCGCGCTTCAGGTGGAGTTGGCAAACTCAGGCCACCCGATTATTACAATGGCGGTAGTGCTATGAAACCGGTCCTCATCATCTTGGTTCTCGTGCTGCTTCTGTTCCCCGTTTCTTGCTCACAGAAATCTGCCGATAACAGCTCTTCCCCGACCCGAACTCTCACCATCGACCCCACGACTGCCGCCACCATAACCGGCGTCGTCAAGTTCGAAGGTACACCGCCCACTGCGCAGAAGATCGACATGTCCCAAGACCCCGCCTGCGGGTCGCAACCGAACCTGGATCCCTCCGTTGTCATCCAGAATGGTAACCTCGCCAACGTCTTCGTTTACGTGAAGGACCTGGTCAACGACTCCGTAGACTCCGCGCCGACCGATCCTGTCGTCATCACCCAGAGGGGCTGCCGCTACGAGCCCCACGTTGCCGCAGTCCGCGTCGGCCAACCGGTTCATTTCGACAACGCCGACAGCACCACCCACAACGTCCACATGATGCCCGCCAAGCTCCACCAGTGGAATGAATCGCAGATGCCGAGCGCGCCGCCCATCGAAAGGCGCTTCGACCAGCCTGAAGTGATGATCCCCATCAAGTGCAATCAGCACCCCTGGATGCGCATGTACCTGAGCGTGATGGCCAACCACTTTTTTGCCATCACGGGAACCGACGGCCGCTTCGAGATACGCGGCCTTCCACCCGGCACCTACACTCTTGCCGCCATCCACGAGCGTTTCGGCGAGCAGGACGTGAAAGTGACTGTTGGTCCCAAGGAATCAGAGACAGCCGCTTTCACCTTCAAAGACTCAGGCCACTGATCTCTCGACTGCCATTCCCATTTTGGGCCTTCGCCACAATCCGACCCGTATCTAAGTGACAGAAATCACAGGTCTCAGTGATAAGATATCCGGTTGGTTCGGAAGCTCCCGGACCATCAGGACCAAGGAGCCGCTTCTGCCCTCGTCGCTTACGACACCGTACAACAAGGCGCACCACTATTACGCCTGGTTCACGGCCTGCGCCACGTTCCTCGTCATCATCGCGGGCGCGCTGGTCACCAGCAACGACGCGGGCCTCGCCGTTCCCGACTGGCCCACCAGCTTTCACACGTTCCGCATGCCCCGCATGGTCGGGGGAGTCCTCTACGAACATGGCCATCGCATGATCGCCGGATTCACCATCCTGCTCACCCTCGGCATTGCCGTTGTAACGTTCGCGGTTGATCGTCGAGCGTGGATGAAGAAGCTCGCCATCGGCGGATTCGCCACCATACTGGTCCAGGCAGTTCTCGGCGGAATCACCGTACTGAACTTCCTGCCGCCCGCCGTCTCGACGGCCCATGCTTTCGTCGCACAAACTTTCTTCTGCATCGCCGTGGCCATCGCGCTCCTCACCGGACGCAAGTACACCGGCGAGACCGAGCGCACCGCGATTGACCGCCGCAAGCCCTCGCTGGTCGCGCTGACGCAGCTTTCGGTGCTCGTGCTCTACGTCCAGCTCATCCTTGGAGGCATGTTCCGCCACAAGGGCATGAGCTGGGAGCCGCACGTCATCAACGCCGTAACCGTCGCCGTCGTGCTCACCTGGACCTCGATCCGCGTGCTCTCGTACTACTCGCAAATTGAATCGCTGCGCCGCCCCGCGACCCTGATGCTGGGGCTGGTGATGACGCAGCTCTGCCTCGGCTTTATCTCGTTCCTGACCAAAGTTGTGTGGGGAAATAATGCCGTGCAGCCGCAACCGCTGATGGTGTGGTCCACGGTCGCGCATGTGGCATGTGGAGCGCTGTTGCTCGCCACCGCCGTAGTCCTAGCGATTCAAGTCTGGCGCCAGGTGCCCGTTTTGCAGGAAGACGCCGACCGCGTTCGTCGCGGAGCCAAGGCGGTGACCGCATGAGCGCCCTCACCCAGCCACTTGCCACATCGCCCAGCCGGGTTAGCACGCTGCTGCGCGACTATGCCGAACTCACCAAGCTGCGCGTGACTTCGCTCATAGTCATGACTGCCTGGACCGGCTACTACTTCGCGGCCTATCGCAGCGGCGTCTCTTCCGTCTCCTTGACATTGTTCAACACCCTGTTCGGGATCGGGTTCGTCTCAGCCGGTACTGCGGCCTTCAACGAAATCATCGAGCGCCGCGTTGATGAGCGCATGATGCGCACGGCGAACCGGCCGCTGCCCTCGGGGCGCATGAGCCTGGCGCACGCCATCACCGCGGCGTCAATCATGATCTTCGGCGGAACGCTCTACCTCTGGCTGGCCACCAATGCGCTCTGCGCGCTGCTGACATTCTCGACTGCCGCCGTCTACCTCGGCGTCTATACGCCGCTCAAGCGTGTCTCAACCATCTGCACCTTCGTCGGCGCCTTCCCTGGAGCCATGCCGCCGCTCCTCGGCTGGGCCGCCCTGCGTAATCACATTGACTGGCAGGGCGTGGTGCTCTTCACCATCCTGTTCCTGTGGCAGTTCCCGCACTTTTATTCCATCGCCTGGCTCTACCGCGAAGACTACGAGCGCGCCGAAATCCGCATGTTGCCAGTCGTCTTCTCCGACGGTCGCGCCACCGCGCGCGAAATCCTGCTCTACTCGCTGGCGTTAATTCCCATCAGCATGATGCCCGCGACGATCGGCATGACCGGCCGCCTCTATCTTTTCGGCTCGCTTCTCCTCGGCATCGCCCTCTTCTACTTCGGCTACCGCTTGGCCTCCAAGAAACTCCCCGCCACCGTCCCTCGCTCCAAAGCCCCCGCCCGCCAGTTGCTGCAGGCGACTGTGCTCTACCTGCCGCTGTTGCTAGCGTTGATGATGATTAACGCGAAGTAGCGTCACAACCAGCATGTCTGAATATGTAATTCGCGCCAGTTTCACAGAAACGACGGTGCGGGTTTACCAAGCCTATTCCGAGGCGATCGCCAAACCCGCGCTTGAGCGTGGAAAGTTTGTTTCCCCTTTCAGCATGTCTCGCATGACCTGGATCAAGCCATCATTCAACTGGATGATGTACCGCTCGGGATATGGAACCAAGGTGGGACAAGAAGTAGTGCTCGCAATCGATATCGCACGAGAAGGCTTCGAGTGGGCCCTACGTCATGCCGTACTCTCTCACTTTGAGTCTGGAATTCATTCTTCAGTCGAGGAATGGAGTAAGTGCCTGCAAGCGTCTTCGGTACGTGTACAGTGGGACCCAGAGCGCAACTGGCGCCTGGGCATCCTCGAAAACGTACGTGCGATTCAAATTGGCCTTGCCTATGAGGCGGTGGATCGCTATGTAAACGATTGGATACGCCGGATAGAGGACGTTACCCCTATCGCCCGCCAGATTGCGGCTGATCGCCACGCTGGCGTGAGTCCTCAGTTCCTTCCGAGCCAGCTTGAAAAGCCGTACCTACTCACGCGTGAGTTGAGTGAATTCCTGGCGAAGACGATAATCCCTGTTGCCAAGCACCCCATTCAACGCTCACTTGATTGAGTGGGGCATTTCGTAGCGCGGGCGTCTCGCCGTGTGGCGCGTAGGCGTCCTCGCCGACGCCTGACATCTTCCTTCGTGCTTCCTAAATCAGATGCTTCTTGCCAACGAGTATCTTGACCGGCCCGTCTAACCCGACCGGGGGACCTTCCTGCTCTCTTCCCGAGGTACCTGCCGCCACCCCAAAAGCTGGAGGTCAATTTGGTACTTCCGAGGGATTTCCCCAACATTCCGTTCGAACTATGGTGAATGTCAAGGCTGTCACCAAGGGTGCCAGCTGCGGACCCGAGACTCTATACATTCGAGCAAAGGAGCACCAGGAATCCATGCCAAGAACAGCGTGGTTCAAAAGCTTAGCAACGTTCATGTTGGGAGGAGCGCTGACGATGACGCAACCAGCGACCGCCCAGGCCCCGAATGCCGCAACCGATCCCCGAATTGATCCTCACGTGCGGTCATTCCTCGCCGACCTAAACAAAGACAGCAGCCCCTTCTGGCAACTGCCGCAACCCAAGCCGCAGGAGATTCTCACCGGCTTGCAGAACAAAACACCGGTGGATATGTCGGGTGTCACCACGGTTGAAAAGACAATCACTCAGGACGGCCGCAACGTGAAGCTGTACATCATGACCCCACAGCAGACTGCGGGCACTCCCGGCATCCTGCTCTTCGTGCATGGCGGCGTATGGATTGTCGGCAACTTCCAGAACCATCAGCGACTGCTGCGTGACCTGGTAGTTGGCTCCGGTCAGGTCGGCGTCTTTGTCGAATACACGCCGTTACCAGAGGCCAAGTTCCCCACCCAGCTAGAAGAAAGTTATGCAGCTTTGAAGTGGGTTGCGGAACATGCCGGTGAGTTTGGCGCCGATGGCACACGGATCGCAATCGCCGGCAATTCGGTCGGAGGCAACATGACGGCGGCATTGACGCTCATAGCCAAGGACCGCAAAGGCCCGAAGATCACCTACCAGGTACTCTTCATTCCGGCCACAGACGCCAGCGTTGATACCAATTCCTACCATGAATTTGGTACCGGCCGGTTCCTCGCGCGGTCGTTCATGAAATATGGTTGGGATCTCTACGTTCCCGATGAGAGGTCGCGCAACAACCCGTACGTTTCGCCGCTTAGGGCCACTACCCATGAGTTGACGGGCTTGCCGCCGGCGCTTGTCATCACCGCCGAGAACGACCCTCTCCGCGACGAAGGCGAGGCCTATGCCCGCAAACTGATGGACGCCGGCGTTCCTGTCGCCACCACGCGTTACGACGGGATGATCCACGACTTCGTGCTGCTGAATGCGCTTCGCGACTTGCCGGAGGTGAGGGCCGCGCTAAACCAGGCGAGCAGCGCAATTCGCGATGCATTGAAACCCAACAATGAAGGGAATGCAGCGTTGGGCAAGTGATTGAATTGGGTTGGCCTTTACAGCAGACGGCCCGGTACGCGAATACCGGGCCGTTTCATCTCGTCGAACATTCAACAGCTAACGACTGCTTCGGAAGTTGCTCCTGTATCCATATGGAGGTGAGGACGGAGGTGCATTGTTCGGTCCGCCGTAGTAGCCGCCATTTCCGTAGTATGGATCATTGTTTCCGTTGTACGGACCGCCGTTCCCGTAGTAGCCACCGTTGTCGCCGTAGTACCCGTTGTTGTTGTAGCCGTACTCGCTCTGGCGACACTTCCGGTCGATCGCGTATCCCGCGGTCGCACCTGCGGCAGCTCCGATATAGGCTCCCGTGCTTCCGGCGACCTTATGGCCGATGTAAGCTCCGGCTGCGGTCGATCCGCCGATAATCGCGACACTCTTCCACGTGTCGCTGGTCTGAGCTTTTGCCGGCGTTGATGCCGTGCCCATCGCCAGCAGCAGCAGCGCGATCGCCATACTGCCCTTCAATACCTTAATCGAGAGTTGTTCCACTCTTTCCGAAATGCTGAGGCAGGTCATACTCCATCCCCCTGAGACGATGGAACCCCGTTCCTCCTCCGATGTCGCGGAAGGTAAGGCGATTGTCGAAGACTTTGGTTTTTCAAACACTTGGCGGTATCCATTTCATCTGAAGGTCCGCTCCATGGCCTTCGGGAGTGCCCGAATCCCTTAACGTCATCGTTCAACCTCGCCTTAGCACTTCCGCTCCCTGTTCCGTTTTTGGAACAAAGACACGATTTATTTCGCCTTTACCTTGTCTTCCCTTATTCTTCTCCTTCATCCTGAGTCTCTGGATTGCGCCGGCCCAAAGGCCGCGCTCAATCGGGTGATCGGATTGGCCTTTTATGACACTGTCGTACTGTCGTCCTGCGCTGGTCTATGCAGTTCTCGCCTTCACTCTCATATCGCAAGGATTCGCTCAGCACGCCTCGCCGCGCGCGCGCATTACCCAGGCTGTGGACGATACTGACCGGGTCACGTCGACGGGCAACGTTCACCCGCTCGCGCGCGCGAAGTACGACCGGGGTGCTGTTCCCGACGACACCCCAGCCTCCCGCATGCTGCTTCTGCTGTCGCGCTCAGCCGAGCAGGATGCTGCCCTGCAACAGCTTCTCGAGGACCAGCAAACCCCAGGCTCTTCGCAGTACCGAAAGTGGCTCACTCCCGCCGAATTTGGCGAACAATTCGGTCCCGCCGACGCCGACGTGCAGGCTGTAACGTCGTGGCTCGCGGGGCAGGGCTTTCAAGTCAACCGGGTGACCGCGGGTAAGACCATCATCGAGTTCTCCGGCAACGCGGGCCAGATACGCCAGGCCTTTCACAGCCAGATGCATCAATATCTCGTGGCCGGCGGTCAGCACCTGGCTAACGCCACCGATCCGCAAATCCCAGCCGCACTGGCTCCGGTTGTAAAAGGCATCGCATCTCTCAACAACTTTGAGCGCAAGCCGTCGTCGCGCCTGTTCGGCGTCTTTCATCGTGATCCCGCCACGGGCGACGTGCAGCCGGAATTCACGGTCAGCAACGGCAGTGGAACCACCTACTACGCCATTGGCCCTGCCGATTTCGCCACCATCTACAACACCAATCCGCTGCGGCAAGCCGGCATTAATGGCTCTGGCCGGACCATCGCCGTGGTTGGCGTCACCAACGTGAACCTGCAGAACGTTACAGACTTCCGCAACCTGTTCAATCTGGGCTCTGGCAACACTTCGGTGGTAATCGATGGTCCCGATCCCGGCATCGTCACCCAGCCTGAGTTCGAGGCGCTCCTCGACCTCGAGTGGGCCAACGCCGCCGCCCCCGGCGCCTCCGTCGTCCTGGTTTCCGCACAGGAAACCGAAACCACCAGCGGTGTAGATCTCGCAGCGCTGCACGTGATCGAGAACAACCTCGCCGACGTCTTGAGCGTCAGCTTCGGCACCTGCGAAGAGGCGCTCGGAAGCACGGAAAATCAGTTCATCCAGGCGCTGTGGCAGCAGGCCGCTGCGCAGGGCATGACGGTCATTGTCTCCTCCGGCGACGCCGGTTCCGCCGGTTGTGGTGACTTCAACAACGACCAGGTGGCCACTGCCGGCCTCGCCGTAAGCGGAGTCGCTTCGACCCCTTTCAACGTTGCGGTAGGCGGCACGGACTTCAACGATGGGAACTCGTTCGCTACTTACTGGTCCTCCACCAACGATACGACAACGTGGCTCTCCGCCAAGTCATACATCCCCGAGATGACGTGGAACAGCTCTTGCGCCGCCACCGCCACCGCCGCTAACTTGAATGTCTGCCCTGCCGTTCCGACGACCGGAACTCCGCCGTCGAGCCTTAATATCGTTGCCGCATCAGGAGGCGCAAGCAGTTGCTCCAGTTCCACAGGATCGGGAACCAGCAAGGTCTGCCAGGGAACACCTAAGCCCGCCTGGCAAACCGGAGCAGGCGTTCCTAGCGATGGCGTTCGCGACATTCCCGATGTCTCACTTTTCTCGGCGATCGGGACTGCTTCGCACAGCTTTTACGTGATCTGCAATCAAGACGCCCTTCCGCCCGGTTCTCCCAGTTGCCAGTTCAACGGCAGCAGTGTCTATTTCGTCGGCGCAGGAGGGACTTCCGTTGCCGCTCCCGCCTTTGCCGGCATGATTGCCATGGCAGACCAGAAGAGTGGCACTCGCCTGGGTAATGTGAACTATCTTCTTTACAGCCTGGCTGCGCAGCCCGGCGCATCCTGCGGTTCCGCACTCTCGCAGTCGTCATGCATCTTCCACGACGTCACCCAGGGTAATATTTCGGTGCCCTGCGCTGCCACTTCGCCGAACTGCAGCGTTACATCGGGAGGCGCCACGGGAGTCCTCATCGGCGCCAACGGCGCTCCCGCCTATGTGGCGCAGGCGGGATACGATCTTGCCACCGGGCTCGGCTCGGTCAACGGTACGAACCTGGTAAACGGTCTCGCTTCCGCCGCCGCTGGATTCAAGGCCACGACCACCGCGCTTACCCTGAACGGAGGCACCGCCCAGGTCACCGCGAAGCACGGCGATCCCATCACGGTCGCGGTGAACATCACGCCCACCGCCGCCACCGGGCCTGTGTCGCTCCTGGGTGGAACTGGCGGTATTGACTCGGCCTCGCTCTCCGGCGGTCTCGCCAACTGGACCAGCCGGCTCTTCCCCGGTGGTAACTACAACGTTACTGCCCATTATCCGGGCGACGGGACCCGCGCCGCCAGCGACTCCAACGGCATTGCAGTCTCCATCACGCCCGAGTCCAGCCAGACGTTCGCCAACCTCGTGACGTTCGACCTTAACGGAGTCCCGCAGTCATACACCGCCAACACCGCGTCCTACGGCTCGCCGTACATCCTGCGCATGGATGTCGCCGACGCCTCCGCCACGGTTTCCCCGTCCCAGGGCATCTCCAGCAACTGCTCGCAACGCATCACCAGTTGCCCGACCGGCAGCCTTGCGCTCACGGCCAATGGTGCTCCTCTCGATGGCGGCAGTTACGCGCTGAACAGCGCCGGCACCGCGGAGGACCTTCACATCCAGTTAAGTCCCGGTACCTATAACGTCGTGGCAAGTTACGCGGGCGATGCCAGCTACGCCGCCAGCTCCGGAACGAATACCGTGACCATAACCCCGGCTCCTGTGACGATCGCAGCCGGCATCGTCCCTGCGGGACCGTATCAGTACGGCGATCCTGTCCAGATTTATGGCGGTCTCACCACCACCAGCAACGGCGCCCAGCCCGGCGGCACGATCACGTTTTTCGACAATGGAGTTCCGATCAATCCCGGCTTCATCCAGTACACCGGGATTCCGTATTCCCCTAATCTGAAGCCCCCTTATGCCTGGTACAACGCAAGCGCCACCTACGGCTTCACGCCAGTCGGTCAGCATGTCCTCACCGCACAATATTCCGGCGACCAGAACTACGCGTCCGCCACGAGCGCCCCTTTCCCATTCTCCGTCGCCCAGGCACAGCCATTCGTCAATCAATACGGTGCGGGGCCCAATCCGTCCACTCCCCTGGTGCCGGTTAACCTGGTCGTTAGTTACGGGGGATATGGGGGAGCGTCGCCTTCCGGAGCGATTACCTTTACCGACAACGGAACGGCTCTCGCGGGCACCGTGAACTACACCACCAACGGCCCTCGCGCGACGGCTACCATGACGTACACCTTCACCCAGCTTGGTAGCCACAACTTAGTCGCGAACTATCCCGGCGATGCCAATTACGCAGCTTTCGCCCAGCCCCTTGGCAACCTGAACGTAGTTAGCAAGCTCTCCGCTTCGGTCATCCAGTTCTGGGACTACTTCAATCCCTGCCTCGTCAACTATCCCACCAAGATGTACGTCCTCTTCAGTCCGCAGGGATATTCAGGCCCCAATCTCACCGGTACGGTGACCTTCTTTGATAACGGCGCCGCCATCACCGGCGGCAACATCGATTACACGCAGTCCGGATCCATACTGGAAGCGGTCCTCACTTACAGTTTTCCCACCACCGGTACCCACAATGTCACGGTTCAGTACAACGGCGACGCCATTTATGACGTGAGTCTTTCTCCGCAACCGCTGGTCATGACGGTGAACAGCAAGCTGGACGCCTCGATCCGTCAAATGCTCCCCCCATCGGGAGGGCCGCTCGTGGTCAACCGACCAACCCAGTTAACCGCGCATGTAGACGGGAATTATGACGGCCCGTCCATCAGCGGAACCGTGACGTTCCTGGAGAACGGCTCTCCTCTTGACGGGCCCGTCAGCGTCTATCTCTCGGGAAATTGGCTGGAGGCCACCCTAACCCACACCTTCACCACAACGGGCGCTCACAACATAACGTTGCGTTACGAGGGGGACGCAAACTACTCGGCGACGACATCTACGT
>Ga0335069_10004512_pt1 | contig 20602 bp, 16 predicted proteins | sample Lox_Sample_11_FD_206714 | JGI IMG/M metagenome (GOLD analysis project Ga0335069, IMG submission 206714) | Soil microbial communities from Loxahatchee National Wildlife Refuge, Florida, United States - Lox_Sample_1.1 | ecosystem: Environmental > Terrestrial > Soil > Wetlands | place: USA... | reverse complement strand
GTGCCGCTCGCGGCGCCGCTCCGGGTCGGCGTCGCGATCGGCGAGACGCCGGACGCGAACGCGCGCGTGCGCTTCCAGATCAGCGCCGGCTCCGGCCAGGTCGACGGCGCCGCGAGCGTCGTCGTCACGACCGGCGCCGACGGCGTCGCGTCGGCGTCGTGGTCGGTCGACTCGACGACGCCGCTGCAGACGGTGACGGCGCAGCTCCTCGACGACGTCGGCACGCCTCTCCACCTGCCGGTGCAGTTCGACGCGAGCCTGTCGGTCGCCGCGGAGGTCGCCTACGACCCGGCCGCCTGCGCCGGCCTCGCCGGCACGACGACCGTGCAGCAGGCGCTCGACAAGCTGTGCGCGATCAACGGCGGCGGCTGCGCGACGATCGTCCTCTCGCCCGGCGAGAACTGGCAGGAGCCGCTGCTCGCCCTCCCGGACGGGAACCACGCCCACGTCTGCTTCCGGCCCGGCGTGTACACGACGACGGCGCCGGTCGTGGTCGCGAACAAGGGGAGCCTGATCATCTCCGGCGTCGGTCTCGGCAGCCGCGTCGTCGCGCCGCAGAGCGAGGTCGCGCTCCTCTTCCAGGACTGCGACGAGGTGGTGATCCGCGACCTCGCGATCGAGTCCGGCGTCGTCGGCGCCCAGCCCGAGCAGAACGGCGCGCTCACCCTCGAGGGCTGCCGCCGCGTGGTCGTCGAGAGCGCCGAGCTGCGCTGCGCGGCAGGGGCCGCGCAGGCGGGAGCCTGCCTGACTGTCCGGGCGTCGGCGAAGACCGCGCCCGAGGTCGTGCGCGTGCACGACTGCGATCTCGTCGTCGGTCACATGCAGGTCGGAGCGCTCGTCCTCGACGCGCAGACGACGTCGGTGACGGGGACGACGATCCGCGTCGCGCCCGGGGCGGTCGCGTTCGACGCGCTGCTCGCCGACGCCGAGCGCCGCGGCGCGCTCGCCCGCCAGCTGTTCAGGCGGGGGAAGCCGACCGACGTCGCGCCGACCACCGGCGCCGGCTTCAACACGGTGCTCAAGGCCGGGTCGTTCACCGTCGCCTTCGACTCCTCTGTGCCTCAGACCGAGTGGCAGGCGCTCGCCGGGCAGCATCCGCCGACGGAGGCGGACCTCGCGTCGAAGGAGAGCGTCCAGCAGTGGGCGACCAACCTCGCGCAGCAGGCGATTGCGACGCCGCATCTGCTTCCGACCTTCAACCGAAGCGTCGGCAGGCTGCAGCGCCAGCTCGGCGAGTCGTACGTCCCGACGGTCGAGAGCGCCGCGGGCCGGGCGCTGCTGCAGTCGTCGCTGATCGCCGGCGCGGTCTCCGTGATCGCGCCGGGAGGCGCGCGCGCCACGACGGTGCAGACGCTGCAGCTCGGCAACGCGAGCGTCCAGTTCGAATCGGTGCTGACGACGGCCGACTGGCGGGCGCTGCTCGCGGCCGGCGGGATCACGGGCGTGGACAGCGGCCTCGGCCTCAAGAACGCGATGAAGGGCCTCGCCCGCCGCGCCGTCACCGACGCGGCGTTGCGCGCCCAGGTGCCGGCGCTCGGGGCGTGGTTCAAGGGGCTGTCCGCCCGCAACGTCCCCGTCGCGTCCGTCGGCGTCGTCGTCGGCGGCGGCGCCGCGGACAGCGTCGTCGTCGGCGACAACGACCTCGTCGGCGTCGCCGAGGCGGTGCACGTGGCGGTCAGGGCCGGCGGCCTCAAGGTCGCCGGCGCGCGCCGCAGCGTCGGCCGAATCGAGCTCAGCGGCAACCGCGCCGCGCTCCGCGTCCCGTTCGAGCTGCTGCAGGGGCCGCGGGCGTACTACGTCGGCAACGCGAACCACGCCGTCGTCGTGGACAACGAGATGCGGCTCGACGCGGCCGGGAGGTTCACGCGCCCGGACGCGGTGCTCGAGGGCATCCGCGTGTGGGGCGTCTTCGGCCCGCTCGTCCGCGTCGACGACAATCTCCTCGCGGGCTGCGGGACGGGCGTGCGGATCCAGCCGCAGGGCGCCGCCCCGGCCCGGCACCTCTGGGAGGCGTCGGGCAACGTCGCCCCCGACGCCGGGTCGGCGGTCGTCGCGCCGACGTCGGTCACGCGGTCGGGGAACGTCCCGTGAGCCGGCGGCGCGGCCTCGACTTCCGGGCTCCGGCGTGTCACAATGGGCGCTCGCCGATCAGTTATCTGTGGTATCGGGCTGGTGTCCAGTCCGTGGGGTTCGACTCCTCGGTCGGCGGCTATGAAGCGAGGCGACGAGCCTCGCTTCATCGCGTCAGGGGGAGCGCGCCGCTCAGTGGTGCGTCACGAGCAGCTTCAGGACGATCAGCAGGACGCCGAGTCCGAGGTTGACGGCGACGACGGCGAGCGTCCCGAGCAGCCCGAGCTTCTCGATGCGGGCGAAGCGCACCCCTTGCGCGGCGAGGACGGCGAGGCCGATGCCGAGGGCGAGCCAGATCGCGGTCTTGTCGGCGAGCACGCCGAGATGGCCGAGGAAGAGCACGAGCACGGGAGGCAGCGCCGCCGTGACGATCGAGCTCTCGTGATACGCGATGTCGGTGAGCTCGGCGAACGAGAGATGCCGCTCGCGGCCGACGCTGTAGCCGAGCGCGTGCGCGTACACGTGCGCGAGCCAGAGGATCACGGCCGTCACGAGGACGAGCGCGGCGATGTGTCCCGTCCCGTGCGAGGTCGTGCGCGCCGAGGCGACGATCACCGAGAGGACGATGATCGTCCCGTAGACGTAGCCGGCCAGGCGCTCGCCCGTGCGGGTCAGACGGGACGGGCCGGTCGCGCGCGCGTCGTCGGTCACGCGCGCATCATGCACCGCCCTACCGCTTGCGCGGCGGCCCCAGCGCGAGCTGGACGAGCCGGTGCGCCGACTCCGCGGCCATCGTGCTCGTTCCGGGCTTCCGGGCGCGGACGAAGAGGACGAGCTGCTCGCCCTTCCGCAGCGGCAGCCGCTTCGTCGGGCGGAACCGCACGACGGCGTCGCCGTTCTCGTTCGTCTTGACCTCCGGCGCCGTCCTCACCCAGCCATACGGGATGCCCGTGACGCGGACGAGCGCGTCGCGGACGAGGTACCCGTGCGCGTCGACGATGTGGAAGCGGGCGGTGAAGGCGCGGCGCGTGCGCAGCGGATAGCTCGAGAACCGGACGGCCGCCACGACGAGCCGGTCCGGCGAGACGACGCTGTCCGCCGGGATCGACAGCTTCCCGTTCGGCAGATGGACGGCGCCCGGCGGGACGTTCGTCACCACCGGCGTCGGCGCCGAGACGGCGACGTTCGATCCGGTCGCGTTCGTGGCCTTCACGACGAACTCGACCGTGGAGCCGGCGTCGGCGGTCGTGAGCACGTACGTCTGCGCTGTCGCGCCCGCGATCGTTTCGCAGCGGTTGCCCGTGGCGTCGCACCGATACCAGCTGAAGCCGTACGAGATCGCCTGCGCGCTGCTCCAGGCGCCGACGGAGCCGGTGACGGTGCCGCCGACGTTGACGCTCGGAGCGGTGACGGTCGGCCGCGACGTGTTGACCGGCGCCGCCGGCGCCGCGAGCACGGCGGCGGTGAGGTTCGAGCCGATGCTCGCCGAGCCGAAGCTGTTCTTCGCCGTCACGATCGCGCGCAGCCGGTAGCCGACGTCCGCCGAGACGGGACTGTACGAGGACTTCGTCGCGCCGCCGAGGTTCGTGCAGGAGCTCGTCGAGCATCGCTGCCACTGGTACGAGTACGTGATCGGCGACGTCCCGCTCCAGGCGCCGTTGTCGACGCTGACCGATTTGCCGACCTGCGCCGTGCCGTGCGGGTCGGGCTGCTTCGTCGCCTGCGGCGCGGTGCCTGCCGCGGCCACGACGCCGGTCGGGCTCGACGCGGCCGACGAGCTGCCGGACGAGGTCGTCGCGGTGACGACGACGCGAAGCGTCCTGCCGACGTCCGACGAGCCGACGTCGTAGGTCTGCGAGGTCGCGCCCGAGATGTCGCCGCAGCTCGCGCCGCTGCTGCTGCAACGCTGCCACTGGAACGAGTAGCTGATCGTCCCGCTGCCGCTCCAGCTGCCGGTCGAGGCGCTGAGACGCTTGCCCTGCTGCGCGGTCCCGCTCACCGACGGCGGCGAGCTGTTGACCGGCCCCGCCGAGGTGGTCGCGCCGACGGCGCCGGCGGCGACGCCGAGCCCGAGCGCCGCGATCGCCGCAGCGGCGAGCCGTGTCCCGTTCATCGCCTGCCATTTCACGCCGCTCGGTGGCGCGTTTGCGTACGGGCCGGGTAAAGGCTCGGTAAATCGTCCGTGCCGGGGCCTAGCTCTCGGCCTTCGCGGCCTTCTTCGCGGCCTTCCGCTCCTCGTGAGCTGCCTTCTGCTCGGCCGCCCTCACCTTGGCCTCGTCGTACGACTGCTCGACGAGCGACCGGCCGCCGGTCCAGCCGAACGCCCACGCGACCATGATGATCCCGAAGACGATGTTCCACGCCGTGGTCACGAGCTGCTGCGCGACGGAGTAGGCGGTCGCGTTCGCTGCGCTCGTGATCCCGTTCAGCGACGCGACGTTGAACGCCTGGGTCACGCCGGCACCCCCAGGCGTGACCGAGGTCACGTTGGCGATCGAGTTGCCGGCGTTGATCCGCATCAGGGTGTGGAACGAGATCGGAATGTCGTAGGCGTAGAGGAAGACGCACATCACGCCGAGGCTTGCGACCCAGGCGAGGAACGAGGGCAGGAACACGCGCAGGAAGTACGCCCCCGGCTTCGCGACGATGCCGCCGCCGGTCTTCGCCTCGTCCCACCACTCGACGATCTTCGGCCACCAGCGGCGTGCGATGAGGTAGATGAGGAACGCGCCGCCGAAGACGATGATCACGAACGCGACGGTGTGGTCCTTGACGAACGAGAACTTGAGGTCGAACGAGCCGCCGACCGACAGGAAGAGGTAGAGCCACGTGAACGCGCCGATGGCGGTGAAGAAGATCTTCTGGACCGCGTAGCCGCCGAGCACGCCGGCGAACGTCGCGCTCGCGATGATCGACGTGAACATCAGCAGCATCACGAGCGTCCCGAGGTTGGCGGGCAGGATCCCGTTCAGGGCGACCGACGCCGCGTAGCACGCGATGATCTCGCGCCGGCGCACCTCGCCGGGGTAGGCGTACGTGAGGATCGCGTACCACGAGTAGCCGGTGAGAGCCGTCTGGATCGTCTTCAGCACGATCGCGGCCACGAGCTGCGCCGCCGTGATGCTCGTGATCGTGTCCCAGACCTGCTTGAGCCAGCCGCGGACGTCCCAACCGAGGAGATTCGCCATCGCCCCGATGAGGACGATCACGAGGGCCCAGAGGAGGAGGCGCTTCCAGCGGTAGTGCTTCTCGGCGGCCGGCGCCGGTGCGTCCGTGGCGGTGCTCATCCCTGGATCGTAGACCGCGCCCCGGCGGAGCGGTGACGGCGCGGTGACGCCCCTGTGACGACGGCCGTCGAAGATGCCGCCAGCAACCCAGGGGGGAGGATTCATGCCCGAGAAGGCAGCCGCATCCGGCTACGTGCTGGAGGTCCCGGTCGACGCCTCGGCGATCTCGGCCGACGATCTGAGGAGCCAGGCGCTGAAGGTCGTCGTCAAGCCCTGCGACGGCGAGCTCCGCTCCGAGGTCGTCAAGCTGAGGGAGAACGGCACCGGTAGCGTGCGGTTCTCGTTCACGCGCAACCCCGGCGCGCTCCAGGTGCTCGTCGGGCCCGAGCGCGCCGAGGACGCCGAGCTCGCGGCGTCGCAGACGATCACGACGAGCGTCTCCGCCGCCGCGTGGGCCGGCAAGCGCCAGCTCGCCGTCGAGCCGCTCAGCGTCTCGCCGTACTACTGGTGGTGGTGGCTCCGCTGGTGCCGCGAGTTCACGATCCGGGGCCGCGTCGTCTGCCCGGACGGGAGCCCCGTGCCGGGCGCCGAGGTCTGCGCCTACGACGTGGACTGGTGGTGGTGGTGGTGGACGAAGCAGCAGGTCGGCTGCGCGGTCACCGACATCAACGGCAGCTTCGACATCACCTTCCGCTGGTGCTGCGGCTTCTGGCCATGGTGGTGGTGGCGCTACCGGGTCTGGGAGTTCCAGCCCGAGCTGGCGCAGGCGATCGCGCCGGTGCTCGAGCGGGATCCGCGGATCCAGCTCGGGCGCGCCGAGAACGTCCCGAGCCTCGACGTGTTCGCACCGTTGCTCGCCCGCGACGGCGTGAACACGAGCCGCCCGCTCGCGTCCGTTCCGGCCGGGCAGCTCGAGCAGATCCGGACGACGCTGCTCGAGAAGCTGCCGCAGGCGCCCGAGCTCGCAGCGCTGCGCATCTGGCCGTGGTGGCCGTGGTGGCCCTGGTGGGACTGCACGCCGGACATCATCTTCCGCGTCACGCAGGACTGCCGCTTCCCCGGCGCGGTCATCGTCGACGAGAGCTACGCCGACACGCGGTGGGACATCTCCGACCCGCTCGACGTCACGCTCGTCGCGAACGACCTCGCCTGCTGCCGCAAGCAGCCTCCGTGCGTCGAGGGCGACTGCATCGACATCTCCTCGATCTGCTCGGACGAGTACCTCTCGATCGACTCGATCGCGGGCAACCACGGTGCCGTCTCGGCGACCCCTGCCGGGTACGCGCCGGGAGACCGTCCGTTCTCGGAGTCGATCGCCGTCCTCAAGGCGAACACCTTCGTCGGCGTCGACTACTACGAGATCGAAGTTCAGGATCCGGTCACGCTGACGTGGGGGCCGCTCCCGGCCGGCGCGTGTGAGGACTTCTGCCGCCACTGGCTGCAACCCGTCCCGATCGGCCCGTGGCCGAACGGGGACGTGCCGTTCAAGTGGTCGGTGAGGTCGGACGGGACGAACGACCATCTCGTCGTCGAGAGCCGCGAGCACTGGGAGGCGACGGTCGGCCTGCCGCCGCTCGCGTTCTGGACGATCAGCGAGCAGCTCGTCGTTCCCATCGACTCGACGAAGTTCACAGACGGCACGTACACGTTCCACGTCGTCGGCTGGCTGGACGCCGGCGGCGGGAACGTCAAGAACGGACACGTGCTGCCCGTGTGCGGGATCGAGGAGCCGAACGAATGGGTGCTCACGTTCGACAACCGCATCACGAACGACCCGGCGGCGCTGCCGTGCTCGCCGCTCCTGCCGGGACTCGTGCACCTCTGCACGCTGGAGCCGACGACGGAGCTGACGAGCATCACGATCGGCGGCAACGTCATCCCGGCGTGCGGGACGACCGATCTCACCGGGAACCTCGAGATCGACTTCACGGCGAGCGATCCCGACGGCCACCTGCTCGAGTACGACATCACGGTCCACTGGGGAAGCGGCAACGTCCAGAGCCTGCTCGGTCTCGCGGGGGCGACGCTCGTCCGCAACACCGGGGACGGCCAGGGGCCGACGTACGCGGCCGCGCTCGGCCAGGGCTTCGGCGCCGCCAGCCCGACGTGGCACGGCGGCACGATGACGCTGACGGTTCCCGCGTCCGAGGCGTTCCCGGAGCCGTGCTGCTACCTGATCCGGCTCCAGGCGTGGAAGCGACACCACGTCGGCTACCGGTTCGGGAGCTGCGGGTTCAACTGCGAGCAGGACGTGTACACGAACGTCAGCGAGTTCACGGTCGGCGTGGGCGTGTGCGATCCGCCGAAGGCGGTCGGGCACCTCGCGGCGGCCGGCGATCTCGTCGTGCGGGAAGGCGGCTGATGGGCTGCTGCGGCCAGGGCCGCGCAGCGCTTCGGGCCGCCGGGAGCGCCGCCGCCCGCGGGACACCCGGTGTCCCCCGGGCGGCGGCCCCGGTGTCCGCCGTGCGGCCGCCCACCGCCCTCGTCCGCTACGTCGGCGGCAAGCGCGTCCGCGTTCGCGGCTCGGTGACGGGCCGGCTCTACGACTTCACCGGCGGAGCCCGGACGACGGTCGAGAGCAGCGACGCCCCCGCCCTCGTCAGGACGGGGCTGTTCGTCAGGGACTGAGCGACGCGCTCAGCGGATCCGGCGGAACATCCGGCTGCGGAGCAGGACCGGGGCGTCGGCCCCGTCGACGAGCTGAACGCGGCTCGCCGGCGTGAACGTGTAGAGGCGCCCGCTCACCGGCCCGCGGACGCGGACGCTCGCGCGGCCGACGTGCTCGAGCCTCGTCCCTCGGCTCGGCGCGGCCGCGGGCGGCCGGGCGGGCGGCGGCGGCGCGCTGCGCCGTTCGGGGCGTCCGCAGCTTCGCCCGCTTGTCTCCGCAACAGCCCATTGTCGGAACGATGACACGCCGGACGTCACCGCGCCGTCACCGGCGCCGTTGACAGCTGCGGCGGCAGCCGTCTAGCGTGTGTCGCGGTAACGGGAAGCTGGGGGCGATGGGGGAGAGCGCTCACTCGTTGCTGCGGCGCGTCGTCGGGCCGCTCGGAGCCGGGGCATGACGCGGACCCGCGCGAACGGCGTGCGGCTCACGCTGCTCGGCACGTTCGAGCTCGAGTGCCACGGCGTATGCGTCCGGCTGCCGATGAGCGCGCAGCGGCTCGTCGCCTTCGTCGCGCTGCACGAGCACCCGGTGCTGCGCGCCTACACGGCCGGGTCGCTCTGGCCCGAGACGTCGGACGGGCGCGCGCACGCGAACCTCCGGTCGTCGCTCTGGCGGCTGCACCGCTGCGGCCACCGTCTGATCGACGCGACCGGCGACGGGCTGCGCCTCGACTCGGGCGTCCGCGTCGACCTCCGCGAGGCCGAGGCGCTCGCCCGCCGCTGCCTCGTCGACGGCGTCGACCTCGAGCTCGAGCCGTCCGTGCTCGCGGGCGACCTGCTCCCGGACTGGTACGAGGACTGGATCCTGCTCGAGCGCGAGCGGTACCGCTCGCTCCGGCTGCGGGCGCTGGACGCGCTCTGCGAGCGGCTGATCCACGCGGGGCGGCTCGACGACGCGCTCGACGCGGGTCACGCGGCGGTCGCGGGCGAGCCGCTGCGCGAGAGCGCGCACCGCGCGCTCGTGCGGGTGCACCTTGCCGAGGGCAATGCCGGCGAGGCGATCCGCCAGTACCGGCTCTTCCGGCGGCTGCTTCGCGAACGCCTCGGGCTGGAGCCGTCTGGGAGGATGGAGGAGCTGATGCGCGAGATCCCCACGATGGACACGGCGCGATGAGCGACGCGGGCCCCGCGACGCGGTTCGCGATCGGGGTGCTCGCCACCTGGCGGTTGACGCATCTCCTCGCCGAGGAGGACGGACCTGCGGACGTCGTCGTCCGCCTGCGCGCATGCCTCGGGACGAGCCAGCTCGGGCGGCTGATGGACTGCTTCGCCTGCACGAGCGTGTGGGTCGCCGCGCCGGTCAGCCTCGCCGTCGCCCGCCGGCCGCGCGACCGCGCGGTCACCTGGCTCGCCCTCTCCGGGGCCGCCTGCCTGCTCGAGCGTGCGGTGCCCGACGGCGTGTCCGAGCTCGATCTCGAGCCGGATCCGTCCTAGCGCCCCCGGAAGAAACGAGAGCGACCCGATCCCCGTCGGGTCGCTCTCGGGGTGCCAATCCCCGGTCTCCTAGCACGGAAAGGATAGGAGCCCGTTCAAAGGCGATGATCGGTCACATCGGAGTCCGACGCGTCCCCCGATGTGGGGATCGGCGGGGCCCGAGAGGCCCGCTCAGTTGTGTGAGAGCCTCTTAACCGAACCTCTACACATCGGCGTCGGCGGACGGCTCTACGCTTGCCCCATGACCGTGGCCGCGCCCTCGCTCCCGCTCGTCCTGCACCTGTCGCTCGTCGTCCCGGGCGACCTCCGCGACGCGGGCGGCGAGCAGCTGGGCCGGGTCGACGACCTGATCGTCCGGCTCGGCGCAGACGACTACCCGCCGGTGAGCGGGATCGTCGCACGCGTCGCCGGCCGCCAGGTGTTCGTCTCCGCGGAGCAGATCGAGGAGATCGCGCACGGGCGGGTCACGCTCGGCGGCGACCGGCTCGACCTCCAGCGCTTCCAGCGGCGGCCGGACGAGGTCCTGCTGAAGAAGGACGTGCTCGACCGGCAGCTGATCAACATCGACGGCGCGAGGCTCGTCCGCGCGAACGAGATCGAGCTCGCGCGGATCGACGGCTGGTACCGGGTCGTCGGCGTCGACGTCAGCCTCCGCGGACTCTTCCGCCGGCTCGTCCCGCGCCGGCTCGGACGGCGCGTCACGCTCGGCACCTTCCTCGACTGGGCCTCCGTCGAGCCGTTCACCGGGCACGTGCCGACGGTGCGGCTGCGCGTGCCGCACCCGAAGCTCGCGCGACTCCATCCGGCCGAGCTCGCCGACCTCGTCGAGGCGGCCTCGCACCGGGAGGGCGGCGAGATCATCGCGGCCGTCGCCGCCGACCCCGAGCTCGAGGCGGATGTCTTCGAGGAGCTCGGCGAGAAGCACCAGCTCGAGTTCGTCGAGGAGCGCTCGGACGACCAGGTCGCGGCGCTGCTCGCGCACATGGAGGCCGACGACGCGGCCGACCTCGTCCTCCAGCTGCCCGAGGAGCGGCGCGAGGTGGTCGTCGCGCTGCTGCCCGGCGTGCAGCGCAGGCGGGTCCGCGCGCTGCTCGGGTACGACCCGACGACGGCGGGCGGGCTGATGAGCCCCGAGTTCCTCTGCATCTACGCGCAGGCGACGGTCGAGGAGGCGGTCGGGCGCGTCAACCGCTCCGGCATCGACGCCGACGCGCTCGCGTGGGTCTACGCGATGAACACGCACTACCGGCTGCGAGGCGGAATCCGGCTCGCCGACCTGCTGCGGGCCGACCCGGAGGCGCGCCTCGCCGAGGTGCTCCAGCCGGTGCAGACGGTGCCGCCCGACGCGGCGCTCGAAGAGGTGGCGCGGACGATGGCGGACTTCGACCTCACCGTCGTCCCCGTCGTCGACGAGAAGGAGCAGCTCGTCGGCGTCGTCACGATCGACGACGTGCTCGAGGTCGTGCTGCCGGAGAACTGGCGCCGCCGCTTCGGCGTGCTCGGCGACGACTAGTCCGCGGCCAGCTCCTCCAGCGCGGCGACGAGCTCGTCCGTCGCCGACAGGTACGGCGCGTGGTCGGTGTCGAGCTCGATCACCGACCGGCACGGGTGCTCCGCGATCATGCGCCGCTGGAGCGCGGGCGGGATCGACTGGTCGCGGGCCGTGACGACGTACGAGCGCGGGATCGCCGCGAGCACGGCTTCGTCCACCTCCACCGGTGTCGCGAACGGGGCCAGCGGCTGCGGTCGCAGCCTCGCGACCGACGCGGCCTGCTGCTCCGGCGTGCAGCACTGGAAGACCGCCTCCTTCGCCGCCTCCGGCGGCAGCGTCGCGACCGGCGGCTCTCCCTCGACGACGACGTTCGCCTGCACGAGGTCGTCGGCTCCCTCCGGGAGGTGGGCGAGGTCGAGCAGGCTCTGGCCGTTCGCCGGCATGAACGCGGCGACGAAGATCAGCTGTGCCACCCGCGCGGGGCAGGCAGAGGCCGCTTGGGTGGCGACGACGCCGCCCATGCTGTACCCGACGAGGACTGCCGGCTCGGTCCGCTCCCGGAGCCGGTCGCAGACCCGCTCGGCGCAGGCGGCGAGGGTGACGTCCTCGACCGGAGTCCGGTCGTCGCCGCCGCCGGGGAGATCGAGCGTCGCGACGGTGTGGCCCGCCGCCTCGAGCGGGCCGACGATCGGCTCCCAGCTCCAGGCCCCGCCGAAGGCCCCGTGGACGAGAACGAAGCGCGCCATCGCGCGATCCTATTGCTTTCTGCGCCGAGCTCGATCATGCTCCGTCCGTTACTCCTAGGGGAGGGGAACTCATGACTGGCAAGCGTCTCGTCCTGGCGGGCGTTGCGCTGGCTGCGGCGGTCGGTCTGATCGTCGCCGCCGCGCTCGGCGCGTTCGTCTCGAGCGGCAGGACGGCTGCGGCCGGCGCGCACGTCGACGGCGTTCACGTGCACGGCCACTGGACGATCGTCGTCCGCAACACGAGCGGCAAGGTCGTCGGCCGCTATCACTTCCACAACGACTTCGTCGGCGCCGCTCTCGGCACGAGCGGCGGTGCTGATGCGTTGGCGGAGATCCTCAGCGGCGGCAAGGCGCCGGGCGACTGGGATCTCTCCATCCAGGGGAGCGCCTGCCCGGCCTCGAACGGCAACTTCTGCCAGATGTTCGAGCCGGACGCGAATCCGAGCTTCTTCGCGTCGCCGCCGGACACGAAGAACTTGACCGTGACCGCTCCCACGTCGGGTACGGACGCGTTCAAGATCGTGCTCCAGGCCAACGTGACCGCGACGAACGACGGCGAAATCACACGCGTCGGCTCGGGCCTGCAGAAGTGTCAGTCCTCGGCCGCGGTCGGGGCCGACTGCGCGATCGGCTACAACGAGATCACCGATCGGACCCTGTCCTCGCCGATCACCGGCATCATGGCGGGCCAGGACATCTCGGTCACCGTCAAGCTCAGCTTCTCGTAGGAGGTCGAGGGCCGGGGGACGACCGTGGCCGGACGCCGATCCGGTAGGACCGCCGCTGTGCGGTGGGGGTTGCTCGCGCTCGCGCTCGCGTGCGGGCTCGGCCTGCTCGTGCTCCCTGCGGGGGCCGCGCCGACCGCGTCGACGGAGGTCTCGATCGTCGTCGAGGAGGGCGTCACCTCCGGCGACGGCTCGACCGCCAGCCCGCCGGCGTCAGCGTCGTCCGACGAGCCGGTCGGGACGGCCGACGCGGTGACGGTGTCGCCGCCGGCGAGCGTCCCGAGCGGCGAGGGCGTGACCGTCGGCGACGACGTGAGCGTCGTGCCGCCGGTGTCGATCCTCGACGAGGAATCGGTCTCGTCGAGCGACGCGCCGAACGTCGTTCCGCCGGTGACGATCCTCGACCAGGAGTCGGTCTCGTCGAGCGATGCGCCGAGCATCGTCCCGCCCGCGGTCGTCGCGACCGCAGAGTCGGCGACGGTCTCGGACGACGTCGCCGTCGTGCCGACGTCGTCGCCGTCGACGACGACGGTGACGGCGGGGCCGAACGCGGCGCTCGCCGGCTCGGCCGTGCAGCTGCAGGCGACGGTCACGTCCCGCGGCAGCGCCGTCGGCTCGGGATCGGTCACGTTCGAGGACGGCGCGACGCCGCTCGGCGCTCCCGTGCCGGTCGACTCCAGCGGCCACGCCTCGCTCGGCGTCACGACCCTCGGCGTCGGCTCGCACACGATCGTCGCCCTCTACGACGGCAGCGCGGCGTTCGACGCGAGCAGCGGGATGACGAGCGAAGGCATCTACGACTACGCGCTCTCGGCCGGTCCCGACCAGAGCGTCCTCCGCGGCGGCGCGGCCACGTTCGGGCTTACCCTCTCCCTCGTCGCCGGCTCGGCGACGACCGGGCTCCCCGCCTCGGTGCCGTTCTCGGCGGCGCTGCTCCCGCCCGACGCGACGAGCAACGCGCCGTCGACGATCGCGTTCCCGCAGTCGGAGGCGGCGCCGACGCACCTCGACGTGGCCGTGCAGACGGGCGCGGTCACCCTCGGCGACACGACCGTCGCCTTCACCGCCGGCGTGCGCACCGCGAGCGCGGGTCTGCACATCTCCGACTTCACGCTGTCGCTCGCGCCGGCGACACAGACGGTGCAGGCGGGCGGCTCCGCGACGTTCACGCTCACGTCGGCGGTCGTCCCCGGCTCGAGCGCGTCCGCGCTCGGGACGTTCACCGTCCTCGACCAGACCTCGACACCGGTCGGCACGATCACCGTCCCGGGCTCGCTGACGGTGACCGTCCCGACGACCGCCTCGACGACGCCGGGGCCGCACACGCTGACGCTGACGACCGATCCCGGCCACCGCAGCGCGAGCGCGACGTACTACGTCAACGTCCCGCCGGTGCCGGACGCGGGCGGCCCGTACACCGTGAACGAGGGCTCGTCGCTCACGCTGCACGGCTCCGCGACCGACACGGCGGGCGAGACGCTGACGTACAGCTGGGACCTCGGCGGCGGCCTGACCGCGACGGGCGCGACTCCGGCGTTCACCTTCCCCGACGGCCCGGCGACGCGCACCGCGAAGCTGACCGTCTGCGACGATCGCGGCGCGTGCGCGAGCGCGACGACGACGATCACCGTCGTGAACGTCGCGCCGGCGGCGAGGATCCTCTCCCCGGCCGACGGCTCCGTCTTCCGCGCGCACTCGCCCGTCACGCTGAACGGCTCGTTCACCGACCCGGGAGTCCTCGACACCCACACGGCCGTCTGGACGGTCGGCGGGACGGCGATCCCGGCGGCGATCTCGGAGCACGGCGGCTCCGGGACGGCGAGCGCATTCTGGACGCCTCCCGCCGCCGGCTTCTACCCGGTGTCGCTGAGGGTCACGGACAAGGACGGCGGCACGACGACGGTGTCCGGCGGGACGCTCGTCGTCTTCGACCCGGCCGCGGGCTTCGTCACCGGCGCCGGCGCCCTCGTCGACCCGGGCCGCGCCCTCGTCGTGTTCGCGTTCGAGGCGCGCTACCCCGACGGCGAGCCGGTGCTGCGCGGCGACGTCGACCTGCGCGTCCCGCATCTCGACTTCGACCCGACGCGCCTCGACTGGCTCGTCGTCACGGCGCCGAGCTTCGCGATCCACGGCAAGGGCCGCGTGGGACGGACGGACGGCTACGTCTTCCAGCTCGACGGCGTGAACGGACGTCCCGACCAGCTGCGCATCCGGATCTGGTCGCCCGGCGGCTCGCTCGTCTACGACAGCACGCTGCGCCCGCTCGCCTTCGGAAGCATCCAGATCCATCGGTAAGGTTCGGCCCATGCTCGCGTGGACCGGAGAGAACGATGGCGGTCACAGTCCGTGCCGCCACCGCTGCGCTGCGCCGCCCTCTTCGCGGCCGGCCGCGCCTGCCCCGGAGTAGACGTCCCTCCGCGCCGCTGCTCGCGCTGCTCGCGGTCCTCGGGCCTGGGCTGATCGCGGCGAACGCCGGTAACGACGCCGGCGGGATCGCGACGTACTCGCAGGTCGGCGCGCAGTACGGCTACGCGCTGCTCTGGATGATGGTGCTGATCACCGTCAGCCTCATCGTCGTCCAGGAGATGGCCGCGCGCATGGGCGCCGTCACGGGCAAGGGCCTCTCCGAGCTGATCCGCGAGAACTACGGGCCGCGCTGGTCGCTGTTCTCGACGGTCGCGGTGCTGATCGCGAACCTCGGGATCTGCATCTCCGAGTTCGTCGGGATCGCCGCGGCGCTCAGCCTCATCCACGTGCCGGGCTACGTCGCGGTGCCGGTCGCGGCGATCGTCGTCTGGCTGCTCGTCGTCCGCGGCTCGTACAAGACGGCGACGCGTGTGTTCGTCGCGATGACGATCCCGTTCTTCGCCTATCCGATCGCCGCGATCCTCGCCCACCCGGACTGGCTCGACGTCGGCCGCTCGGTCGTCCAGCCGCACATCGAGCTGACCGGCCCGTACCTGCTGCTGTTCGTGGCGACGGCGGGCACGACGATCACGCCGTTCATGCAGCTTTACGTCCAGTCGGCGGTCGTCGAGCGCGGGATCGGGCCGGAGGAGCTGAAGGCCGAGCGGGTCGAGGTGACGTCGGGCTCGATCTTCGCGAACATCGTCGCGTCGTTCATCATCATCGCGACCGGCGCGACGCTGTACGTCCACGGCGTCCGCAACGTGAACAGCGCCGCCGACGCCGCGAAGGCGCTCGAGCCGTTCGCCGGCCGCTTCGCCGAGGTGCTGTTCGCGATCGGACTGCTCGGCGCGAGCCTCCTCGCCGCGGCGATCCTCCCGGTGACGGCCGCGTACGTGATCGCCGAGACGTTCGGGCTCGAGAAGGGGCTCGCGCGCCGGCCGCGCGAGGCGCCGGTGTTCGTGGCGGTGCTGACGACGCTGATCGTGATCGGCGTCGCGGTCGCGGTGATTCCGAACATGCCCGTGATCAAGCTGCTCGTGCTCGTCCAGGTCGTGAACGGGATGCTGCTCCCGGTGACCCTGTTCTTCGTCTGGCGGCTCTCGTCGAACCGCGAGCTGATGGGCGACTACCGGAACGGGAGGATCTTCAACCTCGTCGCGGGCGCGACCGTCCTGATCACGTCGGCGCTCTCGATCCTCCTGCTCGTCGTGACGCTGACCGGGAACGCGTAGGAGGGGCTAGATCGCGCCCACCTCCGCGAGATAGGCCTCCGCCTTGTCCGGGAACATGAACCAGTCGAAGAAGTCGGTCGGGTCGTCGAACCCGTTGACGAAGCGGTGCGCGATCTGCGGGCTCTCGTTCCCCGCCGTCAGGAGCTTCAGCACGTGCTCCGGCGGCGGCGAGAGCAGCGCGTTCGTCCATGTCGTCGCGAACTGCCCGTAGCTCTCCCAGAACCGCTCGAACGCGCCCTCCATGAAGGCGCGGTCGTACGGCGCGGCGCCGTGCTCCTCGATCGCCGCGAGGTACGCGGCCGCCATCTTCGACGCGTTGTTCGAGCCCTGGCCTGTGATCGGGTCGTTGAGCATGATCGCGTCCGCGAGCCCGAGCACGAGCCGGCCCGACGGCAGCTCCGCCACCGGCTTGCGCACCGTCGGCGGGAACCGTCCCACGAGGATCCCGTTCGCGTCGGTCAGCTCGCTGTCGCGGTTGCGCTCGCCCTCCCACGGCATGAACGTGTCGAGGATCCACTTCGACTTCGCGAGATGCTCCTCGGGCGTCGTCACGTCGCCCCAGCAGTCCATCGGGCCGCCGGGAATCCCTTCGAAGACCATGATCTCGCACGGCCCCGTCGTCGTCAGCGCGGGGAAGACGAAGTACTCGCCGACCGTCGGGATCAGATTGAAGCACACGGCCGAGTACTCGGGCCGCGGCGTCATCCCCGTCACGTACGTGAGCGCGAGCGCGCGCATCGGCTGGTCGTACGGTGAGCGCGCGGCGTCACGCTCGAACAGCCGCACGATCTCGCCCTTGCCGGCGGCGACGACGACGAGGTCGTGCTCCTGCGTGTACCGCTCGAGCTCCTCGACGCCCACGTCCTGGATGACGAGCGTGCCTCCGCGCTTCTCCAGCTCCTCCATCCAGCCGGGCATCTTCACGCGCTGGTCGACCGACTGGGCGTAGGCGTCGAGCCGCGACGCCCAGTCGATCACCTTGCCCGTCGGCGTCTCGACGCCGGGCGGCGCCGGCACGGCGAGCGAGATGCCCTCGACCGGCGGGCACTCGTTCTCCCAGAAGTTGATGCCGAGGTCGCGCTCGTGCTGCAGCGCGGCATCGAACATGCACTGGCTCGACATCACCTTGCCGTCGCGGATGTCGTCCGGCGTGCGGTTCGAGACGACGGTGACGTCGTGCCCGGCGGGGAGGAGCCCGAGCGCGAGCTGGAGCCCCGCCTGTCCGGTTCCGACGATGAGGATGCTGGCCATCTCGTGCCTCCTTATTCGGCGAGCTTCGGGATCGCGGGCTCCGCCTGCTCCGGGCCCATCGCCGAGTAGCCGCCGTCGACGGCCCAGTCGGCGCCGGTCACGAACGACGCGTCGTCGGAGCAGAGGAAGAGGACGACGTTCGCGACCTCCTCCGGGTCGCCGACGCGGCCGAGCAGGTGGAAGGGCGCGGCGACCCGGTCGGTCTTCGCGCGGTCGTCGCCGGTGAGCTCGACCATCACCTTCGACCACGTCCAGCCGGGCGAGACCGAGTTGACGCGGATGTTGTCCGCGGCGAGATCCATCGCCATGTTGCGGGTCAGCTGCACGACCGCGGCCTTCCCGACGGGATAGAGCCAGCGGCCGGTCTGCGCCACCTTCGACGAGATCGAGGCGAAGTTGACGATCGCGCCGCCGCCGCGCTCGAGCATGTACGGGTGGACGGCCTTCGCAGCCATCACGGCGCTCGCGACGTTGACGTTCAGCGACTCGAGCCAGTCGGCGCGCGGCGAGGCGAAGCCCTCGTCGACGTAGGAGCATGCGAGGTTGACGAGGACGTCGATGCCGCCGAAGCGCGCCCCCGTCGCCGCGGCGAGCCGCTCGAGCTGCGCGTCGTCGCGGATGTCCGTCGGCTCGAACAGCACTGCGTCCCCGAGCTCGTCGACGAGCCGGCCGCCGCCGTCCTCGTCGATGTCCGCGACGGCGACGCGCGTGCCCGCGGTCACGAAGGCGCGCACGACCGCGGCCCCGATCAGCGTCGCGCCGCCGGTGACGACCGCAACCTTCCCGTCGAGTCCTCGCATCGCCGGGATCCTACGACGGAGCGCTACTTGATGTGGAAGAAGCTCTGGTAGATCTCCTTCGCCGCCGGCGCCGCGGCCTGGGCGCCGAAGCCGCCGTGGACGATCAGCACGACCACGACCACCTTCGGGTTCCTCGCCGGCGCCCACGACGCGTACCAGGAGTGGTCGCTGCCGGTCGGCGCCTGCGCCGTGCCGGTCTTGCCCGCGACCGGGACCGGGAAGTTCGCGAAGACGGAGGCGGAGGTGCCGGCCGGGGAGTGCGCCGCTTCGTACAGCCCCTGCTGGATCGTCGACAGGTCGGTCATGCGAACGCGTCGTACCGGCGGGAACGAGAGCGGCTTCACCGAGGTGCCGTTCAGCACCGCGTCGGCGACGTGCGGCTGCACGACGGTGCCCCCGTTCGCGAGCGCCGAGTACGCGACCGCGAGCTGGAGCGGCGTCACCGCCAGCAGGCCCTGTCCGATCGCGAGGTTGATCGTCTGGCCCTCGTACCACGGGATGTGCTGCGTGCGCTCGAGCCACGCGGGCGTCGGCACGACGCCGCCGAGCTCGCCGGGGAGGTCGATGCCGGTCGGATGCCCGAGCCCGAGCATCCTGGCCCACGACTGGATGCCGAGATCCTTCCCGTTCGGCTGGTGGTTGTAGACGAGATCGCCGAGCCGGTAGAACCACGTGTCGCACGACTCGGCGAGCGCCGTGTGCAGCGACATGTACGAGTAGACGCCCGCCTCGACGTTGTGGAAGACGAAGTTGCCGAGCGCGAACGAGCCGCTGCAGAGGAGCGACGTGTCGGGCGTGATGATCCCTTGCGTCAGTGCCGCCTCGGCGACGATCGGCTTGAACGTCGAGCCGGTGGGGTAGAGGCCCTGCGTCGCAAGGTCGAGCAGCGGCGGGTTCGCGCTCGTCGAGCGGTAGAGCGAGTTGCGGTACGCGGCGTCGTTCGCCGCTGCGACCTGGTTGTACGACGGATAGCTCGCGAGCGCGTAGATGCCGCCGGTGCGCGGGTTCATGACGACGGCGGCGGCCGAGGTCGCGTCGGCGTGGCCGTTCGCCTGTGCGAGCGCCATCCCGTCGTGGATCGCCTTCTCGGCGGCGCGCTGGATGCGCGCGTCGATCGTCAGCCGCAGCGTCGGCAGCACCCGGTTTCCCGTCGGCTCGATCGGCCCGGCGATCCGCCCCTGCGAGTCGACGCGCAGGTGCGCGTGGAGGAAGCCCGGGCTGAGGACCGAGTCGTACGTCGCCTCCACGCCGGACTGGCCGACGATCTGTCCCGGCTGCGCGTGCGCGTAGCGTGCGGTTCCGAGCTCGCTCTGGCTCACCTCGCCGAGCAGCCCGAGGAACTCGGCGCCGAGCGCGCCCTGCGGGTACGTGCGCGACGGCTGCCCCGTCGACTTGAACGCCGGGTAGCTCGACGCGCGCTCCGCGAGATAGTCGATCAGCCCCGCGCTCGGCTGCGGGACGACGACCGCCTGCGCGAACGGGGAGCGCAGCACCGAGCGGCGGATCCGCGCCGCCAGCGTCGGCACGTCGACGCCCGAGAGCTTCGAGAACGCGCGCAGCTGCTCGAGGCCCGCCCCGGACGCATGCCAGCGTCCGTGCGCGTCCGTCGTGCCGAGCGTCGCCGGGTCGGCCTCGACGACGACGCGTCCGCCGGTGCCGGCGAGGGGACGCCCCTTCGCGTCGACGATCGCGCCGCGCGGACCCGTGATGTCGACGATCCGGAACGACTGCGAGTTCGCGATCGCCGTGTACTGCGGCCCGTGGAGGATCTGGATCGACCAGGCGCGCAGCACGAGCACGCCGATCGCGACGCCGACGAGCAGCGCGAGGCCGCCGACGCGGACGAAGAAGCCCGAGCTGCGGAAGTACGGCGCGTCGACGCGCGAGTAGGGCTCCACTCGGCGGCTGTCGGGCAGGCTGCGCGGAAGCCTGACCCTGCGGCGGTCGTCGGGCGTCGAGGTGGCCATGCTCCTCGGGCTGGTCGTGATCCGGCTCGGCCGTTTCAGTGTAGGGGCGCTACGCGTCCTCCGCGATCTCGTCGGCGATCAGCGCGAGCGCGTACGCGCGCCAGGCGAGGCCGGGATCGCCGCGCAGCGCCGCGAGGGCGGCGGTCACCGCCGGAAGCCCATCCGCCTCGGCGGCGAGCCCGCCGAGCGCCGCCGCGAGCGCCGCGCGCCGCTCGGGCCGGTCGAGCTCGGCCGCGAGGCGCTCGACCGCGACGTCCCCGAGCTCCAGATCTCGGTGCGGGTCGCCGCCGGCGGCGAGGACGAGCATCGCCCGCCGCCGCGCCGCGTTCAGCTCCGCGTCGTCGACCGGGACGCGGTCGAGGACGAGCCACGCGAGCACCGGCGCGAGCCCGTCAACCGGGAGCCCGCTCGCCTCGAGCTGCTCTAGCCGGGATCGCGACAATCGCCGGCCTCGCCCTCGCAGCAGCCGAGCTTGAAGCGACAGCGCGGGCACTGCCACGTCGACTGACGCCACTCCATCTCGGCGCCGCAGCGCACGCAGATCTCCTTCACGGCGGTCACGCCCGGGAGAGTACGTCGTCG
>Ga0335069_10004511_pt1 | contig 20603 bp, 15 predicted proteins | sample Lox_Sample_11_FD_206714 | JGI IMG/M metagenome (GOLD analysis project Ga0335069, IMG submission 206714) | Soil microbial communities from Loxahatchee National Wildlife Refuge, Florida, United States - Lox_Sample_1.1 | ecosystem: Environmental > Terrestrial > Soil > Wetlands | place: USA... | reverse complement strand
CCTCTCCCATGCCGCCTTTTCCAATAGCGGCGATGATTTCGTACGGGCCGAGTTTTGCCCCGACGGCGAGCGCCATTTGAGTCACCTTAGTGTATCCGACTCGCGGGCGCGGGATCGTCTCCCCCAGAAGTCCGCTTGGAAATCTTGCCCAACGGCTCTGGTCGGATTACGCGCCACTCGTACAGGGCCCGATTCGAGCGGCGGGGCCCCCGAAGTCCCGTTCTGGGAGATTACTCACCGGAATCGCCCTTGTGCCCCGAAACCGAGCGTTCACCGGGTCGCGCGCAGGGGGTTGACGATATTCAGGCCGGCGAAGTCCCGTTCGTTTTCAGTGACCACCACGCAATCGTTCGCCTCAGCCACTGCGGCAACGATCATATCGAGCGGGCTCCGGGGGCGCCCTCTGGCCGCACCTTCCGCCATCAGCCGCGCCCAGACCAGACCCGCCTTTTCGTCGAACGGGAGTACCCGGCCGGCGAACAGCGCCTGGGGGCCTTCCGGACCGGAAAACCAACGCTCCAACTCCCTCCGTTTCTTTCCCGCAGGCTTCTCCAGGATTCCACGGCGGATCTCCGCCACCGTCAGGCAGGAGATGAATAAATCCTCGTCGGCTTGCCCGCTCATCCATGCGACCAGCGCTTCCGATGGCAGCGGTTTCGTGGCATTGCCGATGATGTTGGTGTCGAGCAGGTACCGGCTCACAAGTCTGCCCTGCGTTCCGCCGTAGCCGGGCGTTCGAGACTGAACTCGGCGCCGACCAACGGCGAGCGGCGCAGTGCGTTGAGGATGCCGCCTTTGCCCGGCGGCTGCCCGGAGATCGTGCGGCGCAGCTCGGCGCGAATCCGGGCCGAATCCGGGCTCTCGGCGGCGAGCCGCCTGGCGAGCGATCGGATCAGATCCCGATCGGCGCCCAGCCCAAGAACCTCGAAACGCGCCATCCCACGCTTGCGGAGGCGCTTCCGGTAGTTGCTGATCGCGCGCTTCTGTGATGGATTGCTCATGAGCGGCTCTTGGTATACCCGGTAATATATCCAGATTATCACACCCTCGGCGATGCAGGAGGAGCGTGCCGACTCAACGAGCTCGGGCCTTTGGTACAATTCGGTGCTGGCAGGAGGTGGCACTTGTCGAGCGAAACCAGCCGACGGATTTTCCTGGGCGTGGTTGGCGCAGCGGCAGCGGCGAGGGCAGAGGGCGCGGATATGGAAAAGGTGACTGGCATTGGAGGTCTTTTCTTTCGCGCAAAGGACCCCAAAGCGCTTGCCAGGTGGTATTCCGATCATCTTGGCGTCGATCTTGTCCCCGCGAAAGCCGGCGATTCCGCCTGGCACCAGGAAGCCGGACCATGTGCGTTTCAGCCGTTCCCCGAGACGACGAAATACTTCGGCGACAACAAGCACTGGATGGTGAATTTTCGCGTTCGAAACATCGAGAGGATGGCGGAGCAGTTACGCGCCGCCGGGATCACGGTCGAGATTGATCCGAAAGTCTATCCAAACGGCCGATTCGCGCGCCTGAGCGATCCGGAAGGCAATCCTGTCGAGCTCTGGGAGCCGCAAGGACGCGACGCACATTAGTTTAGATCCGCGGCGGGAATTCCGTGAGAATTCCGGCCCCTTACCCCTTACCTGGTCTCGGGCGGTTTGGCTTCGGTAATGCCGAGATCGGTCAGCACCTTGGGGTTCGACTCGTCCATGGCCAGCAGGTTGTGGCAGGCGTTGCAGTCCTGGGTGATGGTCTTGCCGTCCTGCGAGTTGTGGCTGCCGTCGTGGCACCGGTAACAGCCGGGGAAGTCGTTGTGGCCGATGTTGATGGGGTAGACACCCCAGGTCACTTTCATCTCCGGGAAGATGTTGCGGTTCCAGACGGCAAGAACCTCCCGGGCCGCGGAGGCGACCTCGGCCTGGCGCTGCGCCCAGATGGCCGGATAGCTCTCCTGGTAATACCTGGTGAACGCGGCCGGAATCTTGAGCGCGGCTTCCTCGCGGCTGAGGTAGTTGGCCTTGAGGATTTCGACGGCCTTCTTTTTGGCGAAGGGCAGCCTGGGCGAGATGAGACCGGCGGTCATGGCCTTATCGACGCCGCGCTCGGGGAGGTCGTAGCTGTGCGACGGGCGGTTGTGGCAATCCATGCAGTCCATTTCGCGCGGCTGCGGATCGGCGCCGGTTTTGGCGTCGGCGGTGGTGTAGAGGGTCTTGCGGCCGAAGCCGTTGTACTCGACCCAGGGGATGTTCTGACGCTGCTCGTCGGTGGCGATGTAGCGGATGTGGACACCGGGTCCGAGGTGCGTCCCGTGAATGCCGATGCCGCCGTTGCCGCCGCCGATTTTCATCAGCAGGACGGTCTTGCTGAGGGTGTTGGTTTCGTCGTCGGCGAATTTGTTGATGACGCGGACGCGGTCCTCGCCGTACTTCTGGGGCCAGTGGCAGGTCTCGCAGGTTTCGCGCGCGGGTCGCAGGTTATGGACGGGGGTGGGGATAGGGGTGGGATAGGTGTGCAAAGTGACGGCGATGACCTGGCCCACGCCGGAGAGCTTGCTTTTGACGAACCAGCCGGCGCCGGGACCGATGTGGCACTTGACGCATTCGACGCGCGAGTGCGGCGAGTTCTGGTAGGCGGTGAACTCGGGCTGCATGACGGTGTGGCAGGTCTGGCCGCAGAAGGTGACCGAGTCCATGTAATCGACCGCTCCGTAGGTGAGCTGGCTGGCGATGCCGATGTTCACGACGGTGGTGACGCCGATGAAGTAGACCACGCGGCGGACCTCGGGGTTGGCCCAATTCAACTGGCGATCGCCGGGCAGGATGGGGGCGCGGCCCTCACGGCGCCGTTTGAGCATGATGCCGACGGGGATCAGGATCAGACCGCCGAAGAACGGCACGGGAAGCGCCAGGTACGACAAGATACCGATGTACGGGTCGCGGGCGCCGTTCAGGGTGGTGGGCAGGAGGAAAAGCCAGAATACGGTGGCGGTAGTCACCAGCACCACTCCCGCCAGGCTGATCCAGTTGTTAGACAGGTGGACTAGGGGGGACAGCCATCCCCTTCTGAGTATGTTCATTGTTCCTCAATCAATCGCCAGTGACGTTCAGATGCGCGTCGTGCTCCCTGGAGTGCTCTTTCTTTACTACACTACGCCCGGTCAGGAATGCGGTGTTGAGGGGGTAGACGTCGGGATCGAAGATGACGGAGTAGAAGTGCCACACCACGATGGCCAGGGTGGCGAGCACGGCTTCGTAGAAGTGGACGGAGGTGGCGACGTCCAGCCAGAGTTTGGGCAGGAAGCGCATGGCCAGATTGTTAGCCCACAGCAGGGTTCCGGAAGCGATCATGACCACGGCTCCCCAGATGACCGCCCAATATTCGGCTTTCTCGACATAGCTGTGCGGGCTGCGTCCCGGCGATTTGTCCCCCAAGCCCAGATTGTACGCGAAATTGGAGAGGGCTTCGCGAGGGTCGTTGACGTTGGGCAGCATTTCCGTCCAGTGCTTGCGGAGTTTGCGGCTGACGATGAGGGAGACGAGGTGGGTGACGGAGACGGCGACGAAGATGGCGGCGGCGATGCGATGGATGAGGCTGCGGATGGAGATGCGGCCTTCCATGAGGAGCAGCGGCCGCGCCCAGAAGGTATCGGGATACCTGAGGGCGAAGCCGGTCCAGATGAGGGTGAGGAAGGAGACCACAAGGACGGCGTGCTGGAGGCGCTCGAAGGGAAGCATGCGGATTTCGGTGTGAGCGACGGCGCCCGCGGCGCGCGCGTACGGAACGCGCGCGGACGACAAGAAACGATCGTCCGCGCCACCAAAGCGGATGCGGACGAGTTTGCGGACCCAATCGCCGCCCTGGTGGAGGAACATGAGGCCGATGGTCACGGGTATGATCAACAGGTAAAAGTCGCGGACCCAGGCGACGGCGGCGGGCTCGGAGCGGCCCTCGGCAAGGTGTACCTGGGTGATGGCGAAGCGCTGGCCGGCGCCGGTGTGGCACTGGCCGCAGGTCTTGGGGAGGTTCTTGGGGTTGATGGTGGATTTGGGGTCGCTGGAGGGCAGGATGTTGTGCACTCCGTGGCAGCTCGCGCAGTTGGCGACGGTCTGCGAGCCGCTCTTGGCGGCGAGCCCGTGGAAAGAGGAATCGAAGCTCACCAGGCGGTCGCTGGGGAGGCCGAACTTGCGGGAGAGGCGGACGTCGCCGTGGCAGCTTCCGCAGGTGTCGCGGATCTGTGCGGGGTTGACATGGCTGGCGCGGTCCGCAGGTTTGAGGATTTTGTGCTCGCCGTGGCAGTCGGTACAGAGGGGGGCTTGCGGGACGCCCCGGGCCAACGCCTGCCCGTGAACGCTGGCGCGAAATTGCGCGACGACGTCGCCATGACACATGGCGCAGGTGTCCGGGACCGACGTGCGAAACGCCTCGGATTTCGGGGCCAGGAGCTCGTGGGCGCTGCCGTGGCAGAGGGCGCAATCGGGGGTGCCTTCATTGCCGCCCTTGCGGGCCTGGCCGTGAGCGCTTTGGGCGTAATCGGAGGCCTGGTCGGTATGGCAGGTGACGCAGGCGGGTTTGGCGATGTTGGCGGGGTGGGGGTATTTGTCGTGGGACTCGTGACACGTGTCGCAGGTGAGCGAGGCGTGCGCGCTTTTCGCGAGTTTCCGGCCCTGTTCGTGGCACTCGGTGCAGTCGGCGGCCCAAGCTGAGGCCGCGGCTACAAGGAACAGTGAACCGAGCCCCAGGACCAGAGAGTGCGAAGCTCGGTTCCTCATGACTAGAATCCCCTCGTGCCGAACGCGGAGTAGACGTAGACGATTGCGATGACGGCACCCATAATGACCGCGATGACGGTCAGAATTTTGCCCCACTTATCGATCACGTCCAGCTTTTTGGCCACGACGACCTGATCGGTGACGGTGCCGTGGAGGATATGAACGTTGTCGTCTTCCTTGCTGGAAACCATTTTGCGCATGATGAACAGGACGAGCACCGCGAGGGCGATGATGCTCCAAACCGCGACGTAGGGAATGAGGTTGAAAGTCATGTTTTTCGCTCCAAACGAGCTTTCAGCTATCAGCTTTCAGCTATCAGCTAAAACCTCTGGTGCAGATGAGCTGACGGCTGTCGGCTGTTGGCTGACAGCTTTTTCACACCCGGATCTGCGGGCCGAGGCTGGTCATGGATCCGGCGCCGAGCCCGGGCAGACCGCTTTTGTTGAAGGTTTTGCCGGTGGCTTCCTCGATGGCGTCCACCACCAGCAGTAAATAGGCATCGAGGGCGCACCGGACCATCTGGCGGGTTTCACAGGATCCGTCCGCGGCCCGGTCCTGACATACGGCGCAGACCTTGCCACGGATGGCCTCGATGTATTGGTGAATATCGTCGCTTTTGACGGACTGAATCGCCTGGGCGACTTGCGGGAACAAGCGGAAGAGGGCACAGGCCGAAGGATCTTCGAGACCGCACTGACCGTCCACTGTCCGGTCCGAGCACACATTGCAGATGCGGTTGCGAACGATGGCTTCCAATTCTGCGAGCGAGCGGTCCATATCGAGTCTCCCTTCGGAACTAACAGCAGTGCACGTGGAAGTCCAAGATAGCAGAGTCTGAAACTATTGAATTTTGCAACGTTTTGTCCCGGAAATGCGGTTTTGTGGGGGTATTGACGCAGCGGTAACGCCGGTGTTGGGGGAAATTGCACCTGGCGTAGTGGCAGACGAGGCGGGGTGGGGCTTCTCGACGCGGAGACCGGCTGCCATGATGGCGAGCAGGACGGTGTTCATGGGATCATCGTGGCTGACCACGGAGAGGATGCCGGCCTCCCAGGCTTCGGCCAGCAGTTCGGGATCTTTGCGGCTGATGAGGACGATGCGTCCGGGGTTGGAGAGGGGGAGGGGCAGCCGCTCGAAGGCGTTCTGGTCCAGGACCATCACACAATTGCGCGACGGGTCTGGGCGCTCGACGGATTCGACGTGCCATGCGCAGGTGTGGCACAGGGCTTCGCGAACCGAGGCGGCAAATGCCGGATCAGCGATAGCGAGCTGTACCTTCTGCATCATCTGCGGCTCCTTGCCTCCACCCGAACCCTGCTACTTCTTTTCCTGGTAGCCGTCGAGACTTTTGTGCTCGGCGTAGTATTTGCCGGCCTCGGTCAGTTCTTTCGGCTTGGCCTTCGAGTCAACGTGGCAGTATGCGCAGGCCTTTTTTGTTGCCTTGGTATATTCCGGCTTGCCATACGAGGACGTGGAGCAAACCAGGAAACCGCCCAGCAAAATGACAGCGGGCAAAGTGATTTTCAAGTGGGACATGATGCCTCCGGCGGGGAAGGATGCAATTGCAGCGCCAACCGGGTAACTTACGGTATTTCAGACGCTTTTGACTGATTACCCCGCAAATGCGATGCGCCATTCCCCCCGGAATTCCATAGCTATTGAGTCAATTGGCGCAGAGCGGCTGCTATACTTGAGTCAAGTTCCGGCAATGTCCAAGTTCATCCCAGGCTGGCAGACGAGCAGCGTCCTGGAAGAGGTATTCGATCAGCTCACCGACGCGCTGGTGCTGTACGATCCGGAGTTTCGCATCACCGGTGTCAATCGGGCCGCAGAAAAACTCTTCGGTATGTCGAGCGAAGAATTGCTGGGGCGGCACTGCCAGGACATTTTCCGCTGCTCGGTGTGCGAGCCGAACTGCGGGATGCTGGTGGGGCTGGGCGATCCTCCGGTGACGCCGAACAGCACGGTGCGGCTGCACAGCGACAACGGGCTGGAGCGGCTGGTGGTCATGAAGACCACGCAGATGACGGACGGCGCGGGGCAGGTGACGGGGGTGGTGGCGACGATCAAGGACATCACCGAGGAAGCGGCGCCGCAGAAGCGCGAGGTGATCGCGGAATCGGCCTCGATGCGCGACGTGATGAACTTCGTGCGGCGGGTTTCGGCGAGCGAGGCGACCACGATTCTGCTGGAAGGCGAGAACGGCACGGGGAAAGACCTGATCGCCAAGACGCTGCACTACCAGAGCCTGCGGCAGGCGGAGCCGTTCATCGCCATCAACTGCGCGGCGATTCCGGAGACGCTGCTGGAGAGCGAGCTGTTCGGGTACGAGAAGGGCGCGTTTACGGACGCGCGGGCGCAGAAGCGGGGGATCTTCGAGCTGGCCGACAAGGGGACGCTGTTTCTGGACGAGATCGGCGAGATTCCGATGATGCTGCAGGCCAAGCTGCTGCGCGTGCTGGAGGAGCAGACGTTCCGGCGGCTGGGCGGGCTGAAGGACATCAAGCTGGACCTGCGGGTGATCGCGGCGACGAATAAGAATCTGCGGGAGGCGGTGAAGGAGGGGGCATTCCGGCAGGACCTGTATTTCCGGCTGAACGTGATCCAGATTCTGATTCCGCCTTTGCGGGAGCGGACCGAGGACATCATCCCGCTGACGAAGTTTTTCATCGACCACTACAACCGGAAGTTCAAGCGGCAGATCGAAGGCGCGAGCGACGCGGCGGCGAAGCTGCTGGCGGCGCACGACTGGCCGGGGAACGTGCGCGAGTTGAGGAACGCGATCGAGCGGGCGATGATTCTGGAGGAGAGCGCGTATATTTCGCCGGCGAGTTTGCCGATCACGGTGTCGCGGCCGGACGGGAGCGCGGTGGCGGCGATGGCGGCGCCGGCGGAGATTCCGAACGACGGGCTGTCGCTGGAGGACAACGAGCGGAGCCTGCTGGTGAAGGCGCTGGACAAGACGCACGGGAACCAGACGCAGGCGGCGCGGCTGTTGCGGATCACGCGGGATACGCTGCGGTACAAGATGAAGAAGTTCAATCTGAGGTAAGGGGCGCGTGCACCTCAAGCGGGTTTAGTCCCCGACCAGCCCCACGCCGAACGCGCGCCCGGCGAGATCAGAATGTGTACCGCAAAGCAAACTGCATCTGGCGCGGATTTCCGAGCGTACCAGTCAGTTGCCCGAACTTTGCCGTTGACGTCAGGCTGAGGTTCGCCGAATTGGGATCGAAGCGGACACTGTTGGTTACGTTGTAAGCTTCCCAGCGGAATTGGAGGCGCTGCCGCTCGCTCCAGGGCATGGTGAAATTCTTGTAAACGCCCGTGTCGATGTTGAAGTATCCTTGGCCGCGAAGGGAGTCGCGGCTGCCGGTCTGGCCGGCCATGGTCTCCTGGAACGCCGCGAGCGCCGCTTTGGGATCGGCCCACAAGTTCGGCGCCGGCGCGCCCGAAACCGCGGGCGCGATGCCCTGGTTCGTGATCGCGGGAATGGGCTGGCCGTTCGGCGTAGCGTAGCCGCTCAACTCCCAGTTGGTGGCCCACCGGCTGCCGTTGCTCACCGAGAAGGGCAGGCCGGAAGTCTGGCGCCAGGTCCCGGAGATCTGCCAGCCTCCGACGATGGCATCCAGGGCGCGGTTCATGCTTGTGCCGAACCGCTGCCCGCGGCCGAAGGGCAGCATATAAACCACGTAGGCGTTAGCCTGGTGAAGCGCGTCGTAGCGTGACGGCGCCCGTAGTTGCTGCGCATTCCATGAATTGATCATGAAATCCGTCGAGTAAGAGGCGGAACTCTCAGCCCGCCCGCCGATATCGATGGACTTCGACAAGGTGTAATTGAGCGTCAGGTTCAGGTTCGTGGCGAGGCGCTTGGACACGGTCCACTGCATGCCGTGGTAAGCGCCCGAGCCGAGCGAGGACCACGCATTCAGAGCCGAGTATTGCGAGCTCCACATCGAGTACGGACCTAACACGCTGCAGCCGACAGTGTTGACATGGCCCGTCGAGGCGCTGAACGTGGAAACGCCGTTCGCGTTGCAGCTCTGGCCGTTGTCGATATCGCTCAGCACGCTGGTGAAGTCGCCTTGATTGGCGTTATAGAGGTAATCCTGTGCGATCACCTGGGTCGCCGTGTACCCGTTGCCGGCTGCCTTGGCCCAGAAGTTTTCGAAGAAGGGAATCCTGGGCAGGTTGGCGATGCTCACTCCCTGGAGGTCGATGAGGGTTGCAAGCTGCGTCATCGCCTGGAAGTAAGTCTGGCCCGATTGCGGGTCCTTCAGGTTGGTCGGCATGGCCAGGTCGCGCTGCACCAGGTTGTGCCGCGAGAGGCGGCCCACATAGGAGCCTTGCACGAACCAGCCGTGGCCGAACTCGCGCCCGATGCTGAAGTTGAGGTTCATAGTATACGGCGCCTTCAGCCGGTCGTCGAGCGAGCTGGCGATGGCGAACGCGTTCGGATATGACACCGGAAACACCGGCTTGGGCGCCGGCTGGAAGAACAGCGGGGCGTTCGGCGCCGAGGGGATCTGGCCGAAGCCCACAAAGCGCGGCAATTGCGCCGACGTGTAGACGTTGGGCGGCGTTGCCAGCGAGGTCGACAGGCCATAAGAGTTGTTCGAGATGAACCCCGCCAGCGGCTGTCCAATCAAGTCGTAGTAAACGCCGGCGCCGGCGCGGATCGAAGTCTTGCCTTCCCCGAACAGGAACTTGCTGATCCCGCTGCTTCCCTTGGGCGAATAGGCGAGAGCCAGCCGCGGCTGCCAGTTGTAGTGCTCCGGATAATAAGGCCGTCCATTCGGAGCGTAAGAGATGAACCCGGCGGATTGATCGGACAGCCCCTGAGCCGCCGCTGTGCCGCGGTTATCCATCCATGCACCGATCGGAATGTTGCTCGAGAGCTGCTGGCCGTTGGCCTCATGCACCGGGGGCATGATGGAGAAGCGCAACCCGTACGTGATCGTAAGGTTCGACTTGATGCGCCACGAATCCTGGGCGTACAGCTCGCCTTCGTGATTCACGAAGTTGCGCACCACCGGCGCGCCGGCGGGGATGATCGTGCCATCCACCAGATTGTTGTAATTGGCCGTCGCCGAGGTGACGATGCCGATCACCGCTACCATGCCGTATTCATAGCTGGTGGTGTCGCCCTTCAGGAGGCTGAGGCCAGGGGGAATCAGGTCGTTGCCGCTGCCCTTGATCACGGAAGCGTTGGTGGTAGCGGAACTGTAGGCTTTGGAGTAGTCGGTCGACTGGTTGGAAATCAAACGCACGATGCCGCCGAACTTCAGGTCGTGGGCCCCTTTGCTCCAAGCGAGGTCTTCGGTAAAACTGTGCACGGGCACAATGCGCGCGAGTCCCGTGTTGGTGCCGCTGATGGGGTCGATGTTGCGGAACGTGACGTAGTTGCTGCCCAGGATACCCGTCGTCTCGCCTCCCTGGCGGGTGAAGCCGTAGCGGAACGTGCTGACCAGGCTCGGCTTCAACACGGAAGTGAGGCCCACCGCCATGCCCTTGTTGTTGGAGAGGGTGGTAGAGTTAGGCGGCGCCCCGAGGAACTGCGGCGTACCCGCGGCGTGATCGTTCTGGAGGTTCCCGCGCAGGAACAGCGATTCCTTTCCGCTCGAATCGAGCTTATAGTCGAACTTGGCGATGTAGGTGTCCTGCTTGCTGTGAATCGGCGCGTTGAAGGTGTAGCCGGTGAAATTCAAGCCGTCACCTAACGAGCTGTTGTTTCCCACCGGGTACTGCTTGAGAACGTTCAGTGCTGCCTGGCTGACCCCCACACCAAGCGGGTCCACCTGGGCCTTGATCTGGTCCGGCCCCATGGTGGTCACCACCCCGGCGGCGTTGCGGAAAGTGACGATACCCTGCTTCAGGTTCTCCGTCGGCACGTTGCGGTTGATGCTGGTCGAGCTCGCATCGCGGCGGCCTTCGTAATTCACGAAGAAAAACGCCTTGTTGCGCTTGATCGGGCCGCCCACGGAGGCGCCGAAGAGGTTGATCAGCAGCGGCGCGATCGGAACCCCATTGCGATTATTGAAGAAGCTATTGGCGGCGGTCTCCGTCCCCCGCCGGTATTCATACGCAGCGCCGTGCAGGTCATTGGTGCCCGAGCGTGTGACGAGCGTGATCTCCGCGCCCGATCCGCGGCCGGTATCCGCGCCGCCGTTGGTCGTGGTGGTGCGGAATTCCTCTACCGAATCCGGGGTCACGCGCAGAACGGTCGTAAACGCGGCTCGGTCCGACTGCGAATTGACGTCGGCGCCATCCAGCGTGACGTTGGCTTGGTCGGAGCGTCCGCCGTTGACCGAGCCGCTCCGGTCGTCGCAGTTGGTGCCCGAATTATTGCACCCGCTGGCGAAATACGTCACGCCCGGCTGGAACGTGAGCAGATTGGCCACATTCCGCGCGAACGACGGCAGTTCCACGATCGCCTGCGAGTTGATCACATTGCCAAGGGATGCATCCACGGTGTTGAGTTGAACCGCGGAAGCCTCCACCTGTACGGAGGTTGCGGCGCTGCCGACCTTCTCGAACTTGACGTTGAGCGTCGCCGGCGTGTTGACCAGCAGGGTGAGATCCGCGATCAGCACGTCCGTGAATCCGGAAGCTATCGCCTTCACGTTGTACGTGCCCGGGGGCACTTGGGGAATCGTGTAGCGGCCCTGCGCGTCGGATTTGTCCATGCGCGTCAATCCGGTCTGTGTGTTGGTAATGCTGACGACGGCGTTCGGGATCACCGCTCCCGACGGGTCCATCACCACGCCGCTGACGGCGGTCGTCTGGCCAAAGGCCGCGGCCGCCACAAACAAAAGAACCGTACCCAAGACGAGAAGCTTGCTCACGAGGCGCCCCTTCCAATGTCCGTTGTTGTCGAATTCAACTGTGTAACAAGTGGCCTTCGAGATTCCGGTTGCGCCGGCTCATCCCTGAACCCCGAGACTTGCCAACACTGGATTTCACCCTCCGAAAGATCGAGACTTCGGCCGAACTCCGCTCCCCGGCCGACGCCGGCAGGGCTGAGTATTGGATCTTGGGTACCACGGATGACAGCCATGTGTCAATGCCTTTACGGAACACGGTGAATTCAGGTTTGTTAACCGTTAAGCGTGGGTTAAGCTATTGAACACATAAATTTATCGGGTGGATAAACAAATCCTTCTTGACCGCCAGCGACGGCGTCTTTGTTAAACTCATCTACCAATGAGCCGTAAACCACGATTGCTGCCGCTGCTGATTTTCGCTACAGCCGGCTTTGCTCAGCAGCCCGCAAAACGCATGCTGAAGATCGAAGACATGCACCGCTTCCACGACGTGCGGGATGCCCAGATCTCGCCCGACGGCAAGTGGGTCGCTTACACGGTGAACAGCGTGGACATCGCCGCGGACAAGACCGACACGGATGTGTGGATCACGAGTTGGGACGGCACGCAGCACCTTCGCATGACCACCAGCCCGGAGAGCGAGACCTCTCCGCGGTGGAGTCCCGACGGGCGGTACCTTTCGTTTCTCTCGAGCCGTCCGGGGAAGGCCAAGGGCAACCAGGTGTGGCTGCTCGACCGCAACGGCGGCGAGGCGCAGCAGTTCACGGAAGTAAAAGGACGGCTCAGCGGCTACGAATGGTCGCCGGACTCGAAGAAGCTGCTGCTGGTGATGGCCGATCGCGATCCGAACGATCCGCCGGACGACGAAGCCGGCGGCGGAGGCCGAGGCGGCGCGGGTGCGAAGGCTCCGAGGCCGATCGTCATCGACCGTTACAAGTTCAAACAGGACGTGCAGGGCTATCTCAACCAGCCGACGGCGCGGCTGTACCTGTTCGATATCGAGACGAAGAAGACCGAGGCGCTCACCGATGCCGCGCTGGAGGCCGGATCGCCGACGTGGTCGCCCGACGGGAAATGGATCGCGTTCACCGGCCGGTCTGGTAAGGATGCGGACCGGTACAACACGTCGAACGTGTTTGTCATGGAAGCGCGCGCGGGATCCGCTCCGCGGCAGGTCACGCAGTACGACGGCATCCAGGCGTCGGCCGGGCGCGGCCGGGTGGAGTGGAGCCCGGACGGGAGCCGGCTGGTCTACCTGCAGACGACGGGCGCCAAGCAGGGCGCGTACAACATGAACCGGATGGCGGTGGTGGCTGCGGCGGGCGGCGAGCCGAAGGTGCTGGCGGGCCGTCTGGATCGCGGGATATCGGCGCCGCGCTTCACGCACGACGGCGCGGCGATTCTGTTCCTGGTGGCGGACGACCGCAGCGAGTATCCGGCGCGCGTTCCGGCGGAGGACGGGGCGGTGCAGCGGCTGATCGGCGGGCAGCTCGTGGTGTCGGCGGTGGAGCAGGGGAAGGACGGGCGGATCGCGGTGATCGCGGCCAACGACACGAAGCCGGGCGAGGTACACGCGCTGGAGAACGCGGAACTGCGCACGCTCACGCACCACAACGACGCGCTGATGAGCGAGTTTCTGCTGGGCGCGACGGAAGAGTTCAGTTGCACGTCGAAGGACGGGAACGAGGTACACGGGCTGATCGTGAAGCCGCCCGACTACCAGGCGGGACGGAAGTATCCGACGCTGCTGCGTATCCACGGCGGGCCGAACGGGCAGGACCAGCACGCGTTCAACTTCGAGCGGCAGTTGTTCGCGGCCAACGGGTACGTGGTGGTGGCGGTGAATTATCGCGGCAGCTCGGGGCGCGGGGAGAAATACCAGACGGTGATTTCGGCGGACTGGGGCAATAAAGAGGTGATCGACTTGCAGGCGGCAATGGATCACGTGGCGGCGATGGGGCTGGCGGATGCGGACCACCTGGGAATCGGCGGCTGGAGCTACGGCGGGATCCTGACGGACGCGACGATCGCCAAGGACCACCGGTTCAAGGCGGCGACAAGCGGGGCGGGGACGGCGTTTCCGCTGGCGCTGTACGGCGTGGACCAGTACATCATTCAATACGACGAAGAGATCGGGCCGCCGTGGAAGGTCGGGCTGGAGCCGTGGATGCGGATCTCGTACGCGTTTCTGCACGCGGACCAGATCAAGACGCCGACGCTGTTCATGGGCGGCGAGAAGGATTTCAACGTTCCGCTGATGGGCGGCGAACAGATGTACCAGGCGCTGCGCAGCCTGGGCGTGCCGACGCAGCTGGTGGTGTATCCGGGGCAGAATCACGGGATCGCACGGCCGTCGTACCAGAAGGATCGGATGGAGCGGTACCTGGCGTGGTACGCGAAGTATCTGAAGCCGGAGGCGGCGCCGGCGGTGACCAGCGGAGGGGCGGCGCGATAGCGGGCCAGGAGGCCCGCGTTACTTTTGCAGGAAGAAGTTGCCGATGAAGAGGGCGTCGATGCCGCTGGAGTAGAAGCTGCGGACGGCATCGCGCGGGGTGCAGACCAGGGGCTCGCCGAAGAGATTGAAGCTGGTGTTGTAGAGCACCGGCAGGCCGGTGGCCTTGCCGGCTGCGTGGAGCAGCTTCCAGTAGAGAGGATTCTCGTCGCGGTCGACGGTGTGGACGCGGACCAGATCGCCGGCGAGTGTGGCGGCGGCGAAACGCTCGCGATGTTCGGGGAGCACGCGGCCTACAGTGGCCAGCCAGCGGGCGTTGGGGCCGACCTCGAAGTATTGTGGGGCCAACTCGGCCGGGACGCTGGCGGCGAACTTGCGGAACGGCTCGCGGTGCTTGATGTAGGTGTTCAGATTCTCGGTGGAGTAGGGATCGAGTGGGGAAGCGAGAATGCTACGGTTGCCGAGGGCGCGCGGGCCGAATTCCATGCGGCCGTGCATCCAGGCGACGATGCGGCTGTCGTTGAGCTGGGAAACGGCGGCGTCGATGACTTCATCGGTGGTGACCAGGTAGTGGAAGCGGAGCTTGCAATTCTCCACGACCTGCTTGATTTCGGCGGCGGTGAAGGCGGGGCCGAGATTGAGGGTGGAGAGCGGCGCCCGGCGCTCGTTGAGGGCGGCGCCGATGGCGGTGCCGGCGTTGCCGGAGACCGGCTGGACGAAGACGTTTTTGAACCCGGAGCGGGTCTCGAGCGCAGAGACGAGCAGGGCGTTGAGACCGAGTCCACCGGCCAGGCACAGGTTCTCGCCTTCGCCGGCGAGGCGGATGACGGTGTCTTCGACGGCGCGCTGGACACCGGCCGCGATATGCGGGCGCAGGGACTCGGGGATGGGCTGGTTGGGTTTGAGGCCGAGGCGTTCGTAAAAGCGGGCGCCGAAGCCGCCGTCGGCGAGGCGTTCGGTGCTGAAGAAGCCGCGATCGATGCGCAGGGTGGAGTTGGAGACGCGCAGGATTTCATCGAACAGGGGCTTGTAGCGATCGTCGCCGGAGACGGAGAGCCACTGAACCTTGTGTTCGTCCACGCTGGCGGAGAAGCCGAGCAACCCGGTGACGCGGCCGTAGAAATCGCCCAAGGAATCGGGTGAGTACTGTTCGTGCTCGAGCGTGAGGCTGGCGCCGCGCGCTCGCCAGCGGGCGCCGCAGCGGAAGTCGCTGCCGCGATCGAGGGTGAGCACGGTGGCTTCTTCGAACGGGGAGCAGTAGTAGGCGGAGGCGGCGTGGGCGAGGTGGTGCTCGACGATGGCGATGCGGCTGTTGGGGAACTGGGCGCGGATCTGGAGGTGGAAGTCGTCGGAGGTGGGGATCGGACGGACTACGGCGACGGTATCGACGTCGGTGGGCCGGGTGCCGGCGAGGTCGAGACACCTGGCGATGGCGTGGGCGGGGAGCTCGCCGGCGGTTTGCCGGTGGGCGCGATTGCGCGAGAGCTTGGACTCTTCGACAGCGGCGACGAGGCGGTCATCTTTGAGGACGGCCGCGGCGGTATCGCCAAGCAAGCCGCCGATCCCGAGGACGATCATTTGGGTTTTGAGCCTCGCTTTTCAATCTTCGCCCAAGTGTCCTTCAGGGCAACGGTGCGGTTGAAAACCGGGGAGCCGGGTTTGGTGTCGGGGTCGACGCAGAAATAGCCTAAGCGCTCGAATTGATAGCTGGCGCCGGCGGCCACGTTGGCCAGGCTGGGCTCGAGCCTGCAATCGGTGAGCACCTCGAGCGAATTGGGATTCAGGTCGGCGAGGTCGGCGGGTTCTTCCCTGGCGAAAAGCGTCTCGTAGAGGCGGACCTCGGCGCCGATGGCGTGGGCAGCGGAGACCCAATGGATGGTGGCCTTCACCTTGCGGCCGTCGGGAGCGTTGCCGCCGCGGGTGGCGGGGTCGTAGGTGCAGTGGACTTCGGCGACGTTGCCGGCGGCGTCCTTGACGACATCGGTGCATTTGACGAAGAAGCCGTAGCGGAGCCGCACTTCGCGGCCGGGCGAGAGGCGGAAATAATCCTTGGGAGGATTCTCGCGGAAATCCTCCTGCTCGATGTAGAGCACCTTGCTGAAGGGCACTTTGCGCGTGCCGGCGGACGGATCTTCGGGGTTGTTGACGGCGTCCATCTCTTCGGTCTGGCCTTCGGGGTAGTTGTCGATGACCAGCTTGAGGGGGCGCAGGACGGCCATTACGCGCAGGGCGCGCTTGTTCAGATCTTCGCGGACGAAGTATTCGAGGCGGCCGAGATCGATGATGCCGTTGGTCTTGGAGACGCCGATGGAGGCGCAGAAGGCGCGCATGGCCTCGGGCGTGTAGCCGCGGCGGCGGATGCCGGAGAGAGTGGGCATGCGCGGATCGTCCCAGCCGCGGACCTTGCCTTCGTTGACGAGCTGGAGCAGCTTGCGCTTGCTGAGCAGGGTGTAGGTCAGGTTGAGGCGGTCGAACTCGATCTGCTGCGGGTGGTAGATGCCGATGGCCTCGATGTACCAGTCGTAGAGCGGGCGGTGATCTTCGAATTCGAGCGTGCAGATGGAGTGGGTGATGCCCTCGACGGAATCGCTCTGCCCGTGTGCGTAGTCGTACATGGGGTAGATGCACCACTTGCTGCCGGTACGGTGATGGTCGGCGTGCACGATGCGGTACATGATGGGGTCGCGCAGGTTGAAGTTGGGCGAGGCCATGTCGATTTTGGCGCGGAGGGTGCGGGCGCCATCGGGGAATTCGCCGGCCTTCATGCGGGCGAAGAGGTCGAGGTTTTCTTCGACGCTGCGATTGCGGTAGGGGCTCGGGGTGCCGGGCTCGCTGAGGGTGCCGCGGGTAGCGCGCACCTCGTCGGCGGAGAGATCGCAGACGTAGGCCTTGCCCTTTTTGATGAGCTCAACGGCCCACTGGTAGAGCTGATCGAAGTAATCGGAGGCGTAGAAGCAGCGGTCTTCCCAATCGGCGCCGAGCCAGCGCACGTCGCGCATGATGGACTCGACGTACTCGGTTTCCTCCTTTTCGGGGTTGGTGTCGTCGAAGCGGAGGTTCATCTTGCCGCCGAATTCCTGGGCCAGACCATAGTTCAGGCAGATGGACTTGGCGTGTCCGATGTGGAGGTAGCCGTTGGGCTCGGGAGGAAAGCGCGTGTGGACGCGGCCCTGATACTTGTTGGTCTTCAGGTCGTCGAGGATGATGTCGCGTATGAAGTTGGACGAGCCGCCCGGAGGCGCGGATGGTGCAGTCATAATTTCTCGATTGCCTGGGCGATGCGTGAAAGGCAAACCTCGCGGCCCAGTACTTCCAGAGTACCGAATAGCGGCGGCGCTGTCTTGCGCCCGCAGACAGCGACGCGGATGGGCTCGAACATCTGGCCGGCCTTGATGCCGAGCGATCCGGCGGCGGCGCGGAGGGCGGCCTCGAGGCCGTCGTGGGTGAATTCGGCGGTAGCGAGCGTCTGCCGGGCCTGTTCGAGGACCTTTTTGGCGAGCGCGGCGTCGCCCTTCTTGGGGATGAGCTCGGCCGCGTCGTAGGGCGGGAGCTGATTGGCGAAGAAGAAATCGGCCACGGTCTGGACGTCGCGGAGGAGCTTCATGCGCTCGCGGATGAGCGGGGTGATCTGCTTCATGCGGGCGAGATCGGCGGGAACGAAAGGCAGCAATGCCGCGGCGAGGTCGTCGACGCTGAGCGCGCGGATGTGCTCGGCGTTGAGCCAGAGCGCCTTGGGATCGAAGGGCTCCTGCTCGGTGAAGTTGACGACGGCGTTGGCGCGGTTGATGCCTTCGAGGGAGAAGAGGTCGATCAACTCAGCGCGGCTGAGCATTTCGCGGTCGTTCTTCGGGTTCCAGCCGAGCAGGCAGAGAAAGTTGATGAAGGCGTGGGAGAGGAAGCCGGCGTCGCGGTAGGTGGTGACGCTGACCACGGGGCCGTGGACGCGCTTCGAGAGCTTCATGCCGTCGGGAGCCATGAGCAGCGGGAGGTGAGCGAATGTAGGCGGCACGGCGCCGGCGGCTTCGAAGATGAGCTGGTGCTTGAAGGCGTTGGAGAGGTGCTCCTGGCCGCGGATGATGTGGGTGATGCGGAGGTCGGCGTCGTCGGCGCAGCTTGCGAGGTGGTAGGTGGGCATGCCGTCGGAGCGGAGGAGGGCGAAGTCTTCGAGGTCGGTGAAGGCCTTGGATTGGGGGCCGTAGACGGCGTCGGCGAACTCGACGGCGCCGGCAAGGTCGCGGGGGACGCGGAAGCGGAGAGCGAAGGGCTCGCCGTCGGCGGCACGGCGGTCGGATTCGTCGCGGGGGAGATCGCGCATGCCGGGGTTGAAGAGCCAGGTGCCCTGGGCGCCGGACTTTTCGGAGTCGAGGCCGCTGGCGGGCGTGAAGTCGCGGTAGGCCAGGCCCTTGTCGAAGATGGCCTGGGCGGTGGCGCGGTGGAGGGCGAGGCGGTCGGACTGGTGGTAGAGCTCGTCCCAGGGGAGGTCGAGCCAGCGGAGACCGTCGAAGATGGAGTCGAGGGAGGCTTGGGTGTTGCGGTCGGCGTCGGTGTCGTCGATGCGGAGGATCATCGTGCCGGAGTGGTGGCGGGCGAATAACCAATTGAAGATGAACGTACGCGCGGACCCGATGTGGAGGAAACCCGTGGGAGACGGGGCGAAGCGGACTCTGTACATGGAAGGGCTATTTTAGCTTGCTTCGGTCGCCGAGCCCGGAGGTTGTTGAGAGAATGAGGAATTGATGAGCTCAACTCCTGTGCGTGATGCTTCGCGGAGCATTCGGGTCTTCGTTTCCTCGACCTTTCGCGACATGCATGCGGAGCGGGAGGAACTGGTAAAGCGTGTCTTCCCGCGCCTGCGCAAGTTCTGCGCCGAACGCGCCCTGACCTTGAACGCGATCGACCTGCGCTGGGGAATCACCGAAGAACAGGCCCGGCGCGGCGATCTTCTGCCTGTGTGTCTTGCCGAGATCGACCGCTGCCGGCCGTTCTTTGTGTGTCTGCTCGGCGAGCGATACGGTTGGGTTCCCGGCGCAACTGAATTCAGCGGCGAGCTGCTGTCACGGTATCCCTGGCTGCGCGAGCGGATTGGCGATTCGATTACGGAAATCGAAGTGTGGCACGGAGCCCTCAACGAGGCGGGCGGCCAGGGGATGTTCTATTTCCGCGATCCGGCTTATGTCGACTCGCTGCCCGCCGGCGAGCAGGCAGTGTACCGCGAAGCGCCGGAGGCGAACGAACTGCGCGAGCTGGGTGCGGAGGAGGCGGAGCGGAACGCGCGGCAACGGCGGGAGAAACTCGCGGCTCTGAAGGCCAGGATCCGCGGCAGCGGCGCGGGCGTATGCGCCGGCTATCGCGACCCGGCCGAGCTGGAGAATCGCGTGTATGAAGACCTGTCGGCCCTCATCGGCGGCATGTTTCCCGCCAGCACCGAAGTCGACGATCTGGATCGCGAGGCGGCCGAACACGAGGCCTTCGCGCGCAGCCGCGGGAACATTTACGTGGGGCGGCCGGAATATATCCGGCAGTTGGACGAGTTCGCAGACCAGGCGGAGGACGGTAAGGGCCTGGTGGTTCTCGGGCCGCCCGGATCGGGCAAATCCGCTCTGCTGGCGAGGTGGTTGGAAGTCCGGAGCAAGTCTCATCCAGGCGAGTTGGTCCTATATCACGCGCTGGGCAGCACGCCTGACAGCGCGGATGGAGCAAAGATGCTCCGGCGCCTTCTGGGAGAGTTCCGCCGGCGGCTGGGAGTGGAGATCGCGGTTCCCGGCGATCCCCAGGGTTTGCAGCAAGCCTTCCTGGGCGCACTGTACCAGGCGCGGGAGAGGATCGTAGTCGTTTTGGATGGCCTGAATCACCTGGAGGACCGGGACGGCTTTCCGAACCTGCTGTGGCTGCCGGACTCGCTGCCGCCGATGGTGCGGCTGATCGCCTCGGCATTGCCGGGCCGCGCCCTTGAGGTGTTGCGGCAAAGGGAATGGCTGACCCTGACGGTCCAACCGCTGGTTCCCAGCGAACGGCGGGTCATCGTCACGGAGACATTGCAGGAGGCGGGCAAGGCCCTCGACGAACAGCGCCTGACGCGCCTGGTGCATGCCGAGCCGTGCTCGAATCCGCTGTTCCTGCGCGCGCTCGTGGAAGAACTGTGCCTGTTCGGTGTGCACGAGAGACTCGACGAGCGAATCACGTATTACCTGGAACCGGGAGACGGCGGGCCCGGGCATCCCGATGTCGAGGACCTGTTCGACCGCATTTTGAAGCGGTATGAAGAGGACTACGAGCGCGAGCGGCCGAACCTGGTGCGGGATGCAATGAGTTTGATTTGGGCATCCCGCGGAGGGCTGCCAGAGCACGAACTGATGGCCATGCTCGGTTCCGGCGACGAGCAGCCGCTGCCGGCAGCCTACTGGTCGCCGCTCCATCTCGCGGCCGAGAGCGCATTCATGTACCAGGCCGGCCGCATCAATTTTTTCCATGACCACATCCGGCAAGCGGTGGAGAAGCGCTATCTGGCCAGCGAAGACGGGCGAGCCGAGAGCCACGTTCGCATTGCGAGCTATCTGAGCAATGCCGATTGGATCG
>Ga0335069_10004509_pt1 | contig 20610 bp, 16 predicted proteins | sample Lox_Sample_11_FD_206714 | JGI IMG/M metagenome (GOLD analysis project Ga0335069, IMG submission 206714) | Soil microbial communities from Loxahatchee National Wildlife Refuge, Florida, United States - Lox_Sample_1.1 | ecosystem: Environmental > Terrestrial > Soil > Wetlands | place: USA... | reverse complement strand
ATCTCTTCGAGTTCCTGGAGTTCGCTGACTGACATTGGTCCGTTCCGTCCGTTGGGCCCTGGGGCCCTGCCTGCCGCTGAAGATTGGAGAGACACGCTCCGCGGACCGCGACCGCGACCGGGCCGGCACACCGCCGAGCTGACCCCTCCAGGGTACTGCCGTCCGAATCGGATCGTCAAAGACGGCGCGATCGGAGGTCGTTTCGATGTCTACGCCGCTTGTGGGCTGCGGTTTCATGCTTCGGCAGGCCCGGCGGCGGGCACCACCCCCGGGGTGGCAGAATGGCCGCATGTCCGCCCCCGACGCCCCAGCCCCCGACGACGAGCGGGAGGTGCTCTCGAGCCTGCCGCGCAGCCGCCGGCAGCGCCCGACCGCGCGCCGCGAGGCCGCGCGTGCCAAGCGCGCGCGGGCGGCGTCCGGGACCCCGGCGACGAAGCCCGCAGCCGGAAAGCCGGCGGCGGGGCGGGCGGCAGCGCCCAAGGCGACCGCGAAGGCGACCGCGAAGCCGGCAGCGAAGGCGACCGCCAAGCCGGCGGCGAAGGCGACCGCGAAGGCCGCCCCGAAGGCCTCCGCGACGAAGGCGGCGGTCCGCCCGCGCCCGGCCAAGCGCGCGATCCCCCCCGCCGGCTACGCGACACCGCGGACCGAGGGCGAGCACGGGAGCGCCGACCCCGGAGCCGCCCTGGCGGGGCTCGTGCGGACGGTGCTGCGCCTGATCCCGCGCCCGTAGCGCTGCGGCGGCCGCCCACCGGCGGGCGCACCGTCCGGGCGGCTGGTATAGGGTTATGACCACTGCCGAGCCTCCGTGCGCCTCGCACACGGAGGGCGGGGGACCCACTGCGAGCAGCTGCTCGCCGGGGCGAATCGGGCCGGATGGCCCGTAGCGCCGCTCGTTCGGCGCGAGCCCGTCAGCTCACCCCGTAGGCCGCCGAACGAGGAACCAGCGCCATCACCCGCATCCGACAGCTGCTTTGCGTGATCTCGGCCGCCGCGGCCTGCGGTGGGCTCGCGTCGCCCGCCCGCGCAGACGACGTCGGGGGCGCCGCGATCGGCGACAGCCTGCTGAGTGCGGCCCCGGCGCTCGTCGGCCGGCCCGTGGCGCTCACCGGCACGCTCGGCCCGGCAGCCGCAGGGCGACTCATCAGCATCGAGGCCCTGGCCGCCGACGGCTCGTGGCAGCGCGTCGCCACGGCCACCGCCGCGGGCGACGGGTCGTTCAGCACGGCCTGGACCGCTCCGCAGGCGGGCCGCTTCACGCTCCGCGCCGAGCCCGCCGCCGAGGTGGTCGCAGCCCAGGCGGTGAGCGACCCGCTCGCGACCGCGACCGTGTACCGCCCGGCCACGGCGACCTGGTACGACCAATCGGGGCGCACCGGGGCGTGCGGTGTGCGGCTGCGCAAGGCGACGCTCGGCGTCGCGCACAAGAGCCTGCCGTGCGGCTCGCTCGTCGACGTCACGTACGCCGGGCGCAGCATCACGGTCCCTGTCGTCGACCGCGGCCCCTACGCGCGCGGCGTGAGCTACGACCTCACGGTCGCCACCGCGCGGGCGCTCGGGATGGTGGCCGCCGGACGTGCGCGCGTGGGCGTGCTGCCGCAGGGCGAGCGCACGCCGAAGACCCCCATCGCTCCGTCGCCGGTGATCGGCGCGGCCGGCGGCGTCACAACCGGCTGAGCGCCGGGCTCACGCCAACGGCACGCCGGCGGCGCGCGCCGCGAACACGCCCTCATCGGCATGCGCGACGAGGCCCGCCGGATCGGTCCCGTCGTCCGGACAGACGCCGATCCCGATCGACGCGGCCAGCGGGACCCCGTGGGGTGCGCCGGCACCGCCGACGGCCGCCGCCAGCCGCCGGCCGAGGGCACGCGCGCCCTCCAGGCCCGTGCTGGCCGCGATGATCCACACCCGTCCCTCGCGCTCGCGCACGGCCGCGTCGCCGGGGCGCAACTCGTCGCGCACCGCGCGCTCTGCGCGCTCCAGGACGGCCGCGCCGTCGCCGCGCACGTCGCCGGAGAGCAGGCGGTCCGCGTCGTCGACGTCGACGACCAGCACCGCGCACGGCCCACCGTCGGCCACGAGGCGCCCCAGGCGGCGGATGACGGCCGTCGCCCACGGCTCTGAGCGCTCCTCCGGCGCCGCCGTCGCCGACGGGAAGACATCGGCCGGCACCTGCGGGGCCGGCTCGCGCGGTGCGAGCGCCGGCGGGCGAACCGGCACGGCCGGCTCGACGGACGGCTCCCGCGTGGCTGCCGCGGGCACCGCCGCCAGGCGTGGTCCGGCCTCGCCGCCGGGCGGCGTTGCCGGGCCGGGCTGTGGGCCTTCGCTCGGCGGGGCGGGCGCCTCGGCCGGCGCACCCGCCGGCGCGCCGGCGACCGCGGCGGCTGCCACCACGTCGCACACGTGGCCGAGGCGCGCGGCCAGGGCGGAGACGTGCTCGGGCTCGGGACGCGTGAGCACGTCGGTCAGCGCTGACCACAGCGTCGCGCGAAGCGCCCCGACGGCGCGCATCGCGCCGGCCGGGTCGCCCGCGCCGGCGAGCGTCCCCGCGCGTGCCGCGAGCGCCGCACGGTCCCCGTCCGGACGCAGCCGGTCGAGCTCCGCCTCGGAGGCCAGCGCGGCGACGACGGCCTCGCAGAGCGCCGGCCCGTCCTCCGCCAGCCCGGCCGCGGGCAGCGCGGCAGCCTCCGCCAGCGGCGCCTGTGCGATCAGCGTCATGAGCCAGGCCTTCGCCAGCGCCTCGCCGTCGGCGAGCGCCGCCAGCGGCGCGTCGGCGACGGGCCGCGCAGGACGGGCGGGAAGCGAGCCCGCGAGCATTGGCGGTGAATATCAGCGGCGACGGACGGCGGCGGGGTGCCTTTGCCGCAACGTGGGGGATCTTTCTCCGCGGCGGCCGGTACGTCATGCTCCCCCGCGCCCATGCCCGACACCCCTCGCAGCATCGACGCCGCGCGCGCCGAGATCCTGGCCGCCGTGCGTCCGCTCGCCCCCGAGCAGGTCGCGGTCGAGCGGGCGCTCGGCCGCGTGCTGGCACGGGACGTCACCGCCGCGCACGACGTCCCGCCCTTCGCGGGCAGCGCGATGGACGGGTTCGCGCTGCGCGCAGCGCCCGCGGGCGCGCGGTTGCGGCTCATCGGCGAGGCGCGCGCGGGCGCCCCGTTCGACGGCGAGGTCGGCGAGGGCGAGGCCGTGCGGATCTCGACCGGCGCCGCGCTCCCGCCTGGCGCCGAGGGTGTGCTGCAGCTCGAGCTCGTGCAGGATGAGGGGGCGGTGATCGCGCTCGAGGAGGCCGTCGAGCCCGGGCGCAACGTGCGCGAGGCCGGCGAGGACCTGCGGTCGGGCGAGACGGTGCTGCGCGCCGGGCGGCGCCTGGGGCCGGCGGAGCTGGGCGTCGCCGTGCACGCGGGGGTCGCACGGCTCAGCTGCGCGCCGCGCCCGCGCCTCGCGGTGCTCGCCACCGGCGACGAGCTCGTGCCTCCGGGCGCCCCGCTCGGACCAGGCCAGATCCACGACTCGAACCTCGTGACGCTCGCGGCGCTCGCCGAGCGCGAGGGCTGCGACGTCGTGCTCGCCCGTCACGTGCCGGACGACCCGGCCGCGACGCGGGTCGCGATCGAGGACGCGCTCGGCGCCGCCGACGTCGTCGTCCTCTCCGGCGGGGTGTCGGTCGGCCCGCACGATCACGTCAAGCCGGCGCTCGCGGCGCTCGGGGTGCGGGAGCGCTTCTGGCGGGTGGCGCTGCGTCCCGGGAGGCCGACGTGGTTCGGGACTGCCGGCGAGCGGCTCGTCTTCGGCCTTCCCGGGAACCCGGTCTCGGCGATGGTGACCTTCTTCCTGTTCGTGCGCCCGGCGCTCGGCGCGCTCCAGCGCCTGGCGGACGAGGACGCGCCGGAGCGGGTCGCGCTCGGCGAGCCGCTTCCCCGCAACGCCCGGCGCGACGAGTGCGTGCGCGTGCGGATCGAGGACGGGCTGGCCTACGCCACCGGCCCGCAGGGCTCCCACGTGCTGCGCTCGATGGCGCTCGCGGACGCGCTCGTCGTCGTGCCGCGCGGCGCGGGCGAGCTGCCGGCGGGCACGAGCGTCGAGCGGATCGCGCTGTAGCGCGCTACGCGGCCTCGAGGTAGGCGATCATGCGGTTCGTCAGCGCAGTGAGCGCGGGCGCCGGCTCCTCGAGGGCCGGCGGGCGGTCGGCGAGCAGCACCTCCAGGCGCTCGCCGTACGCGGGGTCCCGGCGCGCCGCAAGCCGCGCGCCGACCTGCGCGGCCCGCCGGGTGGCCAGCGGGTCGATCGTCCAGACCGCCTCGAAGCGCCGGTCGGGATCGTCCGGCCCGCCGGCCTCGGTCGCACCCGGCTGCTCCCAGGCGAGCAGGCAGGCGGCGTAGCCGGGCGCGTCCACAACCACGGCCCACTCGTTGCCGAGCGCGTCCTCGGGCGCGATCGGGATCTCGACCGGGCCACCCTGCGGGTGGCGCACGGCCGCGAAGTCGGCGAACACGACGGCCGCGTCGGCGAGCTGGGCCATGCGCCGGTAGCGCGGCTCGACGGCGCGGTAGAAGACCTCGCGCTGGAAGGCGCCCACGAGGACCGGTGAGGCCGCCTGGGCGAGCGCCTCGTGCTCGATCGCGCGGCTGAGGGCGACGAGCGTCGACTTGCGCAGCACGCGGGGGCGCAGCTCGCGGAAGGTCGACGCGACGGCCGCGTAGATCGACGGGCGGTCGGGGCCGCCCCCGCCTCCCTCGCACGCGCGCTCGATCGCCGCGGGGACCGAGAGGCCGCGGTGGCGGTAGGCCTGCACGCGCCGCAGCGCCTCGACGTCCTCGGGCGCGTAGCGGCGGTAGCCGCTCGCGGTGCGCTCCGGGCGGGGGAACCCGAATCGCTGCTCCCACATGCGGATCGTCCCGGCGGCGATGCCGGTCTGATCCGCCACGTCCCTGATCGCGAGGTCGTTCATGCTCGTGCTCCGGAAGAAGGATTCAACGCGGCGTTGAATGTCGCCTCCTCATCGTCTCAGTACGGGCGGCGGCGCCGGCGCGGTCATCGCAGCCCGGGCGGGGCCCGTATCCGGCGTATGGGCACGGTCGGACCGCCACCCATCCTCCTGACCGGCGCCACGGGGGCCGTCGGCCGCGAGCTGCTCAGCGTGCTGCTCGCACGCGGCGAGCGTGTCCGCTGCATGACGCGCGCACCTGGTCGCGCGCGGCTCCCGCCCGCTACCGAGGTCTTGTACGGCGACGCGCTCGGCGACGCAGGCCTCGACGCGGCACTGACCGGCGTGCGCGTCGCCTACTACCTCATCCACTCGATGGGTCCCAACGCCGGGCACGAGTTCGCCGCCGCGGACCGCACCGCCGCCGCGCGCTTCGCGACCGCCGCCCGGCGGGCGGGCGTGCGCCGCATCGTCTACCTCGGCGGGCTCGAGGCCCCCGGCTGGGGGTCCGAGCACCTGCGCAGCCGCGCCGAGGTCGCGGCGATCCTCGCCGACGGCGCGCCGGAGGTCGTGCACGCGCGCGCGGCGATGGTGATCGGGCCGGCGAGCGCGTCGTTCACGATGCTGCTCGAACTTGTGCGCCGCCTGCCGGCGATGGTCGGGCCGCGCTGGATCGAGACGCGTTCGCAACCGATCGCGTCGTCCGACGTGAGCGCGGCGCTCGCGGCGCTCGCTCGGCATCCTCATCCGCCGGCCGAGGTGCAGCTCGGCGGCGCCGACGTGCTCTCCTACTGCGAGATGCTGCGTCGCTGCGCCCGTGCCGACGGCCGGCGCGAGCCCGTGATCGTCCCGGTCCCCGTCCTCTCGCCGCGGCTCTCCTCGTACTGGCTGCGCCTGGTCACCTCGGTTGACCCGGCGCTCGCCCGGCCGCTCGTCGACGGGCTCTGCGAGGAGCTCATCGTCCGCGAGCCGCCGCCGGCCGGGATCAACGACGCGCCGCTCGGCTTCGACGCCGCGCTCCGCGCCGCGCTGGTCGACGCCAGGCACGTACCATCGGGCCCGCCATGACCCGCCTGCGCACAGCGCTCCGCATCGGGGCGCTCGCGGTGGCCGCCTACGCCGTCGCCTCACGAATCGCCAAGCGCGCGCTCGGACGTCCGACGACGATCGGGCCGTCGGTGATCAGCAGCCTGCACGATGACACGACCGTCGACCGCACCGGCGCCGTGCGCTCCGTGCAGTCTGCGGACGTCGAGATGCCGGTCGCCGCCCTCACGGCGATCTGGTCGCCGATGTACCTCGAGCGCCTCGCGCGAACGTACTGGCGCTTCCTGAGCCGCTGCACCCTGGGGCTCGTGCGCGTCGAGTACACCGACGACGAGCGCTTCGTCGTGCTGCTGCGCCGGCCGTTCGTGCTGCTTGCGTTCCGCAGCCCCGAGTACGAGATGAACGCCGACCGCGGCGTCGTGCGCTGGCGGATCGCGCGCGGCGTGCTCGTCGCACCCCCGGGCGTCGACGCCGACGGCTACCTGGAGATCGACGCCCGCCGGATGCCGGCCGCCGACCCTGCGCGGGTACGCCTGCACGTCGAGGTCGAGGTCGCCAACTACTACCCGCGCATCGCCTCGACGTTCACGCAGTGGGCCTACGCGGTCACGCAGTCGCGCATCCACGTGCTCGTCACCTACGGATTCCTGCGCTCGATCGCGAAGCTCGACCTCGCGCCGTCGAAGGTCGGCCGTCTGGCCGAGATCGCCGACGTCCCCGACCCGAGCGGGCCGACGCCCAGCGAGCGCTCGCGCTCACGCGAGGCCGGCCGCATCCCGTCGGCGACCCGTGAGCACCGAGCGTCCCGCGCTGCCGCCCCGACGGGGCCGCCAGGGACGCTCGGCGTGGGTCGTCAGCCGTAGCGGCTGCCGATCATCGCGCGCAGCTTCTCGCGATTGTGGCGGGCGGTGATGCGGCGCACGGTGCCCGAGCGCGAGCGCATCACGAGCGACTCGGTGGAGGCGACCCCGCGCCCCTCGTAGCGCACGCCGTGGAGCACGTCGCCGTCGGTCACGCCGGTCGCGGAGAAGAAGCAGTCGTCCCCCTGCACGAGGTCGTCCTGCGTGAGCTGGCGCTCGAGGTCGTAGCCGGCGTCCAGGGCCGCCTGGCGCTCGGCGTCGTCGCGCGGCCACAGACGGCCGACGAGCCCGCCGCCGAAGGACTTGATCGCGGCGGCGGAGATGACGCCCTCCGGCGTCCCCCCTACGCCCCACAGCAGGTCGACCGGCGAGCGTGTGCTGGCGGCCAGCAGCGCGGCGCTCACGTCGCCGTCGCTGATCAGCCGCACGCGCGCCCCCGCGCCCCGGATCGCGTCGATCCCCTCCTGGTGGCGCGGGCGGTCGAGCACGACGACGGTCACGTCGCCGATGTCGACGTTGCGCCGCTCGGCGATCCGGCCGCAGACCTCGCCGATCGGCGTGTCGAGGTCCAGCAGGTCGGCGACGTCCGAGCCGCCGGCCAGCTTCTCCATGTACACGCAGGGCCCCGGGTCGAACATCGTCCCCCGCGGGGAGATCGCGATCACGGCGAGCGCGCTCGGCATGCCCTTCGCGGTCAGCGTCGTGCCCTCGAGCGGGTCGACGGCGATGTCGACGGCGGGCTCGGAGCCGTCGCCCACGTGCTCGCCGTTGTAGAGCATCGGGGCCTCGTCCTTCTCGCCCTCGCCGATGACGACGACGCCGTCCATCGAGACGGTCTGCAGGACGTGGCGCATCCCGTCGACGGCGGCCTGGTCGGCGGCCTCCTTGTCGCCGCGGCCCACCAGGCGAGCCGCCGACAGCGCGGCCGCCTCGGTGACGCGGACGAGCTCGAGCGCGAGGTTCCGGTCGGGAGTCGAGTGATTCATGGCGGCGGACCTTAGTCCGTTCACGCCCGGATCGACTCCGCGATCTCCCGCAGTTCGTCGACCCTCCACGGCCCCTGCGCGGTGAGCCGCAGATGCAGGCCACCCGCCTCCCAGACCAGCTCGCGTACCGGGCGCAGGGACGCCTCGGCCTCCTCCAGCGGCGCGCTCCGCAGGCGCCCGCGGACGCCCGCGACCTCCACCTGCTCGTCCCCCACGGCGCCCGGGAGGGCGCGCGCCGGCGGCGGTGCCGGGCCGGCGTAGAGCGCCAGGCGCGCCGGGGCACCCGGCCGGGTGTCGTCGAGGTTCCACACGACCTCGGCCCCGTCCCCGCATGCAGACACGTCGACCCAGCGCCCGAGCGGCAGCGGCGCGGACGGGAGCGGGAAGGGCCTGCCCAGACGCGCGTCCGCGTCGGCGATGCCGCTGAAGTCGGTCACCGCGGCCATCATCCCACGGCGGATATCGTGCGGCCATGGCCGCCGCCGACCTGCTCGCCGCCGACGAGCGCTTCCACGCCCCCGGCGCCGAGGAGCAGTGGTCGGACTCGCTGTACTTCGGCGGCGGCGACGCCGCGAGCGGCCTGGCGTTCTACACCCGCATCGGCGCGCGGCCGAACGAGGGCCGCATCGAGGCGGCGCTCGGCATCTGGCTGCCGCCCCACCTGCCCGGCAACCCGCCGCGCTTCCTGCTGGCATTCGCGCGCGTGCCGGCGCCGTCGTCCCTGCCGAACGCGCCGATCGCGGCCGGGCCCGTCACCTACACCTGCGCCGACCCGTTCGAGCGCTGGACGATCACGATCGACGGCGCGGCGCGACTGTTCGCCCGGGCCGAGGATCTCGGTGCGCACCCCGAGGCCCATCAGGACGTCGCCGTGGCCGGCGAGCTGGCCTTCAGCGCGTGGACGGCGCCGTTCGCGTTCGGCTCGGGCCTCACCGAGGAGGTCGCGCGCCGGCACTACGAGCAGCCGGGCGCCCTCACCGGCGCGCTGCGGGTCGGGGACGAGCGCTTCACGATCGACGGCGCCGGCATGCGCGACCACTCTTGGGGCGTGCGCGACTGGCAGGCGGTCCCCTACTGGCGCTGGATGGGCGTGTTGCTCGACGCCGACAACTTCCTGCTCGTCAACGACGTCGGGCTGGCCGGCGGCGGCGAGACGGTCGGCGGATGCCTCATGCAGCACGGGGAGCTTGCACCGATCGTCTCGGGGAGCACCGAGGGCACGCAGCGCGACTTCGTCGCACGCGCCCGCGACGCGCTCGGGCGCGAGGCCGTGCTGCGCGGGGCGGCGATCAGCATCGCGCCGCTGCGCCAGCGGCGCGACGGACGCCTGACGATCGTCGCCGAGGGGCTGACGCGGGTGGAGTGGCTCGGCCACGAGCGCTTCGCGATCTCCGAGTGGCTGGAGCAGTCCGGTGCCTGACACGCGCTGGGGGCTGACCCTGCCCTTCGCCGGCGTGGCGCTGGCAGACCACGCGCCGTTCTTCCGGCTGGCGGAGGAGCTGGGCTACGACGACCTGTGGACCGGCGACACCGCCGGCCCCGACGGGTTCACCCCCCTCGTGCTGGCCGCCGCGCACACCGAGCGCATCCGTCTGGCGACCGGGATCGTCAACCCGTTCACGCGCGGCCCGGCGGTGCTCGCGCAGCACTGCGCCGCGCTCGCGGACGCCTCGCGCGGGCGCTTCGTGCTCGGGCTGGGCGCCTCGTCGAATGTCATCGTCGAGCGCTGGAACGGGATCCCGTTCGAGCGGCCCCTGACGAAGGTGCGCGAGACCGTCGAGGAGCTGCGCCCCGTGCTCGCAGGGGGCCGCGGGCGCGGCGGCTTCAAGCTCGAGAGCCCGCCGGCCGAGCCGGTCCCGATCGTCATCGCCGCGCTGCGCGGGCGCATGCTGCGACTGGCCGCCGAGATCGGCGACGGCGCGTTCACGAACTTCCTGCCGCTCAGCGGCCTGCCGCGCATCGTCGCCGAGCTGCGCGCGGGCGAGGCCGCGGCGGGACGGGCGGAGGGCTCGACCGAGCTCGCGTGCCGCTTCTTCTGCATCCCCCAGCCGGCCGAGGAGGGGCTTGCGACGGCGCGCTTCCTGTTCTCGGCGTACGCCACGGTCCCGGTCTACACGGCGTTCTTCCGCTGGCTCGGCTGGGGCGATCAGCTCGACCCGATGGTCGAGGCCTGGCGCGGGGGCGACCGCAAGGCCGCGCTGGACCTCGTCCCGGACGAGCTCGTGCGCGAGATCTTCGTCTTCGGATCCTTCACCGAGCAGCGGGCGCGCCTGACGGAGTTCGAGGCCGGCGGGATCTCCACGCTGATCCTGACGCCGATCTGTGGCCCCGACCGCCTGCGCGAGGTCATCGAGGGGCTCGCCGCGGCGCGCCGGTAGGCCTCTCAGCCGGCGAGCGGGCGGTTGCGCCGCGCGAGGTCGCGCGCCAGGCGCAGCGCCACGTGGGCGTCGCGCGGGGCCGCGCGCACGGAATACGGGACCCGCCCCCAGCCGTACGGGACGTAGACGCGCACCGGCACGCCCGCCCGGCGCCCCGCGTCGATCGCCCGGGCCGCGCGCATCCCGTGCAGGACCTGCAGCTCGCACGCGATCCCGGCGGCGAGCAGCAGCGCCAGCGCGCGCTCGGCGACCGGCGCGTCGTGCGTGGCGACCGCGACGTGCGGCGCGCCCGCGGCCACAAGCGCGTCGACGACCTCGAGGAACCCGCGGCGCGGATCGCGGTCCGGGTCCTCCGGGCTCGGCCACTCACTCTTGACAACGCGCACGCGCAGCCCCGCGGCGGCGACCCGGCCGGCGTCGGCGACGCTCCGCGGCCAGCGCCCGGTCAGCGTGCACCCGAGCGGCGCCGGGGCGTCCGCCGCCAGCGCGCAGACGATGCCGAGCGCCGCGTCCTGGCGCTCGGGCGCCATCGAGTCGACGTGCACCCCGACCCCCGCCTGCGCGGCGCGCGCGAGCAGCGAGGCGACGAGGTCCGCGCGCTCCCCGATCGCCGTGACCTTGATCGACACCTGCGCATCCGGGCGCCCGGCGAGCGCCGCGACGATCAGCTCGTTTTGCCGCGCGACATGCTCCGGCGCGTCGTCCTCATGGTTCCAGTAGCCGACCGCCGTCGGCCATCCCCGCGCGGCGTAGGCGGCTTCCAGGCGCGTGGCGTCGGCGAGCTCCGGGCCTGCCAGATAGCGTCCCGCCGCCGCCTGCTCTGCGGCCGCCGCGGCCCGGCGCAGGCCGCCCCGCAGCGCCGCGCCGGCGCGCGCATTGCAGACGGCGCCCGCGTCGCGCGCGAGCCTGCCGGCGGCCCGCGGGCGCGCCGGGTAGGCGATGAGCGTCACGGTCGGGACCTCGCGCGTGCACCAGGGTCGCGTCCACTGCTCCGCCGTCCCGAGCAGCTCGCAGCCCTCCAGCCCGCGGGCCGCCGCGTCGGCGACCGCGTGCGCGAGCAGCAGGATCCCCGGCGAGCAGCGCGCAAAGTGCGGGTCGTAGCCGATCTTCAGGACCCACAGGCGAGCGCCCCACGCGACGGCGAGCTGCATGGCCGCGGCGGCGCCCCCGATGCGCAGCAACCCGACGCGCAGCTGCCCGCGGGCGGCGGTCTCGGCCGCATAGCGTCGGTAGAACGCGGCCCGCAACGGGTCGTGCGCAAGCGCCGTGCCCTGCTCGCCCTTCCAGCCGCGGGCCTCGACCGCGAACGCCTCGTCCAGCAGCGCGTCGACCTGCGCCGGCGCCGGCGCGAGCAGCTCGACCTCCAGGCCGCCGGCGGCCTGCGCGCGGCGCAGCGCGCGGCGCAGGTCGGAGCGCCGGCGCGGCGCCAGCCCGCCGCCGGGCTCCTCCCAGCGCGGATCGAGGTCGAGCGACGGCCACGCCTCGTGCGGCCGCACGCGGACAAGACCGCGCCGGCCGACGGCGCGGCGCAGCGCGGCGATCGCCGGGGACGAGGCCGGCAGGCGCTCGAGACGCAGCGCCAGGCCCGGCCGCAGGACCTCGGCGCACAGCTCGTCGAGCGCCGGCTCCCCGTCGGCCAGGAGGTCCACGGGCTCGCGGATGTGGGTCACGGACAGGAGCTCGAGCCGGCCGTGGCGCCGCTCGAGCGGCGCGATCGCGCGCGGGTCCGCCGCCGGCCCGGCGACCACGATCTGCGCCGGCGCGTCGGTCAGCGCATGCGCGGCTGCACGCGCCCACGCCGCATCCTGGGTGGGCAGGGTCGCGGCGCGCCGTGCAAGGCGCTCCCACCCCGCCACCGGCGGCGCCGCCGGATCGAGATCGGGAGCGCGGTCCATCGTGCGTCGGTACCGTAATCGGCGCCCCGTACGATGGACCTGAGATGCGACCGGCCGGGCCCCCGGCAGCTGGCTCAGCTGCCGTCTCATGCAGCGTCGAGGCGCTGGGCGGGCTCGAGGAGGCCCGCGAGGACTGGGCAGCGCTCGCGCCGGCGACGGGCAACGTCTTCTCGACCTGGGAGTACGCCGACGTCTGGTGGCGCCACGCTCCGGCCGGCCAGGAGCTCTGGCTGCACCGCGTGCGCGCGCCGGACGGGCGCGTCGCGGCCGTGCTGCCGCTCTGCCGGCACCTCGTACGCGGCATCGCCGTCGTGCGGCTCGTCGGCCACGGGGTCGCGGACGAGCTGGGCCCGGTGTGCGCCCCGCAGGACCGCGCGCTCGCGGCGGCCGGCCTGCGCGCCGTGCTGGAGGAACGACGCCGCTTCTGGGACATCCTGATCGCGGAGAACGTGCGCTCCGACGCCGGCTGGCCCGCGCTGCTGGGGGGGCGCGTCGTCCGCCGCGAGGCGAGCCCGGTCCGACGGATCGAGGGCGCCTCCTGGGAGGAGCTCGAGCAGCGCTTCAGCCGGGGGCTGCGCCGGGCGATGCGCTACAAGGAGCGCCGGCTGGGACGCGAGCACGGGCTGCGGATGCGGCTCTGCAGCGACCCGGCGCGGCTCGACGACGACCTCGACGCGCTGTTCGCCCTGCACGAGGCGCGCTGGGCAGGCGGTGGCTCGGTCGCCTTCGGCCACGGGCGCAGGGAGCTGCACCGCGACCTCGCGCGGGCGCTGCTCGAGCACGGCGTCTTGCGTCTGTGGATCGCCGAGGCCGACGGCCGCCCTGCAGCCGCGTGGTACGGCTTCCGCTACGGAGCCGCCGACTCGTTCTACCAGTCGGGCCGCGACCCGCGCTTCGACGCGCTGTCGCTCGGATCGGTGCTGCTCTGGCACACGATCCGCGAGGCCGCCAGAGACGGCCAGGCCGAGTACCGGTTGCTCCGCGGTGACGAGGTCTACAAGGGCCGCTTCGCCGACGCGGACGAGCCGGTCGAGACCGTCGCGGTCCCCGCGGGACGGCGCTCACGTGCCATGCTCGCCGCAGCGGGGGCGATGTCATCGCGGCCCGCGACCCGCCGCTTCGTGCCCGACGCCCTGCGTCGCTAGCGTTCCAGCGCGATGCATGAGCCCCAGCGGATGGAGCCGCACCAGGTCAGCCTCAACGGGACGATCGCCGGGAGCCCGTACCCGCCGATCGCCGACTACGCCTTCCTCTCGGACTGCGAGGTCAGCGCGCTGATCGCGCCGAGCGGCCGGGTCGAGTGGATGTGCGTCCCGCGCATGGACGGCCCGTCGATCTTCGGCGCCATGCTCGACCGCGACGCGGGCGGCTTTCGCGTCTCCCCCGCGGACCAGCGCGTGCCGACAGGCCGGCGCTACCTGCCGGGCACGATGATCCTCGAGACGACCTGGGGCACGCGCACCGGCTGGGTCGTCTGCCACGACGTGCTGCTGATCGGCCCGTGGCACCACGAGCGCGAGCGCTCGATGACGCACCGGCGCTCGCCGACGGACACCGACGCAGACCACGTCCTGCTGCGGATGATGCGCTGCATTAACGGCCACGTGGAGATGCACGTCGAGTGCGAGCCGAAGGTCGACTACGGGCGCCGGCCGGTGACCTGGGCCTACGGCGACGAAGGCTACGGCCATGGCATCGCGCGGGCGGAGGGCGAGAGCATCGAGCTGCGCCTGCGAACCGACCTGCGCCTGGGCTTCGAGGGCGGGCGTGCCCGCGCGCGGACGACGCTGCGCGAGGGCGACTCGGCGTTCGTCGCGCTCACCTGGACCGAGCACCAGCCGCCGACGAGCTACGACGACGCCTACCGGCGCATGGACTTCACGGCGGACTTCTGGCACGCCTGGCTCTCGAACGGGACGTTCCCGGACCACCCGTGGCGCCAGTACCTCGAACGCAGCGCGCTGACGCTGAAGGGCCTGACGTACGCGCCGACCGGCGCCATGTGCGCCGCGTCGACCACCTCGCTGCCCGAGGCCCCGGGCGGCACGCGCAACTGGGATTACCGCTTCTCCTGGATCCGCGACTCGACCTTCATGCTCTGGGGCCTGTACTCGCTCGGCTTCGCTCAGGAGGCCGGCGACTACTACTACTTCATCGAGGACGTGGCCTCCGGCGACCGCGACCTGCAGGTGATGTACGGCATCGGCGGCGAGCACGAGCTGCCCGAGAGCACGCTCGACCACCTCGACGGCTACGAGCACGCGAAGCCCGTGCGGATCGGCAACGGCGCCTACAACCAGGACCAGCACGACGTCTGGGGCGCCCTGCTGGACTCGTTCTACATCCACACGAAGAACCGCGATCAGCTCCCCGAGTCGGCCTGGCCGATCCTCTGCAAGCAGGTCGAGATGGCGATCAGCCGCTGGCGCGAGCCCGACCGCAGCATCTGGGAGGTGCGCGGCGACCCGCAGCACTTCACCTCCTCGAAGGTCTTCTGCTGGGTCGCCTGCGACCGCGGCGCCAAGCTCGCGCGTCTGCGCCACGACACCGAGCGCGCAGAGCGCTGGCAGCAGGTCGCCGACGAGATCCACGCCGACGTCTGCGAGCACGGCGTGGACCCGGAGCGCGGGCGCTTCGTGCAGCACTACGGGACGACCGCGCTCGACGCGTCGCTGCTGCTGATCCCGCTCCTGCGCTTCCTGCCGCCCGAGGACGAGCGCGTGCGCAACACGGTGTTCGGCATCGCCGACGAGCTGAGCGTCGACGGGATGGTCCTGCGCTACCTCGTGCACGAGACCGACGACGGGCTCGACGGCGAGGAGGGGACCTTCGCGATCTGCTCGTTCTGGCTGGTCTCCGCGCTCGTGGAGATCGGCGAGCTCGGGCGCGCGCGCAAGCTCTGCGAGAAGCTCCTGGCGTACGCCTCGCCGCTGGCGCTGTACGCCGAGGAGATCGACGCCGCGACCGGCCGCCACCTGGGGAACTTCCCGCAGGCCTTCACGCACCTGGCGCTGATCAACGCGGTGATGAAGCTCATCGCAGCCGAGGAGGAGTTCGTGGCCGCGCACGTGACCGCCCCCGAGAGCCCCGCCCAGCTGCCGTGAGGACAGGCGTCATGGGACACCACACAGCACCGACGAACAGCGACGCGCTGTCGCCGTGAGGACAGGCGTCATGGGACACCACACAGCACCGACGAACAGCGACGCGCTGTCGCCGTGAGGACCAGCGTCATGGGACACCGCACAGCACCGACGAACAGCGCCGCGCTGTCGCCGTGAGGACAGGCGTCATGGGACACCACACAGCACCGACGAACAGCGACGCGCTGTCGCCGTGAGGATCCTGCGCGAACCGGACGCCGCCGCGGCCGCGCGGCGCGCCGCCGAGGAGCTCGCGGGCGCGATCGCCGAGGCGCTCGCAACGCGCGGCGCGGCCCACATCGCGCTCTCCGGCGGGGGCACGCCGCGGCGCGCCTACGAGCAACTCGGCCAACTCGTTCCGGACTGGCGGGCGGTCCACGTGTGGTTCGCCGACGAGCGCTGCGTCGGGCCCGACGATGAGGACTCCAACGCGCGCCTGGTTCGCGAAACGCTCGACGCGCCCGGCGCCCACGTGCACCGCATGCAGGGCGAGCTCGGGCCCGAGGCCGGAGCGGCCGCCTACGAGCGCGAACTCGGCGACGTCGTGCTCGACGTGGTCCTGCTGGGAATCGGCCCGGACGGGCACACCGCCTCGCTGTTCCCGCACCACCCGGCGCTCGAAGCGGCCGGCGTGCGCGCGGTCGGCGTGCGCGACGCCCCCAAGCCACCGCCGGAGCGCATCTCGCTGACGCGCGAGACGCTCGATCGCGCCCGCCGGCTGGTCCTGCTGGTCGCCGGCGAGGACAAGGCGCCGGCGCTCGCCGCCGCGCTCGGCGACCCGTCCCCCGCGACGCCCATGTCGCTGCTGCGCCGCGACGCGCTCGACGTGATCGCCGACACGGCCGCCCTCGGCGGCTGACGCGCGCAGCCACGCACGAACGTCCCTGGCTGCGCCCCATGGGAGGCAACGAGGGACGCTCAACGTGCACGCGAGCGCTAGGCCCGTGCGAGCTCCCGGCGCCGCCGCCGCGCCGCCGCGCGCTCGGCCGGCCCCGAGCCCGGCTCGTCGTCGTCCGCGGCCACCGCGCCCTCCCACGAGACGCGCGGGAGCCACTGCAGCCACGACGGCAGGTACCAGTTGCGCTCGCCCAGCAGCGACATCGTCGCGGGCAGCAGCACCGCGCGCACGATCGTCGCGTCGATCAGGATCGCGACCGCCAGCCCCACGCCCATCTCCTTGAAGTCGAGCTGGCTGAGCGTCGCGAACACCGCGAAGACGGCGACCATCACGAACGCGGCGCTCGTCACCGTGCCGGCGGTCGAGAGGATCCCCTCGCGCACCGCGTCCTCGGTGCGCCGGCCACGGTCGACCGCCTCGCGCACCCGGCTGAGGATGAACACGTGGTAGTCCATGCTCAGGCCGAAGAGGATCACGAACAGGAACATCGGCAGCCAGCTGACGATCGCGCCGTTGCCGTGGAAGGCGAGCGGCCCCCGCAGATGGCCGTCCTGGAAGACCCAGACGAGCACGCCGTACGCCGCGCCGACCGACAGCAGATTCAGGGCGATCGCCGTCACCGGCACGACGATCGAGCGGAACGTGACGAGCAGCAGCAGGAACGCGAGCGTCAGCACGAACGCGAACACCAGCGGCGCGCGCGCCCGCATCAGGTCGTTGAAGTCCTTCGTGCCGGCGGTCATGCCGGTCACGTACGCGGCTGCGCCCGGAGCCCGCCCCACGGTCTGCGGCAGCAGCGTCCCGCGCAGGAGCGCAAGCGCGCGCTCGGACGCGGGGCTCGTGCCGTCCCCGTCCATCGGGAGCGTCACCGAGGCCACGTGGTGGTCGGCCGAGACCGTGACGTCCACCGGCGCGTGGAAGCGGCCCGAGGCGAGCGCACGCCCGCGCAGCGAGGCGATCGCCTCGCGGACCGCCGGATCGCGCACGTCGCGCGCGGTGACCGCCACGACCGCCGGGATCTGCCCGCCAGGGAAGGCTGCCTGCATGCGGTCGTAGACGCGCATGACCGCGAGGCTGCGCGGCAGGTCGCTGGTCCCGGTGAGCTTCGTGTGCATCGAGAAGGCGGGCAGCGCGAGGACGACGAGCAGCCCGGCCGCCAGGAGCGCGCTGAGGCGTGGCCGGCGCAGCGCGCCATCGACGATCGCCGGCCACACGCGGCCGGCGCCGCTCCGGCGGGCGCTGCGCCGGCCGACGAACGGCATCCGGCCGCGCTCGATGCGGTCGCCCAGCGATGCCAGCAGCGCCGGCACGACGGTCAGCGAGCCGATCATCGCGACCGCGACGACGAGGATCGCCCCGAGGCCGAGCGAGGTGAACGTGCGGTCGCCCGCCAGGAACATCCCCGCCATCGCGACGATGACGGTCAGGCCGGAGACCACGACCGCGCGTCCCGAGGTGGCCGCGGCGGTGTCGACCGCCCCGAGGGTCGACGCCCCGGCACGGCGCTCCTCCCGCTCGCGGCGCACGTAGAAGAGCGTGTAGTCGACGCCCACCGCGAGCCCGATCAGCAGGATGATCGAGCTGATCGACTCGTCCATCGGGGAGAGGTGGCTGATCACGCCGACGAGGCCGAGGGCGGCCATCACGGCGGTGATGCCGAGCAGCAGCGGCACGCCCGCGGCGACGAGCGAGCCGAACGCCAGGAAGAGGATCAGCAGCGTGAGCGGGAGCGACAGCGTCTCCGCGCGCTGGAAGTCGCTCGAGAAGGCCTTCGAGATCGCGGCGCCCGCGCTCGCGTCGCCGAATTCGCCGATGGTCACGGCCGGATGCTGCTGCGCGACCCTCGCCACCGCGGCGAGCACCGGCACGACGGCCCGCTCGGCCTGCGCCTCCCCCCCACGCAGCTCGAACGTCACGAGCGCCGAGCGACTGTCTCTGGAGAGCTGGCCCTGATTGCCGGGCTCGAGCGGCGAGCGCAGCCGCATGACCTGCGGCTGGGCGCCGACCGCACGCGTGACGGCGCGGATCGCGGCCACCGCCTGCGAGTCGCGCACGCGGCTGCCGGGCCGGGCCTGGACGAGGACTGACTCGGAGGCGGCGTCGTGCGGGAAGGCTCGCTGCAGCGTCCGCTCGGCGCGGGCGGACTCGCCGGTGCCCTGGTTCTGCGTGGCGTTGACAAGGCCCGCGAGCTGGCCGGCGGCGACGGCCGCCACGACGAACGCGAGCCAGAGAGCGATGGCGGTCTTGCGGTGTCGCGCGCTCCAGCGGCCGGCGCGCGCGGCGAACGTGGTGGTTTGCACGGGTCCTCCTGGGCGACTCGTGGGACGGGCTGGACCGTCGCCGCGAAGGCTGTCGCCCCGGAGCCGTGCTTCCAATGTGGGCAGCGGGCGGCCGCGGGTGGGGCCAGCCCCCGTCCGCGGCCGCGGGGGAGCGCTACCCCCGCGCCGGGGTCGGTCAGCCCGCCGTCGTTGGCTTGCCAGCCGATCGACCTGCGCCGCGCCGCCCCGAGGGCCGGTAATGTCGCCCCGTCCTGAGGAGGAGGGTCCACGTGGTGCATCGAACGGTCCGGCGCTCGTCTGCGCTCGTGCTCGCGGCGGCTGCCGCGCTGTTGGCAGCGTCCGCCCCGGCCGGCGCCGCTTCCGCACTCCAGCCGCGGCTCGGCACGGTGCCGTTCCCCAACGACGTCTACACCGTCGCCGCGCACAGCCCGACCGGGCGCCGCGTGCACTTCGTGCAGGCGGCGATGCCGGCGAACGCCAAGGGCGTGCACATCGACCCGCACGCCTGGAACTGGAGCGACGGCTTCAGCCCCGGCAGCACCCTCGTCCTGCACGTCCCGGGGCTCGACAACCAGGCGGCGTTCCGACGCTCGAAGCTCGTCCCGATCACCGACATGGCGCGCGCGCTCGACCGCGACCAGGGGGTCGTCGTGATCGACGCGCGCACCGGCAAGCGCCAGCCGATCTGGGCCGAGGTCGACGCGCAGGCCCCGAGCAACGCCCACCGCGCCCTGCTGATCCGCCCCGCGCGCAACTTCCTGGAGGGGCACCGCTACATCGCGGCGCTGCGCCACCTCGTCGATCGCGGCGGGCACCCGATCGCGCCGCTGCGCACCGCGAAGGGCGACGCCCACCAGGCGGCGCTGCGCGCCGCGCTGCGCCGCTTCGGTGTCGGTACCGCCGGCCTGTACGCGACGTGGGACTTCACCGTCGCCAGCCGCCAGAGCCTGTCGGGCCGCGCGCTCGCGATCCGCAACGACGCCTTCCGCCAGCTCGGCGACACGAACCTCGCCGACGGGGTCCCGGCGGGCCACTCCCCGGCGTTCAAGGTCGATCAGGTGACGGACTTCGCGCCGTGCGATGCGAGCGGGTGCAAGGCCGGGCAGGACCCGGACCTGCTGCGCCAGGTGACCGGCACCTTCACGGTGCCCTGCTACCTGAACAAGCAGGGCTGCCCGTCGGGCGCGACGTTCAAGCTCGATGCGCAGGGGCTGCCCCAGCGGATGCCCGGCAACGTCATGCAGGCGCGCTTCGTGTGCAACATCCCGCGTGCTGCCGTCAGCGGCGGCACCGTACACCGTCTGCTGCCCTCGCTCTATGGCCACGGCCTGTTCGGCGACATCAGCGAGGCGCAGGACGCGCGCAACGTCCACCAACTCGGGAACGAGAATGGCGTCCTCGTGTGCGCGACCGACTGGAGCGGGATGGCCTCGGAGGACATCGGCTCGGCCGCGCCGGCGCTGCTGGACCTCTCGAAGTTCCCCGCGATCGCCGACCGCCTGCAGCAGGGCTTCCTGAACTTCATGTACCTGGGTCGGCTGCTGCACCGCGACGACGGCCTGGCCTCCGACCCGGCGTTCCAGATCGACGGACAGTCGGTCGTCGACACCTCGAGCGTCGCCTACTACGGCAACAGCCAGGGCGGCATCCTGGGCGGCGCGCTGACGGCGCTGTCCCCGGACATCGTGCGCTCGGTGCTCTACGTCCCGGGCATGAACTACTCGATGCTGCTGCCGCGCAGCGTCGACTTCGATGACCCGACGACGACAGCCGACTTCGCCGGCGTGCTGGCGGCCGGCTACCCGGACCGCGCGAAGTGGCCGCTCCTGCTCGACCTCGCCCAGATGCTGTGGGACCGCGGGGAGCCGGCCGGCTACGCCCAGCACATGACGAGCGACCCGCTGCCCGACACACCGCGACACGACGTGTTGCTCGAGATGGCCTTCGGTGACCACCAGGTCGCGAACGCCACCGCCGAGGCCGAGGCGCGGACGGTCGGTGCCCGCCTGCGCGAGCCCGCGCTGGACCCCGGGCGCAGTCCCGACGTGGCGCCGTTCTACGGCATCCCGCGCTTACAGCCCGGTAGCGATGTGAGCAGCGCCATGGTCGTCTGGGACATCGGGCCGCTGCGCACGCAGGACGGCGTATCGAAGGGAACTCCGGCGCCGCCGACGACCGACAACCCACCGTCGAAGGGCCA
>Ga0335069_10004508_pt1 | contig 20613 bp, 14 predicted proteins | sample Lox_Sample_11_FD_206714 | JGI IMG/M metagenome (GOLD analysis project Ga0335069, IMG submission 206714) | Soil microbial communities from Loxahatchee National Wildlife Refuge, Florida, United States - Lox_Sample_1.1 | ecosystem: Environmental > Terrestrial > Soil > Wetlands | place: USA... | reverse complement strand
CGCCCCCGGAGGCGCCGTGAGCGCGCAAGTCGACCGTGATCACCGGGAACGCGTCGCAGAACGCCGGCACTTGATACAGCCACATCGCGTGACTGCCGCCCAGTCCGTGAATGAAGATGATCGGTAACCGCCCGGCACCCCACGGCTCACAGAAATCATGCAGCTCGTAGTACAATTCGATGTCACCGACGCGTTCCGTGGGCATGTTCGGCCTCCAAAGTCGGCGGATGACACCACAGGGTGTTGAGAGGGTCAATCGCCGGAGCCAGATGGCTGATGGCATATGGCCGATCGGCACCAGGGCGTTGAGGTCCGGCCATCAGTGTCCTCATCTCGATTTACCTATCTCAATGCTGTATGCGCGCGCTGCGAGGATGACGACATGAGTCTTCGGAGCAAAACCGCAATCGCCGGCCTCGGCATCACCAAGCAAGGCAGGGTGTACGATCACAACCACGTCGGCTTTGCGATCGAGGCGATTCGACTCGCGCTCGACGACGCGGGGTTGACTCGCGCGGATCTCGACGGCGTGTTGCTCAATCCCGGACTGACGTGGGCCGACGGTGGGATGGGGGCATTCCAACTGCAGCAAGCGATGGGGCTGCACAACTTGCAGCTCGCGCACACGATGAACGCGGGCGGCGCAACGGCGGGCGCGATGATCATGCAAGCCGCCGAAGCCATCGCCGCCGGCCTGGCCACCACCGTCGCGTGCGTGTTCTCCGACGCGCCGCTCAAACCGCCGGCGCCCAAGCCGGACAAGTCCAGCGGCTCGGCGGCCGCATATGCCTTCGGTCGCGGCCTCGATGCGGCGTACGGCCAATTCGGCGTCAACGCGATGTACGCGATGGTGGCGCAGCGCCACATGCATCTGTACGGCACCACCAATGATCATCTCGGCGCCATCGCCGTCGCCGAGCGCCAGTGGGCAAACAAGAATCCGCAAGCGCAGTTCTACGACACGCCGATGACCCTCGACGATTATCACCGCTCGCGTTGGGTCGTTGAGCCGTTCCATCTCTACGACTGCTGTCTGGTGTCGAACGGCGGCCTCGCGGTGATCGTGACCTCGGCCGACCGCGCGCGCGATCTGAAGAAGCCGCCGGTGTACCTCCGCGGCATGGGGCAGGGCCATCCCGGCGGCGATCCCTCGGAGACCCTGACGTCGGGTGCGCCGCTCGCGAAGCAGCACGCGTTCGCGATGGCGGATATCGCGCTCGACGATATCGACGTCGTCGAGCTGTACGACTGCTACACCTTTACGGTGCTCGTCACGCTCGAAGATTACGGCTTCTGCAAGAAGGGCGAAGGCGGTCCGTTCGTTGCCGACGGCAAGATCGCGCCCGGCGGATCGCTGCCGCTCAACACCGGCGGCGGTCAGCTCTCATCCTTCTACATGTGGGGTATGACGCCGGTGTCCGAAGGCGTGATGCAAATCCGCGGCGACGGCGGCGCGCGCCAAATCCCCGATGCCAAAGTCGCCCTCGTCAGCGGCAACGGTGGAATCCTCTCGACGCACTCGACCCTGATCCTGGCGAACCAGCCCTAACCACAGACCAAGAACCAGCAACCAAAGATCACCCATCATGTCAGACTACAAGAAACCGATTCCGAGTATCACCCCCGAGATGCGGCCGTTCTTCGAAGCCGCGAAACGACACGAGTTGGTCATTCAGCGCTGCGACGGTTGCGGTACGCATCGCTTCCCGGCGCGTGAAATGTGCCCGCACTGTCTGTCGTCGAAGTCCAGTTGGGTGAAGGCTTCGGGCAAAGGCGACGTGTTCAGCTTCAACGTGATGCACCAGGTGTATCATCCCGGCTTCGCCGGCGAAGTGCCGTACGCCGTCGTGTCGGTGAAACTCGCCGAAGGCGCGAAGATGACCACCAACCTCGTCGGCGTGAAGCCGCATGACATCAGGATCGGCATGCCGGTCGAGGTGGTCTTTGAGGATATCACCGAGGAGATCACCCTGCCGAAGTTCAGACCAACTCGCGAGTCCAAGCTGACCTGATCGCGGGGCTCAGCGCGCGGCCCCTCGCTTCACCTTCGACGCGGCCGCAGCCGCGGACATCGGGGTGATGGGATAGGGCGTCGCGTTGTGATCCTTGCCGTGACAGGTCAGGGAGCACTTGCCCGCTCCTATCCCGATCTCCACATAGTCGAGTTGACCCGAACTCGACGGAGTGACCACCGTCTTCCCGGTGAGATCGCGGCTCATGAAGTTGATCAGGTGCCCGTTCTTCCGCGAGCCGTGGGCGTCGTGACAGACGGCGCAACTGGCGCCGACCTGGCTGCCGACGTGCAACTGGTGCGGGAAGCCGTTGCTGCGGTTGAGCAGCGTGTTGCGATCGTGGCAGCCGTAGCACAAGGCGTAGAGCTGGTAGGATTCGGCGCCCATGGCGGCGTCCAGTCGATATTCTGCCGCCAGAATCGGGCGGTAGTTGGAGCCGTGTGGGCCGCGTGGTGCGCTGCTGCCGGCGAGAGCGGCGGCATCGTTGTTGTGGCAGGCGGTGCACGGCGTGCGGCTGGCCGGCGTGAGGGGTGCGATCAAGCCGAGAATGTTGGGATTGCGGCCGACATCCGCGACCGGATGAAACGACGGATTCTGCGGGTCGATGGCGAGCCGCACGTTGGTCACGTTGTCGCTGCGATAGACGATCGGTGTACGATCTTCGCTGACGCCGTGGCACTTCAAGCAGACCTCGTATTCGAAACTGGCTTCGCGCACGAAGCTGCCGCTGATGGTGATGCCGGAGACGCCCGTGAGGGGCCCGGCAATCTGTGCACCCGCCGCGCTCGGTCGCGTTTGATGGGCGTTGTGGCAGTCGACGCATTCAACGTGTCGAGGCATGGTGTTGGGGTTCTCGGTCGGATCGTGAACGTCGGTGTACATATCGACGCGGTGGGCGCTGTATTTCAGCGATTCGCGCCGGAGATCCTTGGCTGCGACGCGCCCATCGTGACAGTCGAGGCAAACGCCCTCTTCGGTGGTCGCGGTGAGCAGCCGCCGCGGGTGCGGCGCTGCGTGCGAGCGGTGACAGCTCGAACATCCATTTTGGCCGACCGTGCTGTAGCCCAATCCGGGCAGCGCGTTGGCCGCGCGCGCGGTCGCCGACGACGTGGCGTGCGCCGATTCTTGCCAGCGCGGCAGCTTGTGGCACACCACGCACAGACCCGAGTATGAGGGGTCGGCGACGAGAAACTTCTGATAGCGATCGCCGTGCGCGTTGTGACAGGAGGTGCACTGCACTTGATGACTCTCGTCGAGCTTGACGGCACCGGTCAGCATCGCGGGATTGGCGAGATCGCGCCGGCGGGTGGCGAGGAGCTGATCGTAGACGAACGAAATCGGGTGATCGTCGGAGAGATCCGTACCCAACACGCTGGCGCCCGTGAGTTTGCCGAGCGACGGGTCGCCCTGACGCTTCGTCGCGCCCAACGCCATGACGCCGTCGTGACACGACAGGCAGAGTCGCGAGCTGCCGGTCGGTTGCTGCATGTGCGCCTCGGTGGTGCTGCTCTCGTAGAGCTTGTAAGTGACGGGCTCCAATTCACGGTTCCACAAGCCCCGGACACCGGCGGCGCTGTGCGGCGTGTGACAGAACGCGCATAAGTCGCTGTCGCCGCTCAGCGGGACGGTCGCGACACTTCCGCCGCGGGCTTGGCGGCGGCCGAGTCCTCCCGCGCTCAGGTTGTGCGCGGTCTCTCGCAATCCTGCATGTCCGACGCTGGCCGCGACCAGCAGAAGCCCGAGCACCCCCGACGCGGCAGACGATTTCACGATCCACCTCCGAGAAAGCGGAAGACTTGCACGCGGCGATTGTAGGAGTCGGCGACGAAGATCCGATCGTGATCGACGGCGAGGCCCGACGGGAGCCAGAAGTGGCCGGGCTCACGCCCTTGCCCGCCGAACACCATCAGGTAGCGTCCGTCGCGGCCAAAGAGTTGGACCGCGTCGAACAAGGCATCGACGAGATAGAGGTGTCCATCGCGATCGACGCCGATACCTTTGGGCCGCGCCAACTGCCCCGAGCTATCGCCCTGATCGCCGAACGCGCCCGTCGGGGTTCCGTTCGGGTCGAAGATCTGCACGCGGAAGTTGAGGGAGTCGGTGACGTACAAGTTTCCGGCATCGTCGACCGCCACCCATGTCGGGTAGTTGAACTCGCCCGCATCAATCCCGCGATTGCCGATCCGCAGGATGACGTTGCCTTGCGGGTCGAACCCCAGCACGCGATGCGCGCCGACATCGGCCACGTACAAACGAGCGCGCGACGAATCTGCGGCCACGCCCGCCGGACGCGAGCCGGATTCCAACTCCCAACTGGCTTCACAGTCGCCCGCGGAATCGAACACGTCGATGCGTGCGCGCGCGGAGTCCGAGACATAGATACGATCGGCGAGCATCGCGACGCCGACGGGTTCACCGAGCGCGACCGCGCGACAGGCCGCCAACACTACAGCACGGTGACGCGAAAGATCGTACACGTGCACCACGCCGGCGCCGGGGTCGGCGACCGCAATGCGCTCACTCGAAACCGCGATGCCTGTCGGTCGCACCATCTGCACGTCGGCGCCGCCGGTAATGAGATTGGCCAGACGCGTCCAGATCGACCGCTCAATGCCAAGCTCCGATGCGCCGCTGAAGACCGACACCAACTCGATGCGCGCCTGCTCCGGCGGCTCGGGCCACACGATGCGGGGCACGTTGTCGGCCTTCGGACCGCCACGCCCCCAGTTACATCCTGCCAGCAGATACAGCGCCGCCACCATCGCGATGCGCCGACACCGGCGGCGGTCACTCGCGGTGGGTCTCGGGCGTCGCGCGTGGGCCACGTTAGAAGAGGTGTCGAACGATCCGCAGTTCACCACGAAAGTCATCCAATCGTCCCCGATAGTCTGTCCATGTGAAACTCGGCGAGATGTCCAGATTCTGATACGTCCAGTGCGCGCGGATGCCGGACTCGACGATTTCATCGCTGGCGACGTCGGTTTCCTGAAAGACACGATAGCCGGCGAACGCCGAGATGGTGATCCCAGGCGGAACGAACCAGTCGAGCGTGCTGCGCACCAAGTACGAGTTGGCGGTGCGCGACTCGCTGGGATAGTGGGTGAGGTATTCGTCGCCGCTGATCTGCGCGATCAGTTCGGGGCGCGGCTGGTACATCAGCGATTGGGCGAAGCGCCAGGTGCGAGAATCGACGACCGTCGAGTTGACGATCTCGTACGCGACCGACCCGAGCGCCCGCAGGTTGTTCCATTGCTGCCGCAGATCGAGTTTGAGCCGATCGATGTTTTGGTTGATCAGGAATTGCGGCGACGCTTCGCCCGCGAGCCGCGACTGATCGCTGAGCGCATGCTCGTACCACGCGGCGACCCAATCGAAATCGGCGCCGGTCCGAATGTTCCATGTGGTCGTCGCATACTTGATGCTCGGATCGATGTTGTAGGTGTAGCTGACTTCCAACGGATCGTTGGGTCGGATGACCGGACTCCCCGGCAGCGGAATGATCTTGGTGAGGCTTCCCTCTTGGCTGAGCACGTAGTCCACGTCAAGCTCGGTTGGCAGCCGCGATCCGCCGCGTACGTCCACCATGACAATCGATTCGTTCACGACGAACGAATTGTTGAGCGTGAACCCCGCGCCCGCCCCGAACACCGGAGGCGCGGTGTGCGGCTCGTCGACGACGTTGATTTCGGACGACGTGAAGTTGTTGTCGTCGATGTGATAGCCGACCGACGTGTCGACGAACAGCTGTCCGTGCCACGGCAACGACCGGCGGTACGCAACGCCGCCTTGTCCGCCGTAAATGTCGCGATCGCCGGTAGGAAAGCTCTGTACCGCGCCGTCGATGTAGAGCGTCGTCGTGAGCTGGCGATACGGCTGATGCACGACGCCGAGGTTCCCGCCGTTCGTGGTTGTGACGCCCGCCCCTTCCGAATCGCTCTGCGAGAAACTGTAACGGCAGTCCGTCGCCAGATTGCTCTGGTGATCGATGTGTAATCCTTCATCCACTGACAGAAAGGTACCGGGGCCACTGCCCGTGCGGACAAAGTAGTAGGCGACCGAGTCGAGCCGCCGGTTGAGGGTTGGTCCGAAATCGATACTGTGCAGCGCGCGGACGGTGTGACTGTTGAAGACGTCCGTGGGATTGAGCGGATCGCTGACGTCGTTGAACTCGTAGCGCAGGTCGACGTCCGAGGTCTCGCCGCCCTTATGTGTGTGGTAGCGCACGATATTGCGACTCTCGTCGCGCTTGAAGGGGCTGCCGAAGACCGAGGAGTCTTCGTTGAGGAATTCTTGGTGGACATCCAGCAGCGAGCTGAAGTTGAAGATCCCGTAGTTCTCCAAGAAGCTGCCCTCACGGAATTCGAGGACGCCGCCGCGACTCTCGAAGGAGGTATTCGATTCGCCGCCGAATCCTTGGGTCAGTCGATTCTGGCTGCGATTGGCGAATGCGCTGAGCACGTACGGCTGATCCGACAGGAAGAGACCGTCGAAGGCGTAATCGTAGAGCGTCCCGTCACCGACGCGAAGCGGCGCTTGATTCGCCGCCAAATTGTCCTCTTGCGACAGACCGAATGAGCCCCCGAGATCGAGCGTCAAAAACCGGGGATCGATGAGGAATGCGCCGAGATTGCGCAGTCCGAGCCGCTCTTGGAAGAGGATGGTCTCGTACTTGGTCTGTGCGCGCTTGTCGTCCTGATTCTCCCAGTCCAAGAAGAAGGTTCCTTCACCCTGCCAGCGTCCCAGACCCCATTGAACTTGCGCGCGGGCCGTAGGAGCGATGCCGACTGTACACGCCATGATCACCCAAGCGAGAACCGTTCGCCGCGACGCCCTACGGTGGATCATAAGCCATCGCGCCCGGTACGCGATGCGCGCGAAACATGGACGGGCGGCATCACTTCGCGTCTCCGAGCGCCGCGTGGCAGCGCTGACATTGCGCGATCAAATCTGAAGCCACCTTGCCGTGGCAGGTCGCGCAATACGTCCCACCGGCGAGGTCCGCCATCGTCATCTTGGTTGAGCCGGCCGCCGTGTCGAAGAACGTGGTGTGGCAGTTTGCGCATTCCAAGTAGCGATGGGTTTTGTGAGAGAATACGGTTCTGGTCGACGACGGAGAGTCGGCAGCGATCGTCACGTCGAGATCGAGCACCGCCTCGTGTTGGTGCGTCTTCTCCAACCCCGGATGGCAGCGTTGACATGCGGTCGTGATGCCGAACGCCACCGACCCGTGGCAGGCGCCGCAGTAGCGGCGCGAGTGCCAGTCGGCGGTGGCCGGCCCCGCCGCGCGCGCATCGGCCGCGAACGGACGCGGATGGCAGTTGGCGCAGGCCAGCCACTGCGTATGAGCGCGATGGGAGAAAACCGACTTGACCGACGGCTGCGCCTTCGAGGTCAGCTCGACATCAAGATCCAGAATCGGCCGTTCGACCGACTTTGCGCGCGGTCCGACGCCGGGGGCGATGATCTTTTCTGCGACCGCGCGTTGCCAGTCCACACGGCCGTCCGAGTCAGTTGGAAAGTTGCGCAAGTGGCACAGCGGGCATCCGGTGGCGACGTCGAACGCGACCGTGCTGTGGCAAGCCCCGCACAATCGTTCGCCGTGCGCGTCCGCGGACCCCATCGGCGTTGTGTTGTGAGTGGTCTCGAAGAGGCGTGGGTGGCAGTTGGAACACGCCAACCACTCTCCGTGTTTCTGATGTGAGAAGACGACTGTGAAGGCGGGGTCGGATTTCCCGACGAGTTCAACGTCGAGCGCGAGCACATCGGCTTCGGGCGCGTCGCGTGCGATGCCGGGCTGCGGCGCGATCACCCTTTCTTCCAGCGCCGCCACCCAGTCTGGATTGCCGACGTGGTTCTTGGGCAGCAGGCGCATCACGTCCTCCCAAGTTTTGAGCAGAGCCGCCCCGTTGCCGTTGGCGGCGGGGGTGACTGTCGGCATCGGTGTCGGCGTTGCGTGCGCCGGGTGACGCGGGCGCCGCACCACCGGCATTGCGCCGGGATCTTCTCCGGACGATGGAACATCCTCGAAGAGCAACACCAGCACTCGCTGGCGCGCTTCCGAGCTGCAGCCCACCGTGGTCACTGCAGCGATCGCGATGACGGCCAGCAACGCAGATGCCCAGTTCGAGGCAACCGCGTCGCGCGCACGGAAGCGCCATCGAACGGACATCGAGGTCACCGCCCGCTGTCGACGAGTCGTGAGGAATCAGATGCAAGCCGCCGACGTCGCGGGTCGCTGATCATGGTCCGACGTGGCAGCGCTGACAGGTGTCGAGGCCGAACGCGACGGCGCCGTTGTGACACGCACCGCACGACTGTCCCTTGGCCATCGCCGCCATGGTTGGATTCGCGCCGCGCTGCATCGGAAAGAGATCATCGTGGCAGGCGTAGCACTTGTACTTGATGCGATGGACCCAGTGCGGGAAATAGGCGGCCGCAATGTGATCGTCCGCACTGCCGTGCCGATAGAAGATGTCGCCGAGCGTACTCGCCCGCACGCACGATTCGCCGGTGAGCAACCAGAGCAGACCGGCCGCTACGAATCCGATCGATACACGACGAGCCATCGCACTATCTCGTGGACCGCACCTCGCGCCGAAAAAAACACGGGACGGATGCCCGGCTTCTTCGGCGCGGCGTGCGAGCACATGTCAGACGTCGTGGCACGTGAAGCAGATGGCGCCGCCGGCGGGATTGATCTTCAGGAATGTCCCGTTGCTGTTGTCGTGCGGGTTGTGACACGAATCGCATTGCACCAGCCCGTTGGAATCGTAGTTCACCGCGCTCGTGGACGGCACGGTTTTGAAGGCGGTGAAGCCGGTGACCGCCGCTGGTTTGGGAACGCCCAGCGGATGGTTGGTCTGCATCGTGGCGGGATTGAGCAAGTTGATGCCGCCGGTGAGCTTGCCCGCAGTGACGTTGGGTCCGGCCACGGTCGTGTCGAGCGGCTTGTTCAAGAGATCGCCCAACGCCACCGTGCCGTCGTGACAGCTCATGCAGGCGCGCGAGCCGGCCAATTGCGTGCTGCTGATCGACGTCGGCAGCGTGGTGCCGCGCACCGTGGTCGTCGGCGCCCAGGTCAGGTTCTGGGTCGTCAAATTGTGACTCCACAGCGGCCGGAACGTTGCCGGCTGGCCGTTGTGGGATACGTGGCAAAACACGCACGTGTCGCTTTGAGCGGTTGACTTGATTGCCGCCGTCGACGTCGAACTCAAGTCGTGTTTCGTGTTCGCGATCGTACCGGCACCCGAGATGGTCGGCGCGGCGATCGCCAAGGCCACCATGAACTTTGCTCCTCTCTTCATTGTCGAACCTCCTCTTCTCCAGCAACCAATTGCTTGGGCCGCCATGCGGTGCTCATGCGCGCGTCCGCTCACACATCGTGGCAGGTGAAGCAGATGGCGCCGCCGGCGGGATTGATCTTCAGGAACGTCCCGTTGGTGTTGTCGTGCGGGTTGTGACACGAGTCGCACTGCACCAACCCGTTGGCGTCGTAGTTGACCGCGCTCGTGGACGGCACCGTTTTGAAGGCGGTGAAACCGGTGACGGCCGCGGGCTTCGGAACGCCCAGCGGATGGTTGGTCTGCATCGTGGCGGGATTGAGCAAGTTGATGCCGCCGGTGAGCTTGCCCGCGGTGACGTTGGGTCCGGCCACGGTCGTGTCGAGCGGCTTGTTCAAGAGATCGCCCAACGCCACCGTACCGTCGTGACAGCTCATGCACGCGCGCGAGCCGGCCAACTGCGTGCTGCTGATCGACGTCGGCAGCGTGGTGCCGCGCACCGTGGTGGTCGGCGCCCAGGTCAGATTCTGGGTCGTCAAGTTGTGGCTCCACAGCGGCCGGAACGTCGCCGGCTGGCCGTTGTGGGACACGTGGCAGAAGGCGCACGTGTCACGTTGCGTGGTGGACTTGATCGCCGCCGTCGACGTCGAACTCAAGTCGTGCTTCGTGTTGGCGATGGTGCCGCCGAACGCCATCGTCGGCGCCAGCAGCGTCATTGCCACGAGTATCGGTCCCCTCTTCATTGTCGAACCTCCTCTCCCCGAGCGATTTGGTTTCAACCGTTGCAGCAACTCATCCGGTCGGCTGGTTTACCCGTCACGCGCGTGGTTCATCCGCCTCCTCGCTTCTCGGTCGTCGCGGACTTGATCGCGGTGGCCTGCGCGTCACCGCCGTCGGCGGGCGCACTGTCGATGAGCCGGTACAGGCTCACGCGGCGACCAAGGGTGTCGGACACGTAGATGTTGTTGTCGCGATCGATCGCGATGGCCGACGGGTTCATCAGCAAACCCGGATAGGTCCCGACGCCGCCAAAGATCAGCAGGAGCTGACCTTCTTGATTGAAGATCTGGACATTGCTCCACTGTGAATCGACCACGTAGATGTTTCCGGCGTTGTCGACCGCGACCCCTTTGGGCCGAGCGAAATCGCCGATGCGGTCGCCGGACTGGCCGAACTTGCGCAAGAATCGTCCGTTGGGATCGAAAATTTCAATCCGATTGTTGACGGAGTCCACTACGTAGAGCCGCCCTTCCGCGTCGACGCTGGCGAAGGTGGGGAAATTGAACTCGCCGTCGCCGTCCCCGCGCCGCCCGATTTCCTGCAGCAGGTGTCCGTCGAGATCGAAGGCCTTGACGCGATGCGCCTGGGGTGTGTCGGTTTGTCCGGTATCAACGACGTAGAGCCGCCGCCGCGTCACGTCGATCGCCACGCCGGTCGGGCGCACGAGCAGGTCCTTCCCAACCACCCGCAAGAATTGGCCGGCCTTGTCGTACACCCGGACCGTGCGCGAGCCGGTGTCCGACACGTACACGTTCTCGTCGCCGTCCAGCGCCACGCCCACCGGCCATGCAAGCGGAAAGCGCTCCTGATCGCCGATCGTCGTGAAGGCGCCGGTCTTGAAGTTGAAAACGATCACGAGATTCCAGGCGCGATCGGCGACGTACAAACGCTGGCCGTCGGCCGACACCGCCACACCCATCGGCTGGTAGAGCGCGAGCGTCTTGTCCGATCCCACCACCAGTTCGCGCAACGAAACGCCGCCCACGTCATCCTTCGACTGGAAACTGCGCACGTACTTGATCCGCGGTTTGTCGGGCGGGTCCGGCCAGTACACATCGGGTAGCGGGGGCTTGACCTTGCACCCGCCACAGCCGACCGCGATGGCGATGCAGGCGAAGATCAAATGGACGGCGCGAGGTCCGTTGGTCCGCGATTTCACGTAGTGGGTCATCCTCCCTCACTTCGATCGGATCGGCATCGCGTCGAGAGCAAGACGTACGCCACCGATCGTGCTGATCCCTTGGGGTTGCACGAGCGCCGGACAACTCTCTCTCCGCAGCACAAGAGGTTGCAGTAGAGTACGCACCAATGAATGAGTTTGCTGATTCATGCTGTCGAAAAACTGTCTCCTCGCCAAATGATTCATCGCGCGTAGTTGATCCGGTAGCTCTCAGTGCCATGACAAGTCGGCGAACACGTTCCGCCGGTTGCGGTCTCGGTGTAGCTGTTGATCCCGGGGCTACGCCCCGTGACGATGAGATGCGGCTTGGTGGTGGAGGCGTGTGAGCCGTGACAGGCGTAGCAGGGAGCCTGGTGGTCAGTGACGTGGACGGTGTGCCCTTCGTCGGATCCGGGACTGTTGAACCGGCTATAGCTCTTCTGCGTGGCAGTCGAGTTGTTGTTCGCGTAGGTGTTGAACGCGTGGCAATTGAAGCACAGCTCGGTCGATGCCATCGTCCGCCGGCTGCTGCTTGCAGTCGACGGTTGCTTGAGCAGATAGCGGTACTGCGACCCGTGTGGCCCGCGCACGCTGCCGTCGTCGCCGGCGTGGCAATCGCCGCAGTACATCGAGCTGGTGCCGACCCACCCATTCACGAAGGCGTTCGGATTGATGTTGGTGTTCTTTCCCGGCGCTTCGACGGGGTGGTACGAAGGATTGTTGCTATTGAACTGTAGCGCGGCGTCCGACTGGCCCGCGGGCTGCGTGGTCCACGATGAGTGGCATTTGAAGCACAGCTCGTACTCCGCAATCGGCGCGCTGTCGGTCGGTCCGCGGAATGTGTACGTCGGGATCGATCCGGCCGCGCCGTTGGTGACCGACACGCGACCGACGCCGCGGAGGGTATTCGAAGCCGCGGGGGCTACGGGCACGGTCGCGTCGGCTCCCGCGCGATGCGAGTCGTGACAATCGTCGCACTCCGCGTGGCGATTCGCGGTGCCGTAGCTGGTTGAATTGCCCCCTTCGTTCCAATTGTGGAGACCACTGTAATCTGTGGTCGGGTGCCGATAGCTCTTGGTGAACTGAACGAGCAGGTTCTTCGCGACCGGGTTGCCGTCGTGACACGCGAAGCACAGATTCTCCTCCCGATTGACCAGCAAGGTCGGATAGTCCTGACTCGGATTGGCGCCGTCCGGCCAGCCATGCACTTGGTGGCAATTGGTGCAGAAGCCGCGTTTGCTCGAATCGCTGATGGCCGGGAAGAGCGTCCCGTACTGGGGTCCCGGCCACAAGACGCCTGCGGACGGACTGAGATGCACCGCCGGGGTCGTGGTATCGGCGAGCGTGTGGCAATCGGCGCACAACGCGTTGATGCTCGCGCTGCGCAGCAGCATGCCGTCACCCACGGCGTGATGGGCGTCGTGGCACGTCGTGCACCGCACCATGCTCATCTTCTTGTCGAGCGGCAGCGGAAACGGATTGGGCGTCTGGGTAATCGTCGGCGATGAAGTGCTGGTCGCCGTCGGCCCGGTCGGTGTCCGCGTTGGCGTGTTGGTGACCGTGCCCGTCTGCGTGATCGTTGGTGTTTGGGTAATGGTCGGCGTTTGCGTGATCGTCGGCGTCGCCGTGGGTGTTGCGGTTGGACCCTTGGGCGTGTTTGTCGGGGTAGTCGTCGGGCTGTTGGATGGGGTGAACGACGGCGTTGTGGTTGGGGTTCGTGTCGGCGTCCGTGTAAGTGTCCGCGTCGGCGTGAGCGTGGGCGTGGCGGTCGAACCGGCGGCAAACGCGAACTGGACCTGATCGACGTAGAGGATCGCCCCGCCGGTCGCCGCCACGCGGAATCGAACTTGCGTGTTGGCCGTGAACTGCGTGAGCGTGAAACTTTGCGTGCTCGGGCAGGTGCTCTGGCTCGCATAAGTGGCGATCGTCGTCCAGCTCGTGCCACCGTCGTACGAAATCTCCGCGACGACCGAGCCCGGCGCGCTATCGTGGCAGTAGGTGTAGGTGAGGGTCGCCGATGTGGCGGTGCTGAGGTCAGCCTGGCGAAAGATTTGATCGGCGGTGTTGACGGCGCCGACGTTCAGGCAGGTTCCCTGGGGGCAACCGCCGGCCGTGACCACGAAGATGCTCCCGCCAGTCGCGCCGCCGCCCTGACTGTCGGTCTCGGTCCACGGGGTAGTCGTCCAATCGACTGTCCCGTTTGATCCGTTGTAAACGACCGCGACGAAGTTATCGAGGTACGTGCTCTGCGCCGCAACCTCCCGAACCAGCGCCGACGCAATCCCGCAGCAAACGATGATGATGGAGACAATCCGCTTCATATCGGTTCAGGGGTTCTTGTACGGACCCGACGCGGGGATCACGACACCCACTGGGTGCGATCCCTGCGCAGACGCAGTGACGCTGCGCGCGCTGTGGCAATCAACGCAGATTTGATTGACGTCGTTGTCGATCCGTTGGAAATGGCGCCCGGCTCCACCCGGACCCGGGTTCGGATACGGCGGTGCGGCGGGATCGAACGGCTCGGCGACTTGGCTGTGCTCGTTGTGACAGGTCGAACACGTCATCGTGCCGTTCGCCAAGCGTGCGGCCAGCGCAAGTGATGTCGGCGGGTTGACATCCGTGTTGGCGTAAACGGTCCATTGGTCGTTGAGCGCGAACGACGGTGACGACGTACCGTCGGCGAAGGTCACGGTGATGCCTTCGTCCAGTGCAACGTTGGCCCCGGTCGCAACGTTGGCCGCGCCGCCGCCGGCAACCAGATATTGGATCTGCGCGTCGTCGATGTAGACGAAGTCGCTGGCGCCGGTGGTGCCGACTCCCAGAAAGCGGATCTGCGTGGCGCTCGTGATGGCCGAAGTGAGGTCGAACGCCTGGGCGACCTGCGCGCTGTCGCACGCGTTCAAGTTGTACGTCGCCAGCGTGCTCCAGTTGGTGCCGTCGCTACTGACCTGGAGCACAAGGCCGGCGGTGCTGGTGTTCGGACACGTGGCGAGTTGTCGCCGGTAACTGAACGTCAGCATCGCCGCCGTCCCACCGCTCAGGTTGGCGACGCGACGCACCCCGCGGGTATCGATCGTGCCGCCGCCGATGCGGAGGCAGTTGCCGGCGGCGCACGCAGCGCTCGCGACCACCTGCACGAGTCCCGCGGTCGGTCCGTCAGCTTCGACCACCTCCAGCCACGGGCTCGCGCTCCAGCTCTGCGTGCCGTTGGTTCCCGCGTAGGTGATGGTCGGGAACGAATCGCGATACGACTGGCTTTGCGGCTGCGAGGTGTTCCAACTGAACAGCGCCGTAGCCACATTGCCAGGACTCGTGATCGTGAGGGTGTAGGTCTTGCGATAGCGGCCGCTGAAGCTGCCCCCGGTGCGAACCGTTCCCGTCGAAGTGTTTGCAGGATTCCGTTTGACCCAGCCGGCGGCGCTCGAGTCCCACCGATGAGAGGTGCCGCCGACTCCCGGAATGGCTTCGTCGGTGTCCGCGAAGGGAAGGCTCGACGCCGAACCACCGATCGTGTGGCAGCTCATGCACAGATTGGCGTTGCCGGCGACGGTGGTGATCGCGCCGCCCGCCGCATGGTGGGTGATGTGACAGTTGGCGCAATTGACCGAACGGCTCGGGTCGTGCGGCGGATCGACTGCCGACGCCGCGCTCGCCGTCACGACCAGCGTCCCAGCGACGAAGAGCAAGTGGAGTATCGTTTCACGCGTCATGACGCCGACTTACCAACCGATGAATGAGTGGAGGTCGATGGTGGCGGAAGCGGCTACATCGATGTCGCTTCCGAACAGCGCGCCTGCAATGCCGGCGTTGGCGTTGATCTGCACATGGCCTGCGGCAAGTAGCGTTCCGCTGACGCGAGCGTCTCGATAGATCATGACGGGTCCGTCGATCAGGAAGAGCACGCGCTCAGGGGGCAGGCCTTCGGTTGCGACGCGGGCAGCCATTCCGAGCATCATCTTCCCGTGCACGCGGACGACCACGAAGTCGGTTGCCGATGTTCCCACCAAGGTCAGCGCGCTCGACGACGCCAGACGAAGCTCGTCGACATCGACGACGAGCTGGCCGGCACCAAGCGTTCCGTTGGACGGAATACGCCTCCGCTCGTCGCGACGCAGATCGATCCCGCCCAGCGCGAAGCCGGCGGTCGACGGGCGCGCCGCCAACTCCGCTCTCCGGCTGCTGGCTCGATTGCGCGCCGCGATGCACTCGGACAGTTCGACCGCCACCCCGCTCTGATCAACCTGACCGCCGACTGTCACCTGGTCGATTCGCGCCACCCCTCCGCCGCCTGTCACGACGTCGCCAGCGATCACGGTGCCGGATCGCAGCACGACGGCGCGGCCATCTGATGCCCAGGCGACCACGTTTCCTTCGATCTCGCTGAACGATCCGATGCGCATGCTCTCCGCACAGACGTCGCCGCGTACGACGGCGTGCCCGCCGAGCGTGACGGACTGTGCGCCGCGCGCGTCGAGCGGCCAACTGAGAATCGCGTAGTTCCCGGTGACGACTTGTCCGTGGCAGACGCCCGCGCCGTCGCAAATGTCGCGAGCGGTTCCCGGCTCGCCGTCGTCGCACGCGGAGGTGTTGTTGGTGTGCACGCAACCGATCGCTGGGTTGCAGGTATCGTCGGTGCAGACATTGCCGTCGTCACAGGTACGGGGCGCGCCGCTGCACATTCCGCCTACACACACATCCGGACCGGTGCACAAATTGCCGTCATCGCACGCGGCGGCGTTGTCGCTGTGGACGCACCCGCCGGCCGGGTCGCAGGTATCGTCCGTACAGACGTTGCCGTCGTCACACGAAACCGGCGTGCCGCTGCACACGCCGTCGCCGCAGGTGTCGCCGATGGTGCATGCGCTACCGTCGTCGCACGGAGCGGTGTTGTTGACCTGGACACAACCAAGCTGCGGGTCGCAGGTATCGTCGGTGCAGACGTTTCTGTCGTCGCAGTTGAGCGCGGCCCCCTCGCAGAAGCCGCCACTGCAAACGTCATCGATTGTGCAGGCGTCGCCGTCTTCGCACGAGGCGCCGTTCGCTTTCGGCACGATCGTGCATCCGATCGGAGGCACGCACACGGCCTCGTTGCAGCGAGGGTCGGCGTCACCGAGCGAGCAGAGGACTCCGGCGCCGCAGGTGGTGATTTGCACCGCCGTCGATCCCTCGAATTGCGTGCCGCCGATCGTCCCTGAGATGGTAACCGTGGCAACACCATCGCCCGCGAAAGTCGCGAGCAAGCTCGCGCGATCAAACTCGACGCGCACGTCGGGCACCCCGTTGCCGTCGTGATCCCCAATCACACCGGGAGTCGCCGCTGTCACGCCGTTTGCCGCGATGCTACCCGGTACAATCTGGCCGAGCGGATATCCCGGCACCTCGATGTAGCCGATCACGGCGGCCCTCTGGTTAGCCTGCTCGATTGGATTGGGCTCGACGTGCACCACCGCGGGACTGACGGTCTCGGGATCCGCAAACGCATCGAGTCCGAACACTTCGAGGCGGGCGTTGTTCGCCGCGGCGATGAACAATCGGTTGGACGGATCGATGGCCATCCCCATCGGAATGCGAAGCTGGCCGGCGGCCTCACCGAAGTCGCCGATGTAGGCGAGGAAGGTTCCGCTGCGATCCAGAACCTGAACGCGACCCTCAACCGAGTCGGCAACGTAGACGCGCCCCTTGCGGTCGATCGCCACGCCGTGCGGCATGTTGAAGGCTCCGGGACCGTTGCCCAGGGCGCCGAAGGCCGATTGGAACGTACCGTCCAGGTCGAAGATTTCGATGCGATAGTTCAACTGATCGACGACCAGCACCTGACCGGCAGTGGCATCGATCGCGAGGCTGACGGGGAAGTTGAACTGGCCGTCAGCGCTGCCGTAGCCACCGAAGCTCTGCAGAAGGGCTCCAGCGCGGCTGTAGACCTTCACCAGATGCGCCGCACTGTCGACGACGAAGATGTTCCCGCCGGCACCGTCGATCGCGAGATCATTCGGCAGGCGAAATTCTCCGTCCCCCTTTCCCAGCCGTACGATCGCGTGTCCGTCCGGACTGAACGCGGTGACGCTGCCGGAATCGCTGTCGCCGACGTAGACGCGACCCGCGCCGTCGACCGCCACACTGGTCGGACGCCCCAGGTCGCCGAGTCGGGAGAGAATCCGGCCGCTCGGCGCGCGAACGACCACCTGACCTCGACCCGGATCGGTCACGTAGACGTTGCCCGCCGCATCGACCGCCACGCGCGACGGAGCGTGGAAGGCGGCGCGGTAACTGCGAAGGAACGCAACCGCGGGCGGCTCCGGACTCGCGACGGCTCCGCCGGCGCCTGCCGTCGGCATGTGCACGACGAACCCCGCCAGTGCGATCCACATGCTTCTCGATCTGCGACCGCTCATCGTGGATCGCGGGCCACGCGGAACGTGGCAGCGTCGTGACAACGCTCGCACTGCGGCCCCTCCTTGCCGTGGTGGACATCTTCGCGCGCGTGACACGCGACGCATTCACGCGCGATGTTCTTGAAGGACGACTGGTGGCACTGCGTACACGCGATGCGCGCGTGCGCGCCCGTCAACGGAAAGGCGGTCGACGCATGATCGAACAGAACGCGGCGGCTCCACCCATGTTCGTCGTGACAATTGGCGCATTGCGCGCCTTCGCTGCCGTGATGCACGTCGTCGTTGCGATGGCAGGCATAACAGCTCGGATCGAGGCGCAACGTGTGCAGGTCGCCGCGATGACAGTCCGTGCACCGGATCTCCGCGTGTCGCCCGCGCAGCGGATAGCGCGTACGCTGGCTGTGCTCGAATGTCGGACGCCGCCAATCGACCGGGGTGTGGCAGGACTCGCACGCCGCGCCGAATTGTCCATGGTGCGCATCGTCACGTTCGTGGCAACTGCGGCAGGCAGTCGGCGTCAGTCGCACAGCGACCGCAGCCGAGTGGCACTTGTCGCACGCCGCCGCACTGTGACGTCCGAGCAGCGGGAAATGTGTCCGGCGCGCGTGATCGAAACCGGTCCCCGACCATTTGCGCGGCGTGTGACAGGACTGACACGCGTTGCCGAGACTGCCACGATGTTTGTCGTCGCGCGCATGGCAGGCGGCACACCGAGTCGCCGTCTCCGTGTATCGCTTACTGTCGTGGCAGCGATCGCAGCGGGTCTCGCGGTGGCGGCCCTCGAGGGGAAACTCCGTCGACTGATGATCGAAGCGCACCGTCTTCCAGGCCGACTCGTCGTGACAGTTGGCGCAGCGCGCTCCCAGCGACCCGGCATGTGGATCGGTGCGGGCGTGACAGTCATTGCACAGCGTGGAAGCTTCGCGGCGGCGCTTGCCGGCTACGTGACACGCCTCACAGGCGACGCCCACATGCTTGCCGCGTAGTGCAAAGTCCGTCGCACGATGATCGAAGCGCTTGGGGTCGAGTCGGACGATGTCGGCCGCGCGGCCCTTGTGCTCGGTGTGGCACGACGGGCAGGCCCGATTGCCAACCGACTCGTCCCGCCCGTGAAAGCCCCGCCCCCCGTCCACGTCCGCCGCGACGTCTGTGTGGCACGCACGGCACAGACGGCTCTGCGCGCCCTTGTCGAACGGCTCGTGACACTTGGCGCACTCGCGCTCGAGGTGCGCGTGCTTGGCGACGACGTCACCGGGCATAACCAGCGACTCGATCCACGTCGCCTGCACGCGCTCTGAGGCCAGCAGCAAGGGCAGACACCAATAAGCGATGCGCACCGCCGGCCTCGCGCGCGCCATCAGTACATGTGCACGGCGACAACATGCAGCACTCCGGCGAGCAGCAACATGATGAACAACGGGATGTGAAACGCGTGCCACAGTGCGAACAGCCGCTCGTAGGTGCGGAACTGAGCCTCTTTGACGAGGGCTGTCAGGTACGCGCTCACCAGCTCGCGCGTGGCGTGGTCATCGGCGTGACGCGCGCGGGCAATCGGCATCGCGGTGGTTGGCAATGCGTCCGACTTGGCGGGCAGCTCTCGCATCACCCGCCGGCGCACCCACAGCGCGACCAGCGGCACGGCGAACACGAACAAGCGACCGCCGATTGTCGGATGCGGGGCATGCACGCGGCCGGCGAACGCCGCCAGATCCCGCGCCGCGTGTGAGTCGGGCGGCAAACGATCGCTGAGATTGTAGGCGCTGGCGTCCAGTTGGGCACGCAATTCCCCGAGTGTCGCGCGCGCTCCATACAAACCATGACTAATCCTGGTGTAGATGTAGCGGCCAATGACACCGCTGGCCGCGACGGTTAGCATCGACAGCAACGCAACATTGCTGTTGGGCGCTCCCAGGTGGAAGTTGCAGTGAAAGAGAATCAGGACCGGCGCGAGCACGCCCAAGACCATGTGCAGTCGAAACCACCGGCTAAGCGGTCCCAGGCAGCGCAAGAAACGCAACCGCTTCAAGGCGGAATATGACGCAAGCATGAGGAGCGTGGCCCCGCCGGCGATGCCGAATCCGTAGCCGACCCCGGACTTCGGAGTGAGCGGCAAGCGGTCACGCACAAGCCACCCGCATATCACCGCGCCGGCCATGACCGCGGCAAACATCATGACCGCCGCGCGGGAGGAGTAGGACGAGCGCTCAGTGTGGCGCACGACCGCGCGATCGTGGTCACGCGTGCGGCTCGGCGCGGCCAGGGCGAGCGGGCTCGCATCAATCATCGTGGCCCCCGTAGATTCCTGCGGTGCCGCGCTTCGGGATTGCAACTGCAGTGGCGAAGTCGCGCGCAAACTCCTAGCTTCGACTTCAGGATGCTGCATGTTCAGGTGGAGCGATGCGGTCGTCATGTTCGCCACCGCCTCGCGTCCACCGCATCCGTCATCGTAGAAGGCTGCCCCGGGTCAGCAAGCCACATGCCCCGGACCCAATCGGCGGGAGAGTGTATAACATGTAGCTAGACTGTACGCTCATCATGGCGAGAATTTACCCGGCGTCAATCGATCTGCTTGAAGAAGTTACAAGCTCCGCTGCACTCGCTGCAGCATCGATCGCAAACCCTCGTGCAGCATCGAGTACGCGAGCACAACACTTTGCTGCCTCAGTCTTTGACATACTTCGCACAGTCATTGCGCAATGACTCAATGGCGAACGCGCCTCAACAAAAATTGCGTTGACACTTTTCACGCGAGCGATAATCTTCGGCGCGATGTACCGCGAAGTCTTGCACTGCTCCGCTTACGCCGCAGCGATGGCGGTGATTTGGGGCTTGTATTGGACTCATCGCGCGACCCAGCACCACCGCGGGTTACGCTTGCTGCGTGCGGCCACGGAAGCGGGGCTGAGCGACCCGCCGTCGCTGCACCCAGTGATCAACCCGGCGCTGTGCATCGGCTGCCGCTCGTGCGTCACCGCGTGCCCCGAGGG
>Ga0335069_10004505_pt1 | contig 20623 bp, 20 predicted proteins | sample Lox_Sample_11_FD_206714 | JGI IMG/M metagenome (GOLD analysis project Ga0335069, IMG submission 206714) | Soil microbial communities from Loxahatchee National Wildlife Refuge, Florida, United States - Lox_Sample_1.1 | ecosystem: Environmental > Terrestrial > Soil > Wetlands | place: USA... | reverse complement strand
AACGTGCCCGAGAGCGGCGTCTTTCGCGAACTCTACGATCTCGCCGGACTCTTCGCGGCGCTCGCGCTGGCGCTCGCGTGCGCCGCGACGGCGAGATTCAAACGGCTCGGATACGTCGCATTGGCTGCGGGAGTCGCCCTTGCGGTCACGTGGATGGTGCACCCGCCGTCGGATCTGTGGGTCGGCGCGCGCTCCTATCCGCACCCGGTGGTCGCCGCTCCGCCGTTTTCGCGCGTGGCGCTGCTGCCCGCGTTCCAGCCGCTCGGTCTGCGCGACGGATCGGGCGACGGCGCCGATCCCGACGCGCGCGCCTATCCCGGCCACGTCGCGACGTTGAACGAGTACTATCCGACGTATCCGGTCGACATGGCGCTCGCGCGCTACGAGCAGGAAGGCGACGTCGCCGCGCTGCGCGCCTTGGGCGTCGTCGAGATCGTCGGAAGGCCGTGGATGGCCTCGCGTTCGCGCGGCGGGATCGGATTGGCGGCGACGTCGCTGCGTCCCACCGAGCCGCGCGCGGCGCCGGTCGCGGTGCGCTACCTTCCCGGCGCGACGCCGCTGATCTCGGAGTGCGATCGTCCGCGCGTCGTCGCGTTCGACGACGGCGAGAACGCGTGCGACATCTTCTTTGGCGACACCGGCGGCTACGCGCCGCTGCGTCCGGTGACCGGCGATGCCGATGAGATCGATCCCGGCAGGTCCTGGATCGACGCGCGCCTCGCCTTCGCGGAGTCTCCCGCGCTCGCGCAGCCGTTCGGCGGGGCGCTCACGCAATCGCGCGTCCCGCATCGGGTCGAGCCCGGATCGTGGCTGCTCGCCTACGTTCGCGGCCGGCTAACGGGCGGCGGACGAACGCTTCTTGCGAGCGGCGGATCGTTCGAATGGCTCCGGATTGCGCCCGGCGTAACGTCGGTTGCGTGCGACGGTCTCTGCGAGCTCGTCGCGCAGACCGCCTCGCTTCCGAACCTCCCGCGCGCGCTCGCGCCTGCTCCGGCGAAGGCGCTGGCGTTCCATCGCTTCGCGCCGTGGATGTACGTCGTCGAACGCGAGGCCGATTCGGCCGCGCTCCTGCGACTGAACGAGCGCTACGACGCGGCGTGGATCGCGATCGCGGCGTGGCGAGTGCTGCCGCACGTACGCGTTGGTGCCGGTGCGAACGGGTGGTTCTTTGCCGAGCCGGCATCGCGCGTGATTCTCATTCAGATGTCGTCGTTGTTGCAATCGATCGCCGAAGCGCTCGGCGTCCTCTGCGCGATCGGCCTGCTGAAGGCGCTGGCGAACGCGCCGACGAAGCGCGCGTGACGATGGCGCACGTCCCGTTCGTCGATTTGAAGGCGCAGTTCGCGGCGTTGCGCGAGGAGATCGTTCCTCGCGTCACGCGCGTCATGGAGGAAGGCAGCTTCGTTCTCGGTCCCGACGTCGCTCGCTTCGAAGAGAACTTCGCGGCGTACGTCGGCGCGAGCCATTGCGTCGGCGTCGAGTCGGGCACGGCGGCGCTGCAGCTCGCCCTCGAGGCGAGCGAGATCGGGGAAGGCGACGAAGTCATCCTTCCCGCTAATACTTATATCGCATCGGCCATCGCAGTATCGGCCGTCGGCGCGCGGCCGGTGCTCGTCGACATCGATGCCGCGTATCTTATCGACGCGGAGCGTCTCGAAGCGGCGCTGACTCCGCGGACGAAAGCGATCATGCCGGTGCATCTCTACGGTCAGGCGGTCGCGATGGACGCAATCGAGGAGTTCGCGCGCGCGCACGGAGTCGCCGTCATCGAGGATGCATGTCAGGCGCACGGAGCCCGCTGGAAGGGGCGACGGGTCGGGACGTTCGGAGACGCGGGCTGCTTCAGCTTCTATCCCGGAAAGAACCTCGGCGCGTACGGCGACGGCGGCGCGATCGTCACCGATGACGCGGAGCTCGCCGAGCGCCTGCGGATGCTGCGCGACTTCGGACAGCGCAAGAAGTACGAGCACGTCGTCAAGGCGGGCAACTGCCGGCTCGATTCGATTCAAGCGGCGGTGCTCGACGTCAAGCTCCGCCATCTCGACGCGTGGAACGAGCGGCGCCGGAGTCACGCCGACGCCTACGATGCAAAGCTTTCGAAGATCGGGATCAAGCCGCCGCTGCGGCGCACCGGTGAAGGCCACGTCTATCATCTCTACGTCATCGAGGTCGAGCAGCGCGACCGGGTCGCGGCGGCGTTGAAGGAGCGCGGCATCGCCACCGGCATCCACTATCCGATACCCATCCATCTGCAGGCGGCGTACGCGGATCTCGGCTTGGCGCGCGGCGCATTTCCGAAGACCGAGCGCAGCGCGGACCGGCTGCTCTCGCTGCCGATGTTCCCCGAGCTGACCGGCGAGCAGATCGACCTCGTCGCAGAGGCGCTCGCCAGCTCGCGGCCGCTCGCCGTCGCATAATCCTCACCAACAAGATCATGACGGGAGAGCCGCTGGGCGTAGCGGTCGTCGGGGCGGGCTACTGGGGTCCCAACCTCGTTCGCAACTTTCACGCGTCGGAGGATTGGTCGGTCCGCTGCGTCGTCGAGCCGGACGCGGCGCGGCGCGAGCGGCTCTTGCGCCTCTATCCGACGATCGCAGGATTCGACGCGATCGACGCGGCGTTACGCGATCCGCAGATCGATGCGGTCGCGCTCGCCACGCCGCCGAGAACGCATCGGGAGCTGGCCATGCGCGCGATCGAGGCCGGCAAGCACGTGCTGGTGGAGAAGCCGCTTGCGGAGCGGTACGGCGATGCGCTGGAGATTTGCGATCGCGCTGCGAGCGCCGGCGTTCGACTGATGACGGACCACACGTTTCTCTACACCGGCTCGGTCGAGAAGCTGCGCGCGCTGCGCGAGAGCGGCGAGCTCGGCAAGGTTTACTACATCGACTCGATCCGCGTCAATCTCGGGCTCTTCCAGGAGAGCAACGTTCTGTGGGACCTCGCGCCGCACGACGTCTCGATCATCAACTACGTGCTCGACGAGATGCCGGCATCGGTCGCGCTGCAACTCGGTGCGTGCGTCCACGCCAAGACGCCGGACGTGGCGTTTCTGACGATGTGGTATCCGGGCGGAACGCTCGCGCACGTGCATCTCAGCTGGCTCTCGCCGGTGAAGATCCGGCGCACGATGATATCGGGAAGCCTGAAGATGGCCGTCTGGGACGACGTAGAACCGACGGAAAAGGTCTATATCTACGATAAGGGCGTCGTCCTCGATCCGACGAGCTCGACGCTCGCGCAGCAGATGGTCGCGTATCGTTTGGGGGATCTGCACGTGCCGCTCGTCGACAATCGCGAAGCGCTCGGGAAACTCGTCGCGGATTTCGCTTCGTCCATACGGAACGGCACGCCGACCCGCTGCGACGGCGCCTTCGGCGCGGGTGTCGTGCGCGTGATCGAAGCGGCGATGCGTTCCGCGGAGAGCGGCGGAGCGCGGACGAGCCTCTAGCCGCAAGCGCCGTGACCGAGCCGAAGCCGGTGCGCTTCTCGCTGATCCTGCCGGTTCTCAACGAAGAGTCGCGGTTGCCGCTGCTGCTCGACTCGATCCGGCGCCAGCGTTACCCGGCCGATCTCGTCGAGCTTCTCGTCGCGGATGGCGGCTCGACCGATCGCACGGTCGCGGTCGCGGAGTCGTACGGGGCGCGCGTCTTTCCCAATCCGATTCGCCGCGCGGAACCGGGCGCGGGCATGCTGCTCGAGAAGGCGACCGGTGACGTCGGCGTGCTGCTCGCGGCCGACAACGTCTTCGGCGACGAATCGTTCTTGGAGCGGCTCGCGCGCCCGTTCGCCGATCCGAGAGTCTTCGCCGCGTTTCCGAGCCTGACGAGCACGGCGCAGGACGGCGCCACCGCGCGCTACTTCAACGCCTTCAGCGATCCGTTCAACCACTTCATCTACGGCGGCGCCACCTCGCCGGCGTCGTACCACCGCACCTATCGGGCGAAGTGGCGAACGGACGATTACGTCGTCTACGATTTCGCCGCGGGCCCCAAGCCCCTGATCGCCCTCGCGCAGGCGTTCGCGATCCGGCTGCCCTACCGCAAGCCTGCTGGGACGGACGAAGACGACGTGGCGCCGGTCGAGATGCTTCTCGCGCAGGGCCGCGACATCGCATACGTCGAGCGCGCGGTGCTCGAGCATCACACCGTGCGCGACGTCGGCGATGCTCTCCGTAAGTTCGGCCCGCGCTTTCGAGCGCGATTGACCGACGGGGAGCAGCCGATGTGGGGGCGCCTTCGAACGCAGAGCCGCTCGCAGCGCTCGCGCGCCTACGTCTGGCCGTTCTACTCGGTCAGCTTCGTCGTTCCGGCGATCGCCGCGCTATACGGTCTTCTGCGCGACCGGCGCGCCGAGTGGCTCTACCACCCTTTCGTGAGCGCCGCGTTCGGCTTCGAGTTTTGGCGGCAGGCCGGCCTCGTCGCGCTCTCGCGCATCAAGGGGCGTGCCTGATCGAATCGCTCCGCTTGCGTCTTCGAAGACCTCGCTCCAATACCGCATCATCGTCAGACCGTCCTCGTGCCGTCCGAGCAGATCGGGGATCGGCCCCCCTTCGATCAGATCGACGAGCAGCGAAGCGAAGTTAATGCCCGCTGCGGTCGTCAGCGCGAGCGTACCGGAGAATCGGGGATTCATCTCGATGATCTGAAAACCGCCGGCGCGCAACATGCCCTGAACGTTGGCGGGTCCCGTCAAGCCGCTGCGCTCGACGACGCTGCGCGCGATCGTTTCGATCGCCGGATTGCGGTGCGTGCGCCCTTTGACCGACACGCCCGCTTTGATCGCGATTCGCTCGCGCGGAACGGCCGCGACGACGCGTCCCGGCGCGGCGGCGAAGCAATCGACGGTGAACTCGGTCCCGTCGATCGCCTCTTGAACGATGAGGTCGTTGCGGCCGCGCGCCGCTTCGTGAAGCGAGTGCAGGCTCTCGATGCGCGCGGTGCCGACCGAGCCCGAGCCGCGGCGCGGTTTGAGATAGACGGGGAAACGTTCGATCGCGATCGAGGGCGAGTAGGCTTGCGTCTGCGGACCAGCGACGCCGATCTCGCGCAAGAAGGCGGCGAACTCCAATTTATCGCCGGTGCGCAGGACGATCTCGCGCGGCGGCAGCGCGAGCCGGCATCCGATCGAGTCGAAGAGCGCGCGCGCGGCGTCGAGAGGAAGAAACTCGCTCTCGACGATCAACGGCACGAGCAGATCGATCTCGAAGCGGCGCGCCGCTTCGAAGCACGCGCGAGCGAAGTCGTCGTTGCCGGCGGCCGGAAGCAGCGCGAACGCGTCGACGAAGGCGCGCGTCGCGTTGAGCGCGCTCATGTCGCCGGCCGCGACGAACTCGGCTCGCCCGTCTTCGCGAAGTGCCTTCACGAGCGACTGGGCGGTAACGGTCCCGGCCGCGGTGATCATCACCCGGCGGACGGGGCGGCGGTTATCGCGCATCGTGCGGCTGCCAGTGTTGCGTCATATCTTTCGGCCCGATCGGCCCGGGATGGTGGTAGACGAAGAATCGGCTATCCGGCCCGACGTAGACCGTCTCTTCGGTAAGCGGGTCGCGGCCGTAGAAGACGATCGTGTTCGTCTGCGGATCGTAGACGGCGCGCCAGTGATATCCGGACGGCAAGTGCGTGTAGTCGTACTGCGTGACCGGCGTGCAGCTTGCGAGCGCGAGCGCGCTCGCGAGAACGACGAGTAGCCTCGCCTTAGTAGGCCCGCACGTTGCGCAAGCCCGCGGCCTTGAAGGCGTCCGCGACGGCCTGCGCGTCGGAACCGGCGCCGAGGTAGAGGACGACGGCTCGTCCTTCCGCTACCGCGTCGTCGAAGTTGTCCACCTCGTCGTCGGGTATCGCGAAGCCGGAGAGGTAACGCTTCGACGGACTCTCGTCGACGGAGAACGTCTCGAGCGTCGGCGTCGGGCTGTTGATGCCGGGAACGCCCGTACCGCCGGCGTCGCCCATGATGCCTAAGCCCTTCATCATGTCGTCAGAGAACGAGTTGTCCTCCATGTCGTTTATGACGTCGACGAAGTCCAACTGAGAAGACTCGGCGTCGTCCGCGCTCCCGCTGACGACCTTGATCTTGCTCAAATCGAGTCTCTGCGCCAAGAGCGCGCTCTCGAGCGCCTTTGCGTTCGAGTCTGGAAAGATGCCGACGATCAAACCTGCTGCCACGCGTGCGGACCCCTCTTAGCCGTTGTACTGCCTGATGGCGTGGCCAAGCCGTTCGACGCCCACCCGGATACTCTTTTCGGAGGCGTTCGAAAAATTGAGGCGCATCCCGTCGTGCACGTTGCGTCCCGGATAGAAGTTGACGCCCGGCACGAAGACGACTTTCGATTCGGCGGAGATGCGCAGGAGCTCGGTCGTGTCGACGCCGGGAATCGTGGCCCAGAGAAACATCCCGCCAGCCGGTCGCGTGAAGCGAACGCCGTCGGGCATGCACTCCGACAGCGCCTCCGCCATGACGTCGCGGCGCCGCGCGTAGGTCTGCGCGATTCGCCGCACGTGCGAGCCGAAAGCGTCGCGGTCGCTCGCATACTGGTGAAAGACGTACTGCGCGAACGTGCCGCTGTGGAGATCCGCTCCTTGCTTTGCGAGAACGATCTTCTCGCGAATCTCCTCATCGGGTATGACGAGCCACGCGATCCGCATGCCGGGGGCCATGATCTTGCTCCCCGTGCCGGAGTAGATGATCGGCGCCGTCGTCTCGAGCGAGATGAGAGAGGGCAGATCGCTTCCTTCAAATCGCAGTTCGCCGTACGGATCGTCTTCGACGATCGGCAGGCCGAAGTGCTCGCAGATTCGGACGACCGTCTCGCGGCGGCGCGCGGAGAGCGTGCGACCGGTGGGATTCTGAAAATTCGGAACGAGATAGAGAAACTTCGGGAAGGGGTCGGCGTGACGAAGCACGCGTTCGAGCGATTCGGGAACGAGGCCGTCCTCATCGGTGTCGACCGTGACGTAACGCGTTTGGTACGCGTCGAACGCCTGAATCGCGCCGAGATACGACGGATCCTCCAGCACGACGTGATCGCCGGGATCGAGAAAGATCTTGCCGACGAGATCGAGGCCCTGTTGCGATCCGTTGACGATCGTGACGGCGTCGGCATGCACGGTGCGGCCGAATCGGCGCGTGAGCCTCGCCGCAACCCAGGCGCGCATCTCCGGAATTCCTTCGGTCACGCTGTACTGCAGCGCCGCGGCGCCGTAGCGCTCCATCACCGTCTGCGCGGCCGCTGCGATCGCCGCGGTCGGGAAGAGTTCGGGCGCCGGAAGGCCGCCGCCGAACGAGATTACGTCGGGTTGCTGCGTGACCTTGAGCATCTCGCGAATCGTCGAGGCCCGCAGGTGGGCCGTGCGCTCGGCGAACGCAGCGGCTCGCGAGATCGTAGACATCTCCGCCCTCTTATCCGGCGGGCATCGGGGGTCCGCTTATCTCCCGCAGGGAGTCGCCGGCGAACGAAAGGAGCGTCGCTCCCAGCCCGATCAGGCCGACCAGAATGAGCACGAGCGTGCCGACGACGGGAACGAGTTCGGCCGCGGTGATCAGCCCGATGCCGACGAGAAACGCGAGGAGCGGCGACGGCGTCGTCGCCGGGCTGACGAGCTCGCAGAGACGGCGCCCGATCAGCAGCGAGAGCGCGGCGGTTCCCAAGAAGATGCTCGCGAGGACGAAGACGAATTCGAGCAAGATCAACGGGATCAAAACGATCGTGATCGCGAGGAGCACGGCGAGCGGGATGATGGCGACGCATCCGAAGAGCCCGGCGGTGACGCTGAGACCCGGATGGCGCTCGAGCCGGTCGAGAACCATCCGCGTGCGCAGCGGGAAGATCAAAAAGACGAGCAGCGCCAGCAGATTCCATGAGAGCCGCCAGAGCAGACGATGATCGGGCACGAGCGGGTTGTACGCGGACTCGCTCGGGGCCCACGGAACGACCGCCTGCGTCAACGCGCCGCCGACCTGCGTGACCCCGCCGGTGACGACGCCTCCCGGACGCGGATCGTAGTTGCCGCCGATGACCGTGACGTCGCCTTCGATGACGCCGGCGTTCGTTGCGTCGCCCAAGATCACGGTGAGGTCGCCGTCGACGACCTGGCCCGGCTCGACGACGACCGAGCCGAAGTACGTTCCGCCGTGGTAGATCGCTTGCGTCTCCGCGCGAGCCGGCGCGGCGGCGAACGCGATCGTAACGGCGCAGAGGCTCAAGATCGTAGCGGCCCTTCGGTTCACGAACGCGATCCTTTCGTAAAATAGGTTGCGATGATCGGCCGAATGCGGCGGTAGCCGTAGAAGATCGCACAGAGCACGAGGATGTCGAGCATCAAGACGACGGTCACGACCGCGGCCGCGAACGGCGTCGCCGGAGCGAACGACCGCAGCACCGCGCCGAGCGCGACGAGGTTGCGTTCCTCGAGCGCGAGCGATGCGGCGGCGATGCGAGCCATCCCGCGGGACTGGAAGACGATCGTGGCGGTGATCGTCCAGGCCGCGGCGAGGTAGAGGACGAGCGGCAGGACGAGCGGGACGCGCCGCGGCAGCGCCGGGGCGGTTTCGCGCGTTGCGGAGAGGACGCTCTCGGTGAAATCGGAGGAGACGCCGCCGGGCGCGTGGGCCGTGGTCAGCAACGCATCGATGACTCGCAGTTCGTCCAAGAAAGCCGTGCAGCTCGTGCATCCGCGCAGGTGCTCCGCTACTTCGAGCGACTGTCGCCCGCGAAGCGCCGATTCGAGATAGGCGGAGAGCAGCGGCTCACACGAGGAGCAGCGCACGCTTGCCTCCTTTCGGTCTCGGTTCGGCGACGGCGTCGGCCGCGCGGCGTTCGCGTTCGCGCATCCGCTTCGTCAGGGCGATCTTCCCGCGATGGATCAGCGTCTTCACGTTGCCGAGCGATAATCCGAGCGTGCTCGCGATCGTTTGATACTCCATGTTGTCGAAGTATCGCAGCGCCAGGACGGTTCGCGTGCGCTCGGGGAGATCGGCGAGCGCCGCGCGCAGTTCGCGCTCCGCCTCTTCGCGCAGAACTCCGCCGGCGGGATCGGCGTGCGGCGAGGGATCGGGCAGCGCGCTTTCGAGCGACTGATCCTCGGGAAACTCTTGCAACTGCGGGGCGCGCAGCGACTTGGCGAGATGCGTGCGGATCACGTTTCGGGCGATCTGATAGATCCAGGTCGAGAATTTGCCGAGCTGCGGGTTGAAGGTGCCGACGTGGGCGTAGGCTCGCAGAAACGTCTCTTGTGAAAGGTCGGCGGTCTCGGACGAATTGCGCACGGTCGCGCCGATAAAGTTCGCAATCCCGCGCTTGTAGCGATCCACGAGTACGCCGAAGACCTCCCTTTCTCCGGAACGCACTCGATGCACCAGAGCTTCGTCGCTCTGATCATGGAATGCCATCCCCCCTCGATTCGGTTTCTCTGGCGGCTCTTACCTAGGCTCGGTCGGCTTTGTTACACCTGGGGAAGGGAGCGCAGGCCCGGAGCCGCGGCGTCGCGGGGCGAGAGGATCGGGGGGCGGCCGCGCAGCGGCCACGCGATCCCGAGATCGGCGTCGTTCCAGGCGATCGCGTACTCCGAGGCGGGATCGTACGCGGCGCTTTGCTTGTATGCGACGATCGTCTCGTCCACCAAAGCGAGAAATCCGTGGAGGAAGCCGCGCGGGACGTAGACTTGGCGGGCTTGCTCGGCCGTCAGCGTTGCGCCCCACCACCGCCCGTAGGTCGGGCTCTCGCGGCGCACGTCGGCGATCGCGTCAAAGACGCTGCCGCGCAGAACGCAGACGAGTTTGGCCAAGCGCGCGTCGCCGTGCAGGCCGCGCAAGACGCCGCCGCGCGAGAGGGAAACGTTATCTTGAACGAAGGTTTCCTTAATGCCGCACGCGCGATAGCGGTCGAGCGAATAGGTCTCTTCGAAGAATCCTCGTTCGTCGCGATGGACGCTCGGCGAGAGTAACAACGCCCCCGCGAGAGGTAATTGCTCGATCTCCATGAGAACGAGGGTACTATGAACGGTAGCGTGAGTCCGCCCGGCACGCTCGTGCTGCGGCGCGGGCTCGAGCGCCTTCGCACCAGCGCCATGCTCAAGCAGAGCCTCCTCGTTTTCTCCGCCAGCATGGTCGTCAATCTCTGTGGATTCATCGCGCACGCGGTGGCGAGCCGCGAGCTCGGCGTCGTCGTTTACGGCGGGCTCTACGCCTTGATCAACGCCGCGCTCATCGCCGCGTTGCCGGCGGCCTTCATGGCGCCGGTCGTTGCGCAACTCGCGGCCGAGTTCCGCGCGCTGCACGACGACGGTCATCTGCGCGGCCTCACCGACGGCATCGCTTCGGGCTTCGCCAAGCTTGGAGTCGTCTATTTCGTCGTCGCGATCGCCGGCGCCGTTCCGTTCGCTTCGTTCCTGCACGTGCCGGTCTGGTCGCTGCCGATCGTCGGCCTGCTCGCCGGCGTCACGCTCTTCCTCGGCGCGATACGCGCGGTCGCGCAAGGCACGCAGGACTTCGTGGGATACTCGATCTCCAACGCGATCGAAGGCATCGCCAAAGTCCTCGGCATCGTCGTCCTCATTGCGATCGGGTTGCGTCTCGGCGGCGGCATCATCGGATTCGCGCTCGGGCCGCTCTGCGCGCTGCTCTACCTCGGCGTGCGTTTGAAGCGGCGCTACGCCGCCTGCGACGTGCAACGCGTGCGCTACGATTGGCGCCGCATTCTCAACGCGGGGGCGGGCGCCGCGGCGGCGACGATCTCGGTCACGCTGATGGGCTCGGCCGACGTCGTCCTCGTGAAGCACTTCTTCGATCCGCACTCCGCCGGACTCTATGCGGCCGCCTCGCTCGGCGGGAAGATGCTGCTCTATCTCGTCGGCTTCGTCCCGACGGTGCTGCTCCCGCAGGCGGCCGACCGTCACGCGCGCGGGGCGCAGACCCGCGAGGTCCTCGCGCTGAGCCTGCTGATGTTCTTCGCGGTCGCGCTCTGCGGGCTGTTCTTCTTTAAGTATTTCGGCACCGACGTGCTCCACGCGCTCGTCGGGCGCGCGTTCGACGCCGCCTCGCCGCTGCTCGTCTCGTACGGCCTTGCGATGGTCCTGCTCGCCCTTACGAACGCGCTGACGTTCTACGGAATCGCGACGCACCGCCTGGCGTTCACCGTGCCGCTGCTGCTCTGCACGCTCGGAACGCTGGCGGCGATCGTCGCGGTCCATCCGAACCTCGCGACCGTCGTCGCGATCGTCGTCGTGGGTAACGCCGCGGCTGCCCTCGCGGTCATCGTCTCGCTGATCGGCCAGCGCAACACGGCGGGCCGCCGGTCGACGGTGTGAAGCGCGTCCTCCTCATCGGAGGGTCCGGTCAGCTAGGCACGGAGATAACGAAGCGGTGGCGAGATTGCGAGATCGTCGCGCCCCCGCACGCCGAGTTGGATCTCGCCGCGAGCGAACGCGTGCGCGAAGAGCTCGACCGCCTGCACCCGGACGTCGTCGTCAATGCCGCGGCCTTTCACGACGTCGACCGTTGCGAGGTCGAGCCCGAGCGGGCGTTCGCGATCAACGCGGTCGCGGTCGGCGAGGCGGCTCGGCTCGCGCGAGAGCGCGAGATCGTCTTCGTGACGATCAGCACCGATTATATTTTCGACGGCGCGGCGTCGCGCCCGTACGCCGAGAGCGACGCGCCCAACCCCCTCTCGGTCTATGGCGCGTCGAAGCTCGCCGGCGAGCGGCTCGTCGCCGGGCTCGATGCGCGCGCGTTCGTCGTTCGCACGTGCGGACTCTACGGCGATGCGAGAGAGAGCCGGCGTCCGCCGTTGATACGGCGCGTTCTCTCGCACCCGTCCGGCGCGCAGCCGCTACGCGTCGTCGCCGACGTCGTGGCGTCGCCGACGTTCGCCGGAGATTTGGCGGTCGCGTTGCGCCGCTTGATCGAGAGCGATGCCTACGGCCTCTACCACGCCGTCAATGCGGGCCCGGTCAGTTGGTACGACTTTGCCCGCGAGGCGATCGCGCGAGCCGGCGTCGCGGTCGCGGTCGAGCCGATCGAGGCCGCGGAGTGGAAAGCGACGGCGGTGCGCCCCCGGTTTTCGGCGCTGGCGAACGAAAAACTCGGCCGCTTGGGCATAGAAATGCCCTCGTGGCGCGACGGAATCGCCGCGTTCCTGGGAAGTTCGCGCACCTTCAACTAAGATAGACGGCGTTATGGACCTGCGAATCGATCGGGAATGCGTCGATCGGTGCCGAGCGCTGGCCGCCGCAATCGTGGCGCCGGTCGAGACGTTCATCGGCGCGCACTCGACCGTCGCGGTCGAACGCGCGGTGCTGCGGCTTTTGGGCGTGGACGGCATCACGCCCGAGGAGGTTCCGCTCCCCAACGCCGTGGTCGACGCGTTGGAACCGGCGGATCGCGATCGCGGCGTCGCGCTCGCGTTCGGCAAGGCCCTGGCCGAAACGGGCCTCGAGCCGAGCGTGCTCGCGGCCGAGATCGCCCGCGGAGCCCTCTCGCTCGCGCGCTTCCGCGACACGCACGAATCCGCGGCGCGCGGAGCGCTGCGCCCGCACGTCGATCGAGCGCTCGCGCGGATCGCCGCGCAGCGCGGGGAGCGCGAGGCGCGGCTCGCCCGCCTTCCGCAACTGCCGCCGCCGCTGCTCTACGTCATCGTCGCGAGCGGCAACATCTACGAGGACCGCACCGCCGCCGTCGCGGCCGCAGAAGCCGGCGCGCAAGTCATCGCCGTGATCCGCTCGACCGGTCAGTCGCTGCTCGATTTCGTTCCCTACGGTCCGACGACCGAAGGCTTCGGCGGCACGTACGCCACGCAGGCAAACTTTGCGATCATGCGCGAGGCGCTCGACGAGGCGAGCGAACGGCTCGGGCGCTACGTCATGCTCACCAACTACGCGAGCGGCCTGTGCATGCCCGAGATCGCGGCGATGGCGGCGATCGAGCGGCTCGACATGCTGCTCAACGACTCGATGTACGGCATCCTCTTCCGCGACATCAACATGAAGCGCACGTTCGTGGATCAGCATTTCAGCCGCGCGATCAACGCGTACGCCGGTATCGTCATCAATACCGGCGAGGACAACTATCTGACGACCGCCGATGCGGTCGATCAGGCGCCGGCCGTCTTGGCGTCGCAGTTCATCAACGAAGAGTTCGCGCACCGCGCCGGACTGCCCGACCGTCAGATCGGGCTTGGGGATGCCTACGAGATCAACCCCGACCTCGAGGATAGCTTCCTCTTCCAAGTGGCGCAGGCGCAGCTCGCGCGCGAGATCTTCCCAGACGCCCCGCTGAAGTATATGCCGCCGACGAAACACATGACCGGCGATGTCTTCAAAGGGCACCTGATCGACGCGATGTTCAACCTGACGTCCGTGCTTACCGGGCAGACGATCCATCTCTGCGGGATGCTTACCGAGGCGATTCATACGCCGTTCTTGGGCGATCGCGCCCTCGCCCTGGAGAACGCGCGCTACGTGATGGGCACCGCGCGCCATCTCGGCGACGAGATCGTCCTCCGCCCCGGCGGTACGATCGAGCGCCGGGCGCAGGCGGTCCTGGCGGGATGCGAAGAGCTGCTCGGGCGCGTTGCCGCGATGGGCCTGATGCGGGCGATCGAATCCGCCGTCTTTGCCGACGTCTCGCGCGCACCCGACGGCGGACGCGGGTTCGACGGCGTCTTCCCGCGCGCCGCCGATTACTATAATCCGTTCGAAGAGGCGCTTCGCCCGGCGGTCGCGCCGGCATGAGCAATCTCGTCAAGCCGTACGGCGACACGCAGAACGACGGCAAGGTGCAGCTCTCGTTCACGCTGCCGGTCGAGTGGAGCGAAGCGGCCGACGAAGCGGCGCGTCAACTCGCGACGAAGATGGGCTTCTCCGACGTGCAAGTCGTCGATGGCCGGCGGATCGCGTCGGGCTTCTCGTTCTTCGTTCTCTATGCGAGCACGCCGCAGGCGATCGACGTCGAGAGCATCCACGCCCCCTCGGCACGGACGCACGCGATGACGATGGAGGAGATCGACGCGTTCGTCGCCGAGCGCATCGGGCGTAAGATACGAGTCGCAGGCGCCTGCATCGGAACCGACGCGCACACGGTCGGCATCGACGCGATTCTCAACATGAAAGGCTATAAGGGCGATTACGGCCTCGAGCGATACCGGATGTTCGAGACGTTCAATCTCGGAAGCCAGGTGGCGGTCGAAGAACTGGTTCGCTACACCGTCGAGCACCGCATCGACGCGCTGCTCGCGTCGCAAGTCGTGACGCAGAAGGGAAGCGACGTCAAGAATTTCACGGCCTTGGGCGAGCTGCTCGAGGCGCAGGGCGTGCGCGACGACGTCGTCTTGATCTGCGGCGGCCCGCGCGTCACCAACCGCCTGGCGAGCGAGCTCGGATACGATGCCGGATTCGGCCGCGGAACGCTGCCGAGCGAGGTCGCGGCGTTCGTCGCGGTGACGCTCGCCGAGCGGCTGCGCGCGCGCGCGACGGCGGTCTCGTAGTGGGGAAGACCGCGCTCGTCACCGGGATCACCGGACAAGACGGGTCCTATCTCGCCGAGCTGCTGCTCGACAAGGGTTATCGCGTCGTCGGCATGACGCGCCGCACGAGCACCGAGGTGCACGAGCGGATCGAGCATATCGTGGACGACGTGGAGATCGTCTCCGGCGATCTCCTCGATCAAAGCTCGATCACCTCGATCGTCGCCGACGTCGCGCCGGACGAGATCTACAATCTCGCGGCGCAGTCGTTCGTTCCGGCGTCGTGGAGCCAGCCCGTGCTGACCGGGGAGTTTACCGCGCTCGGCGTCACGCGCGTGCTCGAGGCGATTCGACACGTCGATCCCGCCATTCGATTCTACCAGGCGTCGAGCTCGGAGATGTTCGGCAACGCGGTCGAATCGCCGCAGAGCGAGAAGACGCCGTTCTATCCGCGCAGTCCGTATGGGGTCGCGAAGGTCTACGGACACTGGATCACCGTCAACTACCGCGAGTCGTACGATCTCTTTTCGTGCAGCGGAATCTGCTTCAACCACGAGTCGCCCCGTCGCGGAAAGGAGTTCGTGACCCGCAAGATCTCCGACGGCGTCGCGCGCATCAAGCTCGGCCTCGCTCGGGAGCTGCGCCTCGGGAACCTCGACGCGCGCCGCGACTGGGGGTACGCCGGCGATTTCGTCCGCGCGATGTGGGCGATGCTGCAGCAGGAGCGCCCCGACGACTACGTGATCGCAACGGGGCGAACGCACAGCGTCCGCGATTTCGTGCGAATCGCCTTCGAGGCGGCCGGACTCGGCTCGTTCGAGCCGTACGTCGTCGTCGATCCGCGTTTCGTACGGCCCGCCGAAGTGGACGAGCTGATCGGCGACGCGAGCAAGGCAGAGCGCGGCCTCGGCTGGCGACCGCACGTGACCTTCGAGCAGCTCGTCGCGATGATGGTCGAAGCCGATCTCGAGCGTCTCGGCGCACGCACGCGCGCCTAGAGGAGCGGGGATGCGCGCGCTGGTGACGGGCGCGAGCGGGTTCGTCGGCGGCTATCTTCTCGACGCGCTGCGGGCGGAGGGCGCGGAGGTTTTTGGCTGCTGCGGACCCGGCGATCGCGACGAACGATACCGCACGATCGACCTGAGCGACGGCGCGACGCTGCGCGACGCGCTCGAGCGGTTCCGTCCGACGGTCGTCTTCCATCTCGCGGCGCAGACGTACGTCCCCGACGCCCTGCGCTCGCCGATCGAGACCTACGAAACGAACGTGTTGGGAACCGCGCGTTTGGCCGAGGCCGTTCGCGCCTACGGCGGCGACCCGCCGCCGCGGATCGTCTTCGCGAGTTCCGCCGAGGTCTACGGCGCGCGCGACGCCGGCGAGTACCCGCTGCGCGAGACGCTCGACGTTCGGCCCGCAAACCCGTACGGGGCGAGCAAAGCCGCGGCCGAAGCGATCCTTGCCGGCGAGGCGCGCAGCTTCGGCACCGACGTCGTCATCGCGCGAGCGTTCAATCACATCGGGCCGGGCCAGCGCGAGAGCTTCGTCGTCGCATCGTTCGCCGCGCAGCTCGCGCGCATCGCCGCGGGCGGGGCCCCGCTGCTGCTCGTCGGCAACCTCGACGCCGCTCGCGACTTTCTCGACGTGCGCGACGTCGCGGCGGCGTACGTGGCGCTCGCCCGTCACGGCGAGCGCGGCGAGATCTACAACGTCTGCAGCGGCAAGGCGGTCGCGATACGCGACGTGCTGCGCGAGTTGATCGGGATCGCGCGCGTCCCCGTCGAGGTGCGCGAGGATCCGGACCGGATGCGTCCCTCGGAGATACCGCTCTCGGTCGGAAGTCCCGAGAAGCTGCGCGCGCGCACGGAGTGGAAACCGCGAATCGCCGTACCGCGGTCGCTCGCGGAAATTTACGAAGCGGCCGTCGAAAAGGAGCCGCGATGACCTTCGAGGCCTTCGTCTTCAAGAACCGGGGGCTCTTGCTCGCGCTGCCGGCCGCCGCGCTCGCCGTCTTCGGCCTGCCGAACGCGCCGAGCATCGCCGTCGGCCTGCCGCTCGCCGTCGCGGGCGAGCTGCTGCGGTGCTGGGCGGTCGGCTACTCGGGCGTAACGACGCGCCACGACGCGGTCACGGCTCCGCAACTCGTGACGGCCGGACCCTACGCGCACGTTCGCAATCCGCTCTACATCGGCAACTTCATCACGGCGCTCGGCTTCGCGATCGCCTTCACCGGGAGGAACGCGCCGACGGCCAGGTTCGCGCTCGTCGCCGGATCGCTCGCGTTCATGGCGGCCGTCTACGCGGTCATCGTGCCGCACGAAGAGGCGTTTCTCCGGTCGAAGTTCGGCGGTGAGTTCGATCGCTATTGCGAGCGCGTGCCGCGCATCGTTCCCCGGGCTGCGCCGCTGCCCGGCGCAAACGGCAGTTGGCACGCTGGGGTCGTGACGTCGGCGGAGAGCAAGACGTTCGCGCTCTTCGCCGCGATGCTGCTCGTGCTGGCGCTCAAGGCTCGGATTCAGTAGCGCCGTGCCGGTGCGCGCGCGGCTGCTCCTCGCGCTGATCGCCAGCGCGCTCGTCGCGCTCGTCGAGTTCTGGGGCGGCGCCGCTTCGCATAGCTTGGCGCTGACGAGCGACGCGGTGCACGTCTGCACCGACGTGCTCGCGCTCGCCCTCGCGCTGCTCGCAACGATCGGCGCCGCGCGGCCGGCCGATCCGCGCCGCACGTTCGGATACGGGCGCATCGAGGTGCTCGGCGCGCTCGTCAACGGCTCGCTGCTGCTGGTGGCGACGATCGCGATCGCCTTCGAGGCGGCGCGACGCTTCGCGATGCCGGTGCAGCCGCAGGCTGCGCTGATGTCGTACGTGGCTGCTGCCGGCCTCGCGGTCAACGCCGGCGTCGGTTCGATGCTGCGCCGCGGGGGCGAGCGCGATCTCAACGTGCGCGCCGCGCTCTTTCACGTCTTCGGCGACGCGCTCGGCGGGGCGGCCGTCGTCCTGGGCGGGATCGCGATCGCGCTGACGCGCGCGGCGTGGATCGATCCGCTGCTCTCGCTCTTCGTCGCCGCGATCATCGTCGCCGGCGTCCTGCGCGTGCTGCGCGACGCCACCGAAGTGCTGCTCGAAAGCGTCCCCCGCGACCTCGATGCCCGGGAGCTCGAGGCGCACATCGAGCGGATTGCGGGCGTGACGGGAGTTCACGACATGCACGTGTGGTCGATCGGCAGCGGCTCGCGCGCGCTCTCCGCGCACGTCTCGCTCGACGATCGGCGCCTGAGCGAGGCCGAGAACGTTCTGCGCGAGATCGACGAATGCGCGCGCGCTCACTTCGGCGTCGCTCACGTGACGATTCAGTTCGAATGCGAGAGCTGTCCCGTGGTCGTGCGGCATTGAACGAGCGCGCGCTGACGCTCGTCGCGCTCCTGATCGCCGCAGGTTGCGGCGGCGGCTCGGCAGGCTCCGTCGTGCCGCCGCCGATTCACGGTACCCCCGGTCCGCCGCCGCACGCGACGCCGCCGCCGCGCGTCGTGCGCGAGCACATCAAACACGTCGTCGTCGTCGTGCAGGAGAACCGCAGCTTCGACAATTTCTTCCACGGCTTTCCGGGCGCGCGCTACTCGACCTACGGCTACGAGCACGACGGAACCAAGGTGACGCTGCACGCGGCGAGCCTCAAAGGGCCGGAGATCTTCCACGGTTGGCACGAAGCGATCGAGGATTGGGACGGCGGCAAGATGGATGGCTTCGACCTCAATCGAGTTGCCGGCAAACGAGCCCGGACCTACGTCTATCAGTACGTCGCGCGCCGCTACATCGAGCCGTATTGGAGCATGGCGCGGCAGTACGTGCTCGCCGACGAAATGTTCCCGACGGAGCTCGGCGGAAGCTTCACCGCGCACCTCGACCTGATCGCGGGGACGACGAACCTCCAGAGCAATCTCGCGGAGGCGGACAATCCGTTGAACCAGCCGTGGGGCTGCGACGCGCCGGACGGAACGAAGACGTCGGTCGTCAACGCGCAGCGCGATGAGACGTGGGGCGGCGGCCCGTTTCCGTGCTTCGATCAGTTCGATACGATGGCCGATCTGCTCGACGCGGCGAACGTTTCGTGGGCGTACTACGCGCCGAAAGTCGACGGTCCGGACGTCGGCGGAAAAGTCTGGTCCGAGTTCGACGCGATCGACGCCGTGCGGCACGGCCCCGACTGGCAGAACGACGTGATCTCGCCCGCGAGCACGTTCTTGCTCGACGCATCCGGCGGCAGGCTCCGCGACGTCTCGTGGGTGATCCCCGACGCGAACGACTCCGATCATCCCGGCGAGCCAAAAGACGCGGGACCGTCGTGGGTCTCGAACGTCGTGAATGCCGTCGGCGAGAGCCCCGCGTGGAAGACGACGGCGATCGTCGTTCTCTGGGACGATTGGGGCGGCTTCTACGACGGCGAGCCGCCGCCGCAACTCGATTTTCGCGGGCTCGGGATCCGCGTGCCGTGCATCATCATCTCTCCATACGCGCGCAAAGGCTACGTTTCGCACACGGAGTACGAATTCGGCAGCATCCTCCAGTTTATCGAGGAGGCGTTCGGCCTGCGCTCTCTCTCGTCGCTCGGCTACGGCAGCGGTTACACCGACGAGCGCGCCTACAGCATCAGCGACGGCTTCGATTTCAAGCAGAAGGCGCGGCCGTTCAAACCGATTACGTCGCCGCTGTCGCGCGAGTACTTTTTGACGGAAAAGCCCTCGACGCAACCGCCCGACCGGCAGTAGCGCAGGGCGGACGGCCCGGGGCGCAAAAGTGGACCGGCCTTATGAACATCAGCTCTAAAACCGTCGTACTCGCGGCGGCGCGCACCCCGTTCGGAAAGCTCGGCGGAGCGCTCGCGCCGCTCTCGGCGACGACGCTCGGCGCCGTCGCCCTGACCGCCGCCATCGAACGCGCGAAGATCGATCCGTCGGAGATCGAGCACGTCAGTTTCGGCGAGGTGCTGCAGGCCGGCGTCGGACAGAATCCGGCGCGGCAGGTGCTCTTCAAATCGGGGCTCGCCAAGACCGTTACGGCCGACACCGTGAACAAGGTCTGCGCCTCGGGCATGCTCGCGATCGTCAACGCGATGCGCTCGATTAACGCAGGGGCCAATACGGTCGTCGCGGCCGGCGGGATGGAGTCGATGTCGAACGCGCCCTATCTCTTGCGCGACGCGCGCTTCGGCTATCGTTTCGGCGACGGCGCGCTGATCGACGCGATGATCTACGACGGCCTCTGGGATCAGTACTTTCCGATGACGATGGCAACGCAGGGAAGCAAGGTCGCCAACGAGCTCGGACTGACGCGCGAAGAGCAGGATCGCTTTGCGTACGAGAGCCACCGCCGCGCCGGAGCGGCGCACGCGCAGGGCGATTTCGCCGACGAGATCGTTCCGGTGAGGGTGGCGAGCAAGGCGAAGGATAGGGTCGTCGTCGAGCGGCTGCCGCGGCGCGGCAGCGTTCGCGTTCCCGCGTCGGTCGGCGCGGGCAGCGACGTCTGGGAGCACGAGCCGTCGAGCGAGTTCACGCTCGAATACGAGAAGTACGGGCCCTTCATCACGGGCGACCATCCGCACGCCGTCGCCGATCGCGACGAAGCGGTCCGCGCCGACGCGAGCATCGAAGCGATGGCGAAGCTGCGCCCGCTCGAGCGCGACGGGACGGTCACCGCGGGCAACGCGCCCGGCGTCAACGACGGCGCCGCGGCGATGATCCTCGCCGACGCCGAGTATGCGGCGCACCACAACTACGAACCGCTCGCGACGATCGTCGAGCACGCGACGGTCGCGTGGGACTCTCCGTACATCAGCCTGACGCCGGCGATGGCGGCGCGCAAGCTGCTCGACCGCGCGGGCCTCTCGGTGCGCGATATCGCCGTGTGGGAGATCAACGAGGCGTTTTCGGCGGTCGCGATCACCTCGGCGCGGCGCCTCGGACTCGACGAGGCCGAGGTCAACAAGTTCGGCGGCGCCGTCGCGATGGGGCATCCAATCGGCGCATCGGGAACGCGGATCGTCGGCACCCTCATCAACCAGCTGCGCAAGCGCGGCGGCGGATTCGGGATCGCCGCGATCTGCTCGGGCGGCGGCCAAGGCGACGCGTTGCTCGTAGCGGTCTGATCGCGGCAAACCGTTGTCGCAGTTCGAGCTAA
>Ga0335069_10004504_pt1 | contig 20631 bp, 16 predicted proteins | sample Lox_Sample_11_FD_206714 | JGI IMG/M metagenome (GOLD analysis project Ga0335069, IMG submission 206714) | Soil microbial communities from Loxahatchee National Wildlife Refuge, Florida, United States - Lox_Sample_1.1 | ecosystem: Environmental > Terrestrial > Soil > Wetlands | place: USA... | reverse complement strand
GCGGACGAAGCGCAGCACCGCGTCGAGGTCGCGGACGTGCAGGTTCGCGTGCTCGAGTCGTGCGGTCATGGCGGTCTCCTCTTCGGGCGCAGGGGCAGGATCGGCGACGCCTGCCATCGAGACGACTGGATGGCCATTCCATTGGCAACTGGCTAGCGTGCCGACCGTGCACGATCCCGGCGCGAACCTCGCGAGCAACGTGCGGCGCCTGCGCGAGTCGCGCGGGCTCTCGCAGCAGCAGATGGCGCGGCTCGCCGGCATGCCGCGCCCGACCTGGGCCTCGCTCGAATCGGGCTCGGCCAACCCGACCTTGCACGTGCTGAAGCGCGCGGCCGCGGCGCTCCAGGTGTCGATCGAGGAACTGATCGGGCCGCCGCGCACCGCCTGCCGACACTTCGCCGCGGCCGAGGTGCCGGAGCGTCGGCGGCAGGGCGCGCGCCTCCGCCCCTTGCTGCCCGAGTCGATCGCGGGGCTCGAGATCGCGCGCATGGAGTTCGCGCCGGGCGGCCAGCTATCCGGCATTCCGCACACTCCCGGCACGCGCGAATACCTCTTCTGCGAGAGCGGGCGCCTCGAGCTCCACGCCTCCGGCGAGCGCTGGGAGCTCGGCCCGGGCGAGGTGCTCGTGTTTCGCGGCGACCAGCGCCACGGCTACCGCAACCCGGACGCTCGCCGCGGCGCGCTGGCGATCAGCGTCGTGTGCTTCGCGCCGGTGACGTCGAGCTAAGCTGGCGGCCTCTTCGGGGTGTCGATGCGCTGTTCCCGCTGCGACCGCGAGAACCGCAGCGACGCGCGCTTCTGTCGGGGCTGTGGCGCGCCGCTGTCGCTTCGCTGTGGCGCCTGCGGCGCGGACGCCGAGCCGGACAGCGCCTTCTGCGACCGGTGCGGCGCCTCGCTCTCGCCGCCGGCGCCTTCGGCGGAGCCGGCGCGAACCGCGGGGCCCGCGAGCTACACACCGAAGCACCTGGCCGAGCGGATCCTGCGAACGCGCGCGGCGCTCGAGGGCGAGCGCAAGCACGTGACCGTGCTCTTCGCCGATCTCGCCGGCTCGACCGCCATCGCAGAGCGCCTCGGCCCCGACGAGTTCCACCTGACGATGGACCGCTGCTTCGCGTTGCTGCTCGACGAGGTTCACCGCTACGAGGGCACGGTCAACCAGTTCACCGGCGACGGCATCATGGCGATCTTCGGCGCGCCGCTCGCGCTCGAGGACTCTCCGCGCCGCGCGGTGCTGGCCGCGCTCGGCATGCAGCGGGCGCTCGCGCCGCTGCGCGACGAGCTCGCGGCCGCCCACGGCGTCGACTTCCGCATGCGCATCGGCATCCACTCGGGGCTCGTCGTGGTCGGCCGCATCGGCAACGACCTGCGCATGGACTACACCGCGGTCGGCGACACGACGCACCTCGCGGCGCGCCTGCAGGCCGCGGCCGCGCCGGGCAGCGTGCTGGTCTCGGAGACGACCGCGCGTGGTGTCGCGCGCTTCTTCGAGCTGCGCGACCACGGGCCCCTCGAGCTGAAGGGGCTGTCGCGGGCGCGGCGCGTGTTCGAGGTCGTCGGCGAGGCGGAGGGAGAGAGCGGGCTCGCCGCGCGTCCCGAACTCGCGCTGACGCCGCTCGCCGGACGCGAGCGCGAGCTCTCGCTGCTGCGCGAGGCCTTCGAGAGCGCGCGCGAGGGTCGCGGCCGAGTCGTGCTGCTCGTCGGCGAGGCGGGCCTCGGCAAGTCGCGCCTGCTCTACGAGTTCCGGCGGCGCCTCGGCGACGAGCCGCACCTCTTCGGCGAAGGGCGCTGCGCGTCCTTCGGCTCGAACACCGCCTTCCTGCCGATCGTCGACGCATTGCGGCGTCTCTTCGAGATCGACGACCGCGACGACGAGGCGACCGCGGTCGCGAAGATCGAGTCCTGGGTCGTCGCCGCCGGTGAGGATCTCGCCTGGACCTTGCCCTTCCTGCGCGCGCTGCTCGAGCTCTCGGCCGGCGACGAGTCCGTCGAGGCGCTCGATCCGGCGACCCGCCGCAGCGAGACCTTTCGCGCGCTGAAGGCGCTGGTGCTGACGGCGTCCGCGCGCCGGCCCTTCGTGCTCGCGATCGAGGACCTGCACTGGATCGACCCCGCGTCCGAGGAATGTGTCGCCTTCCTCGCCGAAGGCGTCGCCGCGTCGCGCGTGCTGATGATCTGCTCGTACCGCCCGGGCACCGCGCTTCCCTTCGGCGACCGCAGCTACCACGTGCGCGTGAGCCTCGACCGGCTCTCCGAGACCGAGACGGCGGCGCTCTGCTGCGGCGTCCTTGGCGCGAGCGATGTGCCGGAGTCGGTGCGTCGCGTGGTCGCGGGCAAGGCCGAGGGCAATCCGCTCTTCCTGGAGGAGGTCGCGCGCTCGCTGCTCGAGGACGGCACCTTGCGGCGCGAGAACGGCCGTATCGTGCTCGCGCGCGACCTCGCGGACGTCGCCGTCCCCGACCGCATCCACGACGTGCTGATGGCGCGCATCGATCGGCTGGCCGAGGAGCCGAAGCGCGCGATCCAGATCGCGGCGGTGATCGGTCGCGAGTTCGTGCTGCGACTGCTCGAGCGGATCCAGGAGGTGGGCGAGAAGGCGAGCGCGCTCGTCGAGGACCTGCGCGCGGTCGAGCTCGTGTACGAGAAGTCCGTGCACCCCGAGCTCGCCTACATGTTCAAGCATGCGCTGACCCACGAGGTCGCGTACGCCAGCGTGCTGATGCAGCGGCGCAAGCAGCTCCACCACGCGATCGGCCTCGCGATCGAGACGCTCTACGCCGATCGCCTGACCGAGCACTACGAGATCCTGGCGCACCACTTCGAGCGCGCCGAGGACTGGGCGCGCGCGCTCGACTACCACGAGCGCTCCGCGGCGAAGGCCGCGGAGCGCTACGCGAGCCGCGGCGTGGTCTGGCACTGCCAGCAGGCGCTCGCGATCGCCCGGCGTCTCGGCGCCGCGGTCGCGAGTGCGCGTCGCCGAGGGCTGGAGCAGCTGCAGGGCCTCGCCTGCATGTACCTGAGCGAGTTCGTCCAGGGAGGCGACGCCTTCACGCGCGCGGCCGCGGAGGCCCCAGACGACGCGGGCCGCTCGATCGACCTCGCGAACGCGTCGCATTGCTATGTCTGGGGTCACGCGCCGGAGCCTGCCGATCGGGCGGGCACCGCTGCGCTCGAGCTGGCGCGCGCGTCGCGGAGCGCGAGCGCCGAGGCGATGGCGCGCGGCGTCCGCGGCTTCGCCGACGCGGTGGTCGGCCGCATCGGCAGCTACCGCGAAGAGCTGCGCGAGGCGGCCCGGCTCGGCGCCGCGTCGCGCGACGAAGGCATCGCCGGCCTCGTCGACTTCATGCGGGCGGAGCTCGGCGAGTGGACGGGCGACTACGACGCCGCGCTCGAGCACGGCGCGCGCGCGCTGGCGATCGGGCGCAAGCTGCGGCTCGCGCACCTCGTCGTGTGGGCCAACTGGTTCATGGGCAAGGCGGCCTGCTGCCGCGGCGACTACGGTCGCGCGCTGCGCCTGCTGCGCGACGGGCTCGGGGTCACGCAGCGCATCGGCGACCGCGCGTGGAGCTCACGGCTCATGAACACGCTCGGCTGGGTGCACGCCGAGGTCGGCGACCCCGCGCGCGCGCTCGCCTACAACCAGGACGCCGCGCAGCTCGCCAGCGAGCTCGGCGACGCCGAGATCGTCGCGAACGCGGCGATCAACCTGGCCGACAACCACCTCGCGCTCGGCCGCTTCGATCTGGCCGAGGCCGCGCTCGACCCCGTGCTCTCCGCGCCGACTCCCGCGTTTCCCTTCATGCGCTGGCGCTACATGATGCACCTCGAGGACGCGCAGGGGCGGCTGGCCCTCGTGCGCGGCAGGCCGGAGCAGGCGCTGCTCCACGCCGAGCGCGAGCTCGGCGCGGCACGGCGGCACTCGGCCGCGAAGCTCGAGGCGCGCGCCCTCGACCTGCAGGCGCGCGCCCTGGCCGCGCAGGAGCGCCGCGAGGAGGCGCTCGGCGCGTCGGCGTTGCAGCTCGCGCTGGCCGAGCGCATCGGCTACGCGCGCGCTCGCTGGATCGGGCTCGGGCTCGCGGGCGAGCTCGAGCGCCGGGCAGGGCGGCCCTCGCGCGCCGAGGCGCACGCCGCGGAGCGGGCGCGCGTGCTCGACGCGCTCGCGCGCTCGCTCTCCGACAGCGATCTGCGTCAGAGCCTGCGGTCGCTGGCCGCGGCGCCCGCGCTGCCATGAGCCCGGAGCGCGAGTGGAGGGCGAGCAAGGGCCGCCGCGAGCCGTCAGTGCGCGTCGGAGTCGGAGCTGGCCGGGACGCTGTCGGGCGGCTCGGCGCGGAGCCTCAGCGTCTCGTCCGCGTAGGCGAGGAAGACGGCGGTGAAGCGCGCGGTCGCCGGCAGGCTGGTCGCTTCGGTCTGCGGCGCCGCCTCGGGCGCGCCGCTCTTCTTCCGCGCGCGCATTCCGCCCGGCGGATCCTTCGCGATCGTCAAGGTGGCGATGCCGCCGTGCGCCTCGTCGGCTGTCGGCGGGAATGCTCGCAACGACTCCAGCGGGCGCCCGACGGCCAGGCTGGCGGCGGCGAAGTCGCGGCGCAGTCCGGCGTCGGAGGTCGAGAACCAGATCTCGCGCGGATCGACGTCCTGGAGGTCGATGATCGCGCGCACGGACTCGTCCGGGGAGGTGCCGAAGCGCTCCAGGTAGGCGCGCGGGGTTCGCGGAGGGCTCTTGCCGAATGCCGCGAACACGAAGGTGTGCTCGCGTGGCTCCACCGAGAGCGCCTTGTAGAGGAAGGGCAGCAGCGCGACGCCGCTCCAGTGCTCGGGCACGTTCTTCTCGCGCGCGTCGCCGTCGAGGTGCGCGAGCACGAGGATGCGGTGCGGCGTGCGTCCCGGGAGCGAGCACACGATGTCGGGGTTGTCGGAGGAGACGCGCGGGAGCGGCGTCTCGACGCTTCCGCCGACGCAGCCGGCGTCCCAGAGCGCGTCGACGAGCTGCTCGGTGCGCGCCGCGACGGCCGCCGGCGCGCTCTTCTCCGCCGACTCGAGCGCGACCGGGTCGATCTGGCCGATCCGCACCTTCACGGAGCCCGGCGTGAGGACGTCCGGCGTGGACGGCTTCGCGCACGCCGCGAGCGCCGCGGCGAGAGCGAGCAGCAGACAGCGGGATCGGGCGGTGGCCTCGAGCGTCAGAGTCGGCATCGGCGCGCGCACAGGCTAGAGACGACTAGGATCCGGGGCGATGGCCGAAGCGGAGCGGCTCCCCACCGCCGACGCCGCTCGAGCGACTGCGGGCGGGAAACGAGCGCTTCGTGGCCGGAGCGGCGCGCTTCCCGACGGTCCAGAAGGAGGTGCTCGCCGACCTCGCCCGTGGCCAGCATCCCTACGCGACGCTGATCGGGTGTAGCGATTCGCGCGTCCCACCCGAACTCGTCTTCGACGCGGGCTTCGGCGAGCTCTTCATCGTGCGCGTGGCCGGGAACGTGATCTCTCCGGAGGTGATCGGGTCGGTGCAGTACGCCGCCATCCACCTCCAGACGCCGCTGGTCGATGCGACAGATCCTCGACACGTCGGAAGGTCGCGCTCGCGTCGCGGAAGGCGTGATGCGCATGGCGGGCGCGATCTACGAGCTCGAAACCGGCCGCGTGCGGTTCCTGTCCTAGCGCGCGCCCGTCGCGCCCGCGTTCATCACGAATGCCGCACGATCTGCGCACGGTTCTCGGCCGTGCTCGGCGTCCGAAGGCGCGGCGGTAGACTCCGGGCGTGCTCGCCTCCTCCCCGCGCCGCGTCGAGCTCGAAGGCTGCCTCAACTTCCGCGACCTCGGCGGGTATGTCTCCGCCGACGGGCGGAGCGTGCGGCGCGGGCTCCTCTACCGCAGCGACGCGCTCCACCTGCTGACGCAGAAGGACGTCGCCCACATCCGCGACGAGCTCCGCGTCGGCGCGATCGTCGATCTCCGCTCGACGAAGGAGCTCGATTCCGAGGGCCGCGGTCCGCTCGAGCAGCTTCCGATCCGCTTCCATCACCTCCCGTTGGTCGACGGCTTCGACGTGAAGGCGGCGGCGATGCAGGAGCCGATCGCGCTCGCGGACCGCTACTTCCGGCTCGCCGAGTACGCTCGCGGGCCCATCGCTCGCGTCGTGCAGACGCTCGCCGAGAGCGACGCGCCGGCGGTCTACCACTGCGCCGCGGGCAAGGACCGGACCGGCATCATCTCGGCGGTGCTACTCGGCGTCCTGGGTGTGCCGGACGAGGTGATCGTCGCGGACTATGCGCTCAGCGCCGAGGCCATCGAGGCGATCAACGAGAGGTTGCTCCGGAGCGAGGGCTACCAGAGCATGCTCGCGGCGCTTCCGCCCGACACGATGCACGCCGAGGCGGAGACGATGATCTCCTTCCTCGAGAAGATGCAGTCGCGCTACGGATCGCTGCGCGACTTTGCGGAATCGGCGGGCGTCGGCTCGCGCACGATCGCGGCGCTCGAGGAGCGGCTGCTCGGCGACGACTGACGATCCGGTCCAGGGCGCGCCTTCCCTGCGTCTTCGCCCCCTCCCATTTGGGAGGCGCATCGAGACCTCACTCCGATTAATGTTTGTTCCCATGAGGCTGGAGCGCCCGGTTGGAGTACGAGGGTGATCCCTGACCCGGACGCGCTTCCCGCGCTCGTCGATGCGATCTACGAGGCCGCGTTCGAGCCGAGCCGCTGGAGCGTCGCGTTGCCTCGGCTCGTGCGCGCTCTCGACGCGGAGCGAGGTTTCCTCGGCTTCACGTCGACGGTGCGCGGGCGGACGGTCTCGTCGGTCTTCCACGAGTTCGACCCGGACTTCCTGAAGCAGTGGCAGGGCGAGTTCGGGGGATCCGATCCGTGGTACGAGCGAGCCGGCAAGCTGCCGACCGGCAAGGTCGCCCACGGTGCGCAGGTCGTGCCGTTCGAGGATCTGCGCGCGACCGAGGTGCACGCTGCGGTGTTCCAACCCTTCGGCATCGACGACTTGATCTGCACTTCGGTCGCCGAACACGACCGGTACTTCGACTTCGTCACGGTGCATCGCAGTCGGCGGATCGGCTTGTTCGAGGAGTCGGAGGTTCGCGCGATGCGCTTGCTGGCTCCTCACCTCGTGCGCGCGGTGAAGATCCACGACAAGCTGTCGCATCTCTCAGATGCGCGCACCGCGCACGAGGCGCTGCTGGATCGGCTCCCGTACGGCGTGCTGCTTCTCGACGGACGCGGCCGGATCCTCGGCGCCAATCGGGAGGCGGAGCGCATCCTGGCGGCTCGCGACGGCCTCGGGGTTCGCGCCGGCGCGGTCTACGCCTCGCATGCGAGCGCGCAGAACGAGCTCGCCGCGGCTGTCGGGCGGACCTGTGACCCGGCGAAACAGCGCGGTGTCCATGTGGGTGCGCTGCTCGCGGTGCCGCGCCCGAGCGCGGCGCGTGCCTACCAGGTGCTCGTCGCTCCCGTTCCCGAGCGACCGCGAGAGCGGGTCTTCGGATTCACCGAAGCGCGCACGGCGGCGGTGATGGTGGTGAGCGATCCCGAGACGGCGCCGGAGCCGGCCGCGGAGACGCTGAGTCGCCTGTTCGGCCTGACGCCGGCGGTTGCAAAGCTGGCAGCGGCGCTGGCCGCCGGACGAACGCTCGCGGAGCACGCCGAAGAGGCGAGCATCACGCGGGGCACCGCGCGTTGGCACCTGAAGGAGCTCTTCGCGCGGACCGGGACGAGCCGTCAGGCCGAGCTCGTTCGCCTCCTGCTCGGCGGGATCGCACAGCTGCCCTCCTCGCGTCGTCGCCCGCTCGTGTCGTAGCCCGAGAGCCGAATCGCATCGCCCCTCCCATTCGGGAGGCGCGACGCGGACCCCGCTCTCATTAGGCTGCACGCGTGGGTCGCTCCTGGCGGCCGCGCGACACCGCTCGGTGAGTGATCGCCGCGCGAGGGAGGAGTTGTTCGCATGAGGGTATTCGCCCCGGTCGCCTTCGTCACGTTGTCGTTCGCGGCCGGTAGCGCCATGGCGCAGATCGCGATGACGGATCGCACTGCGATCACCCGGTCGATCCTCGACGATCGGAGCGCACCCCGGCCGCCGATGAGCGCCGATATCCGGTTCCCGATGCCGCTCGAGCGCGGGAATCCCCGGTATCCGCGCGCCGCGCTCCGCAGGGGGATCGAAGGCTCGGTCCTGCTCGAATTCTCGGTGGCTGCCGACGGCCACGTCGTGGCACCGCGCGTGGTCGATGCGACGCCGCCCGGTGTCTTCGAGCGCGCGGCGCTCGACGCGGTGTCGGCATGGTCCTACCGGCCGCTCGGAGTCGAGACGAATGGGATGAAGGTCAGACTGACGTTCCGAAAGCGCGGGAATGTGCGGCGAACGCCGGCACCCCCGTCATCGACCCTCGTCCGCGAGGATTCATCGCCCGCGCGGATCGCGCCGGACTCCGTGGCAGAGCAGCCTCCGACGCCGGCTCCGGATTCCCGAATGACGACTATCCCGCCGCCTTGACGCAGAGCACCGAGCACGGCGCCAACCGGAGTGTGCGTTCGGCCACGCTCCCGAGCAGCACGTGTTGGAGGCCCGTGAGCCCCCGCGTGCCCATGACGATCAGCTGGCAACCGATCTGTCTCGCAAGGTCGGTGATCACGGTGTCGGGATGCCCGCGCCGCAAGTGGGTATTCGCGTGGATCTCGCGCCGCTCGAGCTGCTCTCGGATGGCCTCGAGTCGTCCGAGAATGTTCGACTCGATCTTTCGCTCGACCTCGGTTCCAGCAGCCGAGAGATAGGGGTTGTAGTCCGCAGGAAGATCGAAGGCATGGACCACATCGACGGACGCGGAGAGCCGCGCGGCGAGGTCGGCCGCAGCCTCGACGGCGCGATCGGAGTGAGGCGAGAAGTCGACGGCCAGCACGACCTTCGCGATCGGCTTCGCCGCTGACTCGGGATCTTCCTTGACCGCGAGGACCGGCTGATCGAGCGTGCTCAGCGCGCGCTCGGTCACGCTGCCGAGGAAGGCATGCTGGAGTCCCCTTCGTCCGTGCGTTCCCATCACGATGAGATCGGCTCCATGCGCGCGCACAGCCTCGGCGATCGAGGCGACCGGGTCCAGTGAGTCGGAGACCTGCGCAGTGACGATCGATACGCCTTTCGCCTCGATCGTCTTGCGTGTCTGCTCGATCTGCTCCTGCGCCGCTTGCCGCAGCGCTTCCCATAGATCACCGAGGTTGGTCGGGAGCGAAGACCCGTACGGATCCACGACCAGCGGAACAGCGATCGCATGGACGACATGCACCTTGGCACCCTCGAGGCGGGCGAGGTTCGCCGCACGCGCAGCCGCGGCGTCGGCAAGCGCCGAGAAATCGGTCGGGACGACGATGCTCCGGATCCTATCCATGGCGATTCCCGACACTCAGGCAGCGGTCGCGAGCTGCGAGCTTGCGCAGACCGAGATCCGGCTTTCGGCGATCATCGACTCGAGAACGGCGAAGGCCTCCTCGTCCGAGTTCGACGCTTCCCGGATCGCGTGGGCGAGCTCCCAGAGCGTGGTCTCGAGCGCGGTTCCATCCTTTCTGTGTTGGCGTCTGCACATCGCTGGCTCCTCCTGTCTCGGCGCACAAGCACGACTCGTGCCGGCCGCTCCTCGGGTTCTGGAGGCTGTGATGCGATCGCAGGCGCAAGGTGGCGTTGTCGGCCTGGGTCGCCCCGCCACACGACGAGGCGTTCAGTCCGATCGAGGTCCAGCGGCACAGCTTCCCCCGAAGAGATCCCGACACGCCGCAGCGGGCGTGGACCTACTGAAATCGGGCGTCGCTGAAGAGCCCCCGTGTCGTTAGGTGAGTCGCCGCGATTTTCGGGTGTGACCCAATCGGGCGCATCTCGGGCCACGCCTTCCGCTTCTGACGTGGAGCGATGAACAGGAACTCGGTGGAGTGCCGCTGCCAGAGGTGATACAGGCCCTCACGGACACCACCATCTCGATCTCGCCGAGTTTCCACGCGGGTGCGGCGGCCGACCGTACTCCGACTACACCCGTCGTCGGCGGTTTTGGGGGCTACGATGCCGCTGCCGTTCGACCAGCCGGATGGCGCGCGAGCCGTGCGGCCGCCTCGCCGGCTGCGCGTAGGCCGCTCCCGTAGGCCGCCTCCACGGTCGCTGCGATGGGGCTCCACTCGGTTGCGGAGCCCGCCCAGAAGAGTGATCCCGTGTCGGCGGCCCGCAGCTTCGCGCGGGCGCCCTTGCCGCCTGGACGCACGAAGGTGTATCCGCCGCAGGCGAACGGATCGCTCCTCCAGTCGATGCGCCGACAGGCGACGAGCCTGGCCCCGGGATCCGACTTCGGAAACAGCCGCTGCAGGTCGGCGAGGACGGTGTCGACCGCCTCCTCGTCGCTCATCCTGGAGAGACGCACCGCCCGGGGGCCCGTGCAGTAGGCGGTGAGGACGGGAGGCGCGCCGGAGATCCCGTGGAAGACTGGCCAGTAGAGGGTGACCGGTCCGGTCCCGCAGGCGATCGTGGCGGCCCACGCCGGCCAGAAGCCCTCCTCGAAGCGGAGCAGGAGCTTCAGCACCGGACCCATCTCGAGATTCCGAAGGGCGGTGCGTTTCGACTCCGGCAGCTCGGGGACGAACTTCACCGCATTCGACTCGAGGACGCCCACCGGCAGGGTGCAGATCGCTGCCCGCGCCGTGAGCTCGCGCCCGTCCGCCGCCTGCACAGAGACGCCGTCCCCAGCCCAGTGGATGGCAGTCACCGGGAAGTGAAGCCGGATGTCGAGATCGCGCGCGATCAGATTCGGGAGCGCGTCGTAGCCAGCGACGACGCGATGGTTCAGGCCACTCTCGAGGATGAGCAAGCCATCCTCCAGCAGACCCTCGATGCCGATCTCGTCGGTGCTGCCCGGCAGATGGGCGCAGAGCGTCATCTCGGCCATGACGCGGGCGGGCCCGCGAAAACCGCGCCGCTCGATGAACTCCCGCGCCGAACAGTCGGGGGGTTTGAAACGGGACAGCGCCGGGAAGATCGCGAAGCTCGGCCAGAGGCGCGGATCGGCGAGCGTCCACGGAATCCAGCGCGCTCTTCCGCCCACGCTGAGCATGGTGTGGCGCGCGATGTGGCACGGGCGTGTCTCGAGGCCGTGGGCACGCAGCTCGGGCCAGGTCGCGGCGCCGGAGCCGTGCACGAATTCGGCGCCCGCCTCGACCGGCCGCTCGCAGAAGTCGCGGATCGAGTAGATGCGTCCGCCGATCCGGTCGCGGCCCTCGACGACACAGACGGAGACACCAGCTCGCGACAGCGCGCGCGCCGCCGTGAGTCCCGCGACTCCAGCGCCGAGGACGAGCACGTCGGTCACGCGCGGCTCCGTTCGGCGAGCCAGTCGCCGATCCGCGGGAAGATCTCGAACGGGGCGGCGACGCCAGCCAGCAGGTCGTCGTGCCCGTAGTCGACGCGAAAGCCCTCGCGGACGCCGGCGCGCACGAAGGTCTTGTCGACGCTGCCCAGGGCCTCGAACTTGGCGGCGACGGCCTCGGGCGAGCGCTGCAGATCGGCAGCTCCTGCGAGGAGGAGAAGGGGAAGCTTCACGTCGCCGAGGCGCTCGGAATAGATGCAGGAGCCATCGCGACTCCGCATCGCGCCCTCCTCGATCCAGCCCCGGAACTGGTCGACTAGCGTGGTGGCTTCGTCCGGCACCCCGTTCCGGAAGTAGCGCGCGGACAGGTCCGGATCGCTGTTGCAGGCGCGAAAGCTGCTCTCGAATTGACGCGAGCGTGCGTATGCCAGGATGGGTCCAGCGAGCCGCGAGCCGGCGCGGAAGGGAACGCGCCCGCGCCAGCGTGCTTTCGGGGGGGCCGTCACGCCTGGCCCGCTCGACGCTCCCGTCACGAGCGCGGTGAGACCGCGGTACGAGGTCAGTCGGGACACGGTCGAAGCCTCGTCGCAGCGCTCATCTCTCGGCGTGCACCAGTGCCAGGATCACCGCCTTCAGGTGCTCCTTGGTGCGCGCCTTGAGCTGCGGGTCGGTGACGTCCTTGCCGTAGAGCTGGCGGTAGTGCGCCCGCGCCAGCACGTGGTTGTTCAGGATTCCCTCGACCGTGATCAGGATCATCCCGAGGTCGAGCTTCAGGGATCCGAAGCGCCGCTCGCGCGTGGTGGTGTCGATGAACCGCACCCAGCTCCGGTCGTCCAGCACGACTCCGCGCGGAAGGCCTTCGCCGAGCGCGGCGCGCGCAGTGACGGCCACCCAGCTGCGCTTCGCGAGAAAGAACTCGAATAGCGTCTCGACGACGTTCTCGACGGCACCGCCGATGTCGGTCTGGTCGATCACGGCACGGGAGAGCCGCGCGCGGACCTCGTCGTCCCAGCGGCCGAGGACGGCTCCGTAGAGGCCGACCTTCGAGTCGAAGTGGTGCTGGATGGTGAAGGGTCGCACCCCGCTCGCATCGGCGATCTCGCGCAGGGAGACGCCGCGGTAGCCGCGGCGCGCGAAGAGCCGCTCGGCCCGGTCGAGGATCCGCGTGCGCGTGCGGGTGGATTCCGCTTGCGAACGGCGCCCGGCGCGATGATTATTGGTCACGTGACCAGTAAAGCACCGGGCCGCCGCAGCTGTCAACGCTCTGCTCGTCGGGATCCCTGGTGACGACCGAAGCGATCCTCGATCTCCCACGGCCCGACGGGAGCGAGGCACTCGATCGGGTAGGTCGCGGCCATCGCTGCGCGGAGGGATGGAGGCGGCCGACGCAGACCCGTCGCGAATCGGGAACTAGCAAGGACCAGCCATGCGCTCCCTCGTCATCGACGGACAGCCTGAGATCGGAGGCCCGAGGGCCGAGCCATGTCCCTCTGGGAAGCAGCTCTGGCGCTCACACTGGCGGGTGTCTGGGTCCTGGCGAGCTCCCCGAAAACGGCCGGCAGTCTCGGCGGACTGGTCGCGAACGTGGGTCCAGGACCGGGGCGGGCCCGAAGGCATCATGTTGGCGTTTCCAGGGAGACCCCGGGCCGGATCAGCTTGCGATGCGCGCGCGGACACGGCGCTTGCGCAGCTCCTCGAGGACGAGCATCGCCACGGCGAACGGCACCATGAAGAGCCACACCTCTCTCCCGATCGGAGCCGTTCCGAACACGACGTTACCGAACGCGGTGTAGTCGATCAGCAACACCAGGCCGATTTCGAGCACCGCGCCCCAGAGGATCAGCGGGTTGCCGAGGAGCCCCGTGGACCACAGCGATCGATCGGGGCTGCGACACAGGAACACGTTCACGATCTGCATCACGATGATGGCGCTCAAGCAGGCGGTGGAGGCGCGCAGATACAGTGGATCCTGCGTCGAGAGGCTCGCGCCGTACACCCACCCGGCCGCGTGGAGCACGAACAGGAAGGCCGCCATGGCTGCGACCGCCTCGATCATCCCGAGAAACAGGTAAGCCCGCCGCGCGAGCGTCCAGTCGAACAGCCGCTGGCGCTGCGATCGGGGTGGTCGGCGCATGACCTGCGGATCGGGTTTCTCGACGCCTAGTCCGAGGGCCGTCAACGAATCGGTCCCCATGTCGATGGCCAGGATCTGGATCGGGGTGAGCGGTAGCGGGATCGCGAACAACGAGAACGCGAGGTACGGGACCAGCTCGGGAACGTTGTGCGCCAGGATGTACGTCAGGAATCTGCGGATGTTCTCGAAGACGGCGCGACCCTCCTCGATGGCGTTCACGATGCTCGCGAAGTTGTCGTCGAGCAGCACCATGTCGGACGCTTGCTTCGCCACGTCGCTCCCAGTGATTCCCATGGCGATTCCGATGTGGGCGCTCTTGAGCGCCGGGGCGTCGTTCACGCCATCGCCAGTGACTGCCACGACGTGCTTCTTCTGTTTGAGCGCCTCGACGATCCGTCGCTTCTGGTCCGCGTGTAAGCGGGCGAAGATGATCTCGGGCGCATCCAACGCCAATCGCAGCTGGACGTCGGTGAGCGCGCTCAGCTCCTCGCCGGTGAGCAGAAGAGGAGCGTCGGATCGAACGAGCCCGACCTGCCGCGCGATCGCCCGCGCGGTCCGAGGATGATCGCCGCTCACCATGATCACCCGGATGCCCGCCTCGTGGCATTTTCGGATCGCCTCGGGGACCTCCTGCCGCGGCGGGTCCTCGAGGCCGACGAGCCCGGTGAAGACGAGATGCTGCTCCAAAGTCTCGTGGTGCCACTCGGCGTCCAGCGGCCGATGGGCGAACGCGAGGACGCGCAAGCCATGCTCGGCCATGTCCTCCTGGGCCTCGGAGATCCGGGCTCGGAGCACCGGCGTCAGTGGACGGGCGTCGCCATCGAGATGGATGCGGTCGCACAGCGGGAGGACGGTTTCCGGCGCGCCCTTGCACAAGAGTGTCGGGCCGGCGGGCATGTCGTGCACGGTCGAGAGCCGCATGCGGTCCGCATCGAACGGGACCTCGTTGAGCCGGCGATGAGCGCTCGCCTCGGGCATGGCGCGGCGGGACAGCTCCACCAGGGCGATCTCCATCGGGTCGCCGAGAAGCACCGTCCCGCCCTGCTGCTCGATCTGCTTCAGATCCTGGCACAGGCCCGCGCCGAGGAAGAGCGGCTCGTTCTGATCGACGAGCTCTCCCGGCTTCGCGGCATCGGCCGGGACGCGCTGCATGCCGAGCAGCAGCTCCCTCGCGAGCATGCGGTTCTGCGTGAGCGTCCCGGTCTTGTCGGTGCAGATCACCGTCGTCGATCCCAACGTCTCGACCGATGACAAGTGCCGGATCAGCACGTTCCGCTTCGCCATGCGCTGGCTCGCCAACACGAGCGCCAGCGTGAGCGTCGGGAGCAGGCCCTCCGGGACCATCGCCACGATGATGCCGATGGCGAAGATGAACGCGTTCCAGAACGGCACGCCTACGACGCGACCGACCGTGAAGAAGAGGAGCCCGATGCCAACGGCGACGATTCCGATCACGCGACTCAGATGCGCGATCTCCTTCCGAAGCGGAGACACGACGTCGCCGGCCGTCTGAGTGAGACGGGCGATCTTTCCGAATTCCGTGTTCATGCCGGTCGCGAAGACGACCGCTCTGGCCTGGCCGGAAACCAAGGACGCGCCCGCGAGCACGATGTTCCTGCCGTGGATCAGATCGCCGCCGTCGGAGATCGCTGTCACTCGCGTCCGGGGTCGTGACTCCCCGGTGATCGCCGCGTAATCGACCCGAACGCCGAAGGCTTCGATCAGGCGGCAGTCCGCTGGAACGCGGTCGCCCTGCTCGAGGAGCAAGATGTCCCCGGGGACGAGCCCCTCGGAGGGCAGCTGGACCAGCTTGCCCTCGCGCACCGTTGCGACCTGCTGCGGAAGCAGCTTGCGGAGCATCGCCAGGGTCTGCTCGGCGCGGTATTCCTGCCAGAACGAGAACACGCCGCTCACCAGGATCACCACGACGATCGCGCAGCCGAGCTTCGCCATGCCCTGGCCCGGAGCGCTCCACTCGGCGAAGAAGGCGAGTCCCGCGGCAACCCAGAGAATGAGGGCGAAGAAGTGGATGAACTCGCGAAGCAACCGGAGGACCGGAGGCTCGCGACGCAGCTCTTCGACGCGGTTGGGTCCGAACTCGTCGAACCGACGGCGAGCCTCGGCGTGCGACAGCCCGTCCGGCGCGCTCCCGAGGCTCGCGAGTGCCTCGGCTTCGGAAAGCTCGTGGATCCTCATCCGCGCGGCGTGACCTGGTGCGTACTCATCGAGGACAACCGGCTCGTCCGGGAGGTAATGCCCCCCGGATTTGAAGCCCACCTCGTGCCCGGTCTGGCGCCGTGGCGAGCGGTGAGAAGCTGAGCGGGTGGACAACTGTAGAGCTGCCGAGACGTAGTGCGTGTCGCTCCCTGCCGCTATTGGGAGCCCGCGCAGAGCACCACATGCAAGCTTGCGTTGTTCCGAGGGTTCGTTGGGCTCTGCGCCAGCTCGTGACTCCCTGCGCGCCGGTTGTTAGGCGGCAGAGGAAGACAGCACTCCACCGCACCCGGTGTACCGGCGGCTGCGTACCACGGTGCCACCCGAGCGTGGCAGAATCCGCAGCGCCAGCGTCTTCGATTCACGGATCGCACGATGCGCTCGCCCCAATCAGGAAAGCCATGGCAGAACGGGTCGAACGAGTCGTTCAAACAAAAGTTCCGGGACGAGTGTATCGGGATGCAGTGGTTCGCAATCGAGTCGAGGCAAGGGTGTTGATCGAGAACTAGCGGCGCGAATACAACACGGTGCACCCGCGTTCGAGCCTCGGATGTCCACACCTTGCTGTGCCGGGCGCTCTGCGTGACGGGCTGCCGGTACTATATGAGGCCGGACCCGGCGACGATCGTCGACTCCATGGCGACCTGGCTAGCGCTTCGCGTGAGACCGGGTCACGCCGAGAGCTCGCAAGCCAGCGAGACCTGCTAGGGCCAGGATCCCGGTCATCTGGAGCAGCCCCGCGCTCGGCTCCGGGGCGACGCGAAACCCGAACTTATCGGCGCTCCATCTCCGGGAGGTTGAGGCCTCGTGTCGCCGCCGCAAGGAAGAGACCGGGGAGATTGGCCGTTCCCCCTCTCTGGCTGCGTCTCGTGAGCTGGCCAATCGCCTCGTTCCACTCGCGGACATTCCCGCCCTGGTCGAAGGTGCCATAGGGGCTCGGAGAGAGCCGGTGTAGCTCCCGACGTTCGTCAGGTCGCTCACGCTGTCATTACAGTTGGCGCTGTCGAGCGTCGCCGTCGGAGTCGTGCAAGTGGTCTGGTGTCCGATTCAGCCGGATAGGCGAAATAGGTCGCCGTCAGCGCATCGTAGTAGGCCGCTTTGTATCACTCGTCCTCGCTCGGCAGGAAGAACGACGCGTCCAGATTCCGCACGATCGAGTTGGCGGCGATTCCCGCCGGCGTGATCGTGTAGGCACCGTCCTCGGTCGTCGTCTCGTCTTGAGCTCCGACCGGCTGGCCATTGTGCAGCCAGTTGACGAAGCGAAGCGCGCGGTAGAACGACACGTAGTTCACCGGCAGGGCGCCCCGCCCGGCGATCACACTGTAGGTGTAGTTTCCCGCCGAGCCGCTTCGCGTGATCCCGCCGAAGCCCGCGGAAACTCGGCGCACTGGGCATTCGTGACCTCGTACTTCCCAATCTGGTAGGTGTAGGCCACGGATCCGAAGCAGCCCTGTGACTGCGGATCACAGGCATTCCCCGGGTCTCCAACGGTGACCCAATCCATCGTGACCGCGGAAGCAGGGAGAGCGAGCAACAGGGCGGCGAGCGGAAGCAACAAGCGCTTGGCGAGTCCCCTCTTCGGAGCAGCGCCGCGCAGTATCATACTTCTGCGCCTTTCCTTGGGGTTCTCGAGCAGAGAACGAGGAGCGCGCGAAGCCCGCCACACTCATGGCAACTCCCGCCCACATCGCCGCCAGGAGCGCGATCGTCGTCGTAGTCCAAGCGGTGACCGAGAGTGTCGAGAGCAGCGCAGGGATGACCAGCAACGCGACGGGCGCGTGCCCCGATCTCGATCTCCACGAAAGGGAACCGTCCAACTCGGCCGCGGAGAAAATGGGCCGTCAGAGGCCCGGAATCTCCGCCCGGCCTTCGTCTCCGGTCTCGGATCGCACCGCGTGCTCGCCCGAAGCCCGCGGAACTTGCGGCGTTCTTAGCGGCCGATCTCGCGCGCTTCGAAGAGACACGACGCATTAAAGTGTTGGTTGCGAAGCAAGTAGGAACCCGAACTCTCGGTACCGTTTAGTCGATGAAGTTCCAGTCGATGCAAGGCAACTTCGGATCAGTGCGCGGCCGCGTTCTCGGGAGCCGGCAGGCCGCGCGCCAGGGCTTCGAGGTCCGCGCGTACGCCGTTGGGATCCACCTCCTCGAGACCGATGTAGCGATGCGCGATGCGACCATCGCCGTCGATCAGGAATGTGACGACCAGGTGCGCGATCGTCCCGTCGTCCTGGCGGGTGGTGCCGACTCCGTAGGCCTTCACCACGGTGTTGACGTCGGCAATCGGGCCGGTGAGGAAGGACCAGTTGTGCAGATCGGCGCCGTGTTTCTTCGCGTACTCGCGCAGCTCCAGGGGAGTGTCGCGCGCCGGGTCGAGCGTGATCGAGACGAATCGCACGCGCGAGCGCAATGCCGGGTCGAGCTTTCGCTGGATGCCGACATGCAGGCCGGTGAGGATCGGGCAGGGCCCGGGGCAGTGTGTGTAGATGAAGTCGAGCAGCACTGCCTTGCCACGCAGGTCCGCGAGCGACACCGGGTCGCCGTCCTGGTCGATCAGCTGGAACGGCGGCGCCGGATCGCGCTCGGGCGCCAGGTTCGAGACTTTCGGGCCGTCGGGCGAGACCGGCGCGCTCGAACCCGTCGGCCGCGCCGCGATGACGCGGTAGCTGCTGCCGTCGGCCTCCACGCGGAAGTCGATCTCCTGTCCCGGCGAGAGCTTGCTCAGCAGCGAAGCATCGGGGACATCGAAGCTCATGGTCATCGCGGGCATCAGGCCGGGGATGTCGTCGTGTGCGATCACCACCTGTCCGTGCTCGCGGCTCACGTCCTGCACGACGCCGTGTGCGTCGTACACGCGGGGGCCGTGATCGCATGCGATCACCCAGAACAGCGACAAGGCGACCGCGGCGAAGAGTCTCAGCACTGAGGGGGACATGGGTTTCGCGAGGCTAGCCCACGCGTGTAGAAAGCCCGGTCGAAGGCTGCGGCGATCGATCGACGGTGAGCCATCAATCCGAGGTCCTGACAGAGCCGGCATGCTCCAGCGCAAGCGTCGCGCCACCAGATCTACTACCGGCTCTGCCTCGAGCGACTCGCGGAGCTAGCTTTACGCGGAGCTGGTGGCCGACATTCGCGTGACATTCGCGAGCGTTACCTCGAGATCGAGACAACGTCTCGATCTCTTGAAAGTGGAACCGCCTCACTCGGCCACGGAATAACCGTCCGCTTTCGGCTCTCTGAGATCCCCCACCACTGCGGTCTCCGGTTCCACATCGCGTGGGCCACTGGCCGCAAACCGCCGGAACTTGCGGCGATCTTCGCGGCTGATCCCGCGCGCTTCGAAGAGGCTCGACTCATTAAAGTGTTGATGGCGGAGCGAGTGGGATGAGGAGCCCCAGTACCCTTTTTGAACGCCCGGATTCGCCCTCTCAGACCTCTCCGGATCCTGCGAGCGGATTCTCGAACCGAAGTCCAGGGAAGCGCGCGAAATCCCCGTCCGTCGACGCGAGCACCAGTCCGTGCTCGATCGCCAGGGCTGCGAGGTGCGCATCCGGAACCAGATTCGCGCGCACGGTCGCCTGCGCGAGGAGTCGGCCCAGCACCTCTCGGTGTCGATCGGTAGGCGCTGGGACCCAAGCGGCGTCGCAGTCGAGCCATTCCTCGATCTGGTGCCACGCTGCGCGAACCGAGGCTGGCCTCTCGAAGACGCGCGGATTCGTCACGAGCCGAAGGAAGGCGAGCAGGCTCGGCCAGGGCAGCCCGACGCGCGTGGTTCCGTTGAGGCGCTCGTCGAGCCAGGTACGCGCGCGCTCGTGCTGAGCGAAGTCCTGCACGTGGGCGTAGACGAGCAGGTTTGCATCGACGAGGATCAGTGGAAGCGCTCCCCATCCGCGGAGGCGAGCGCTTCGGCAACGTCGTCGACGTTGTCGAGGAGACAGCGACCGAGGGAGACCGCTTTGGTCGCGTGGCGCTTGCGCGGGGTCCGCGGCGCCTCGAGGCGCGCGAGGCCTTCGCGCAGGGCCTCGTTCACGAGCTGCTTCAGGGTGACGCCTCGGCGCTTCCGTGCGCGCTCGAGGAGGCGGGCGACGTCATCGTCGAGGGTGAGGGTGGTTCGCACGCATCAAGACATACCATGACTGATGCGTTGATGCCATGAGGGGGTTCTCGACGACCTCCCGATTTGGTGGCGACCCTGAGCGCACGGGCCGTGACCGATCCCTGTGGGTTCTCAAAATTCATCCGCGCACTCAGGCGGCCTCACGCCATGCATATCGGCCATGAAGACCGCCCACGCGCGGTAACCGATTGATCCGAGCCGAGCGTGAAGGCTTCGATTCGCAGACTCGGCCTTCCGGCGCGTCGGCGATCGAGGTGTGGACGCGATCGGTGTTGTAGTACTCGACGTATTCCTGCAGCAATCGTCGCAGGTGGTCTTCACCGAGGATGACCACATGATCAAGGAGCTCGCGGCGCACGGTGCCGACAAACCGCTCCGCAGTCCCGTTCTGCCAGGGACTCTCGAGTGTCGTGCGCCGGGGATGGAGACCGAGGCTCTCGATCGCCTGCGTGATCGCGGAACAGAAGATCGCGTCGTTGTCGTAGATCAGACGCCGATGGAGCAGCGCGTCGGAGAAGGCTTCGCGTAGCTGTTGGCTCACCCAGCAAGCGCTGGGGCCTGCGGTGACGTCGAAGGAAAGAACTCGTCGCCTGCCGTGATCGATCGCGAACCAGACGTACAGCAGCCGGAAGCGCACCGTCGGCACGATGAAGAAGTCCATTCCCGCGATCACATCTCGGTGATTCCGAAGGAAGGTGGTCCAGCGCTGCTGCGATTGGGGATCGGGTTGGATCTTCGGCAAGTAGCGCGAGATCGTGGCGAGGCTCACATCGATGCCAAGCTTCGAAAGCTCGCCCTGGATCCTCCGTGCGCGCCAGTTGTTCTCCGTCGCGAGTCGCAGGATC